>Ga0209087_1001092_pt1 | contig 16200 bp, 11 predicted proteins | sample S_130805_EF_Meta_FD_187321 | JGI IMG/M metagenome (GOLD analysis project Ga0209087, IMG submission 187321) | Freshwater microbial communities from Lake Simoncouche, Canada to study carbon cycling - S_130805_EF_MetaG (SPAdes) (version 2) | ecosystem: Environmental > Aquatic > Freshwater > Lake ... | reverse complement strand
ATTTTCCTTGGGATTTATTGGCACCTTACGGAGACAAAGCCAAAAAACATCCGGATGGTTTTATAGATTTATCTCAAGGTACACCAGTTGATGCAACTCCAAAATTTATTCAAGAGGCACTTAGCAAAGCAAGTAACTCACCAAGCTATCCGTTAACTACCGGAAGTGAAGAACTTAGATCTGCAATAAAAGATTTTGCGATTAAAACCCTAGGCGTAACTGGCGAATTTGATGTACTGCCAACAATTGGCTCCAAAGAATTAATTGCGTTTCTACCAACTTTTTTACAATCCAAGACAGTTTTATATCCAGCTGTTGCATATCCAACCTACCTAGTGGGTGCACTTATGGCATCAGCACAACCAACACCAGTAGAAATTAATGCCACAACCTGGCCAGTCGCGGATTTAGCCTGGGTTAACTCACCATCTAATCCAACCGGGCAAGTACAAAGTGAGGAGCAGTTGCTGGCAGCAATTGATTGGGCACGCAAGAACAATTCAATTCTGGCAAGTGATGAGTGTTATCTAAGTTTTACCACGAGCGGTAAATCAATTTTGGCACTTTCTGGTGGAAATAATTCTGGATTACTTGCCGTTCACTCATTATCAAAGCGTTCAAATTTAGCTGGCTACCGAGCAGCATTTTTAATTGGTGATCCTAAATTAATCGATCAGATCCGGCAGATTAGAAAACACGCTGGCTTAATGGTTCCACTACCTGTGCAACAAGCAATGATTGCTGCTCTTTCAGATAACAAACATGCACAGGAACAAACTCAGCGATATCTAGCACGTGGACTTAAATTAAAAAGTGCATTAGTCAATGCTGGATTTACGATCGAGCACAGTGAAGCTGGTTTATATATCTGGTGCACAAAAGGTGAAGATGGCTTTAAAACAGTGGATTACTTCGCAGCGATGGGAATTTTAGTAACCCCAGGTAGTTTTTACGGCAGTAATAACTTTGTCCGGATTGCACTTACTGCGACCGATGAAAATATTGATAAGGCGATAGCAAGAATTAATTCATGAAAACTAGCGCAATTTTATTAGTTGGTGGCATGGGAACTAGGTTAATGCCCTTAACATCAAAGACTCCAAAGCCTATGTTGCAAGTAGCGGGTGTGCCATTTACCGAACATCAAATTAGAAAAGCAGCCCAAGCCGGAATTTCTGAGATCGTATTAGCAACCTCATATAAGGCAGAGCTATTTGAGCCATATTTTGGCGATGGCGCAAAATTTGGCATAAAAATTAAATATGCGGTTGAAGAAAGTGCGCTCGGCACAGGCGGGGGAATAAGAAATGCGGCCGCGCTCCTAGATGATTGTGATCAGGTAGTAATTTTCAATGGTGATGTATTAAGTGGCCATGATTTATCTGGCCAAATTCAATTCCACATTAAAAATAAAGCTGAGGTAACGTTGTATTTAACTAAGGTTACAGATGCCCGGGCTTATGGTTGTGTTGAATTAACAGCAGATAATCAGGTCAAATCATTTTTGGAAAAGATGGAAAATCCAGTTAGCAATATGATTAATGCCGGTTGCTATATATTTAATCGCAAAATTATTGATCAAATTCCAGCTAACCAGGTGGTAAGTGTTGAGCGCGATACTTTTCCGAGATTACTTAGCTCAGGGGCAAAGGTTTATGGCTACTTAGATAGCTCTTACTGGCTTGATATTGGTAATCCAGAAGCGCTAGTTAAGGCCTCTGCTGATTTAATAACTGGTGTGATTACATCTGTTGCAACACCTACACATAGCGGAGATCATCTGGTCTTACCTAATGCCAAAGTTTCACCATCTGCAATAATTAATTTCGGCACTGTTATTGAACCTGAAGTAGTAGTTGAGGGTAACTGCCAGATAAGTGGATCAATAATTGGTAAGGGTGCAAAAATTGGCGCAAATTGCAAAATAATTAACTCAATAATTGCTCCAGATACTCAAATTGAGGCTGGAATGGTCGTAATTTCTAATTATTTAGGCTTTTAATTCTCCACATTTGCCCAAATCTGACTTGACTTAATCGAGTTACAAGCGTGTAATTCTCCTAGTAGCGGGCACCCCTGGCCCTTAGGTAGTTGGAGTATCAACTAGGTAATAAGGAGAGATATGTCAGACCAACGCGCAGAGCTTGCAGCACTTGTAGTTTCATCGGAACAACTTTCTTGGCAGGAGCGAGCCCTATGCGCTCAAACTGATCCAGAGGCTTTCTTTCCTGAGAAGGGTGGCTCAACTCGTGAGGCAAAACGCGTATGCCTTTCCTGTGAGGTGCGCTCAGAGTGTCTTGAGTATGCGCTCGCTCATGATGAGCGTTTTGGAATTTGGGGCGGTTTATCAGAACGTGAACGTCGCCGCTTAAAGCGCCGCAGCGCATAAAATAACGGGTGGCTGAAAAGCAGAGCACCGGGGCGCAAGCCCAACTAGAAGATCAATTTGTAACAGCAATTGTTGTTACTCATGATGGTGTTACTTGGTTAAGTGAAGTTGTTGCATCATTATCTGCCCAAAAACTTCAACCAGATCAAATTATTGCAGTAGATAATGGATCGATTGATGGTTCCGTCAAGTTTTTAACTAATGCCGGTATTGAAGTAATTAAAAAATCTCGCAGTACAGGTTTTGGCGAAGCAGTTGCCTCCGCAGTTTCAAAATTACCACCAGCTGCAATTGACACCAATGAGCAAGAATGGCTTTGGATTCTGCACGATGATTGCGCACCTGATCGATATGCATTAGCTAAGTTGCTTGACGCAGTTATTAGTCGCCCACAAGTTGGTATCGCAGGTCCCAAAATATTAGGTTGGTATGACCGCAAACATATTTTAGAGGTCGGTATAAGTATTACTGAAAATGGCACTCGATGGACTGGGCTTGAAGAGCGCGAGCAAGATCAAGGTCAGCATGATGAAATCAAAAATGTTTTAGCAGTTAGCACTGCTGGCATGTTGATTAAACGTTCTTTATTTGAAGAGTTGGGTGGATTTGATCCCAGCCTAGAATTATTTAGAGATGATATTGATTTAGGTTGGCGTGCACATATTGCTGGCCACTCCGTGATTTGTGTTGGTGAGGCAGTTCTTTATCATGCTGAAGCCTCATCATCTGAGCGACGATCAATTGATGTTAAAGATGCAATTTTGCACCGGCCATTGCTATTAGACCGCCGTAACGCAGCATTTGTTCTGCTTGCTAATTCAAGTTGGTGGATTTTGCCTTGGATTGCAGTTCAACTTTTATTTACTTCAATTGGCCGGTCAATTATTTACCTGTTAGCAAAACTTCCAGGTTACGCGGCCGATGAAATTGCTGCGGTTGGCTTACTTATTTTTAAGCCTGCTGATTTAATAAAATCGAGAAGGTATCGAAAATCTGCCAGAGTTTTAACTGCTCGAGTTATTAAGCCATTTATTCCAGCACGTAGTGCACAAATTAGATCAATAATAGAGAAAATTTCATCTGCATTACTAAATGCATTTAAACCAAGCCGACCAGAAGAAGAAATAACTCGCGCAAAGAACTACTCCGACATTGGAGTAATTGATGAAAGCTTTGATGAGATTGATTTCAAGCCAGAAAAAAGGTTTACTAAAATTAGAGCGCTAACAAAGCAGCCATTGTTATTTGGAATTTTAGTGACCCTGATCATTTCCACTCTCTATTCGAGAAATCGCTTTGGCTTACTTTCTGGTGGCGCCCTACCAATATCAACAGACAGTGCTAAAGATTTAATTACTTCATACGCTAATTCATGGCACTTAATTGGACTTGGCAGTGGTAACGCTGCTCCATCCTGGATTCCACTTATTGGATTTGCATCCTTAATAACAGCGGGAAATCCTCAATTATTAATCACAATTTCTTATTTTTTGATTCCAACTTTATTATTCGTATTTTTTTATCGAACTGCGCGGAAATATGCTTTAACTAATTACTCATCAGTTTTCGCAGCCATTATCTACTCGTTATCACCAGTGGTTTTGACTGCTATTAATCAAGGTCGAATCGGCACAATTGCGACTGCTATTTTATTGCCGCCTATTTTCACTTTACTCGAGAAAAACAAGAAACTAATTAATCTTACTTGGCGTAAAATTTATTCAATCACTTTGATTGCTGGGATAGCAGGGGCATTCTCACCACTATTTCTCTCATGCTGGCTACTTTTTCAATTCTCAGTTTTTGTTCACCTGTACTTAACAACCACCAATTGGCGAGCATATAAATGGCAGGGAATTGTTAGTAACTTGAATAATGATGAATTCAAGAAGAGGTTTGCTCTGCTAATCACTCCGTTATTAATTGATATTCCAAACTCCTTAAATCTAATTCGCCATCCAATTACAGCTCTACGTGAACCAGGGCTTTCAATCTCATCTAGCGATTGGTCATCGGTGATTTTGTTCAATCCAGGTGGTTCTAGCTCTCCAGCACTTTATATATGTGCCCCATTTTTACTTTATTTACTAATAAGTTTAATTTCATTTGATCAACGTAAATCAGCAAAAATTTCGATAGTAGCAATTGCACTAGCTGCAACTTTAAGTTCTTACTTTATAGATGGAAATGGCAGTAGCTCGCAAAGAGTTTGGAGTGGGCCATTAATAATTTTCGCCCAAATACTTGCCCTGTTATCAATTTTTGCTATTGCAGAGAGAATTCTGCCGCAACTTAGAAGGTCAAATTTTGGATTTAAACATATCGCATCTGCTACTACCGTACTAGTAACAATAATTTCTATGGTTTTGATTACCACCTGGGCAACAACAGTTGGAGCAAATTCGCTAGTTAGAGCAAATCAAGAGCAGGTTATTCCAGCATTTATAACGGATTTAGCAAGCACAAATGAGAAACCAAAAACACTTGTTATTAGAAAAAATTCAGAACAACTTCAATATTTTGTTACTCGGGGAGAAGATTTGAAGTTAGGAGATCCAGATATCTCAAGTAAAACCCCAGAACAAGTTCATAATGCAATTGTAGATTTAGTGAACGGTATTGGTGCAAACAGTGGTCAGCTATTAGGTTTCTATGGAATCCAATATATATTTATGAAAAATCCAGCAGATGCAGGTTTAGTTCGAACTATTGATGGCATTGGCGGCTTTACTAGAAGCTCTGCAACCAAAGACGGAGTTGTATGGAAGATTAATAATTCCCATGCACGGGTTACTTACTCTAATAATAAGGGACAGTACTTTCCAATAAATTTTGATGATTCATCTATTGCGTATGTCCCGGGCGATGGAGTAATAATTTTAGCTGAGAAATTTGATAAGGCTTGGGAACTATTACTAGAGGGAAAGTTAATTAAAGCAGATGAAAATCAATATGGTTTGCCAGAATTTAAGATTCCGAATAAAGGTAATATTTCATTAGTTCATAATGGAACCAACAGGCGTGCGTGGGTTTCCTTGCAATTGATTGTAATTATTACGGTAATTATCTTAGCTTTGCCATCAGGTCGTAGGCGACGAGAGGTTCCACTTGAGGAGCTAACATGAGAAAAAATCTTTTAAATTTACGTAAGACCAAATTTAGTCAAGAAATACTACTTTTCCCATTAGTACTTATACTCCTTATCTTACTTTCATATTACGCCCCTACTCAAAGTGAGCAAGTTAAAGTTGTTTCAACTTATCCAGCTACAGTCTGTCCAGCCGTTGGGAATAAAATTCCCTCTGTTGCATCTTTGACTAACTCAAAAATACAGAGAAGATTAATTAACGGAATTAGTAAAACATTAAGTACTGGTAAAAGCAGTCTTATTTCTTTAAGTAATGATGCATTATTGGTTGAAGGTAACCCAGGTACTGCTTTAACTTTTGTGAATAGTAGTTGGAAATCTGTAGTGCCTTGTTCAGTTAGCAATGGTGAACAATGGTTTGTAGGTGGTTCCGGCGCTCTAACAAGTAAGTCATTTTTGTATATTGTGAATAGTGGTTTTAGTGAGTCATCTATTGAACTTCAGATTTATACCCCAAACGGATTACTTGAATCCAAGACTGTTCTAATTACACAAAATTCTTCAAAAAAGATCTCTATTGACTCCTTAGTACCAGGTGAAGATAAGATCGTAATTGGCGTAAAAACTTTATCTGGGCGAGTTAGTTCTTATTTACTAGATGAACGGAAAAAAGGACTTAAATCTTTAGGAGCAGATTTTGTTGCACCGGTTGGCACTGCAAATAAAAAAGTAACGATTGCTGGTATATCTGGACTTACAGACAAACTTATTTCTAAAAATAATTCAGTTTCCCATACCTTGCGTTTACTAATACCGGGCACTATTGATGCAAATATAGATGTAACTATAAATTCAAATGACGGAAATTTTATTCCAGAGGGCTTAGCTCAATTTAATGTTAAAAATCAAAAAGTTTTAGATATCCCGTTAACTTTTGCTCCAATCAATCAACCATTTTCACTAATTATTGATTCAGATCAACCAGTTCTGGCTTCAGTTCTATCAGAGTTCAGTTATGACAAAAGTAAGGAAATTGCTTGGGCTACCGGTGTTGATGAACTGCATAGATGGAGCGTTAACTTGAGTGGGTCAAAGCCAGTACTAAGTTTTTCCGGTAATAAAATAAATGTACAAATATCTGCCACTACTATAAATGGCAAAAAGATTGATAAAAAAATTACTGGTACTGATTTTATAGTCTGGAAGGCACCAATCGGTTTAAATCGATTACAGATATCGGCTAATGGCAAAGGTATTTCTGGTGGAGTAATTTTCTTCCCAGAGGTTGGGTCAATTGGAAGTAGCTACATTCCAATGAATAACGGCGCTAATTTGGAAACAGCATCTGAGCCAATTTCCGATGCCAGCGTGATTAGTCGTGGCTAAATCCCAACTTTTATAGGCAGAGAGTATTAATCTGTTCATATGAAGAAGTTGTCTGGCCGCAGGTGCTCTAGAGCAAGCTGTACTACTGCTGCAATAAAAACTCTTACTTATATATATTCTGACTCAACTGCAGTGCTTGGGCCTTTATCAACTTATGCAGAGCCACACAATTATGATCTCTGTGCAGTTCATAGTGAACGCTTAACTGTTCCAGTTGGCTGGAATGTAATTAAAGAAGAGCTAGCTGATCACAATTCTGGCCCAACTGATGAAGATTTGATGGCAATTGCAAATGCAGTTAGAGAAGTAGCAAATTCAGATGTAACCAATAAATCCATTCAGCCTGAATTGGGTCGACGTGGTCATTTACGTGTATTACCATCAAACTAATATTAAAATCTTAGTAAATACCTAGGTTAAGGCTTATGTTAGAGAAAATAATTAAGGCATATGACATTAGAGGTCTGGTTAAAGATGAGATCACTCCTGATTTTTCTTTTTCTTTAGGAATTGCGTTTGCTAAATTCTTAGAATATGAGCGAGAGCCAGCAACAATTGTGGTTGGGGAAGATATGCGACCATCATCGCCGTTACTAGCTGAAGCTTTTTCTGACGGAGCGACAAGTCAAGGTATGGATGTAATCAGAATTGGCTTAGCATCAACAGATTTGCTTTATTTTGCCTCTGGAAAATTAAATTTACCTGGCATAATGTTTACCGCAAGCCATAATCCTGCAAAATACAATGGTATGAAATTGTGCAAAAGTGGTGCCCGGCCAATTGGTCAAGAATCTGGCTTAGTTAAAATTCGAGAGTTAATTGAGCAAGGCGTTCCCATCTCTAATCGCCCACTTGGTTCTATTAGAAATCAAGATCTATTAAAAGATTATGTGGATTATTTGTTATCTCTATTTCCAGATAAAGCCTTTAAAAAACGTAAATTAAAAGTAGTTGTTGATGCGGGTAATGGAATGGCTGGTTTTACAGCTCCTGCTGTAATGGAGAGGTTAAATGTTGAATTAATTCCAATGTACTTTGAGCTAGATGGAAATTTTCCAAATCATGAAGCAAATCCAATCGAGGCAAAAAATCTTAAAGACCTTCAAAAAAGAGTAAAAAAAGAGAAAGCAGATATTGGTTTAGCTTTCGATGGAGATGCAGATCGGTGCTTCTTAATTAATGAAAAGGGTGAATTAGTAAACCCTTCAGCTCTAACATCACTTATCGCTGTCCACCAATTAAAAGTAAAGCCAGGCTCAACTATCATCTATAACTTGATTTCCTCGAAGGCAGTCTCTGAGGTGATTGCTGAAAATGGCGGCATTGGGGTTCGAAGTCGAGTCGGCCATTCATACATAAAAAGCCTGATGGCTGAATCTGGTGCAGTATTTGGCGGAGAACATTCTGGTCATTTTTACTTTAGTAATTTTTGGCGTGCGGATTCTGGAATGTTGGCAGCACTTTATGCACTTGCTGAACTAATGGCAACAAAAAGCACGCTCTCAGAATTACTTGAGCCATTTAATAGATATGCATCAAGTGGTGAGATTAATAGCACTGTTAAAGATGTGAAAAAATCGATTGACCTTATCCGCAAGAAGTACGGTAATGATTATCAGGTTGATGAGTTAGATGGTTTAACAATTACGGCAGATAGCTGGTGGTTTAACCTAAGAGCATCTAATACCGAGCCTTTGCTTCGACTAAATGTCGAGGCAGAAACTGAAAAAGAGATGGTAAAGATTAGGGACACTGTTTTATCTTTGATTTGAAGGTGATAAACACCCACAACTCAGGGTATCTTTATCCCCTTGCCGGGATCTATAGCTATTAGCTAGAAGACGAATTTATAGGAGAATATATGAGTACAACCACTGCGATTAAAAATGATATTACAAATCCATCACTAGCTATTGAAGGAAAAAAGCGAATTGAGTGGGCTGCTCGCAATATGCCGGTATTGGCGCAAATTAAAGAGCGCTTTGAAAAGGAAAAACCATTTACCGGTATTCGAATTGCTGCTTGTATGCATGTAACAACCGAAACAGCAAACTTAATGTTGGCATTAAAAGCCGGAGGAGCAGATCTTGCTCTTTGCGCATCTAACCCACTTTCAACTCAAGATGACACCGCAGCAGCACTTGTTCATGAGTATGGAATTTCAGTTTTTGCAAGAAATGCAGTGGATCGCGATGGATACTATTCTCATTTAAATTCCGCTCTTGATATTAAGCCTCAATTAGTTTTTGATGATGGTTGTGATTTAGTTAATGTATTACATACAACTCGCACTGAGTTAATAGATGGAGTAATGGCTGGTTGCGAAGAAACAACAACCGGAGTTATTCGGTTAAGTCAGATGGCTAAAGATGGTGCATTAAAATTCCCGATGATTGCAGTAAATGACACCGATACAAAACACATGTTTGATAATCGGTATGGCACTGGACAATCAACCTTTGATGCAATCTTCCGCGCTACTAATACATTAGTCGCTGGAAAAATTGTTGTTGTTGCTGGTTTTGGATATTGTGGAAAAGGAGTAGCAGAGCGAGCAAAAGGTTTAGGCGCAGAAGTTATTGTTACCGAGATTGATCCAACAAAGGCTTTAGATGCGCTAATGCAAGGGTTCCGAGTAATGCCAATGACTAAAGCAGCTGCAATTGGTGACATTTTTATCACTGTTACCGGAAACCGTGATGTGTTGCGTGATGAGCATTTTAAGATCATGAAAGATGGCGCAATTCTTGCTAACTCTGGTCACTTTGATATCGAAATTGATGTGGCATGGCTTGAGAAAAACGCAAAGCAAAAGAATTCAAAGATGCGCCATCAAACAGATGAATATGTGATGGCAGATAGCCGCCGTATTCTTCTTATAGCTGAAGGTAGATTGGCAAATTTGGGTGCAGCAGAAGGTCACCCAGCATCTGTGATGGATATGTCATTTTCTGATCAAGCACTAACTGCAGAATGGCTACTAAAAGCTGGAAAAGATTTACCTGCTGGCTTACACAATGTTCCAGTCGCTATTGATAAGGATGTAGCAAGACTGAAACTTGAGAGCATGGGTTCATCTTTAGATGTACTGACTCCAGCCCAAGAGCTTTACTTGAACTCCTGGGAACACGGTTCTTAAATGCCATTAGTCATGGTTGTTGACGACGACCAAGACTTAGCAGAGATGCTCAGTATCGTCCTGACTGCTGCTGGGATGGAAGTTGATTTAGTAAGCCGCGGTGACCAAGTAATGGATTTATTTAATTCAAATCCACCCGATCTAATTTTGTTAGATGTGATGTTGCCAGGTATTGATGGTGTTCAGGTATGTAAAATTATTAGAGAAACTTCTATGGTTCCAATTGTTATGTTAACCGCTAAAGGCGATACCCAAGATGTTGTGCTTGGCTTAGAGGCTGGTGCTGATGATTACATGGTCAAGCCATTCAAACCACAAGAACTAGTAGCACGAATTAATACAAGACTACGGCGCAATACAAAAGTCGGATCACTTTCAATTGGTTCATTAGTAATAGATCAAATGGAGCACAAAGTACTAAAGAATGGTCAGGAGATTGCTCTTACTAGACTTGAGTTTGATTTATTAGCGGCACTAGCAAAAGAACCTGGCCGGGTATTTACTAGGGAAGCATTACTAAGTGAGGTTTGGGGATATCAGCATGCAGCTGACACCAGACTAGTTAATGTTCATGTTCAAAGATTGCGCTCTAAAATTGAATCAGATGCAGATAATCCAGAGCATGTATTAACTGTTCGAGGTGTTGGCTATAAGGCGGGAGCGGCTAGAGTTTAGCCATGCTAATTAGCAAGATTAAGATTAAGCAGTCACTTAGTCTTAAAGTATTGTCTAGCAGTATTGCATTTTCAATTTTAATTTCATTAGTTATCGGATTTACGGTTCACAACAGAGTTGCTTCAACCATTATTAATGAGAAAATTGCAATTTCAAAAGTTGAGACTTCAAATGCTCTTTACCTAGCTCAAGGCCACTTTAATATTGCACGTTTCCAAGATGATGCCGGATTAAAAAAGGTAGTTACAGATTTTATTACTTCAAGCAGAGAAGATGGCTCACTCTCCGGTAGAGAAACTGTGCTTTTGCCAGTAACAAAAGATGTTAGTGCCCAGAATATATATCAGACTGTTCCAACCTTGTTAGTTTTAGATTCGATTCCAGATACATTCCGTGAGCAGGTTAGAAGCTCTGATTCGGTAATGGATAAGCGAATGATAATTCGTTACTCAGATGGCAATGAATATCCCGGATTTCTCATTGGTGGGAAGTTAAATATTCCACGAACTGGTGTTTATGAAATATATTATTTATTTAAACTAGACGCTCAATATAAGAGCATTTCATCAATTACTTGGATCTTATTTTTCGCCGGATTTTTATTAGTAATGCTAATAGCATTAAGCACACATTTTTTAATTCGTCAGGTAGTTTCTCCAGTTCAACAAGCAGCAGCAGTTGCAGAGAAATTTACTAAAGGAGATTTCTCAAGCCGTATGGCTGTGTCTAGTCAAGATGAAATAGCAACTCTCGGGAAGTCCTTTAATGAAATGGCTGCATCAATTCAAGAGCAAATATTCAGACTTGAAAATTTATCATTACTCCAGCAAAGGTTCGTATCTGATGTCTCTCATGAGCTTCGAACTCCACTTACTACCTTGCGCATGGCGGCTGAGGTAATTTATGAACAAAAAACTAATTTTGACCCAAACATTGAAAGAAGTAGTGAATTACTAATAAATCAAATCGATCGGTTTGAGCTTTTACTATCTGACCTACTTGAAGTAAGTAGATTTGACGCCGAAGCAGCTTCCCTTGGAGCAGTAGAGTTTGATGTAAGTAATTTAGTGAAAAAAACTGTTGACTACCTTCACCCAAGCAAGGCAGCCCTATTTAGCATTTCTGCCCCGTTAGATCCGATTAAAATTGAGGCAGATCCACGAAGAATTGAAAGAATTCTACGAAATTTATTATCAAATGCAATTGATCATGGCGAAGGAAACAAAATTGAAATTCAAATAAAGGAAAGTGATAATGAAGTTGCAATTGGCGTCAGAGATTTTGGCATAGGTTTTGATGAAAAAGATGCACCGCATTTGTTTGATCGTTTTTGGCGCGCTGACCCATCACGAGCACGGACAAGTGGCGGAACTGGCCTCGGCCTTTCAATTGCACTTGAAGATGCAAAACTTCACCAAGGTCAACTACTTGCATGGGGAAGACCAAATCAAGGTGCTCACTTTGTGTTAACACTGCCTAAACAACACGGTAATTTGGTTCAATCATTTCCCATTAATTTAGTTCCAAATGGATTTTCATCAACATTGGTAGTGGAATAACTTAATCTATACCAATTATTCTGTTATAAAAGCATGTGCTCAAATCGATAAACAGTTTAAAAGAATTAATCTATCCAAATATTTGCTTGTGCTGCAGCGCACCGGGTTTAAAAATTTGTCATAGCTGTACCAAGTATTGGTTAGCTAATCCAAATAAATCAAAAGTTGGAAATAATTTTCTATTTTTTGTAGCTACATATGATGAAAAAACATCACCGGTAATACTTGCATCAAAAGAATCTGGCAATAGCGAAGCGATGAAATTAATTGCAAGATCTATCACAACCTCAATAATTTATGCTATTTTAAATTTAGGCATACCCCAACCTATAAATCTAGTTACGATTCCATCACAGCTAAGTGCAATAAGAAGAAGGGGTAGAGATCATATAAAAAATATAGTTCAAGAGGTGATAATTCAACTAAAGCAAGAAAATATTAATGCTATTTATTTACCAATTTTAGAACCAATCAAGAAAATTAAGGATCAGAGCGATTTGAATGGTTTACAACGTAAAGAAAATATGAGCCATGCATTTTTAGCCAAAAGTTCACCAATTTCTCAGAGTGCAGTAATTTTGATTGATGATCTGGTAACCACCGGAGCATCAATACAGGAGGGGGTTCGAGCCCTGGCTGAAGCCAAAATCACCATTGATGCCGTGGTGACAGCGTGTGCGGTAGGGCGCAAATCTCTAATACGATAAGCACCTCAGTATTACCAATAATTTATAGATACCAGCGGAGGATCTTTGTGAGTTTATTAGACAAGGTTTTGCGTGCTGGCGAGGGTCGGGCAGTTAAAGATTTAGAAAAGATTGCTAATCAGGTTAATAAATTTGAAAATGAAATAACTGCTTTAGATGATCAAGCGTTAAGAAGTAAGACCGACAAATTTAAAGAACGAATAGCAAGTGGTGAAAGTTTAGATTCAATTTTGCCGGAAGCTTTTGCAGTTGTTCGCGAGGCAGCAAAGCGAACACTCGGCCAGAGACATTACGATGTGCAGCTAATGGGTGGAGCCGCACTTCACAAAGGAAATATCTCTGAAATGCGTACTGGTGAAGGTAAAACTTTAGTTTCCACTTTACCTGCATATTTAAATGCGCTTACTGGTAAAGGTGTACACATTGTTACTGTAAATGATTATTTAGCAGAGCGCGATAGTGAATGGATGGGTCGTGTACATCGTTTTCTTGGATTAAAGGTTGGTGTAATTCTTGCAAGTATGTCACCGGCTGAACGCCGCGAAGCCTATGCAGCAGATATTACTTACGGCACAAATAATGAGTTTGGTTTTGATTATTTGCGAGATAACATGGCTTGGACGCTTTCAGATTGCGTACAACGCGAACATAACTTTGCAATCGTAGATGAGGTCGACTCAATATTAATTGATGAGGCTAGAACACCATTAATTATTTCTGGGCCGGCGGATAAAGCAACTAAATGGTATGTAGAGTTTGCAAATATTGTTGGAAAACTTTCTCTAAATCTTCATTATGAAGTTGATGAGAAAAAGCGCACAGTTGGAATTCTTGAAGAGGGCGTAACTCGGGTGGAAGAAGCGTTGGGTATTGAGAATTTATATGAATCTGCTAATACACCAATGATCGGTTATCTAAACAACGCGATTCGAGCAAAAGAGTTATTTAAGCGAGATAAAGATTATGTAGTAATGAATGGCGAATTGTTAATTGTCGATGAGCATACTGGCCGCATGTTGGCTGGGCGACGTTATAGCGAGGGCTTACACCAAGCACTTGAAGCTAAAGAACGTATTGAAATTCAAGACGAGAATCAGACGCTTGCCACAATCACATTACAGAACTATTTCCGCCTTTATAAGAAGCTGAGCGGAATGACTGGTACTGCTATGACTGAAGCTTCTGAGTTCATGCAAATTTATAAATTAGGTGTTATCCCAATTCCAACCAATAAAATTATGAGTCGTATTGACCAGCCGGATTTAATTTACAAATCTGAAGAAGGTAAATTTACGGCCGTAGCTGAAGATATTGTTGCAAAGCATAAAAAAGGCCAACCAGTTTTAGTCGGAACAGTTAGTGTTGAAAAATCCGAAGAATTATCTGGAATTTTAAAGCGGCGCGGAATTCCGCATGAAGTTTTAAATGCTAAACAACATGAACGCGAAGCTGCAATTATTGCCAGAGCTGGAACAATTAGCGCTGTAACTGTTGCAACAAATATGGCTGGACGCGGAACTGACATTATGTTGGGCGGCAACCCTGAGTTTATGGCTGACTTTGAATTACAACGCCAAGGTTTAAATCCGGTAGATACTCCAGAAGAATATGAAAAGGCTTGGCCGGCAGAGATTGCAAAACAAAAAGCTGCGGTGGCTAAAGAACACGAAACTGTTGTTTCACTTGGTGGACTTTATGTATTAGGAACTGAACGTCATGAATCTCGCCGTATTGATAATCAGCTTCGCGGTCGTTCAGGCCGACAGGGTGATCCGGGTGAATCAAGATTTTATTTATCTCTACAAGATGAACTTATGCGTAGATTTAATTCTGGTTTAGTTGAGCGGTTCCTAGGTGCTGCAGGAATGCCAGAGGAAACTCCTTTAGAATCTAAAATTGTTAGCAACGCAATTAAATCAGCACAGACTCAGGTTGAGTCATTGAACTTTGAAATGCGAAAGAATGTTTTAAAGTATGACGATGTAATGAATAAGCAGCGTACGGTAGTTTATTCAGAGCGCCGTGAAGTACTTGAGGGCGCTGACATTAAAGAACTTGTTGAGAAGTTCTTAGAAGAAACAATTACTGCGTATATAAATGCAGCAACAGCAAATGGCGTAGCAGAAGATTGGGACTTAAAAACACTTTGGACAGCACTTAAAGCTTTATTTCCAATTTCATTTAGCTATGAAGATTTATTAAATGAAATTGGCGGTGCCTCTGCACTAGACAGCGAGTTTTTGCTTGACCGTGTTTTGACTGACTCTAAGGTTGCTTACCAAAATCGCGAAGGCGATTTAACTCCAACAGTAATGCGTGAGCTTGAGCGAAAGATTTTACTTTCAGTACTAGATCGTAAGTGGCGCGAGCATTTATATGAGATGGATTATTTGCAAGAGGGAATTGGTCTACGTGCGATGGCTCAGCGCGATCCTTTAGTTGAGTACCAGCGCGAAGGTTTTGACTTGTTTACTGCCATGATGGACGCAATAAAGGAAGAGCTTGTTGGATATTTGTTTAATGTTGAGGTTCAAGTTGAGGGCGATCAAGTTGGTGCTAAAGGATTAACACCTGCACCAGCACCAGTTACCGCGCTTCAATATTCAGCAGCAGAGATTGAACCAAGAGATTCCGGTGGAACTTCTAAGAATGCACCATGCCCATGTGGTTCTGGTAAAAAATACAAGAGATGCCACGGGCAGTCCTAAATAAGATCTAGTTCAGTACAGATCCATTTTTTATCAACACCTTCAAATCTTAAGATAAGTGATCTAACTCGATTCTTTATTTTTAAAGTAACAGTTACTTCCATTACTCCTTCAATTGGCTGGCTGATATAAATCTTTCTAATTTGACACTCAGTATTTTGTGCTTTTTGTAGCTTAAGTATCTTATTAATAACAGATCTATGGCAGTTGTTAGCAAGTTGCATTACCGATCTTCTGCCAGACCAAACTTCGATAACAACAATTATAAAACTTTTACTCCATGAGTATAAATCTGGCAGCTGTGCTAAATTTGAAGGAATTGGTGAAAACTTTGGATGAAACCACTCTTGGCCAAACTCTGGATCACAGGTGGGTACTAAATACAATTTAGAATTACCATCTGCAGATAATGCGGTAGCAGGTTGAGTTATTGTCATTTGCCTAGATTGGCCTGCTTGATTGATGTTTAGATCATCCGAACGAATGATTTAGCTAATAAAGCGCTGAGGTATAAAGCAGGTATGAAGTTATCCAATTTTGAAATCATTA
>Ga0209087_1001091_pt1 | contig 16201 bp, 14 predicted proteins | sample S_130805_EF_Meta_FD_187321 | JGI IMG/M metagenome (GOLD analysis project Ga0209087, IMG submission 187321) | Freshwater microbial communities from Lake Simoncouche, Canada to study carbon cycling - S_130805_EF_MetaG (SPAdes) (version 2) | ecosystem: Environmental > Aquatic > Freshwater > Lake ... | reverse complement strand
AGGATTCATTTGAGCAAAACACAGACATCGAATATGAACGAAACCAAGAGCGCTACCGTTTCTTGCGTTGGGGTCAGAGCGCATTTGATGAGTTCAAGGTAGTTCCGCCTGGAACTGGAATTGTTCACCAGGTAAACATTGAATATTTGGCACGCGTTGTCATGACTCGCACAGTTAACGGAACGCTTCGTGCATACCCAGACACCGTTGTAGGAACAGATTCACACACAACAATGGTTAACGGACTAGGTGTCCTTGGCTGGGGTGTTGGTGGTATCGAGGCAGAAGCAGCGTTGCTCGGTCAGCCAGTTTCGATGCTAATTCCTCGTGTGGTCGGCTTCAAGCTAACTGGCGCTTTGCCATTAGGCACGACTGCAACTGATATGGCGTTGACCATTACTGAAATTTTGCGAAAAGTTGGCGTTGTTGGAAAATTTGTGGAGTTCTTTGGCCCTGGAGTTACATCGGTTCCCATGGCTAACCGAACAACAATCGGAAACATGAGCCCTGAATATGGTTCAACATGTGCAATTTTCCCAATTGATGAAGAAACCCTTCGCTACCTGCGTCTAACAGGTCGAAGTGATGATCAAGTCGCCTTGGTTGAGCAGTATGCAAAGAAGCAAGGAATGTGGCATGACCCATCAGTTGAACCGCGTTTCTCACAGGTCGTAGAGCTAGATCTTTCAACTGTAGTTCCATCTATTTCGGGTCCAAAGCGTCCGCAGGATCGTATCTCTCTGAGTGATTCAAAGAGCGCGTTTGAAAAGATTCTTCCGACTTACTACACCGATAAGACAGCTAAAGGTGAGGTAACTGCTGGATCAACTCGCGTGAAAAATGGCGACGTTGTAATTGCATCAATTACCTCATGTACCAATACATCTAATCCATCTGTCATGATCGGTGCAGCACTTCTTGCTAAGAAAGCTGTAGAGAAGGGCTTAAAGTCCAAGCCTTGGGTTAAGACAACTCTTGCTCCTGGATCAAAGGTTGTAACTGATTACTATGATCGCGCAGATTTAACTCGATATATGGAAGCACTTGGATTCCACCTTGTTGGTTATGGATGCGTTACCTGTATCGGTAACTCAGGTCCACTTCCGATTAATATTAGCAAAGCGATTAATGAGTCAGATTTAGCTGTTACCGCTGTTCTATCAGGTAACCGAAACTTCGAAGGTCGCATTAGCCCAGATGTAAAGATGAACTACCTTGCTTCGCCTCCGCTAGTAGTTGCTTATGCAATTGCTGGCACCATGGATCATGATTTCGAGAAAGATGCGTTGGGCAAGGACACGAACGGAAATGATGTATTCCTAAAAGACATCTGGCCAACTCCACAAGAAATCCAAGGCGTTATTGACTCTTCAATCTCATCAGAAATGTTTAAAAAAGATTATGCAACTGTCTTTGAAGGCGATCATCGCTGGAAGTCACTTGCTACGCCAACAGGCAAGGTTTTCGAATGGGATCCCAAGTCAACCTATGTTCGCAAGCCTCCGTACTTTGAAGGTATGCCTAAAGATCCAACACCTGTGACAGATATTTCTGGAGCTCGTGTCTTGGCTGTTCTAGGTGATTCAGTAACAACAGATCACATTTCACCTGCTGGAAACATCAAGGCTGATTCACCAGCCGGAAAGTACCTTGCAGAGCATGGAATTGATCGCGCAGATTTCAACTCATACGGTTCACGTCGTGGAAACCACGAGATCATGATTCGTGGAACATTTGCAAATATTCGTCTAAAGAATCTTTTATTGGATGGCGTTGAAGGTGGGTTTACTCGCAACTTCGCTTCTGGCGGAGAGCAAACAACAATTTATGATGCATCAGTTGCTTACCAAGCTGCTGGAACACCATTGGTAATCCTTGCTGGCAAGGAGTACGGATCAGGTTCATCACGTGACTGGGCCGCAAAGGGAACAGCGCTATTGGGCGTTCGGGCAGTTATTGCCGAGAGCTTTGAACGTATTCACCGTTCAAACCTAATTGGTATGGGTGTCTTGCCATTGCAGTTCAAGGATGGTGAAACAGCTGCATCACTTGGCCTGAACGGAACTGAAACTTTTGCTATCACCGGAATCACTGCACTAAACAGTGGGGGAGTTCCAAAGGAGCTAACAGTTACTGCAGGTTCAATTACCTTTACTGCAAAGGTTCGCATTGATACACCGGGTGAAGCAGATTACTACCGCCACGGTGGAATCATGCAGTACGTATTGCGCTCACTTCTCTAATAACTTAATTAGTTGTTAGGCAGGAAGAGATGCAACACCCTTTTCATGGAAGCGCTTTCCTGTAACCGATTCGCTAATTCCTTCGCGATCTAGGTACGGCAATATTCCTCCAAGATGCATTGGCCAGCCAGCACCCATCAACATGCACAGATCAATCTCTGCTGGTGTTGAGACAACGCCCTCATCAAGCATTGCACGTGCTTCTTCAGCTAACGCCGTCAATGCACGTGTGCGAACTTGCTCTGCTGTTGATGGTGTTGTTCCCTTTTCAACTAAAGCTAACGCTGCAGGATTGGCTCCTACCGATCCATCCTCATTTTTGATGTAGAAGTGTCGAACTCCTTCTTTAACCATGCGCTGCATCGTTGGAGAGATTCGGTAACGAGGACCAAGGTTGTTATGCAGAGTCTCTGAAACATGCAAAGCCACACCTGGGCCAACAAGATCAAGTAACTGGAATGGAGACATCGGGAATCCGATTTCCATCATTGCAGAGTCTGCAACAGCATGTGGTGTTCCTTCATCAAGTGCATCTGTTACCTCACCCATAAAGCGTGTGAGCAAGCGGTTAACGACAAATCCTGGCGCGTCCTTACAGATAATCATCGTCTTCTTGAGCTCTTTGCCAACAGCAATTGCTGTTGCTGTTGTTGCATCATCTGTTGTTGATGTGCGGGCAACTTCAAGTAGTGGCATTACAGCAACTGGATTAAAGAAGTGGAATCCAACTACGCGCTCAGGATTCTTTAATCCTTCAGTCATGCGCTCTACCGACAGGGAAGAGGTATTAGTAGCCAAGACACACTCTGGAGAAACGATTGTTTCTAACTTCTTAAAGAGATCTTGCTTTAATGACAATTCTTCGAAGATTGCTTCAATAATGAAGTCACAACCTGCAAAAACAGATTGATCTGCAGATCCTGAGATCAGTAATGAGAGACGGCCAGCTGCTTCAGCGCTCATGCGCTTCTTCTCAACTAACTTTGCCAACTCATTTTTGACCCAAGCAACACCTTTGTCTGCGCGTTCTTGATCAATATCTGTCATAACAACTGGGCACTTCAAGTTGCGAAGTAAAAGGAGTGCTAGCTGTGAAGCCATCAAGCCTGCTCCAACAACACCGACCTTTGTTACTTTGCGTGCCAATGCTGGCTTTGGAGCACCTTCAACCTTCTTGCGCTTTTTCTGAATTAAGTTAAATGCGTATAAGGATGAGCGAAGTGGGTCAGACATTGTTAGATCACCCAATGCTTGATCTTCTGCATCAAAGCCTTGGCTCAATGAACAAGTTTGGGCGGCCGTGATCAGGTCGAGTGCTTTCTTTGGGGAGGCAATCGTTGCACCACCATACTTCTTTAATGCTGCAGCTTTTCCTGTAGCTAATGCGGTTTCCCACGCTGGATCATTACTGTAATCAGCACGCTCAATCTTTGTTGTGCCGTTGAGGATGCCAACGGCAAATGCGATCGATCTCTCCAAGAAATCTGCAGGTTCAAAGACTGCATCGACAACGCCAAGTTTTAGTGCTTCTTTTGCTTTCATCATTGTGTTGTTGTTCAGAGCGTTTAACAAAATTACCTGCACAGCACGTTCTGGACCGATCAACTTAGGCAAAATAGTCGCTCCGCCCCATCCCGGAATTAATCCTAGAAATACTTCAGGAAGTCCGGTAAGTGCTGTTGATGCGAGTGTGCGGTACTGGCTATGCAAGCCAACTTCTAATCCGCCACCAAGGGCTAAACCATTAATGAATGCAAATGTTGGGATCTTTGACTCACCTAAGCGGCGAAAAACATCATGCCCAAGTTTTCCGAATGCAACTGATTGGTTACGTTCTGATAAAAAAGATATCCCCGAGAGATCAGCACCAGCCGCGAAAATAAATGGCTTACCAGTTATCGCAATTGCGGAAGGATTACGACCCATCGCATCTGTAATGGCATCGTTTAAGGCATTCAGAGAAAGTGCTCCGAAAGTATTTGGGCGGTTGTGGTCATGGCCGTTATCTAAAGTAATGAGCGCCATTGTTCCTTTGCCACCAAAGGCAGACAGATCAATATCTCGAACAAGTGCATTAGTAACAACCTCTTCAGGTGCTCCAGCCGGAAGCGTGATATCTGTGCTCATAATTACTTTGCTCCCTTAAAATTTGGGTTTTCCCAGATGACTGTGCCACCCATACCTAGACCGATACACATGGTTGTAATGCCATAACGAACCTCGGGATGTGTTTCAAAGGTGCGAGCTAGGTTAAGAATTAAGCGAACGCCAGATGATGCCAATGGATGGCCAACTGCTATTGCTCCACCGTATGGGTTTACGCGAGGATCATCATCTGCAATCCCAAAGTGATCCAAGAAGGCTATAACTTGCACAGCAAAAGCCTCATTGACTTCAAATGCGCCAATATCTTCGATCTTGAGCCCTGCTTGCTTTAATGCCTTTAGTGTTGATGGAACAGGTCCGTAACCCATGATCTCTGGCTCAACACCGGCAAAGGCGTAGGTAACCATCTTGGCTTTAATTGTTAATCCAAGTTCTAAAGCTTTTTCTTCACTAGCAAGGAGTGCTGCTGTTGCTCCATCATTTAATCCAGATGAGTTTCCTGGTGTAACTCGACCTGCTGGACGAAACGGAGTCTTTAATCCTGCAAGACCTTCCATCGTTGTTGATGGACGCGGAGCTTCATCAATGGTCGCAACTGTCCAACCAAGTTCTGCGCTGCGCGCAGCTGTTGGAATTAAATCTCGTTGAATTTTTCCATCGGCATATGCTTTTGCGGTTTTCACCTGCGAGTTCATGGCATAACGATCCGCACGTTCCTTAGTTAATTGTGGAAAGCGATCATGCAATCTTTCTGCAGTTGCACCCATCGCGAGTGCATCTTGTTCAACGATGCGCTCTGCAAGGTAGCGAGGATTTGGATCCATGAGTTCTCCCATTGGATGGTTACCCATATGTTCCACACCGCCAGCAATTGCAATTTCATTTGTTCCCATAGCAATCGCACCGGCGATAGTTGTAACCGCTGTCAGCGCACCTGCGCACCAACGATCAATTGAATATCCAGGAACTGTGTTTGGTAATCCTGATAGCAATGCAGCACTTCGACCGATGTTCATTCCTTGGTCACCAGTTTGCGTTGCAGCTGCGATAGCGACATCTTCAATCGATGCGGGATCAACCTTTGGATTTCGCTCTAGCAATCCACGTATTGCGCGAACCATCAGATCATCTGCACGAGTACCGGCATACATGCCTCCGGCCTTTCCAAAAGGAGTGCGGACGGCATCAACAAGGACAACTGTGCGGGACATGGAACTTCCTTTACCTAGGGCGTGGCCCAAATGTTACTCGTCAGTAAGGGTTTAGAACAGTAGCGAATTAAGCGTTAACCGCTGTCTTCACACGTGGCTTAGATAGGTATGGGACCAGTACTGAGCCCAAATATAGAACGTAGACGGCCAACTGGAGCCATGAAGTCGTTGTATCGAAGCCGATGGTGCCAGACAGTGATGCGCCCATAATCGAATCCTTAGCGATAAATGAGGTCACATCCCATGCAAAGGCATCTGGACCTGGAAGGTATCCAAGCTCTTGGAATTCATGTACTCCGTAGGACAAGACACCAGCTGCAACGATAATCAGAGCCACACCTGAGTAGGTGAAGAACTTTGCAAGATTCAATCTGATTGCGCTCTTATAGATCAAGTATCCAAGAGTGATTGAGACAGCAAATCCTAAAATCAAACCAACTGTAGAACTAGTTACATCTGCAACTGTTTGAAAGTTTGTGTAAACAAATAATGAGGTTTCAAGACCTTCGCGAATAACAGCAATAAACGCTACTCCAGCAAGGGCTAGAGGCCCTCCACTTACTGCGCTCTCTACTTTGCCTTGCAATTCATTGCGAAGATTGCGAGCTGTTCTCTTCATCCAGAAAACCATCCAAGTAACTAGAGCCACGGCAATAAATGATGTGACACCAGCAAATAGTTCTTGTCCACGATCGCTCAGCGATACTGATGTCATAGTTAGAAACGCACCAAGTGCGATACTTGCGATGACAGCTGAAATAACACCGGTCCACAATGGCTTTAAGTAGCCTTTGCGATTGGTCTTAACAATGTAGGCGACCAGGATTCCAACAATGAGACAGGCTTCTAGGCCTTCTCGGAGGGAAATAATGAATGTACTTAGCATGAAGGGAAATCTAGCCCAGCAGGAGTATTTACGCAACTGTTATGTTGCGTAATTCAAGCCTCTTCAGGCGTGGTTTCCGTCACTTCAGCCGCTGGCAGCTCCGGAACAGGCAGAGCTTCTCTTTCAAGCAAGGCGGCAGCCAAGGAGGGTGCCACCAGGGCAATCTGCCATTGACGGGCGCCTAACTCAGCAAGGGCTAGCTCGACCGCAGTAATGGAGAGAGTTTCTGTGGCGCCAGTTGGGGGTTTCCAGCACACTCTTCGAACATGCTCAGGGGTAATCAAATTTTCAACTGGAATTTCATTCTCTTGTGCGATGAGTTCAATTGCAGCCCGCGCATGAGAAAGGGGTGCGAACTTTTCTGGGAACTTATCGCGCCAGAGTTTGATCGGTGGCAATGTATCTGCATTTGTTCGCATCGCCGGCCATTGCTCATCTGGAAGCGCAACAGCTGTGGAGACACTTGCTAACCACAGCGGTAAATTCTCTAACCATCTGGCCCTTAGCCCAAGAGGACGCAAAGCTTTTTCAAACTCCTTTTTTGTGACAGTCGCTGCCATAGCAAGTTCTACGATCGCAGCGTCATTGAGCAATTTTCCAGGGGCGATGTCTTGTTCAGATGCAACACGATCACGTGCGATCCACAATTCTTTAATGATCGCTAATTGGTCACGACGTTTGATCTTATGCATCCCAGAAGTGCGCCGCCATGGATCAACACGTGGGGAAGAAGGTGGTGCTTTAAGTATTGATGCAAACTCTTCTATAGCCCACGACAATTTATTTGATTTCTCTAAAATCTCATACATACGGTCACGAAGTTCCACGAGCAGTTCAACATCTAACGCCGCATATGTGAGCCACTCCTGTGGCAATGGGCGAGAAGACCAATCAGCGGCGCTGTGTTCTTTTGCTAATGAAACTCCCATAAGAGTTTCCAGAAGTGGACCTAATCCAACACGTGGCAAACCAGCGATTCTGCCTGCTAATTCAGTGTCAAAGAGCCGAATCGGATTAATACCCAATTCACGCAGGCAGGGTAAGTCTTGAGTGCTTGCGTGCAAGATAACTTCATCGGTATTTAATAAAGCATTAAGTTCGGAAAAGAGTGTGTGGCCAGGGCCAAATGGAATTGGATCGATGAGGTGTAACCCGCCATTGTTTCTCTTGATCTGGATCAAGTAGGCACGTGCGCTATATCTAAACCCTGAAGCACGCTCGGCATCAACTGCGAATGGTCCATGACCTTGTGCCAACTGTGCCAATGCACTCTTAAAACTAGATTCGGTATCGATTACCAGTGGTGTTCCTTCGGCAGGCAGGAGTAGAGGAACTACGACAATTTCTTCACTCATAGTTATTGTCTGCGCGCAGATGAAATAGCAGAAACGCCTTCAGGTACTGGCGGCAATCCCGCAACCTCTGAAATTAAGTTGCACCAACTTTCAATGTGCTTCATCAGTTCTTGTGGTTCATTAATGATGGGGGTCCACGAAGCACGAATCTCAATTTCGGCGTCATCGTTACGAGGGGAGAGCTTTCCAAAAGAAGCACTTGATACTCGAGTAACTGTTCCACTGGGTGCGTTAAATAGGCACTGATTACTTTCTAGTGACTCCAGAAACCAACTCCAGCCAACTTCAGGTAACAAAGGATCCTCTTGCATGATTGGGTCAACATCTGCGCTGACAAAAGTAACGCAGCGGAATTCGCCATCCCATGTTGCCTGCCCGCCTGGCTCGTGCAACAGGACAAAGCGACCATTTGCTACTTCATCCTCTTCATCTCCGACTAGGCCATTTGAAACATCAGCAGAGAATGCAAAAGAAAATGTTGCCAATTTTTGAGGGGCGGGCACTTCTATAAGTGCAACCTCGGCCCGTGGGGTAAATGTGCGAAGTTGATCCACTAACCGCTCAAAAGCATTCGCATCCACTGTCTCAGGATAAAGAATAAAGAGTGTAATTTATGGGAGGCGGGGCGGTAACCTTGCACAATGGCTTCGCTACTGGCGTTACTTTCAAGTGCAATGTGGGGAACGGCAGATTTTTTTGCCGGACGCCTTAGCAAGAAGCACAATCCTTTTGCTGTTTTAGGTTTTTCTCAAGTTTTCGGTTTACTAGTCGGAATTTTGATTGTTGTTATTTCCGGAAGTTACCAAGGCAAGGTCTTAGGTTTCGACGGCTATTTGATTCCAGGCGTACTTGCCGGTCTGTTCGGCTATATCGGTCTGGCATGTTTGTATGAAGGATTATCAACTGGTCGTATGGGTGTTGTTTCACCAATTAGCTCATTAAGTACCGTCATTCCATTGGCATACGCACTCATTACAGGTGATGTCCTTTCAACAATAACTTTATTTGGTGTGGTGATTGCTTTAGTTGGAGTGTTTTGCGCAAGCGGCCCTGAACTTTCGCAAGGACTACCAATAAAGCCCTTACTTCTTGCGTTAGGAGCTGCAGCTGGATTTGGCTTGGCTCTCACCTTTATTGCTATTGGATCCCAAAGTAGTGCATTACTGACCATGGTCTCGATGCGTGGTGCGACATTTTTTGTCACAATTGCCTTAGCAATTAAGTTTAAGACAACAGGTAATTTCGATAAGAAAGCAATTCCGGTTCTTTTCTTTATTGGTGCGGCAGATTTCATTGCAAATCTTCTTTTAGGAATCGCTACCACCAAGGGTCTTGTCTCTGTCGCAATGGTTTTTGGTTCTTTATATCCGATCGCGACCGCTGTGCTTGCTTATAAATTCTTACAAGAAAGACTTCAGAGAGTTCAATACGTTGGTATTGCTCTAGCGGTTGCAGGAGTTTCGATAATTTCAGCCTTCTAGTTGTGGGCTGAGTAAAAAGTAGTTCCTTCGACTTCGCGGGATGTGCTGTGTGCAAACTTTGCTAACAGCTCTTTCCAGTCGATGCGCTCATCCCCACCTGAAGCAGGGGTAACGCTGAGTTCAAGTTGGTCTATAACTCCATGATCTTTCAGTTCGTTGATCATTGAGATTCCGCCCTCAATCAAAATCTTTTCACCAAATTGCCGGCGGGCCTTTTCAACCGCTTGTACTGGGGAGCAATTCCACAGTAGGGCTAAGTGGTTGCCCTGCACAGGATTTACCAGGGAGCGAGAAATCACCACTAGTGGCACTGGGGTTCGGTTATATGGTTCGTGGCGAGCGGTATTGCCACCAATAATGATGCAATCCACCTCACGACGACGCTGAAGAAATACTTGGCGATCGGCTGCTGAGCTAACACCTGCCGAGCGGCTCTCCTTTGAGGTTGAGCCGTCAATGCCAACGACAAGGGTTGCCACGATGCTCACGGCGGTAATTATTGCCTACGGCTCGATAATTCTCTTCAATAATCTGTCAGTGCCAGCCTTTACATTTATGTCCATGATCATCGATTGCAAAAAATGCACAATGGCTACGATCGCCTGTAACACATGTGTCGTAGCCTTTTTCCTCGAACCCAAAGCTGATATCAGCGATGCAACCCTGTCTGCTCTCACCGTTCTAGCCGATAGTGGATTAACCCCACCACTGCAGTTTGACGCTCGTGGCGCGTAGTTCAGTCAGAATTCACAGCCTTTATAGGTGCAATGAGGTTGAGATCGGGGCGTAGGCGAGGTTAGCCTTGTACCCATGTCTTTTCCCCTGCGCATACTTATGGCTCTGGCGATGGTTGCCGGGGTCATTGCCCCTGTCGCGGCCAATGCAGCCCCCAGTTTGGCGCAGGTCCAAGCCAAGGTTCGCCAGTTAGAAGAGGAAGCGACCACTGCAGCAGAAGGTGCCCAAGAAGCTAAGGTGAAGTTGGCAGGTCTAACAAAGACCCTGAATGGAATTAAGGCTAAAGCTGAAATTCAAGGCCAAACCGTTTCAACCCTGCAACGATCTTTAGGGACGATTGCGATCGAGCAGTACAAATCTGGCGGATTTGGTCAAAGCTTTGAACTGCTTTTTTCAAGTGATCCGACTTTATATCTTTCATCTGCAGGTTCGTTAGATGCGATCACCCGACGAAAGTCTGCACAACTACGAAAGTTTGAAGCAGCTCAACAGCGACTAAATGCGACAACCCTTACGGTCAACGACAAGATCGCACTTGTTGCAGCAGCCCAGAAGAAGTTGGCCGCCCAATCTGCAATTGCGCAAAGTAAATTGATTGAAGCAGAAAAACTACTCTCAAAATTATCAAAAGCTGAGCGAGAGCGCTTAGCAAAGTTGGCTGACGATGAAGAAAATGCAGATCAACAATCTTCTTTGGCTGCGGCAAAGAGTGCAGATGGAGTTTCAGGACGAGCAGGCGTTGCTCTTAAGTATGCACTTAAGCAAATTGGAGATCGCTACGTCTTCGGCGCAGCAGGGATGGTGACATGGGATTGTTCGGGTTTAACAATGCGTGCCTATCAAGCCGCAGGTGTGTCACTACCTCACTCATCTGCTGCTCAATCTCGGATGGGTAAGAAAGTTTCATTTAGTTCGCTAAAGCCTGGTGATCTTTTGTTCTACGGTCGTCCTGTTTCACACGTTGGAATTTATCTAGGCGGCGGAAAGATGGTGCATGCACCGCGTTCAGGTTCACGTGTGAAAGTTACAGGAAGTGGCTCACTTGGTAGAAAGCCATTGGTTGGAGCTCGCCGTTTCTAATCCAGTATTATTTGTCACCAATGACTTTGGTCCTCGTGCCGGCGGCATAGAAACATTTATTATTGGATTGATTGAGCGTCGCCCATTTGGTCAAACAGTTGTTTACACATCCTCCCAACCAAATTCAGAACAATACGATGCAGATTGGCTAAGTAATTACGGAGTCCGCGTGATTAGGGATCGTTCGAAAATTCTTCTACCAACTCCAAGAGTTTTGTTTCATCTAAAAAAGATTATTCGCAACGAAGGCATAGCAACAGTAGCTTTTGGGGCAGCAGCTCCACTTGGACTGCTATCTGCTGGCATGAAGCGTGCTGGGGTTAAACGAACAGTTGCCTTAACTCATGGTCATGAAGTGTGGTGGGCAAAACTCTTTCCATTTAATCTTCTACTACGCCGAATTGGTTCAACGGTAGATGTGCTTACATATTTAGGAGAGTTCACTCGTAACGCTATTTCAAAGGGTTTAGCTTCCAAAGCTCAGCGCGCAATGGTGAAAATTGCTCCTGGAATTGATATTGATCATTTCATTCCGACTGACGCATCTGATTTGCGAGAATCATTGGGAATCACAGAGATGAAGGTAATTGTTTCAGTTGGACGCTTAGTCCATCGTAAGGGACAGGATCACTTAATTCAGGCAATGCCCGAGATTCTAAAGAGCGTTCCATCAGCGCATCTATTGCTAGTTGGAGAAGGCCCTTATAGAGAGCACCTACAAAAGTTAGTCAAGCAACACAAACTCGAAAACTCAGTCACTTTCATAGGCAGAATTCAGTACAAGGATCTGCCGATGTATATATGTGCTGGAGATATCTTTGCAATGCCTTGTCGCTCACGATTAATGGGTCTTGAAGTTGAAGGTCTCGGCATCGTCTATCTTGAAGCCAGTGCCTGTGGGTTGCCCGTACTTGCCGGCAATTCTGGCGGCGCACCGGACGCAGTTGTGCAGAACAAGACAGGCTTGGTTGTTGATGGAACAGTTAATAAACAGATTGCAACAGCTGCAATTGAGCTACTAACCAATGTTGAATCGTCACTAAAGATGGGCATCGCTGGACGACAATGGATTACTGATAATTGGCGTTGGGAGATTTGGTCTAAAGATTTTGAGGATTTGTTAAACAAGTAATCCACGTTCACGGGCGATAGATAAGGCCTGCACGCGATTATCAGCATCTAGTTTTCGCAGAATAGACGAGACATGGGTCTTAACGGTTGAGACTGAGATGTAGAGATTTGCAGCAATTGCAGTATTACTCAAGCCATGATTAATTGAGTGCAGAACATCAATTTCTCGTGCGCTAAGCCCAGTATCGATTCCAGAAATACAAATGTGTTTGCTGCTAAAAGAGGTAGGGCTAGATATTGCAAAATCGAGAGCTGCAATCAGATCAGATAGGGGAGCGCTCTTAACAATAAATGCATTGGCTCCAGCATTCTTTGCGGCCCGAACATAATCCTCACCATCATTTAGTGTTAGTACAACAATCGCAGTTGTGGGTGAGACTTTTCTGGACCAAGCCACTAAATCAAATCCGGATCCATCTGGCAGATTGATATCAACAATTAAGGCATCTGGATTTGTTTGCGCCATGAACGCTTGGGCTTCATTGATTGATCCAGCTTCTGCAACGACTTGATAACCATGGGACTGGATTGCCGATTTCAAGCCATGCCGCACAACAGCGTGGTCATCAACAATTAAGACCTTCATCATCACCTTCCCAGAGGCAGCTCAATACTTATCTTTGTCCCATGTTCACTCGAGTCAATAGCGATATCCCCACCAAGCCTGGCTATTCGCTCTTGTATTCCAACGATGCCAAAACTGCCCTCTTTGCTGTGTGCTCCTCCTACTCCGTCATCTGTAATTTGGATAGACAAGTTGGAAGCGTGTGCGTGCTCTGAAACATTTCGAAGTACTTCAGAGAGGACACGCAGTAGTTCGTAGTTCAAATCATTTTCTGTTGTGTCAGATAGCAACTCTGTTGCTGTTCGCAGTTGATGTATTTCTAATCTAACCTTGTCAATCAACGCTGTTATTGCAAACCGAAGCTGTCGGAGTGAATCCTTTGTCTCCAGATCCTGACTTGAAGCGATCAGCGAATCAATGGAAAAGCCCAGGCCTATAAGGTCCTGGGCGATTCCATCATGAAGTTCTTGAGCGAGTATTACCCGCCTATCGTTCATTTAGCAAATAGTGCATCGATTTCTTGCGCAAACTCCTTTGCAACTACATGGCGCTTAACAGATAGTTTTGCTGTCAGATGTCCGCCTGCAATTGTGAAGTCAACAGGAAGAATTGTGAACTTACGAATTGATTCAGCCTTACTAACAGCCTTGTTTGCTTCATCAACGGCGGTTTGAACAACGGCAATCAAATCAGGATCATTGATCAAGTCGTTAATAGAGGCCCCATCCTTCTTGTTATTAGCAACCCATGCCTTAAGTGCATCTGGATCAATAGTTACAAGCGCCGCAATAAATGGTTGGTTATCACCAACGACCATGCACTGGCTAACCAGTGGATGTGAACGGAGGCGATCTTCTAGAACTGCTGGTGCAACATTTTTTCCACCAGCGGTCACAATTATTTCCTTCTTGCGTCCAACGATGTATAGGAAGCCTTCATCATCTAGTTTTCCAAGGTCCCCAGTCATAAACCAACGCTCTCCATCAAACACTTCTGCGTTGGCGGCATTGTTTTGCCAGTATCCATCCATGACAATTGGGCCACGAAGAAGAACTTCTCCGTCATCAGCTATCTTGACTGAAGTTCCTGGTACTGGCTTACCAACAGAACCGACACGGTGCGCTCCAAACAAGTTCAGAGTTGCACCAGCAGTTGTTTCCGTTAAACCGTAGCCTTCAAGAATTGTTACGCCAGCACCACGATAGAAGTGCCCGAGGCGCACACCAAGAGGTGCTCCGCCTGAAATCGCTGCCTCCACATTTCCGCCCATTCCAGCGCGAATCTTGCTATAGACAAGCTTGTCAAAGATCGCATGCTTGAACTTGAGAACTGGTGACATTCCCTTCTTATCAAGTCCTTCTGAGTATGCGATTGCAACATCTGCAGCCTTCTTGAAAATCTTTCCTTTACCAGCAGCTTCTGCGCGAGCTTCTGCGCCGTTGTAAATCTTTTCAAAGATGCGAGGAACAGCGAGAACGAATGTTGGCTTAAATGAGGCCAAATCCATTGGTAAGCGTGTTACGGGATCGCTGCAATGTGCCAGGTGAAGTCCTGATGCAATTGCGCCAATCTGAACCATACGGCCAAATACGTGAGCCACTGGTAGGAATAGAAGAGTTGATCCACCAGGCTTTAGAAATAGTTCACTTGCACCTTGTGCAACGTTTCCAGTCTCTGAAAGGAAATTAGCATGTGATAACTGCACGCCTTTTGGCTTTCCAGTTGTTCCTGATGTGTAGATCAATGTTGCAAGCGATGCGGGAGTAACGGCATTACGGCGACGCTCGATTTCATCATCACCAATATTTTTACCGGCCTCACGCAGGATTGACAACACATCATCTGTCATCGTCCACACCTGACGGGTGTGAGATGGAATCACAGTTTGTACTAGATCACGCAGTGCGGGTGTCTCAACAATGATTGCAACAGAGTGAGAGTCATTGAGAATCCAATCTATTTGTTCAGCAGAAGATGTGTCATAGATTGGAACGACAACGGCCCCGGCATACCAAGTAGCAAAATCTAGAATCGTCCATTCATATCGTGTGCGCGCCATGATTGCGACGCGGTCACCAATTTGAACTCCAGCAGCTATCAACCCTTTGGCAGTTGCGCGAACTTCTTCATCAACTTCGCGGGCGGTTACGGGTTGCCATCCTTCGCCCAATGGGCGAGACATGGTGATGCGCTCTGGTTCAAACCAGGCACGTTCAGCTATCAGATTAGTGAGATTTCCAGCTGTTGCAGCAGGAACTAGCGGAGGGATTGAGATTTGATTCATGGGTCAACGCTAGCGTTGGCGAAGTGGAAAGGTAAAGAGGGTAACCTTGGGCCATGGCCGAATTCAGCAAATCCACAATCACTATCGATGCCCCAATCAACGCAGTTCAAGAGGCGCTTTTTGCCCTGGACAAGTACCCCGATTGGTCAGCCCAGATTAAATCAGCCGAAGCGATTGCCCGCGATGATCAGGGGCGAATCACCAAGGTAAAGATGAGTATCGATGCCGGCATGATGAAAGATCGCCCAACATTGGATTACGACTGGAGTGGTGCACCGAGCAAGCTGAGCTTCACGTTAGATGATGCCGACCTGCTAACTGGTATGGATGGTATTTATTCAATCAAGAGCATCGATGAAGACACAACTGAAGTTACATATGAATTAGAGGTTTCACTATCTATGCCAATTCCCGCAATGATGCGACAGAAAGCAGAGAAGGCAACGATTGATGCAGCGTTGTCACAACTCAAAACTCATCTAGAGGGATAGTTCTTATGTCGTATGCAATTGGTATCGATGTAGGCGGAACCAAAGTCCTGGGTGGTGTTGTCGATGAAAGCGGAAAGATTCTTGCAACTGCACGTAAAGATACGCCTCGTCAGGGTGGCCAAGCTTTAACTCAAACAATTGCTGACACAGCTCTTGAACTCATGGCTCAATTTGATATTACTTCAATTGGAGTTTCTGCTGCAGGGTTTGTTTCATCAGATCGAAAGACAATGCTTGCAACACCTAACATTGCCGACTGGAATGGCGTCAATTTAGATACAGAACTGACCGCACTGATTGGTTTGCCGGTAGTTATTGAGAATGATGCAAACGCTGCTGCGTGGGGTGAAGCAAAGTTTGGTGCTGGTCGCAATCACAATCACATGATGATGCTGACCGTGGGTACTGGCATTGGCGGAGGAATTGTTGTTAACGGTGATTTATACCGAGGAGCATTTGGAATAGCTGCTGAGTTTGGTCACTTACGTGTTGTTCCTGACGGCCATCTATGTGGGTGCGGAGCACGTGGATGTTTTGAGCAATACGCATCAGGAAATGCACTATTGCGCCATGCACGTGAAGCAATTAGCGCAAGCCCTGAAATTGCACGTAACCTTTTATCGCGTGGCGATG
>Ga0209087_1001087_pt1 | contig 16215 bp, 32 predicted proteins | sample S_130805_EF_Meta_FD_187321 | JGI IMG/M metagenome (GOLD analysis project Ga0209087, IMG submission 187321) | Freshwater microbial communities from Lake Simoncouche, Canada to study carbon cycling - S_130805_EF_MetaG (SPAdes) (version 2) | ecosystem: Environmental > Aquatic > Freshwater > Lake ... | reverse complement strand
CGGCCGGTACTGCTCCCTTATTTTGTTGCGCGTGGTTGTTTTCCAATCGATGACTGTGCCGGTTGCTGCGTCGAATAGGTCGCAGGAGCCTTCGACGTCTTCGCCGTTGAGCCGGAGTCCCGGCTTGACCCGTTCTTCGACGTGCCAGCGTGCTGCCGTGAGTTCGGGGTCGTCGGTGAAGCTGCGGATCTCCGCCTTGGCCATGATGTCGGCGAGCATCTCGTGGACCGCGGTCCCGACGAATGCTTTCCAGTTGACTGCCCCGATCCCGTTGACTGGCTGGGTGCCGGCGAGCTTGTATCCGATGCGGCGGTCGCAGGGGTTGCCGATCTCGCTCGGCCCGATGGACGTCTGGAGTGTGCGGGGCTGCTGGGCGATCGCCTGCTCAATGATGCCGAACAGTTCCGTCGCGAGGATGTCGGGGTCGATGTCGCAGCCTGCGTGAAGCCGACTGGCCCCGATGGTCGTCATCGGGAGTTGGCAGGCCCGGCAGAGGATGACGCTCATAGGACGATCACTGACGGGCGGTTCTCCGCGCAGCACAGGTTATAAAGCGCCGGGGCGAGGATCGTCTTGGCCCGCTGCGCATCGACCTGGAGTGTCGTGATCTGGGCGAGGACTTCCTTCGGCAGGTTCTCCGCCGCGAGTCCGGCATCGAACCGCTTAGCCCCAGCCCGAACGGTGACGATCTCTTCACCGTCGGGTGTGACGCCCCGCTCACCGACGGCGAGGTGCTTCTCGATGATCCGCTTGCATTCCGCCTCGCGGGTTGCGAGGTCTTTCTTCTCCTGGGCGATCGCTTGCAGATCGACCGCTGCGTCCAAGTATTCTCCGTCGAGTATCACGTGCTCATTCATTGTTTCTCCCGGTTGCTGTTTCCTGTTGGTCTCCGTAGCCGGCGGCTCGGAGGAGTTCGGTGAGTGTATCTAGTCGGATGATGACGGGCCATGAACCGATAACGGCTGGTCCTTGCCCGTCCATGCGGAGGACAGCGAACGCGAGGTCGCCGAGGGTGGCCCGGTCTGCCTGTTGTCTCATCGCGGCGAGCGGGTCGAATCCGCGCCTCGCCTTGACTTCGATGTCGATTCCTGGCATTCCCGTGATGTCGCTGCCCATCCGGCCGGCGCCGACTGGTTCCGCGTACGGCCAGCCGTTTGCCGTGAACCAGTCGGCGACGATCCGCTGACTGTTGTAGCCTCGATGCTTCCTCGATTGGCTCATGCTGCTCCTCGGAATCTGGTTGGTCGGCCGGCGCGCCTCGCAGCGGATCGGGCGATCTGGCATGTGCGGCAGGTCCGTCCAGTGCGCCCAAGCCGGTAGGTGTTGTCTGCCGTGAGTTCGTGTCCTTGGGGGCATTGGTCGGCTCGTGGCTGCCGGTAGGACTCGACGCGGCGGTCGATCGGTGGTGTGGGTGGTGTCAGCCCCTCGAACCACATCGCGTAGACGGCGCGTCTGCCGTTGCGGACGTTGCGGCTGACGGTGTCGTAATGCTGCCCGAGGAGCTGCGCCGCGCCCGCGAGGTCACCTGTGATCGACAGGGCGATCAGTGCCGTCGACATACGCGAGGGGAGGACGGCCATGACTTGCCCGAGCGCGAGGTTGTCGACGAGCCGATCCTCGAACTGTGTGTTCGCTGCGTCCAGTTCGTACCTGTCGAGCCAGAACGCTTGGAAGGATCGTTCATTGCTGCGTCCGTGATGGCGTCCCCAGTCACGTGCCTCGTCGTCGATCGCTTCCTTGCCGATTTGGATCATGTCGTTGTACCTGATGCGTTGCTCGTTACTTGCTGCGGCTTCGGCGATCGCCCCCCACGCGACCTCATAACGCTCGTCCATGGGGAGGACTTGACTCCAGCAGTGGAGCGCGGCGGCCCTCGATGCGTTGTCGATTTGGCCGACGGAGATCCGGCCGGTGTCGGCGTAGTGGAGGTTCATGCGTTCCACCTCGTGCCGGCGAACTCGATGCCGCCGTCGGCGGTGACGGCGAGGACGGCGAGGATGTCGACGAGGTGTTTGAACTGTCCCGGCTTGCGCATTGGGTCGTACATCATGACGTCGGCGTATTGGAACTGTTGCCCTGCCCAGGTCGCGAGGGCTTCCCGTTCCCACGCTGGCATCGTCTGCACTTCCATGATGCGTAGTGGCACGGCGAGGGCGAGGGTATCGCGGAGAAGGTCGAACCCAACGATGGCGGTCACGTCGTGCAGCTGACTGCGAGGAATAGGGCGAGGGCAACGATCCGCTGACTGTTGTAGCCGCGATGCTTCCTCGATTGGCTCATGCGATCGCCTCCGCGAATAGGTCGCCCTGCTCGTTCATTGTCAGGCAGGCAGGCGACATCCACAGACGCTCTCTGCGGCCGTTGTCGCTGCGCACGGAGTAACCTGCGCCGCGACCTGACTTACCAGCCATGACGCTCCATCCAGCGTTCTCTAGTTCCTCGTGCTCGTTGTCGTAACCGCAGAGCACGATCCGCATCAACGGGTCGGCTTTCGTCAGGCACCATTCGCGGACGGCGTGACTGACATCGGTATCAACGTGCGCGTAGAGGTCTCCGGACGTTGAGTAGGGCGGGTCGAGGAATACGGCGCGGCTGCCATCGCCCTGCGCACCACTGCGGGTGACTGATGGTTTCACGACCCGTTCCCAAGGCCCACAGGTGATTCGTACGCGTGTAAGCCGTTCGGTGAGTCGGTTGAGGTATGCGGCGAGCGCGCCTTGCCCGGCGTCCCCGAGGTGCGGAAGTTCACGGTTGACGCCTTTCCCGGCGTCCCCGAGGTGCGGAAGTTCACGGCGTACGCCTTGCCCGGCGTTCCCGAGGTGCGGAAGTTTGCGTAGATGCCCGTCGACGGTGCGCCATGGCCCAGGCCCGAACGGGTCGCCGATGCCGCAAGCGACGACGTAAAGCCACCAGCCCGCCGCTTTGGGGTCGTGCGCTTCGGGGTCGCCTTCAAGCCATGCTACGAGGTCGAGGGTGCGCCGTTCCTGTAGCCATGCAAGCCTAGCGTGATAGTCGATCTCCGTGACCGGACCGAAGGCAGCCTGGGCGACGGCACCGGGAGCGAGTTGCAGCGCCCTCCACGTATTGACGAGCCAGCCGTCGGCGTCGTTGATGGTTTCTACGCGTCGACCTGAGAAGTCTGGTCGGGCTAATAGGACGGCTGCGCTGCCCGCGAACGGCTCAACGTAGCCCGATGGGTCACCAAGTGCCCTCCACACTATCGGCGCTGCACGACGCTTCCCACCGAAGTACGGGAACGGTGCGATCAGGGGATCGCTCACGTCGCGCAGCTCACTGCGAGGACCAGGGCGAGGATGAGGATGGTGGTGATGATGAGGGCGGTGCGCATTCGCGTCACGTCGTGTCTCCTGCTGGTAGCGTTCGTGGTGTCATCCTCCCGGTTGGCGCGACCCGGCCCCGATCGAGCTTCCCCAGCTCTCGGGGCTGGGCTGTTTCCGCCCTCCGTATCGCCCGTGCGGCCTTCAACCGTTCGTTGTGGCAGGTCCGGCAGACCCGTGAAACGGTGGGCCGGTTGCTTCGCTTGTCGAGGCGCGTGGTGGCCTCGGTCCATTCGTGGCCGCGCTTGCAGTGCGTCGGCGTCGACGGGTTGAGGGTCGCGGCCCGATCGGCGACCAGTGGGATCGCTGCCCTATACCTGTCATATGCGAGGCATTCGATGCAGTCAAGTTCGTGCATGGCTGCCTCGCATCGCGGGCATCGGGTTTCACTCATTGGAGTGCCGTCTGCAATAGGGTTCGATGCCATGCAGCGTCCGGGTCGATTGGCATGGCGGCGAGCAGTGCCCGTGCCTGGTCAGCCTCGGACGATCCGGCTGCCCGTTGCTTCGCGATCCTTACTTCGCGCCTGCTCGGGAACGGGTCGAATTCGTCGAGGGCGAGGCTCGCGAGAGCGTCGGCGAGTTCCCTGCGGGTCGCTGGGAGCCTTTTTGCGAGGGCGGCCCGCTGCCGGTGGTCCATGCGCTGAATCTCGCCGGCGGTCGGGATGAGTATCGGCATCACTTGACCTCGTTCTTTATCGCTGCGACGGCTTCGCGTATCCACACTCGCGGGTTCCTCGTCATCCCTGTTGGGTCGATGTCGTAGTCCCAGTTCCAGTCGACCCCGGAGTTCGGGTCGTCGGATATTGCCTCTACCCGCTGCACGGCGGCAGCAGTGACCCGAGCCTCGCAGGCCCGTAGTTCGTCGCATATGCACCACGCTTCGGGGTCGGTAGGTTCACTTGCCCAGCATTCGGGTAGATGCTCAGTCACCTTGCACAATGGCGTTCCGTCGAGATGAATGAATGAATCGCCAGCCATGCTCGCCAGCCCTTGGCAGTAATGGCAGCGGGCCATCGTCCGGCCTCCTGCTCCTTCCTCAGTCATGGCTGATCTCCCTTGATAGCGTCGATGACTCGCCGTATCCACGACTGATCGCAGCGGCACCGCACGAGAGTCCGATTGCCAGAGTCCCACGTCACGATCTTGTAGTGCGGTTCACTCATCACTGTCTCCCTTGATAGCGTCGATGCAGGTATCCCTCAGTGCATACTCCGGCAGCGCCTCTACCCGCTGCACGGCAGCATTGAGCGCGTCACGCTGCCCCTGCTCGTAGGCGACCCGGCAGGCATCGAATGGGTCAGTCATTGCTGATCACCTCCGTCGGCGTCTTCGAGGCCGCAAACCGAAGGATGCAGTCCCACGTGCAGAAGTGTTGTGTGAGGGTGAGGATCGGCCAGTCGTCGATCCCGAGGCCGTTCGTCCACGTGGTGCAGCCCGGACCGTCACAATGCCACGCCCTACTCATCAGAGAACCTATCCTTCGTGGAGTCCTCATGCTCGTGGTCGCACTTCGGGCACGTCCACGTCGTGGTCTCGTTGGTGACTTGGGCGGTGACCCAGCCGTCGAAGTCGCACGGGTCATCATCGTCTCGCGGCTCGGTGCATTCGGCCCGCATCTGCTCCTCGTCAGCCTCGGGAGGGCTGGCGAGCTTCCAGTCGTCATATCGCGTCATTGCATCTCCTTGACAGTAGGTGTTCGATCGTTGTGAGCATTCGGAGTCCTTGCGCCCGGTACATCTTGCGGTGCCTGGCGAGGGTGAGGGTGTCGCTGGTGGCGCACCGCCACGTCGTCAAGGGGCAGTTGTGATCATGAACGAGGTTCCGGGCGAGGATGATTCGCTGACGGTCGGAGGTTTCACCGATCGCGACGAGCGTGATCGAGTCGACGAGTTCCTGGTCAGCGAATCCGGGGTCGATGGCTTGCACACCGTCCCACGTTTCGAGGTACGTGCGCCGGTAAAGGATGGGGTCGATTCGCAGGTCGGCGAGGCTCATGATGCCCTCGAAAGGATCTGCTGCACGGCATCGCGAGACAGTCCGAGCCTCCACCCGATCTGCTCCGCCGTGCCATAGCCCTGCTGCCGTGCTTCCTCGATGTCTTCCATCGTGATCCCTGACCCGCCGCCGGACACGCCGCGACGTCGTACATCGTCCGCCTCATGCTCCGGCTTGTCGATGAGGTCGTCGTCCCACGCGAGCGCCGGCAACCACCCTTTGGACTTCGCGATCGCTGCGGTGCGCTGGCTCGGTCCCGGCTGGTCCCACAGCCGTTCGTAGAGGTCGCGGATGGCGTCCTTCGTGCGGAGCCGGATCGTTGGGGTCGTGCCGTTCGTGATGTCTTGCACGGTTGTCGCGTGCTTGTGGCCGAGCTGCTTCGCGAGGTTCCGTGTCGACCAGCCATTCACGGCGAGTGCCTGAAGTCGTCGGCGGCTTCCGGTCGCGTCCGTGTAGGCGTCTCTGCGGTTGTCGGAGTCGATGCGGACGGCGAGGACACGGGCCAACGTCTTGGGCATCACTCTCGGGCGTGTGATCGCGTCGGCGAGAGCCTGGCGGCTCGTCCAGCCCGCAGCTAACGCAATCGCCTTGAATGACATCCCCGCCGCCATGAGGACGGCGACGTGCTCCCGTAGCGGGTCCGCGTCGACGAGTTTCACAACACCGAGGTACTTGTCTCTCCGCCATTCCTTGGAGTGTCGGGAGGCTTTCGCACGGCATGGGTCGCACCTGCATCCGTGAGCCGAGTAGGCGGTGAGTGTCCCGTGCTTCACGGCGTCGCCTCCTGGATGTCTTCTAGGCACTGCTGGGCGTCATCCATCAACAGGATGTCATTGGGTGCCGCTGCGATCTCCGCCTTGTCGCCACCGTTCGCCCACACGAGGACACGAGCAATGTCGTCGACGGTCACTTGGCCCTCCTGGCGATCCACTGGTCGATGGTGTCGCGTCGCCAGAGTGGCTTCTGGTCGACGACGTAGTCCGGGTCTGGCATGGCTCCGCCAGCCCGGTGGCTTTTGATCGTTTCTACGCTGAGGCCCATGAGGTCGGCGACGTCACGCCTGCTGAGGAGCACGTTCATGTTCGTCATGTTCTCACCTTATCTAGGGGAGTTCCAAGGTAGCGGGTGATCGTCGATCTTGTCTAGTCGATGGCTGAAAAAGATTCTCCCGAATAGTGTGTAAAGGGCTTGACACTACCCTGACAGGGTGACTAATCTAAGGACTACAAGAACAACAACCAGCCGGGAGGCACACCATGAACACCACCACCGCAACCGCCACCATCCCCACCTCTTACATCTTCATCTACAACGGCGAGACCCTGGCAGGCGGCGAGATCGTAGGCGATTACGCCTACGCGGAGCGCCGCCGCGCAAGCCTCGCAGCATTCTGCGGGGTGTACCCGTGGGAGATACAAATAAAGAAGCGCTGAGGCGCTTCACCCGCGCTGACGGTCCCCGTCGCGGTTCGACTCCGCGAGGCGCACGCAAGGCAAACCAACTACACAGAGGAGCACCAAATGAATCAGAGCATCATCACCGAGCTGGTCTGCATCGACTGCGGAGCGAATCTCATGCGCGACATCGCCGAGGACGGCGCACTGTTCGACACGGCGAAAGGCAACGGAGGCACAACCGCTTCCGACCCAACCGGCTTCGACTGCCCGGCCAACAGCTGGGTGGAAGCCGATTGGAACTACCGCTACGAACCGCACCGCATCAAGGACTAGCCCGGCCCGCGCCGACGGTCCCCGCCGGAGTTCGACTCTCCGGGGCGCACGCAAGGAACCCAACCAACAGAGGAGACACCATGATTCAGAACTTGATCACCGAGGGCACCTGCAAGAACTGCGAAATGAAGATCACCTGGAATGCCGAGACGGCCGACTGGGAGTCGGCCGACGAGCGCAGCTGCCAGCAGGTCGGCTCGACGATCACCTCGTTCTACCAGCAGCACGAACCCGCCTAGCACTACCCGCGCTGGCCCAGTGGCCTAGCCCGAGGAGCATCACCTCGCAGCGCACGCACCATCCCAACACAACAGAGGAGCAGCAATGAGCAAGAAGAACAGCAAGAGCAAGACGGTCATCTTCGCGTTGACGATGCCGAAGACCGAGATCCCGTTCACCCGGCTCGCGACCCCGCTGAAGAAGTTCGGGAAGCTGCGGGAGGACTTCGAGGTCCTGGGCCTGCGGGTCGAGATCGTCGACTTCAAGAAGTAACCGAGTGAGTTAGCCCCGGCCATACGGTCGGGGCTTTCTCATTTGTTGAAGTCGACACCGCCCCAGATACCGTGTCGTTCTCGCCGTTTCCTCGCGACCTTCAGGCACTGCGTCTTGACTTGGCATTCGCCGCAGATCCGGATCGCCTGGTGATGCTCGAAGGAGTGCCGGTCGGCGACGAACCACAGCTCGGGGTCGACATCCCGGCAGGCCGCTAGTTCGACCCACGGCTTATCCACGGCCACGGCCGGCCATGACGAGGAGGACGACACACACGGAAAACTCGATGATCATGAACCAGACCATGAACCCATGCTAGGTTGAAAGGAGTTGACCCGGTGAGATTCCGGCTCTTGCGCCCAATGTGTGCGCCGTCCCTGTCCCCCAGTGATCGGACAATCAATGCTAGAGAATCTGCTATTCGCCGCCTCCATGATCATCCCCACCGAACAACCAGCATCCAGCTCGGCCCGCATCGTTGCGACTGCGGCCCGCATCCCCGCCGCGTGGGAACCCTTCAGGGATTGCGTCGTGAACCGTGAGTCGCACGGGAACCCGCGAGCACAGAACCCCGTCAGCTCGGCCCAAGGGAAGTACCAGTTCCTCGATAACTCGTGGCGTCGCGGTGCCGGCTGGAATGTCTATAACCGGCTTCGTGACGCTGGGATGCCACGGTCGAAAGCAAGGGCGATCCTCGCTCGACTGCACGTCACACCGATCAAGCGTTGGCGTGAGGAATACCAGGACGCCGCGTTCGCGTTCGTGATCCTCATCCCGCGAGGTTGGCGACATTGGTCCGGTGTTCACGGTTGTGACCGTCTCGTCCCCTAGTTTGTAAAGGACTTGACACTACCGTGTCAGGGGGGCATAATTAAGACATGACAACGACGAAGCTCAGCATCGCGAAGGTACTCGACCGCGAGGGCGAGGGTTGCTGCCAAGAGTGCGGCCGCACCAATGTCCGCTGGGTTGCCGTTCTCTCTGATGGCTCAACAGTTGGCAGTGAGTGCGCGAAGAAGATCACGGGGCAGGTATTCAGCCCGGCGAAGTACGCGCCGCTTACGGGCGCCACTGAGATCGCCTCGGGCATTGACTGCGGCGCAACGTGGGCACTCTTTGCGAACGGCACACGCGGCATCCTCACACTCAACGGCTTGCCGCAGGTTGTCGGCAGCCTTGCAAGCGTGACAGCCGAATTCAATAACCGAACCAACTAGGGAGGATCAGAATGAATATCTACTACGAAGGAAAAATGATCGGCGAGACTACGCCTACGAGTGAGGGCATCTGGTATCGGTCAAGCATCAATGACGAGTGGGGATTTGCTAACACTCGCAAAGAAGCGTTTCGTGTACTAGTCGCATTTCTTAAATAACATAAATAGGGAGGAACACAATGACGTACAAGATCTATCACCTGACTCGGCTCATCCATTCGGCTGCGAGCCGTGACGAGGCACTCGTGTTTATCGAGGGTCGTGTCCGTAACGGGCAGGATCGCGACGATTACGAGATCCTCGACCAGTCCGACCTGGTCGCATCGTGACGATGACTGAGGCCGAGTACCTCGTCGAGGTCGCACGACAGTACCAGCTTAAACAAGCCGTCGCGGACGCGGCCCGCAACCATCTCGTCGACTCGATGAGACGCAATTATTCGAACGGAATGAGCATCGTCGAGCTCGCGAAGATCAGCGGTTTCAGCCGGCCGACTGTCATGAAGTACGTCCAGAACGTCACCACAGCGCCCGTAGAGGGCTGACCCGCTAATCTGGCACATTGATACGCCTCGCAGACTCCGAACCTCTGCGGGGCGTATTGCTGTCTCGGTACGATCACGGGATGACCTTGCGGGACGTAACCCTGACCGTGATGTGTGGCCCGCCCGGTGCAGGGAAGTCGTACTGGATCGCCCGTAACCGGACCACCGAGGAACTGTTGTCGACGGAGATGGTGCGCCGCATGTCGGCGATCGGCCGCCGATCCAGCCCCAACCAACTTGCGGGGATCAAAATGCTCGCCCCCGACCTACTCCGTCGAGGCCAGTCCGTCATCGTTGATGCTTGCTCGACGAAGGTTCAGGACCGCCGCGACTGGCTCAACATCGCAAGGTTCGCGTCAGCGCACACAAGGATCGTCATCGTCGACACCGACCTGGCGACCTGCCTCGCCCGGCAGGCCGAGCGGGGATCGGCTGGAGTGCCCGAGGGGATCATTCGTCAGCACGCCGACCGGATGCCCCACGCGATGACACTCATCCCGCTCGAAGGCTGGGAGGACATCATCACGATCACTGGTCGAGTCGAAGGCTCCCGTACGGTGTCCATGCCGAATGACCTAAATACTTGACGCCCCACCTTGGGAACTCGCGGGAGCAAGCATCAATCATGCCGCGCCGCACGTAGTCGTTCGATAGGCAGCTGCCGTGCGTGCGCTTGCCGATCGCGATCGCGACGTGCCCGAACTGTCCGATGTCGTAGTACAGGAGGGAGCCGCGTGGCGCGTCGGATGGTTTCCCGCCGATCGTCTTCTGCGCTTTGGGGATCTTGCCCCAGGCGATGATCGCTGACCCGGCCCACGCCGGCACACCGTACGCCTGACGGCAGTGCGACTGGCAGAGTCCGGTCCAGTCCTGTGTCGGGTCTTTCACCTGATTCCTGCTCCAGGTGATGACCTCGTTGATGTTCCTACTGAGATATTTCTTCGCCATCCTCGCCCGCCTCCTCGATGTCGACGAAGTCGCCGCCGTCTTCCGGCTCGACCGGGACCTGCTCCTCGAACCCGCTGCTCATGGTTTCTCCTTCAGTAGTTGTGCGGTGCCTTTGTCTCCGATGCCGGTGGCGACGATCGCGGTGAGCAAGGACATGATGCCAGCGCCGGACGCGACGGACAGCATCTGCGCCCAGTCGAGTCCGACGATGCCGAGGGCGTCCGTCCCCATGAGTGCGAGCAAGGCCTGAGCCATTGTGCGGATGGTGCGTTCCGCTGCGTCTTCCCAGAACTTACGTGTGCCCATCACTGCCCTTTCGTGAGATGGTCGCGTACATGCTCATCTAGTCTCGCGTGGACTTTGCCTACTGAGTTAATGATGCGTTCGGCCCGCTCGTCTTCATGCATCCGCAGGTCTTTGATGTCCTGGCGTGTCTCCTGCGCGTCTTTCTCTAGCCGGTTCACAGCATCCCTGAGACTGCTTCCACCGTTCGGGGTGAACTGCTTCGACATGCTGATCTGCGCCTTGATGATCCACGACAGGCCCGCGAGGAGTGTCGCACTGACCGCGACGAACGGGAGGTAATCTTCCGCCGTCATGGCGCTGGCTCTGGTGCAGCGGGAGGAACGAAGATGTCAAGCGTCGGATCGTAGGAGAATCCGAGGCCAGCGAAACAGCCCCGGAACGAACCCGAATAGCTTGTCTGCTTCCAGACGCCTCCGAGGGCGAGACAGTCGGGGTGTGGCCCTGTAATGAAGGCTTGCCCAATTGGTTCAGACTCAGGGAAAGTGCCACCACCGCAATCGGCGTTACCGATCACGATGATGTCACGCACAATGTTGTTGTCGTCGACCTGCGCGAAATGAGCCATCAGACTGCCACCCTCACAATAACTAGCCCTGAACCGCCATTGCCGCCGCTTGTGTCTCCGCCGCCGCCACCGCCGCCAGTGTTCGCGGTGCCGTTCACACCTGCGCTTGCCGCGTTGCCACCACCACCCGAGCCACCAGTGCCAAGAGTTACTGTCCCAGCGCCGCCACCACCACCCGCGAACGAGTAACTTCCAGCAACATACGCGCCGGTTGGTGTCGTGCCCGCTATTGACGTCGTTGTACCTGCGCCGCCGTTACCTCCAGCGGATGCTGAAGCGTTGGCGCCTACTGCACCGGCTCCGCCGCCACCGCCCGATGCGCTGACCGCACCGGAACCGCCGTTATTTCCTAAACCGGTAATGCCAGCGCCACCGTTCACGCCAACGTTGTTGAAAGCGCCACCACCGGATGCACCGTTGCCGCCAGCTCCGGCAGAACCACCTAGCCACGTCGGCCCTGCGCCACTGCCACCGCCGGAGCTGTAGAAGTCAGCTAAGCGGCTTGTGTTGCCTGCGTTCCCGGTACGTCCGCCGGTGCCACCCGCTCCGCCTGCGCCAACAGTGACCGTGAGCGTTCCAACGGGTAGGTAAACGCTTGTGGCTACGAGTGCCCCGCCTGCGCCACCACCACCGCCCACATTGGCACCGTTGAAGCAGCCCCCGCCGCCGGCACCACCTATCACGACGATGTCCGCGAAACCCGCCGTAGAAATATTGATAGTTCCGCTCGCCGAGAAGGTCAGGTATTTGTACCCGGTGTAGGTGCCGGTCGCGGTATCTGAGAAGTTCGCCGCGCCGACACCGCTAAAAAAAGGTAGGAAACTCCAAGTGTTCGTCGCGGTCTTGATACAGGTCCCGCCCGCGTTCTGCGCGAGCGTAAGGGTCGCCCCGTTGACAGTGACTCCAGCGCCTGCCGTGACCGTGACGACGCCAGCCCCCAGGTTGATGAGGACGATCTTCGTCCCGACCGCGAACGCCACGGACGCATTCGGTGGGATCGTCGACGTGGTCGCGGATGCGTTCGAATAGGTCACCCCGCCGCCATTATCGGCGAGCACGAGCGTGTCCGACGTCCCCGTCACCGTGCGCAGCGTCAACGCGTTAAACGCTGTGTTCAGGTTCGCAGCCGTGAGGACTGCCCCTGCCGTGAAAGCAACCATGCCTCTCCTTCCCTAGAATCCTAGAATATCGTCATCGAGGACGCCGAACGTAGCGTTGTCGAGGATGAATGCTGCGAGCGTCTCCGACAGGGTGAACACGACGTCATGCCGATCCGGGAGCGCCTGGTGACTGATCTTGTCAATCGAGACGATCTGCGAGATAGCGGAGCCGATCGATGACGGCGTGAACCCGACCGTGACAACGTCGCCCAGTTCGAGGTCGAGGACGCTCGCCTTCTGCCCCGCAGTGATCCCGTCGAGGCTGACCGTGAGCGTGTCGACCCGGTATTGCGGTTGGGAGTACAGGCCGACGAGCCACGACGACAGTGCGGACGCCTCCACCGAACTGGACAGGATCGTCGCATAATTCACGTCCATCACGCCGTATGCGGCTTGCGCTGCCGTGTCCTGCGCGAGTGCCGTCCCCGCGACAGTCCCGCCAGCAGTGAACGTGATGCCGACGGTGTTCTTCATCTCCTCCGTGCCCCACACCACCGAGATATCGCGGTATGGGATACCTGTCGGCCCGAACGTGATCCCAGTCGTGAACGCCTGCAGCTGCGCACGATCACGGAACGTGAGTGCCCCTTGCCGGCCGATGAACAATGCACCGAACTCCGACGTCTCCACCAGCTGGAGATACGAAAGGACGTTGGCCGTGGGTGACACGACATCCGCATCGAGGGTCGACTGCCCCGGCCCGATGTCACGCTTTACCGTCGACCATCCCGCCTGGTCGAGGACGGCACTGACGCGAGGCCCGGACAGTTGCGCGGTGAACGTCCCGCCGGTCATTGTCTGCTGGGCGAGGATCGTGAAGCCGTCCGACGCTGACACGGAAGCGACCGCATCGAATCCGCCCGCCGGGTAGTCGAAGTTCCAGTCCTCGACGAACCCGGAGAATATTTCCTCCCCGTCCTCGTCGATGACGATCTGTTTCCTCGGGAGGATCTGCGTGTAATACGGTCCGGCCGTGTACGTCGGGTCGAAGATCCGGCTCCGGTTGTCGAGTTCGATGTTGCACTGTCCGGCCGTGAACTTCTCCAACGTCCGCGACCGGCCCCTGTCAACCTGCACCGATCGGAGGTACTGGGTGACGTCGATCAATGCATCCCCGCCGAGGACGTACTGGGTGTTGTCGAGGACGCCCTTATCCGTGTCGTTAAGGGTGAAGAAGTTGACGCCAGTCGTGTACGACAGGTCGAAGGCGATCTGGGCGCGGATCGTCATGCTGCCCTAAACACCGGCCCGTTAGCCTGCTCGAACTTCTTCACATATTCCACGATCGACTGTCCGATCGCCCGCGGATCGCCCACACCCGCCTGAACCGTGATCTGGTACGTGTTCCCGCCCATCGCGTTATTCGGCACGACGTTGCCGTTACTGCCCGGCACGAACAGTTCCGGCCCCTTCTCACCCACGATGATCGGTTTGCCACCCAACACCGGACCGCCGTTCGCGAATCCGGGAAAGAATCCACCCTCAGGAGCCCCGATACCGCCCGCGAGGAAGTCCGCAAGATTCGACGCCTCCACCGGACTCATCGTCGGAGTAACACCAGGAGACACCCCACCCTGACCCGATGATGTTGTCACCACGTTGATGTATGACGTCCGGTTCATTGCAGCCGCGAGATCATCCATCATCGACAGGAGCGCCTTCCGGCCCTTGCCCTTCGACCCGATCACTTCGAGGAGCGCCTCGATCATCGACACCGCCATCTGGATGCCGGCGGTCGCGAACTGCTTCGCCGCATCCAGCCCGACCGCATCCGCGATCGACTTCACCGACCCGACCGCCTCATTCGTGCGTCGGATGTTCTCCTGAATGTTCCCATCGAGGAACGCGTCAGCGACCTTCATCCCGTTCTCAAGGTTCATCGCGGAGATCTCCTTGAACGATGTCTCGTTCAGGCCGGCCGCGAGGAGCTGCCGCATCTTCGCCCCGAACTCGCTGACCCTCTCCGCCTGCTTTACGAACGTGTCAACGATTGACGCTCCGCCCTCAGCGGCTTGCGTCTGCGCCGTCTGGTAGATCGACTGAAGTTCAGCGACCTTCTTCTTCTCCGCGTCTGTCTGCTCCGCTGACAGGGTCGCCTGATAGTCGACTAGATCCTTCAACGCAGCCTTCACCGCGTCGTTCCGGGTCTGAAACAGTGTCGCCGCATCGTCAATGGACACGAGTTTCATGACCGAATTTGACACGCTGGACGCGTAGTCGTTGAACGACTTCACGCCGTCATCGGTTGCCTTCTGCGCTGCCTTGATCGCCTCCGCATACTTGTACACCTTGACGGTCGCGCTTGCTGCGCTTCCTCCGACACTGTCCGCTGCTCCATCCGTCGCCTTGGAGTAGTCATTCATGATTCTCTCGCCTTGCTTGAGTACCTGTCCGTACACAAGATGCGATTTAGTCGACACATCAATTGCGTTGCCGGCAGCGATCGCCGACGTCACTGACCCGGACGTCGCAGACTTCAAACCCATCTCCGCCGCGAACGCATTCGTGTACGCCTCAGTCCGAGCATCCATCGACACCGCGAGTGCAGCGTTCGCATCGGCGAGAGTCTTCTGCGCCCCCTCAATGTCGTGATCTTTCGTGATCTGCTTGAAGGCTATGAACGCCGCGACAACGAGAAGCACTTGATCCCGCAACACAGCGAAATCGTCGAGCAAGCCCTTAATGAACTCAACGAATCTCGGTGTACCGGCGACAATGTTCCCCAGCTGGGTGCCGATGTCTTGTATCGCCGGTGTGAGGTCGTTAAGCGTTTGAGTAAGCGCATCACCCGCATCGGTTCCGTCCGAGAATCCCGACGTGACACCCTCCATGAATGCTTTCCCGAAGGACTCTTGGAGTTCGCCGAATGCGACGGATACGCGGTCGATCTGGCCTTGATAGGTTCCAGCCTTGACCGCTGCCTGCCCGCCGAACGTCTCAGCGAGCTTCTGCGTGATGAGGTCCATGTCGCCGGTCTTCAGCGTCGCCTTATCGAGGCCGGCCCCGAGCCGTCCCAAAGCACCCGTCGAACCGTCAAACCCCTTCGAAATACTTGCGACCACAACCTCAAGCGATTTCCCAGTCCCGGCGGCCACGTCCTGGGCGAGTTTCAGAGTGTCGGTGGCGAGCGCGACATTGTTCGTGCTGCGCAGCAACCGATCCATCGCCGGGCGGAGAAGGTCATCGGCCGTACCCGTCATCCGAGCCAAACTGTCGATCGTGCTTTCGACCGCTGCGGTCGCGCCCTCCATCCCGAGGTTTTCCATCGTCTTCGCAAGACGTGCAGCCGCAGCCTCATCAGCAAGGAACGCCTTTACACCATCAACGCCGAACGTGATCGCCATCTGTGCGCCTGCTTGGATCGCCTGGAGCGCAGCGGTACCGACTGCGGCACCCATGCCGGCAGCGAACCCAGCCATCTTCGTGAATGCCGCTCCAGTCATCCCGGACTGGTTCTTCAATAGGTCGAGGTCATGCTGCGCCCGCTTGATGTCACGGTCCCGGTAATCCCCTTGGATGACAATGTCGATTGCCATCAGCGTCGACCCCCCAAGATTCTGTCCGCTGCACGTTCCGCGTCACGGATCACTGCCGCGACCTTCTCCTTCGCCCGAGCGACGACAGCATTATTCTTCATCGCCTCATTCATTCCACGCGCATACTTACGGCCCGACTTGTTATTCAGGTTGTCGACGAACGACCGTCCACGATACGACGACTCCTGCCCGTACCGTTTCCTCGCCGACCCGGCGAGCGCATACATCGCGCCGGCCGGCGACATTGTTGCGACCGCGACCCGGAACTTACCGCCCGTCGTCTCCCTCTTCGGCTGCGACGTCACGACCTTGATCCCCGTGCGGACCTTCGCCGCGTTGTAGGAGAGATCCCTCGTCGATGACACGCCAGCCTTCGACACTCG
>Ga0209087_1001086_pt1 | contig 16222 bp, 7 predicted proteins | sample S_130805_EF_Meta_FD_187321 | JGI IMG/M metagenome (GOLD analysis project Ga0209087, IMG submission 187321) | Freshwater microbial communities from Lake Simoncouche, Canada to study carbon cycling - S_130805_EF_MetaG (SPAdes) (version 2) | ecosystem: Environmental > Aquatic > Freshwater > Lake ... | reverse complement strand
TGCTTAGGGTCCAGTATAAACATTGCAATAGTAGTTTAGCGTCAGATTTTGTTTTTAGCTGTAAAGTATTACTCCAACTATCCGTATACCCTATACCCGAAAGCTCTGTCCACATCTCATCAACTAAGGTAGTTTGTGTGGCTGGATTAACTAAATCACTAATACAATCTTTATCGGCTTTAGTAGTAAATCTAGGTATAGTATTATTAACATTAGTTGCTGCGTATGTTTTAGTTGGGTTAAGTATATCTCTGCCACCATCAGAAACCATTGAGTAGTCGCCAAACTGTGTAGAACAAGCAGATAAAATAATTTGTCCGCCACTTTGAGCAAGAAAATGCTTGTGTGCCCAAATACTAACAGCATTAACCGCGTTAATAAGGGCACCATTTTTTGCGCAATAACCTATACCGTTTGGTAAAACTGGAGTAGCACCCCAAGTCATAATGTTAGGAAATATACTATATTGGGAAATAATATTGCCATCAGCAAGAGCTACCCCTCCTGCACGAGGTACAAGAGGATTTGCATTTGCAGCGTCTAAAGGAGGAGCAATTATACCCCAAGTTGGTAGTGCACGGCAAGCAATTTTATGTGCATAAGGCACACGAGTAATTACTGCACCAGGTCTAAAGCTTACTGCAAATCCTTCTGTAGGATTTTCTAAACTATCAACTCTCCACCCTTCAAACATTACGCCTTCTAGAAAACAGCCACTGCCCATACGAAACACATTACGCTCAGCATAGCTATCATCAAATGGACGTACAAATACTGTACGGTGAACAGCTTTAACAACACAGTTATCAGGCATATCTAAATGCCCTTTAGTATAAACTATTCTTTCAGGAGCCCATTCTATAAGGGTTGATTTATTATATGTATCCCATCTTTCGGTAGCAACCTGTAAAGCTTTTTCTATTGTTCTAAAAGCTTTTGCCCAAGAAGTTCCAGTATTACTGTCAGAACCATTAGCAGATATATACAGTGTATTTTCAACACTATACTCTAAACCAGCAACACTTGGGTATGTTTGTATTTTACGTGCAGTAGTTTCGGTTTCGTGTAAGTATAAATTTAAATACTCTGTGTTAAGTGACGAGGGTACGCTAAAGTATTTACCAACAGTTGTACCTGCAATTCCTGCTGCTTCAGTAGCATAAATTCCTGCAGATAGTGTTGCAACATCTCTGGCAGTTGCAGCAGCAATAGCTGAAGCAGCGGCTTGGGTTGCTGATGTAGCGGAACTTTCAGAATAACTTTTAGAACTACCTGAGTACTCCTCGGATAGTATTTTGTTATTTTCTACAGAAGAAACATTTTGAGTAACCACGTCAGCTTTTGCCAAATAACTATTATTATTATTTGTTTGTACTAAGCTTTCGTCATCGTAATAGCTGTCAGGAAAAGCTTCAGCAGTACTATTATTAGTAACTACTAATCTTGCGTATAGCTGTTTTTGTGCTGCCGTTGGTATTCCCATATAAACTTCTGCCTTTATAATTTTTATTGCCTATTATAGCATTAGTAGGCAATTAGGGTCAAGTTAAAAAATTTTATACCTATTAATCTAATTTACCTAAAACTACCCTTTTCTTGCCACTATTCCATACTTCTAGTTTTTCATTAGTTATACTTAAGTAACTAGTAGCACCAATAGGTTCTAACTTTAATGTACCGCTAAAAACTGCGCTACCATCAGCTTTTATAGCTAAAGTATCTACACCATTCTTTTTAGCTATGAAACCTCCGTCATATAACGCAAATCCAGTGCCGGGCTGAAATACGCCATTAACTGTTCTACCATTATACCCGTCTGTTCTTAGAAAAAACCCTGTTTTTATAATTTGGTTTACTGAGTTAAGTAAACTGTTATCATTAGTATGCTTTATAGCCGCGGCTTTAGCGGCATCAGTATACGTCTTAGCTTCCGCTTTAACAGCGTTAGATTTAGTTGTAGCATCTAATGCTCCACTAGCTAAAGTGGCTGTATAGATATTGTAAGGAGTAGTTATATCATCTACCCTAATATCTTGGATTTCTATTCTACCAGTATAGGCGTTTAAAGAACCATCTATATAACCTAAAATTACGTGCAAGGCTGCAGTAGTAGCTAAATCGTTTAACTCTCCAGGTGGAATATATACGTAGTATCTTTTAAACTCTGTAGTCAAAGCTGATGCTAAAATTTTACCGTATAAATATCCACCCCAATCATATCTAGCAGCGTTATCTTTATCAAACTCTAGTAACCCTAAATGAGTAGCGGCATTAGCATTAACTATTCCTACTTTTCTAATTAAAGCAGATATTTGGTATCTTTTTAGCGGGTCTAGGGTAAACCTAAAAGCTTTAGATGCAACATCTCCATCGTTAGGTGCTCCTTCTAATAAGAATTCTCCTGATCGTCCTGCTAAAGCATTTCTTCCAGAGGCACCATCATTTATAACTACTATATTCCTTTTATCCCAAGCTGTTGGTAAGCTACAGGTTGTGTCCATGTTAAGAGATGTACCAGATGTTGCGTCTGGTACATAGCGATAAATTTGATCTTGTATTGATTTACCTGCATTTAATACTAAAGTACCATCAGCACCATAAATACTTAATCCTTTTGCATCTATTTGATTCGCTTTTAGTGTTCCACGAATTACTGCAGCGTCAAAGTCAGCAGTTCCGTCTTTGCCTATAAACCAACCTGTTTTAGCTGTTTTGTTGTAATTAGAACTTTTTAAATTACCGCCTACAGTACCGTCACCTACAGTAAGTTTAGCTGCGTCTAGGTTTTGAATTTTACTATTATCAACTGCTAGGTTAGCTATTTTTGCACCAGTTATTTGGGCATCTATAATAAACGTTTTTGTTGTGTATGTTCCAGGTTCATACTCTATGCCGTCAACAACAGTTTTTTCCGTTAATACTGTAAACGGCTTTCCAGGACCAGTTAGTGCTTCCACTAGTTTTGTTACATCAGAACCAGTTTCAGCAGTAAAAGGTCCTTGAGGATTAACGCTAGTAACACCGTCTATACTTTTCCACTTTAACCATATTTTCCACTTAACAGCTGGATCCGAATTAAAGCTACCAAAAGTACCAGGAAATTGCTCTAGTAGCCTAGCGTTTTCAAATACTAAAGACTCATAATTATTAGTGTATGCTACAGCATAAACTAATGTAACATCATGACCGTGACCTTCACTATATATTGGTTGACTTGCAAGATTAACAAATATAGTAGTTAAACTTGAGCTAGTTGTAACTGTTAAATTTGGCGTAGGTGGGGGCCTTGTATCTGCAAGAGCTCCATCTGCTCTTATTTTGCTAATAGTATAAGTAGCAGGATACTCATCAACACCAAATTTTGCTACTAATGTAAAAATTACTATATCAGAGGTCCAACCCGCAGCAGTCGCATTTTCAAGAGTAATAGCGCCAGTAGTTGAGTTAATAGTTAATTTTAATCCATCTACTGTTGTGTTATTTGCTGTTATGCCTTGTATACCAAAACGCACATCACCACCAGTTATTTTAGTGGTGCCATTGTATAGTTCTAGTGTATTACTAGCTGTTGGTAGCCTATAATCTGTACCGTCAGAAGCTGCTGCTAATGAATCGTATGTTCTAGTTAATCTAGTCAGTAAATTTGTAAAGTTCTTAGAGATAACCATCTCATTAGAAGTATATGCGTCTAAGCTGGCAGTAACAGTTACTGAGTAGGCTGAAAAAGTACTAGGGTCTAGTGTAAGCTTATTATTAGTTACATTTAATGTTGTGTTAGCTTTAAGTCCAGTAACTGAAAATGTAACATTACCTTTTAAGTCTCCAGCTAATTGAGCAGATATTTTTATTGTAGCTGGACTAGGCAAATTATCTCCGCCATACTTAAACTCTAAGTATGGCGACGCTAACGATATAAAATTAGTAGCTACTGGTATTAGTCTATTATCTAGAGCTTGTAAGTCTATATCTCTTTTATTTAGTGGTGTTTGTGCCATTAGACTAATACTCCTATCTCAATCATTCCACTTAACCAATCTCTGTTAAGTGAAAAAACTATTCCTTTTTTAGCTACACTTAAATTAAACCTAGTAGACTGTATACTTACAATATCGCCTAATTGAACAAATATATGTTCTGGCAAATAAGTAGCCGTTATTAGAAATCTTGGCTTAGACCATAAATTTTTTCTTTTAGTTAACTCAGTTTGTGCTTCAGATTCAACAATAAGTAATGTTTCATCTGGCTCCACTGTACCGTTATCTTTATATAGTTCTTGCAGTGTTTCATCACTAAAGTCAGCAAATAAATATTCTTGAGAAAAATTAATTGTAGGATTTAACCCAGCAACAATCGAAGTTTGAACAGTATAATTTTTACAATAAGATAGCTTTAATACTGTGCGTATAGGAAAAGTTTGTGTTACTGATAAACTTCCTTCAACCATAGAGGCATCTGTAAAAGTATATTTTGCAGTACCAGAAGGCTCTTTTAATTCAACTAACTTTAACTTACTGGCACTTACAGTCCCATTAGCCTCTAAAGTTATACTTGGACATACTAATCCACTATTAACACTTCTTGCTAGTTGAGAACATGCATCTAGTATATTAGTTCTATCTTTGCAGTATATACCGACTTTACTATTATTTGTAAATTCTGCAAAGTTAATTTCTGCATCAGTAAATCTATTTATTTCAACACCGTAATTTTTAACTAAAGTAGTAATAATACCTGCTACAGTATTGTTGTAGGGAGTACTTCCTTGTGCACTACAAGTTATAGTTCCTCTTGGGCCAGTCTGTAATGTAAAAGTTCCAGTAGTAATATCTTCGTCAACTTCTATTGGATTGCCATTATCTCTAACTTCAATTATTCCCTTTGCTTGACCATTATGGTACATATATACTTGACCACCATCTAAAGAACTACCATTATCTACAAGTAGTGGTTGTACATTAAAACATTCCCCGAATAGTAATGGCAATAGTGTTTGTTCTGTGTTTTGAGAATACTCTGTAGTACTAAGATTAGTTTCACTAATATTATCGTTTAATCTTTGTAATTTATCAAATAAAGATATGACTAACGTACTTTCATTAGTAGACGCTAAGTCTTCTATAAGTCCATCAAATATCATTACAAAGTCAGATTTAGGCCACGTAATATCCCCTAAATAAATTTTTACAGGCCTGCGTTTCCAAATGTAATCTAAAAAGTAGTCATAAGCACCACCAGCATTTGTAAGCTCTAAGCTACCAAAACCACTAGATATATTTCCGTCTATAGATAAGCTTTCAGAAAAATTTAAACCACCATTAATTATTGGAATATAAGATAAGTTATCATTATTATTGTATACTGCACTTGAAAAATATACATCTTCTTCAGTTTTTGGTGTAAGTTTGGTAACTACATCTTTTATGTCTATTAAAGTGCACTTTACATGACCAGGCGTATTTAGCCAAGATATTATTTCGGTTACTGTCTTCATTTGTTACCAACTATTTATATTTAAACTACTATTATATAGACTATATAGGGCATACTCTAGCGAGTTGCTTTGACTTCTTCCGTATATAGAATAGCTTTGCGTAATTTCGGGGTTAGTATTATCAGGAAATATACATAAGTATACTAAACCGCTTGAACCTACTGTTTTCATAATTTCTAATAGTGTTTTTCTGTCTTTATCATTTATGTACTGTAACTGAAATTGCATAGTTTCAATAGTAGGTCTACGATCTACATAAGAGTCCCCAGATCTAGTATTAGTTATAATACTGTTATCTACTACTCCTACAGTTATACCATTACTTGCTTGTCTAGTACTTTCCCAGTAGTTTCCGCAAACTATTCTTGAACAATCTATACTTGTAAGGCTATTTGCATGCGTAAGAGTTATATCTACTCTTCTTACTGTACTGTATAAAGTATCAAACCATATACTAGTTTTAGTAGCGCCGCTATAAGGAAAAACGTTACTTGTATAAGCCACGCTTAGTTCTGGATTTTTATCTTTGCAGGCAGCTACTGTATTGCTGTCTGCTAGTAGTGTGCCAGCAGAATTATATAAGGTTACCCTAATAGTGGAACCATTTATTAAATTAGTTGCTGGTAACGCTACACCGTTTATTTTCTGATCAGAGGTCCAATTCAGAGTATAGGTAACAGTATTGGTAGTAGCAGCAGACCTATGCACACTAGTTTTTTTAATATTTTGAACATTTGCTATAGCGTAGCCCAATACAGTTGAGCTTGCAGTAATAGTTGCACTATCTGCAAGATTATTGTATAATACTCTTAAATTTGCCATATTTATCCTTAAAAATAAGTAAGGGCTAAAAAGCCCTTACTATATTTACTTTATACCAGCTTTAGCTTGTAAGCGATTAGCTTGAATTGTCTTGTCATTGCTAGTAGTAATGACTTTTGTTATTTGCTCAGTATTACGATCAGTTGCTTTAGCATTTAGTATTGCACCATCTGCTACAACTGCTGCCAAGTCTTCAACTTGTTTAGTTAGTTGAGCAATTTGTGTAAGCAGCTGCTGATTACTTGAGTTACCACTGTTAAGATTTTGCATTAACATTGCATTATCTGCTGCTGGCATAATACGTTCACCTTCGTGAATTTGTGCCAACATATCGTGTGGAACATAATTAGTACCTAGTGCAGCTTTAGGTGCAGTAATAGACACTCCCCCTAATTCTAAATATTTGGTAATTAATTCTGAAGTAGTTTTACTTGAATTACTAATATCTTCTAAGAAGCTATTAGATTCAGTTAATTTTGCTAGTTGTTTTTCGGCATCAGTTAGCTGAGTTTCTAGTGCAGCGCTAGTATTTTTAATGGCTGTTCTTACTAAGTTAAAGTCACTAGAATACTGTGCTCCACTAGCATAAAGGCTGCTAGATAATCTTAAGAAATTATCAGTAGCTTTAGTAAACGAACCAATAGCTTCATTTCTAGTCTTTTCTTCTGCTGCTGTTGTTGGTGTACTATCTATAATACCTTTTAGTCTTGTTACTTCATCTTTAGCAAAACTATACTGTTCTGTAGCTGTTAAAGTTGATTGTGAACCGAGTACCAAAGAACTATCGTAGTCTTTTAGTGCTTTAATCTGAGACTTTAAACTTTCAGTAGTAGTTTTTAAACTATTACTTAAAGATAAGGTAACGTTTTCAAAGCTACCAGCAGCGCTATAGTAAGTACTAAATGAAGAAGATAACTCCATTATAGCATCTGCAGTATCAGGCGCTGTAGTTCGTAACCCATCAACTAGCGTTAATAGTTCGCCTCTAGTTTTTGGTATTGCTAGGCCGAATTTATTAAATACAGTAGTTATCTTTAGAGTTTCATTAAAAGTCTTTTGACTAGCTGAAGCAAACGTACCAAAGAAAGATTCCCAGGCTGACTTTTGTTTTTCTAGTATTGCTTCAGTACTAGTATACATTGTATCTATGGAATCGATTACTTTTAATAATCCGCCTGCAGCTTCTGGGGAAGTAGTTGAAAGAGTAGTAAATAACTCAAAGAATTCTTCTCTAGTAGCTGGTATAGCTATACCAAATTTAGTAAAAGCATTTTTTGCTTTGTCAATTTCAAGAGAAGTTTTATATGCCTCTGTTGTAAATTTATCAAAAAATGTGTTTATTCCTTCACTAAACTTATCTACTCCACCTGCAGCAATTATTACACTTCTATTTAAAAACTCTTGACCAATTCCAAGATCTACTATAGTATCTCGTAATGTGTCTAGTTTAGTATATAGCTCAACTACATCTTCAGCAGTTCCGTTAGCATTTTTAATAACATCTTTTATTAAACTTTGAGTTTCGCCAGCTAATATAGACTGTCTTACAATTTCTGCTCCTACATCCCCTTTTTTATTAATAATACTAGTATACTTAATAGCTTCAATACCTATAGTATCTAGAGCAACCGAGGCTGAATCTATACCCATTACTACTCTTGACAAAGTTTCGCCTAAACGTTCACCTTGTTTATTAAAAGGTTCCATTTCTGGAACCACGCTTTGTACTAGTAAATCTAGTTGTTGTCCAGCAATATTTTCAATAGTTTTTGAAGCATCACTTCCAATTCCTACACTACCAAAATTAACAACAAAAGCATCTATTTTTTTCATTACGTCAACAGAATCCTTACCAAGTATTTCTGCTGAAGAAAATATTGCGTTTCCTACTGAATCAAATACATTTGTAAGTGCATCACTTAGCTCTTCACTAAAGCCTGTTAGTACAGTTCTAGTATTTTCGCTATAAGTTATTCCTAAAGCTTTGTCTTCTTCTTTTATATTAGTATAAAAGTTACCGCTAAATCCGCTTCGTCTTATACTACCTATAGATTGTGGGCCTGCAGTAATACCTTGACCTTCAATACTTGTTTTTGTACCAAAACCTAAGGCTTTAGATAAGCTATCCATTACTGTGCCTAAACCAAGTGCACCGCCTATATCTCTTACAAGCTGACCTCCCCATAGCAACATATTACTTGTGCTAGTAGTATTGAATCCAGTTTTAGCAGCGGCAGCATTTCCTTCTAATACTCCTGCTCTACTTAGTGCAAGTCCAAAGTTTCCGATATTATCACTAATACTACGCAGATACCTAACCATTTCTGAGCTATTTTTCATCATTATAGGATCAGCTGGTGCTAGTATTTCAATTGATTTTGCTAAGCTTTCGCTTGGAGAGCTGTTATCTCCTCCACCAACGCCAGTACCAGTATTTGTAGCAGCATTAGTATACCCTGGCCCCTTTCCGCCAATTTGACCTATTAGTGCTGCCATTATTGCAGCTACTGTAACACCTGCAGCTACGTTAACTGGAAACGGCAAGCTAGCAACTGATTTTACTACGCCTGCAACACCATCTACTTCAGCAGCTGCTATAGTAGCCTTAATGCGTATACCTATCTGTGCTAATAACCCGCCAGTTTCTAGGCTTTGCTGAACCATTCGCTGAACGCTCATTGCCATATTAAGTATATGTATGCCTTTTTCAAGTGCTGCCATAGTTTTATATGCAGTACTTTTTTCTTTAAATAAGCTTTTTGTACTGCCAATCAAAGAAGCACTATCTGCTAGTTGTGCCTGAGTGTTTTTTCTTTCAAGATCACTATATTCCTTAGTACCTTTTACTGCGTTCTTTAATTGCTCTGCTCTCTTTTGGTCATTAGTATACATAGTATCAAATTTACTAATTACATCGCCAAGAGTTTTTCCGAAATCTCCAAAAACAGCAGACAAAGAATTAGTAATATTAGATATGTTGCTTAAGTGGTCTGCTTGCTTAATAAGTTCAAGACTAAGTGCTTTTTGGTCTTCAATAGATTGTTTGCTAAGTTCGTTTACACCAGCTACAGCTTCTTTTGATCTTATAGCTGCATTATATTCACTTTGTGCTCTTGCTTCTACAGCTTTTGCTAATTCTTTTTCGTTATCTACTTTTTGTTGGGCTTCTACAGAAACTGTTGGAAGAGTAGCTAAATTTTCAGCTGTAACTGTACCACTTTCTAGGGCATCTTGCCTTTGTTTTAAATATGAATCTTGTAAGGCTTTTAATTGTTTTTGTGACTCCTCAGCTCTTTGTAATATTTCTTTCGCCTTAACTAATGCTTCAGCTTTTAGGTCTACTTTATCTTGAGCTTTATTTTCGTCTTCTTCAGCTTTTAATATTAAGCGCTGTAATTCATATTCAGCTTTTTTGCGAACTGCTGATTTATCATCAATAGTTCCTAATTGTAGTTGAGCATCTATTTGCTTTTCGTACAAAGAAATTTGAGCAAGTTTAATAGAATTAACATCTTGTTCATTTTGTATACGAATTTCTGCTTCTTTAGTTAGTTGGGCTTCTCTGTCTGCACTCTTTGCACGAATACTATTATCTTTTATACTAGCTTCTTTTATTAGTTCACTAATACCTAATTGCTCTAGTTTAGATCTTTCAATTTTTAACTCAGCATCTGCAGTTTCTTTTAGTTCAGGAGTTTTAAACTTATTTATTTTTCTTATTTCTTCTTCTATCTTTTTTCTCTGATTACTTGTTTCTTGTGCTAGTATTTCTAGTTGTAGTTCTTCTTTTGCATCTAATAAGCCTACTGTACCTATATTAGTTATTTGCTGTGCGTTATTTATAGCCAACTCTTGTAGTTTTAAAGACTCTAAATCTAAAGTTCGCCCATCACTTTTTAATTTAAAAGCATACTCTTCATTTTTAATATCGCGAGTTTTGCCAGCAATAACAGTATCGGCTTTAATACCGCTTAAAGCTGCTTGTTGTTTAATTTCAGGTATCTTATCATTAGTAATACTGGACTGAGCTAGTTGTACCGCTTTTGTACCATATTTAGCTTCTACATTTTTAACACTTTCTCCAGTATTTAACTCTTCTTTTGCCTTTATTCTATCTAGTGCTTCTTGTGCGGATTTTTCCATAAGACCCGCTACCTTTTTCTCATCTTCGGTAGCTTTTGGATTTGTACGTGCAGCTTGAGCACGAGCTAGTTCTAGCTCAACGGTTAATTTTTCAAGTTTTTCTGTATTTTTTCTAGTTGCAAGTTCTGCAACGTAAGAAGCCTCAACTAAAGCTGTCTGTATTCTAATATCAGCCATTTTTAGCTTATACTCTTCATTTGCAGTATTTAGTCCTGCTGAAGCAGCTTGACCTAAGTCAAACGCCTTTATGCTATTCTGTGCTTTTTGAGTGGCTTCTTTTAAACCCAAAGCAATTCTTTTAAAACCTTCATCAGTTAGCGTTTTAACAAGGTTGGCCTGACTCATAGAAAACTCTTCAGCTTTAGTCTTTAATCCCGTTAAAGACGCTTCCGCAGCTTTATAATTACTTTCTAGTTCGTTTCTTATTTCTGTATTAGACTGTCCAAGCGATTCACCGATAGCGTTACCAAGAGCATCGTAATTACCAGAAAGATTTTCAGTTGCAGGACCAAACTTTTCAAACTCTTGTCTTAGTTTTTCTACTTCTTTTTCTTGTTTACCAATTTCTGTTACAATAGTTCGTGCCTTAAACAAAGACTCTATTTGCTCTGGACCTATAATAGCAAATAGTTTTGGATTCTTTGTTATTTCTTCTAAAACAGCTACACTTTTTAATGGATCTGTTAAAGCTTGTGCAAACTGATCTGCAGCATTTACTAAGTCAACACCTAGCTTGCCTTGCAAATCCGTAAAAGCGTTACTTTGAATAATTTGGTCTACAGTTTTATTAATAGACTTTAAAGTTTCTAAGAATCCTTTTGCTGCATTTGTACTAAACTGCTGACTTTCTTCAATCATTTTAAAAGAGCTAGCTAATTTACTTAAATCAGCGTCATTTAATTTTCCAATTGCTTTTTTAAGTTCTTCAGTATCTTCCAAGGCTTCTTTTGGTACTACTTGTCCCAAAATACTTTTTGCATTTTCTTTGCCACTACTAAATTGAAGCGACTTTAATATTGCTTGAATACTATCTACAGCATTCTTTTTAATTTCGTCAGTATTAGATTTTCCAAAAATACCAGCAACATCATCTTTTAATTTATCCCACACGCCAGCGGCTTTGCGAAATCTATTAAGCGCATCAAGTTGCTCATCAAAAGATTTTGTGACACCTGATAGTGCAGTAGTAAACGCTGATATTCCCTCTATGCCAAAAGCCTCTTTTTTGGCTGTAGTGTACAGCTTAAAAGTGTCATTAACTGTTTTTACAGCATTGTTATTTTCTTCTACTTTTGTATTAAACTCATCTTGTTGTTTTGTAGCACTTGAAGCAACAGAATTTAAAAGTTGGTAAATACCAACTAAAACCCCTATAGCCTGCAGTACGGCTGATGCTGCGCTAAACGCAGTACCTATTGCTGAACCTAGTATAACTAAACTTCCTTTTGCAATTGTTGCTGCAGCTCCCAAGCCTTTTAATCCAGACGTAGCTCTGCCCACTGTTTTTCCAGTTTCATCAAATATAGGTATACCATTTTTTACATTATCTAATAGAGATCTAAAAGCTTCTTTTGTGCCTTTTAAGCTAGTATCTGAGCCTACTTGAGCTAGTATTCCTGCTGAGGTAGCTTTGTTTGTTAATCTATCTGCAATAATTTTTCTATTTTTTTCTTCGCGAGTTGCAGCCGCGTTATCTGTGTTAGCCTGTCTAGCGGCTATTAGTTGTCTATCCGCAGCAACTTCTTTGTATAAAGTGCTGGCAACTTGAAGTCTAGCTATTTCTTTTTCTTGTAGGGCAATAGTTTCTGCATATGCAGATTTTTTAGCTGCAGACGCAGTTGCATCTGCATCTGCAGTAGCTTTAATTTTTTCTAGTATAGTAGTGCGTCTAGCTACTTCTGTGCTTACTAGCTTATCCATAGCTTGAGGATCAACTGTGCCTGACATTGCTTGAGATAAAATTTTGGATTTATCAGATAAAGTTTTAGCTAGCTCTGTTTGTGCACTAGCAATATTGGCGTTAATTCTTTGCTGAATTGGTACTATATCTTTTGCTTCTCTCTCAAGATTTTTTGCAATAGAGTAATCTCTAAAAGCTTCGTAGGATTTTTGTGCTGTTTTAGCAGCTACATCGGCTGATTTAGTTAATTCTTCTCTCCAAGCACCTATAGCAGGTATTGCTTGTTTTAGTAGTGTAATAGCTATTAAACCAAAAACAGCTATTAAAGCTGTAGGCGATTGTGCTAGTATATCTAATATTGGTGTTAGTACTTTATTTATTACTTGCAATCCTGCAGTAAGTAAGTTTGATGCACTTGCTAATAGTTTATCGTAAGGATTTGGAGCTGCTTCAATTGCAGCAAACTTTTGCTTACCTTGTTCTAACACAGCATTTGCAAAAGCTTGGCGTCTTTCAAAGTCGCTTAATGAAGTCGCAGTTTTACCTACCGATAAGGCATATCTACTTACTGCATCATCAACTTTTACGAAAATACCTATTTCGTCTAACAATTCTGGTTCAATTTTGGAAATACCACGACTTAGACGACTTACTGCGTCAGTCATTGAAATACCTAATGCCTGTGATGCTTTACCAGCAACAACTGCAATATCTTGAATCTGCTTAGTACCTAGACCAGCACTACTTGCCTGTGCAACTGCTGTCATAGCGTCGCGCAAGGACAGTGCTCCACCAGTAGTAGCAGCTATTTGCTTCGAAAGAGTTCCTAGACTTTGTCCACCAGCAGCACTAAGTTGGTCTAAGCCTTTAACCATGTTTTCTGTACTAGCTGCTTCTTTAAGTGCTGTAAACGCAGCAGTTACCGCAAATAAGTTAGCAGCAAAAGTAGCATAAACGCGTACTAGTCCGCCTAATCCTTGCGCTTGCTTAGCAAAGTCACGACTAGCCGCGCCAGTGCCTACTCCAGCTCTGGCTTGGTCGTACATATCAACTTTATCGCCTGTAGGCGCACTAGCGGCTTTAATGGCGTTGGCAGTTTTTGGCGCAGCACTTGCAGCCATAGCAGATTTAGCCGCAGCACTAGCTCTAGTTGCTGCAGCTGTTACTCCATCCATATTTTCTCTTAATAAGCTAGTAGCATTATTAAGATTTTTAGTACTGCCACCATCTGATAGTTCGTACTCTACTTTTATTCCAGCCATAGTTTCTCCTATTAGCAAATACCGTAAAAGCTTTTTAAGCTTTTAAAATTATATAAGTTCATTTCGATGTACCTTATTATATCACTTTAGGTGCTTAAAGTCAATACGGAAATTTTTTGAGCAAATAAAAAACCCCATAAGATTTCTCTTGTGGGGTTTTTATTTTGCTTCTTTTGGTTTTTGTAAATCGATTGCTTTTGATCTAGCGGCGTCCATAACGCCTATCCAGTCTAAAACATATTTTCGATCTTCAGAGGCTATTTCTAGTATATCTAGTATATCTCGTAAACCAGTATAACTTTTACCTAGGTATACTCCATTCATAGTATCCCAGTTATCTCGCAACTTGTAGTATAGGTTTATAGCATCTTGAACTTCATCAGGAAAGTCGTCTATTTCAACAGGTATTTCTTCTTCAACAGGTTCATTACCCATAGACTCACACATTTCAAAATAAAGATCTTTAGTCATTTTTGCCGACATATTAACAAAAAATGACTCTAGCATCCTATTTATTTCTTCACGTTGCTCGCTTGAAAGTTTCCCAATTCTGTTACTGTTTCGCTAATAAAAGCATCAAAGTTTGTTGAGTTCTTCATTAAGAATAAGGCGTTTTCCTCGCTGTACTCTAATTCGCTCTCTGGATCTTGTCCAGTAAGATCAACAGGAGCTAACTGCTCTAAGTGCGATAGGGTAAGACCAGTCCAACCTTTAATCGATTCTTTTACATACAGTTGTAAAAATAAGTCATCGTTTAACTCTTCAATTGCTTGACGATTTTTAAAGCTAGTTTTAGTAGCTTTTTTACGAACATTAACTAACGTTTCGCGGCTAAGAAAGCTAACTTTAACTTTAAAGCCAGTTAAACCTGGGTAATCTACTTCTACTGTCTTTGAGGGAACTAAAAGTGTTTTTAGTGAAATACTTGATGCCATTTGGATTTTTATCCTATTATTGGGTTTTTTGAAAAAGTAGGGGTGGTGATCAAGCCGCCCCTTGTGTAAAAACTACACTAAATTAAGCGTAGTAGCGAACTGTAATGTCATTAGACTTAGCTAAGTCAAATGTGCTGTTTGCAGCTGTTGCGCTTTGTGAAGAACCTTGAGCCGTAAAGTTAATTACAGTCGAAATAACTTGTTGCACGTCAACAGTTGGAATAGAAATTGTAGCGCTTGGCATATCTAATATAACTTTAACGGTATTAGATTTACCACCAATTGCTAGCGATAATGTAATCATTGGCTCAATTGTTGATGAAGCTGCCGCCAACATGTCCATTAATAGTTTACCAGTACCGTTAACGCCTGTACCTGTTTTTAAATAAGCATTCATTGAACCGCTAATAGCGCGAGTACCAGTGTAATATACCACAGGTGAGTTAACAACGCCCAAGTTAGCTGGAGTAATATAGCTAATGTTGTTGTTAATAGTTAGTGAACCGCCTGTTAAGGCAACATTATACTCACTACCTGCGGCTGCAGCTCCAATTGCCTTAGCAGAAGTTAGAGTAACCGTAGAAAGTTTGTTTGTGATGTACTGAGCACTAGTATTCTTAGCGGCTGCAGTCCCACCAAAATCAGTACCCGTAAATGTTGAACCACTTAGTGTAGTAGCAATTTGACGTAGTGCAGTTGCTTGACCAGTCCATGCAATAGTAGCAATAGCGTCTAATCCAAAGTCAATAGTTGCTTGGTTTAGGGCAGCGTTGTCTACAGCATAAGCCACAGAGTCAACCACGAAAATTAGACCAAACTTTTGTAGCTGGTTAAAGTTAGAGCTTGCGCTAGACACTAAGGAATAGCTGCTACCACCAGCAGGAGCCCAAGAAGACTTGTATGCTTTTAGTGTTCCAGCAGTAATGCCTGTAATTGTTGAGTTCTTTGGGTTAGCGTATTCTAAAACTAACTCGGTTAAGCCGCTTGTTGGAACTGCTCCACTTGTAACAGCCGCGCCTGTAGTTTTGTAGCTAATAATTTTTGCAGCTGCATTTAAGTATTCAGTTGAGTTAGCTGGAGCTGTAAAACCACCAAATACGATTGTATCGCCAACTGAAATAGTTCCTGTACCTGTTAAAGTACCAGCAGTTAGGGTAACTGTTAGCGTACCTTTAGTAGCTGATTCACTAGCACTAATATCAGTAAAAGCGTAGGCAAAACTAGGAGCTCCACCAATAGTAATACCTGCAGTATCAATATTGTTAACACCCATTAAGGCGTTCCATAACACAGCTTCTTCTGCACTAACAACACTGCTGTCTGTGCTTGGGCGAATATAAGTGCTCATGCTAAAGTCAACTGGAGCTAGTGAAGTGTTAAAAGCGCGCTGTCCACGAGTAGGGGCTCCGCCTGCTTCTGAAATAGTAACTGTATCTTGGTTAGTGTTTTGTGAAAAAGTAAATCCGTCTAAAACTTGGATTTCTACTGTGTTTGCAGTAGTAGCTGGGTTTGTTGCGAAATTATTAATTACACCTGTTGTTGCGTTTACGTTTGTAGTAAAGAATACTCTACTATTACGTACTAAATTTAATGCCATAATCTTTTCCTTTTATGATTATAAGTATACTATAAATACACTAACTAGATATTTATCTGTTGCGGTACTAAG
>Ga0209087_1001084_pt1 | contig 16235 bp, 22 predicted proteins | sample S_130805_EF_Meta_FD_187321 | JGI IMG/M metagenome (GOLD analysis project Ga0209087, IMG submission 187321) | Freshwater microbial communities from Lake Simoncouche, Canada to study carbon cycling - S_130805_EF_MetaG (SPAdes) (version 2) | ecosystem: Environmental > Aquatic > Freshwater > Lake ... | reverse complement strand
AAGGTATTTTAAATATATTTCGACCGAAATTGCCTTTTTTTTGTCATCGTAAAATGATGACAAAAAAATTCTCGTTAATTAATTTCTGATGAAAATCGCCCAATACCCCTTTAGGGGTATTACCAATTTATTCTAAGAATAAAATCGCACCCAATTTCTTTTATTTTTCGGGCATTGTACACCGTGCATAAATGATTAGACATTTTTGTATATAATATTAACTTAGAAAATTATTTTCTAAACTCTTTTTTATTTATTAATATCTATATATTCAATTCTTTAAGTATATTAAGATTTATGATTTTATGATTTTGAAACCAAACTTTTATAAAATATGAATAATATCTCTCGCGTATAGAAAAGTTTGGTTTTAAAATCATAAAATCATAAACTCATCATTCGTCATTGTCAAAACTAGATTTTTCTTATGATTCTTAAAAACCCATATCATCGCGTCCTCAAAATATTTTCAAAATATTTTCAAAATTTTTTTTTGGGGTTTTTAAAAATTATAAAATACTTTATATATGAAACAACACATTAATAATAATTGGTTAATACAACTGAGAATTTGGGAAAATAAAATAAAGAATTTAAATAAATAAAATTTATTCATATTATAATATGAATAAATTTGATGATGATATTAGAGAGTACGACCCATTATTATGGATCACACCAAAAAAACGCTTACCAATTTCAACGATAAAACCCAAACCAAAATCTGAACCTAAACCAAAACAATCTAAACCAAAAAAAGTAGAATATCAAAAGTCAGAATATATTTTAAGAAAAGAAAAACTATCAAAAGAATCAAAAGAAAAAAATAAAAAACATTATGCAACCAACGGTAAAAGATGGTATGAAGAAAATAAAGAAAGATTAAAAGTATTAAGAAAAAAGAGACAGGAACATTTAAACAAAGATATCAAAGAACAAAAATATTTATACAATAAACAATATTATAAAAAAAATAGAGATAAAATAAATGAGAATAGACGGATCAGAAAAAAAAAACTCATAAATTAAATCTCTTCTTATAATCCCTAATATTCTTATTAATATCTTTACTATCACCCCATAAAATATATCTACTTAAACTACCAGCATTAACGCTAGACCAATCTTCATTCTTTCTATGTCTATTAATATATTGCTCGCGCTTCTTATAAGGATCCACGTAATTATTATCAGTGAAATCACTATACCCTTTTGCACCAAAAGAAATAATTTTATTTCCAACAATCGCATCATATTTTTTGTTTTTCTTCTTACTAACTTTTATTTCAAACATAATTATATTCTAGAAAATGTTTGACCAAAATATTACTAATATAATTGCGTACTGTTCATTTATTATCAGCATTGGAACAATGATAATAGGATATATTAATCATAAAAGAATAAGATCTAACTGTTGCGGAAATAATCTAGAATCGAGTATAGATATAGAAAATACAACACCTAAATAATCTTTATATCAGAAACATTTTTAAACAATTCAATTAATTTGTTTAATTCTGATCTCTCAATTTTTAATCTTATAATTTCATTTTTATAATGAATTTTCACACTTATCATATTATTAAAAAATAAAATAAATTTCAATATTATGAAAGATTATAATATTGAAAAAGAATTTGGTATTAAATCAGAAAACAACAACATAAAAATAATATCAACTTTTTTTAATCAGGACTTTAAAAAAACTACTAAATTTCATCCTATTGATTTCATATCAGATACACATTATTTAGAAATAAAATCGCGCACTGTATCATCATCTCATTATCCAACAACAATATTCCCAGTATCAAAAATAGATTATATTAAAAAATATCCTAAACCAACTATACTAGTATTTATATTTACAGATAATATTTTATATATTAATTATGATGAAGAAGTATTTAAGGAATTTGAACAAAAGGAATACAAACGGGCGCCTAGATTAAATTTTTTAGATAAACCAAAACAATATCTATTTATACCAATTAATAAATTATCTGTATTAAATATATGCAAAATATACTGAATAGTCTTTATCAAAGATCTAAATCAAATGCGGTAGGTAAAATAAAAGAAGTATATGATAGAGTAGTTGGTAAATCAAAAGCACAGATATTATATGAAGCGGTTAGAGATGTTAAAACAAAATTCCCAGATAATGTTCAAAGAATATTAAATGAAATAGGAGATAAAAAAGTATCAAATATTAAAATATGTAGAACTGTAGTACCTCAACAATTAGAAACATTATTACAATTATTATCATTAGGTAAATTTAATGATGCAAAAATAAAAAATAACTTTGATAAATTTTATCATTTATTTATGACCTTTGATGTAGATAATAAAAAATATATGTTAGAAAAAAATGAAGTCATCAATTTATCATCACCACCTAGAAAATGTGAAGATAGTATAGATATTTCTGGTGGTGGATTTACATTAAATGAAATGTTAGATAGAGCGAAAAATAAAATTGGTGATAATAATTTCTTTACCTATGATGTGTTTCAAAGAAATTGTCAGTCATTTATATCAGCAATTTTAAAAGCGAATAATTTATCCACTGAACAATCACGAAATTTTATATATCAAAATATAGAAAATCTAAAGAAAGATCTTCCAAATTACTTACCAAAAACTACTAAAGCGATTACAGATATAGCGGCAATTGCTAATGTTGCAAATCAAAAAGGATTACTTACTTCTTTTTTTTAGATGATTTTTTATCAACCGGTTTACCTTTTTCTTTCATTACTTTTTCATATACTTTATTTTGAGCGGGTGTTAAAACTCTTTCCCCGCCGTGAACCATTGCCAAAACTGCTTTACCCTTTTTACCTTTAACCATACCTCCTTCTTTAAATTTAAATATTTTACTCAAAAGAGTTGGAGCGATAGCACCTAAAATCGGAGCGATAAGACCTGCCATTTATATATTATTATTTTCTAAAATATTTTTATCTGGGATTAACTTTTCCTAATAGTTCACCATTAAATGTTGCGCTTGGAATTGGTTTATAATCGCCTATACTTTGGGTTCTGTCTAAATTATTTTGTTTATCTAAACTATTTATAACAAATTTAGGTTTATGTATATCAGACATTAAAGGTACTATAGAAGGCATTACAGCGGGCATTATAGAGGGCGCAACACCGCGTTTTCTTATAAAAGTTGGTGGTTGTTCAGTGGATAAATTTTGCATAGCGCGCATTATAGCGGGTGTTACAGCGGGTTTTCTTATAACAGCGGGCATTATTTTTGATTCTGGGCGATATAAATTGTTCATATAATATGTTTATAATAAAATCATTTGAGATGTTTTTATAATTGCGGGGTCTAATGTATGTGCACTGGCGCCGCCATAATTACCACCAATTAAACTAACAGTAACAGAACCAGCGCCTCTTTTTTGAACCGCGTAAGGTTGACCACCAGTATATGATGCACCATCACAATCAAAAGTATTAAATGTCATTGATGCTACTGTCATTGCAAAAGAATTATTAAATTGTATACAGCATTTATTACCACTAGTATCAACAGCACTACTTGTATATGTAAGTTCATTATAAGAAAATACAGATGCTGATGTTGCTGTTGTATTTTGATATCTAATTAATGGAAATACAGAAGTAGTAGCATCTGTACATCTTACTTTACTATATCTCATTAATATAACAGCACCCGCTGAATTTCCTTGTTGTAAATTAATAACGGGATTTTGTGAACAATCTGATTGTTGAAATTCACAATTTAGAACAGTGCAATTTACACCACTTAAAACTAATAAAGGTGATGCTGAAACATTAATAATATAACATCTATCATAAAAAGAACTAGCACCCTGAAATGTATTCTGATAATTAATAATATTACCAGACATTCTACAATTAGACATATAAAAATTTAAAGTTTGTGCAACAGTTGAAGTTGTAGAAATAGTAGATGATACTAAACTTAAATTGACTAATGCAACACTTGTAGCGGCGTTTGTATTTGTTACAGTTATATTAACTGTTATATCACCAGTTAATCTTACTGGTTTTGAATTTGTAGTTAAAATGTCATATGCTGAACTTATACCAGTTATAATAATATTACCAGTATTGATTGTAAGACTTTCAGCATATTGACCGGCATATACTAGGACTTCAACTACTACATTATTTGCCAATGATGCTCTTTGTAAAATCGCTTTACCAATAGTTTGAAATGGTTTTGAAACTGATCCGTCGCCAGTTGTATCACTTCCGTTAGTGCTTACGTATAAAGAAAATGCTGGTACAAAAGAAGATGTTGCTAAATTTATATTTTGTCCGTTTGTAGTAATTGCGACACTATTATCTGTTGATGTTAAATCAATAGCACCGGTTAAACTTTCTAAACTCGCTACACCACCCCCGCCACTTGCTTCTAAATTTATATTTTGCCCATTTGTAGTAATTGCGACAGTATTTCCTGTAGATGTTAAATTAATAGCATCGGTCAAACCTTCTAAACTTGATACACCAGCGGTACCACCTCCGGTTCCAATTCCAAAATCTGGTACAATATTAACCGTAGTGCAACTCATATATATAATAAAATAATAAATTAATTTTAATTATTTTATTAATTATAACCCCAATATTCAATTTCAACACACATACCAACAGATACAAAATCAATAGGTGTAGCAGGATTAAGACTTAGAGACATTTGATAATGATTTACTTTAGTTTCGTCCATCATTATATTATCCAATACAAAAGAAGTATTACTCGGTAAAACTGTTCCTAAATCAAATGAACCATTTCTAAATAAAAAACCATTATTAATATACTGTGTATCATCTGTAATATTAGCGAATACACCTCTTAAGACATTAGAAGCAACATTTGCAGTTGTCCATTGACCACATAAAAACATAGTCATTTTTACACCGAGTGGATTGTTAACCATTTTATAATCAATTGGATAAATCGTCGCTGAATCAATAAACTTATTAGCACCACCTGATGATATAGTTATATTTTGAGGCATTGGTACTTGTGCAAAAGGAAAAATAAATGTTTTTCTTACAAAAGGTTTATAATTAAATAATGCTACTATTCCAGATAATTCAATACCCGCCGCAGCAGGTTCTACTTTTATTTGTATATCAGTAGCGGTTTTTACACCAACAATTGAAGCACCTAAACCAGTTCCTACGGATGAAATTTTACTAACTAAAACATAATCAGCATCCAAAGGAATTACTTTATCAGTAACAAAATTATAATTTACATTTCCTGAAGCGTCAGAAATTCCTCTAAAAGCAATAATACGAGGACTTGATGAAGATATTGTATAAAACCCAAAATTAGTTGTTGTATCTATCACAATAGGATCTACTGGAATTAATTTATTAAGAGGGTCTGAAGTTATATTAATTTCTTGTCCTACAGACTCTATATTAATTGAACTATCACTAGATATTAAACCGATAACACCTTGTAAATTATTTATTGAGTTAACTTTTCCTCCTTTATCAGTTATTGAAAAATCTAGACCGTCTAAAGTATCAGTAATTGTAACTGTATTATCCGCTGACCCTAATATAATTTCTCCATCTTGTTGATTTATACTAACAACTCCTGTTATAGCATCTAAAACAGATAAATCAATTGTATTAATATTAGGAACAATTGTTACAGAATTATCAGAAGATACTAAAGATAAAGGAATACCACCCAAACCATTTAGAGATGGTATACCACCCCCACCACCACCAGCGACTGATAAATCAATAGTTGCTCCTTGAGCATTAACCGTAATTGAATTATCTTCTGAAGTTATTTGAAGAGAACCTTGAAGTCCATTAAGATTATTAACAGAATCGGGAACACTTACATTAAAAGTTGTTCCGACATTAGTGACAGTAGCAAAACCAGAACCAGTTATATTTGTAACAGTAGGTAATGGAACATCAACATTAAAAACAGAACCACTTGGTGTAACGGTAGCGTAACCAGAACCAGTTACACTTGTTACAGAAGGCGCTGGAACATCAACATTAAAAACAGTTCCTGTTGGTGTAACAGTCGCAATACCAGAACCAGTTACACTAGTAATACCAGTATCTAAATTTATATTTTGCCCGTTAGTAGTAATGGTTACAGTATTACCTGTTGATGTTAAATCAATAGCACCTGTTAAACTTTCTAAACTCGCTACACCTGACGCCCCACCACTTGCTTCTAAATTTATATTTTGCCCAACTTTAGTAATAGTTACAGTATTACCTGTTGATGTTAAATCAATAGCACCTGTTAAACTTTCTAAACTCGCTACACCTGTTGATGTTGGATTTACCGCCAAATTAATATTACTACCAACATTTGTAATAGTCACTGAACTATCAGTAGAGGTTAAATTTAAATCTTGACTTAATGTATTAAGTGATTTTACATAAGTTGTCGCTAAACTTGCACTTAATGAAATTTGATTACCTGATGTAACAATATTCATACTTGCATCAGCGGGTATAATTTCTATAGCACCTACACCACCATTTACACTAACAACAGCACCGCTGCCAGCACTCGCTTTAGGTCTACCATTAAAATCTTGAGATATCGGGGGTCCAGTTTTTGACATATATAATAAGTATATAATAATTATATATAACAATTTTATTATTAAGGAATTAAGAATAATTCATCTTTTCTTAGATCTACTACCGCTTTTTGTTCTGGATTATAAATAAATACAGTTTGACAATTTAATGGAATAATTATGTCAGTAAAATTTTTTATATCAATCATCCAATCGGGAATATTTTTATAGTAGTTTTCATCTGGATACATTCCATTTTCTACTTGTGCTTTAAAGATACTCATTTCATAAACTTTAAATCGCTTTTCATTACCTTGTTGATCATCTATACCAACTTCACAGTTATATAAATAATGGAGTTTTTGTCTTTTTTTATACTCTTCAAATTTTTTATTAGCAAAATCTAGTATAGTATCATAAAAATTTAAATCATCTTTTATAATCAATTTTACAAAGTCATTTAATTTGTTATAAATTTTTAATTTTATTTCATACTCTTCTTCATCTTCTTTTGGTTTATTAAGTAACTTTAAAAAAGCAATATAATAAATATTTTTTTCGTCATCAATTTTTGATTTGGGAAATATTTCACCTTTAGATAATTCATTGAGTTCTTTTAATATTTGTTCTGCTTCTTCTTTTAGATTAGACATTTTATATAATATTATAATATAAAATATTTAATTGAGAATTGAAATAGCGCCGCCTTTAATTCTGAGAACTTTTGTGAAGTGAGGGAAAATGAAACCTGTGCATTGTACAGGTGGTGCGCTGGTGAGTTCCACTTGTAATTGAAAACCAGCGGTTAAAGTGTTTTCACCTTGGAGATCAACTTCAGGAGCATCTAAGATTTGGTCGAAGTTGAAACCTAAGATGAATGCCGCATATTCGGCGGCGGAATTTGCAACGGAATTTAAAGATGTGGCACCTGATGAAACATCTTGATCATATTTGTTGTAGTTAATAATACTGTCACCAACAACTGAATGGTATTTGCCACAGGATTTCGCCAATTCTTCATACGCTCTTGGGAGGTTATCGATTGGGTTTTGGGGGAAACGTTTGCTGTTAACTACCATTTGAACAGATTGGAAACCCGCTTTAATGAATACTGATGAAGGAGGAGCGAGAGATGAATTTTGGCAAAATTCGGGTACCTGAGCGATCCAGAGAGATTTTAAGAAACGGGTACCTTTTGAAGCGATCAATACTTTTTTAGATGCACTAGCGGATGCTTGGATTGTTACTGGTGTACATTCTACAGTGTTAACAGAATATTGGAGACCCATTCCTTCAGGATTTAATAATTCTTGGTCCATAATTTGATAATATTCATCCGCCATTCTTACCATATCTAAGTGAATATTAAGGTTATTGAGAGATAATGTTGTATTGGCGACGTTGGCGTTAGCGGTGGCGGGGAGTAAATTATCAAAAATTACTGACGCGGGATTGGTTGATAAATTTAATTCTAAAGTGACGGATGAAATTGATCTGAGAGGGAAATATTTATTAATAGAGAAAAGACCGAGGTATCCAGCGAGGGGCATTGCATATGAATAACCACTGGCATTTTGTAAATTTGATGACGCCCAACTATCATTACCACCTGAACCAAATCTGGGGACGTTGGTGTCATATACAGGTACCCACGGAATACCGGCGGCGAGTTGCTCCCATTGTTGTTGACCACCAGTTTGTTGTCCAAAATCTAATCCAGTGGGAGTAGCACCATAATTTACAACGCCAGCGGGTCCGCCAGATAAGTATGTTGAATGACGATAGCAACCCATAAAAGAACCAGCGGTTTCGTAGTATGATTTAGACATTGACGCATATGTGATTAAATTCGCCCAGATATTAAAATTTGAAACCTCTTCTAGGATCTGGTCGTTAATCATTGTTCTCACCAATGTGAACCAACTTAATACGTTATCTTCAGCGTTTAAGTGATAAAGATTTGAGGCGGTCGCATTAAAGAAAACAGCGTTAAATGTAATATATGCTGTAGATAAATCAGCATAGTCAGCATTGTTAAAAATTTTGAAAGTAATTCTTGAATTTTTACCGGCACCAATGCCCGCACCTTGTCCAGAATAAGGTTGGGTTGAAGTTGTATATCTTTCTTTTACTAAATCAGATTTTCCTAAAAGTTCTAAAACTTTTGATGAACTAGGGATTTTTTGAGATGTTGGAATATCTTGAAAAGGAACTACAGACATTATATATTATATTAAAACAAAATAATATATAATCTAAATAATTTTAAGTTGGAATATTTGCAAAAACTGCTTTTGCTTTATTCGCTATATTCGAAGCGGTTGATAAACCTTTTTCACCCGTATTAACTATATCCGCTATAGATGCTTTTCCACCTATTTTACTATTGTACGCGTCTTCCACTTTTTGGGTTAATTCTGGTGCAACTACTTTACCTACTTCTTTTACACCTTTTCCAACTGCTTTAGCGGTTGATAATGCTGCTTGTGCTTTTCCTACCGCTGAAATTACTGTCGGTAATACTCTTTTACCGACAGCAAAGGCGGAAGTTATTGCGGGAATTGCTCTGGATGCCATTCCGGCGATTGCTGGGATAAATCTTGCCATATTCAAAAGAAAGGACATTATATATAATTAGTAAATAATAAAATCTATATTAATTATATGAGTTTGGAAATTAAAAAAATCAATAAACCTAAAGATGAAAATTTAAAATTAAAAGAATTACATCCGATGTTAATGAAATATTTTACTAATACTTTATTTATTGCTCCTACTGGCGTTGGAAAAACTAATCTAATTATTAATTTGTTAGATCGTCCTAGATTTTATAAAAACAAATTTGATAAAATTGTTTTATTTTCTAATACTTATTACAGTGATAATATCTGGAAAAGTTGTAAAAGTATTGATCCTGAAAATGTTCATATTGATTACTCTGATGAAGTACTTGAGCAAATTATTGAAGAACAAATCACATCAGTAAATGATGAAGAACCATTAAATACTTTAATAATTTTTGATGATATTATCCAACAAATTAGTAAACATAAAAGTTTGATAAACAAATTAATTATGAGAAATCGCCATTATTATTTAACGATCTGGATTACCACGCAAAAATATTCATTAGTTTCACCAACGATTAGAAACAATACATCATATTATGTATTATTTGGAATTAAAAATAAGAAGGAAAAAGAATTTATTATTAATGAATTATCTGATAATGTTAATGAAGATGATTTTACAAAAATGTGGGAGTACGCTTTAGATGGTAAAAATTATAACTTCTTAGTAATTAGTGTAAAAGATAAACCTGAAAAAATTTATAGAAAACAATTTAAAAGTTTTATTGAACTTAAAGATCAAACTGATAAAGATAAAAATTATATGATTAATAGTTATATTTTTCCTAAAGATAATTGGAATGTTACTAGTGCGCGTAATTGGATGAAAGAACATAAACAACCTAAAGAACGTAAGGTAGCATATGATAGACCAAATTTTATTACATTTCAAATCAATACTGCTGAACACATAGAAAAATCTGGATATAATAAATATAGAACAAAGACATTACCAAATGGTGTACAAATTATAACAGCGTATAAAGATTAATTATATTCTAATCTAAATTCCATAGTGGCGTAACAGTTTCTAGGGAGAACTAATTGATTATATTCTTCATTTAATAAAGCAACTCTAATAGATCTAATTGAACTTACATTACACGATACAAAACTACCGAAACTATCTGTATAAATTATCATTTGTCCAAAATCTGCACTGACTGGAACAGCACCATAAATTGTTTCGTCTCCTGTTGTTACACCATTTATATCACGTTTATCATTTAATGAATTACCCAATAAACTAATTGAAACATATACTACGGTTGTTGATAATAAAATTAAAGGAGAATCACCACTAAATGCTGTTGTTGCATTAGATGTATATCCAACGCCTGTCGTTCTAGTAAATCCTAATTTATACCACGCGGACGCCGCTGTTAAAGGATCAGGAACATTCCACGGGGTTATAGTAAAACTTATTCCGGTATTTGGCGTTAATGTTAATTTGGCGGTTGTTACATCATAAGTTGCTGTAATAACTGTTCCCGCTAATCCTACAGCGTTAAATGCTGTATTAATAGTTGTTGTTAAATATGTTGCAAATGATGCACCAGATACCCAATGTGTACCAGTTGATAAAGGAGCATTGATAACATAGGGAGTACCACCACTAATCGCTGTCATACCAACTTTATTATAAGTAGGTGAAATATCATACATTAAATTAGGCATAATAAACTTATTTAATATCATTCTTTTAGGGTTTACTATTGTTTGTGGTAGTTGTGCATCAAAGTATGACGCTGTTTCAGTTTCCAATGAATTATAACTGGATATTGTTAATATATCGGGTTGAGACATTATATATTATTATTTTATAAAATATTAATATATTATTGTATTCCTTTTAATGCTAATACCAAACCACCGCCATCTTGACTATTTAATCTTGCTTCATTTTGTCTGTACCTTTTTTCTGATAAATCTGGTCGTACACCAATTTTAAGAGTTCCTTTTTTAATTTTCTCTAAGACTTTACTGACTAAATTAAATTTGTCTCTATCACTTGATCCTGTCATTTCGCGTAATTCTTTATTTGTTTTATTTGATAATTCAGATCTTAAGTCTTCTTCACGTTGTTGTTTTAATTTTCTTAAAAAATCTGATCGTTCTAATCCTCTTGATTTATTAATTTCTTCTATTTGTTTTGCCATTATATTAGTCATTGATTCTTTTTTTGCTTTTTCTTCATTTCGTCTTAGTTGATCACCTCGTATTATACTTTCTAATTCTATAGCGTCTGCGCTTTGCATTCTTGGTGTAAAATCTATTAGATCTTTTGACATTCTTGGTGTAAAATCTATTAGATCTTTTTGCCTTGCTTGATTATCTTGTATTACACTTTCTAATGCTATTTGTCGAGCGGTTGCGCTTTTCATAGCATTTTCACTATTTGCTACTTCTTCAGTGATTGATTTTTTATTTTGTGCTACTAAATATGATCTTAACATATCTTCTATTTTTGGCGAGTATGTATTCTCAATCATTTTCATTTCTATGTCTTTTGCTACTTGTTTTTCAAATTGAACACCATCAAAATCTAATTGTGCTTTTCTATTTTCTCTTTGTATATTTATATGTTCTTTTATTAATAGTTCATTTATATTAGATCTAAATTTTGAATGATCTGCGAGATATGGTAATGATGAACACATTGGTGTAGGATTAAATAATGTTGGTGTTACATTTTGTTTAATTGGTGTTTGGTTTGATTCTTGAATTAACGCACCATAACCACCGACTGGTTGTCTTTTAACCTGTCTAAATGTTTCATCAATATTTTTTATTGCTTGTTTTTGTCTAAGTGCTAAATTTGAGACTGTTAACATTTTATATATTATTCCAATACATAAAATTTTACATAAATAATTGTCTATACATACTAATTGAATTAATATTATCATTTTCTTCTGGTTGATGTTTCATAGTCAATTTAGATTTAGGTTTTGGTTGTGGTTTTGGTTTTGATTTTGGTTTTGGTTCTGGTTCTTCATATTCAGGTTCATCCCTAGATATTGTTTTATTCATCATTTTCATTACTATTGATTCTACATCATTTTCAAAGTTCTTTCTCATCTTTTGATTTTCTTCTTGTTTCTTTTTTTCTTGTTGTAATCTTTCTTCTACTTCTATTTGTATTTGTTTTTCTTTTGCTTGTTTTACTCTTGTATTGGTGGCGTTAATAGTTCTTAGTTTTTTATTAATTTCTTTTATTTGTTCTGGATTTAATTTTGATTTTGATTTTGTTTTAGGTTCTGGTTTTGTTTTAGGTTCTGGTTTTGTTTTTTGTTCTGATGGTTGTTTTTCTGTGTCTTGTATTGAGTGCTCAGAACCTGATAGTTCACTATCTTCGTCTATAATTTCACGCTCTATGATTTTTTTGGGCATATAATATAGAATTCGAAAAAAATCGTAATTCACGTAAATTATTTATTATTATTTTTAGGAGTTTTTTCAATTCTCTTATTTAAATTCTTCATTTTTTCTTTTAATTTTTTTGACAGTTCTTCTCTGGTAGGAGGGCGAATATTTTCATATTCATCTGGTGGTGGTGGATCAAAAGAAGGAATATATTTAGGATCTAATTTATTGTACCCAAATTTTTCATTTAATTCTTCTAAAGGATTATCTAATACCGCTGGTAATGGGATTGAAGCAAAATGTGGAGATCTTTGAACAGCATCTAACAATGCATTTAATACCGCTTCTCTAGACATATATATATTTATACTATATTATTTTTTCTAAATAATAATATGTATAATAATGATTGTCCTATATGTTTAGATAACTTAGAATGTAAAATACATTTCCCTTTTAATTGTGGTCATAGAATTTGTTTAAAGTGTAATGACGATTTAGAAAAAAGAGAATGCCCATTATGTCGCGCTGAAATTCCACTTAAAATTACCAGATTGGAATACGGTGTATTTATAATAGGATCTTTATTAATATCTGGTGGAATTGGATTTTTTATAAAAAAAATTATATTATTATAATATGTCGAGTTATTCAAATTATCATAAAAAATATTATGAGAGTAAGAAAGAAGAAATTTTATCTAAAAATAAAGAAAATAATTATTGGAAAAATTACTATGAAAAGAATAAGGAAACAATTAAAGAAAAGGCGAGATTAAGATATCAATCTAAGAAATTAAATATAAGTGAGACATAAATATCTAGTAATAATTATTTAAAGATTTATTTCTAATTATATATTATAAATAAAATGGAAAAAAATATTAATATTGAAAATAAAGCATACATACCAAAACGCAAAAATAAAAAAACTATTATAGATCCAGTTGATACAAATAAAATAGATATAGATCTTTATAAAAAATTATTAGAGAAAGAACAAAAGAGAAAGAAGAAGGTAGAAGAATATAAATTAGATAATGAGAAAAGAGAAAAGCAATTAGCATATATGAGAGAATATGCTAAGAATAATAGAAATCCTGAAAAGGAAAAAGAATACTATGAACAGAATAAAGAAAAAGTAGCACTGAAATCAAAGCGCAATCTAAAGAAGTATATGGAGTTTTATAAATTGTATAAAGATAGTCATCCTGAATTTACAAAAGAATGGGATACAAAAAAAGATCTAGAAGAGACTTCTTAATAATTCGTTTAAAATAAAATTATAGATTATATTTATAATTTTAATTTAAAGATAAAAAATTATCTAATACTATTATATATATAAAATGTCTAATATTGTTGAGTTCATAAAAGAAAACAAAATGATTTCTTACCCTATTACTTTTGATAATAAAATATATGATTGTTTAGATGATTGGGATAGTATACAATTTGAACATTCACAAATAATACAATTACAATTCGAGAATAAAAATGGATTTATTATTGATACGCTTTCAGGTAAAGATAAATATATAATTATTGATACTGATGATGAAAAAAGTAATAAATTTATTTTAAAGAAAATTAAACAATATAATTTAAATATTGTATCAACACCATCATATAAAAATATAACTTTTAATAATCAACATAATAATCATTATTGGTTTAAAGTTCCTAATGATTATGAATTAGAAGATATAAATATTAAAGACCATTTGATATATGGTAATGTAGATATTATTCACAAAATAGCAGAGCATAAATTAACCACAATAAATAAAAATATTTCTGAATTACCATTAGAAATAATAAATGGTTTTAAAAATCCAGATATAAATAAAATTTGTGATTTATTAGTTTTATTTAATGATGATTCAGGTGATGTATATGATGATTGGAAAAAAATCGGGTCAGCAATAAAATCTATTAATGAACATTTTGTATTTATATTTGATGAATTTAGTTCAACGCGTGAAAAATACAAAGGATTATCTGATGTGAAAAAGTACTGGAAAGGATTTAAAAAATTTGAAAATGGTTATGGTACTTTAATTAATATGTTAAAAATAGAAAATCCAGAAGATTTAAAAAAATGGATGAATAAATATAATAATATTGATGATGATTTTTATACTAAATTAGAATTGATGAATCAACACGACTTTTCAAAAATGTATTATGACTTATATCCATCTAAATATATTGTATCTAAGAATAAAGAATGGTATGAATACAATGAATATAATATCTTAATAAATCAGAATGGGATACCCTCTTCTATACTAAATAATATTAGTAGTATATTACAAAATATAATTATAGAAAAAAGAAATGAATTAAAACCAGATGATCCAGAATATAAAAATAAAAATAATTTAATTGTTAAAGCGTACAAAAATTTAGGATTATCATCTTATATAAAAGGTATTATTGATTACTTAGAATTCTTATATATTAAAATAGATTTAGATGATCTATTAGATAGTAATGTAAACCTATTAGCATTTAATAATAAAGTTTATGATATGTCTATTAAAAATTTCAGAGATATTAAACCTGATGACTACATTACTAAAACTACTAAGATAAATATGCCTACTAAATATGATGAAGCAAATGAAAAGAAAATATTTGAATTACTATTGGATATCTTTGATACTAAAGAAAATTATGAATATTGGTTAAAAACTACCGCCTTATCATTATTCGGCAATAAATATGAAAGTTGTCATATTCTTACTGGAACTGGTGGTAATGGTAAAGGATTATTATCTAAGATATTAATTAAAATATTTGGTGATTATTTGTATACCGCCAATAATACATTTCTTACTGAGAAGATTAAAGCAGGTGGCGCAAATAGTACATTAGCAAATTGTAAGGGTGTAAGATATTTATTGATATGTGAACCAGATGATGGTAATGATGCGGAATTTAATGTAGAATTTATTAAAGCGATTACCGGAGGTGATAACATTACTACAAGAGATTTACACAAATCAAATATTACTTATACACCACAATTTACGCCATTCATTCAATGTAATAAAAAACCGGCATTGGGTAAAATGGACAACGGTATTAAACGCCGTTTAAAAGTTCAACAATTTAAAAATACATTTGTAGAAAATCCAAATCCAAAGAAGAATGAAAAGAAAGCAAATCCAAATCTTAAGTCATCATTCAATAAATCATACTATGATACATTTATGACTATATTATTAAAGTATGCATCAGAAAATATTGATAGTGAATGTATTGTACAACCAATTGACGTAGTAAATGAAACCAAAGATTATTTTGATAGTAATAATCCTGTCAAAGATTTTATAGAAGATAAGTTAAAATTAGTAGAAGGTAAAAACACAAAATTTAAAGATCTTTATGACAAATTCAAATTTATAAATGATAAAATTAATAAGTCGCGCTTTCACGATGACCTTATACATAATGGATTACAAATTAAGACCATAAACGGTAATAAAATGGTTTTAAATATTACTATAAAAGAAATTGCCGACGAATAATTTTTAAAAACCCCAAAAAAAAATTTTGAAAATATTTTGAAAATATTTTGAGGACGCGATGATATGGGTTTTTAAGAATCATAAGAAAAATCTAGTTTTGACAATGACGAATGAT
>Ga0209087_1001076_pt1 | contig 16281 bp, 11 predicted proteins | sample S_130805_EF_Meta_FD_187321 | JGI IMG/M metagenome (GOLD analysis project Ga0209087, IMG submission 187321) | Freshwater microbial communities from Lake Simoncouche, Canada to study carbon cycling - S_130805_EF_MetaG (SPAdes) (version 2) | ecosystem: Environmental > Aquatic > Freshwater > Lake ... | reverse complement strand
TTGCGTCTGTTAGCCTTTGCAGATTATGTCTGATTATAAATTCATCGCTGGTGACAAAAAATGGTGGCGCCAAGCTGTCGTTTATCAAATTTACCCACGCAGCTTCGCTGACTTAAATGGCGATGGCATTGGCGATCTAGCCGGAATGATCGATCGAGTTCCATACCTAAAATCGCTAAGTATTGATGCGGTTTGGCTGAGCCCGTTTTATCCATCTGAGCTAGCCGATGGTGGTTATGACGTTGCCGACTATCGCAATGTTGATCCACGCATTGGCACTTTAGAAGAATTTGATAAATTAATTGAAGAGTTACACAAAGTTGAAATTAGAGTCTTCGTAGATATTGTTCCTAACCATTCATCTGATCAGCACGAGTGGTTCCAGGCTGCACTAAAAGCTGGTCGCGGTTCGGCAGAGCGCGATCGCTACATATTTCATGATGGTTTAGGCGAGAACGGCGATATCCGCCCTTCTGAATTAGTTAGCCACTTCGGCCCTACGGGTTGGACTCGCGTTACTGAACCAGATGGCACACCAGGGCAGTGGTATCTGCACTTATTCGCACCAGAACAACCAGATTTCAATTGGGATAACCAAGAAGTTCGCGATGACTTTATTAAGACTTTACGCTTCTGGTCAGATCGTGGCGTCGATGGTTTCCGCATCGATGTGGCGCACGCGTTAACTAAAGATTTCTCTGATGGCTTACCTGCGCGCAACACCATGGATATTGATCCAACCAAGCCCGACGGTAGTGATCCGCTTTTTGATCGCGATGAGGTACATGAGATTTATCGCGAGTGGCGCAAAGTATTTAACGAATACGACCCACCACGTGTTGCAGTTGCTGAAGCAAGTGCACCTGCTCACCGACTTGGTGCATATGCAAGTGAAGAAACATTAGGCCAGGCATTTAACTTTGATTTATTACATGCTGATTGGAATACCAAGCGTTTCAAGCACTTAATCAGTAACAGCATGAAGCGTGCCGAAAAATCTGGTTCATCAAATACTTGGGTGCTTTCTAATCATGATGTTGTGCGTCACCCAACTCGTTATGGCTTGCCGGATAAAACTGATTTAGTTAAGTGGTACATCTCCGAAGGAAAGTCCGCACCACTGGACGCAAAGCAAGGTATTGATCGCGCTCGCGCGTCAACGATGCTGATTCTGGCTTTGCCTGGTTCTACCTACCTATATCAAGGCGAAGAAATCGGTTTATTTGAAGTAGCTGATACGCCTCGCGAGGCGATGCAGGACCCGCAATGGTTTAGAAACCCAGGCAAAGCTCGCAGTCGCGATGGTTGTCGAATTCCATTGCCTTGGACTACTACAGGATCTTCATTTGGCTTTGGCCCCGGCGGCTCACACTTACCAATGCCAGCTGATTTTGGGAAATATTCAGTTGAAGCAAATGAAGCTGATGCTAATTCAGTGCTTAATCTTTACCGCACAGCAATTGCTATGCGCAGAGGCTTGCAATGTGCCGAAGAGATTAACTTCATCTTCAATTGGAATCGCAGCGTTTTGCACTTTGCGCGACCAAATGGTTGGCAATCATTTACTAACTTTGGAAAATCACCAGTAAAACTTCCGAAAGGCAAAGTGTTACTTAGCAGCCAACCATTAGTTGGTAGCCAAGTACCGGGTGAAACAACAGTCTGGTTGCAGGCTTAACCTTTAACTGCGCCGCCAGTTAGACCGTTAGTGATGTACTTCTGTAGTGATACGAAAAGAATCACAATTGGTAGTGATGACATAACAGCACCAGCTGCAAACATCGCCCAGTTCTTCGACCATGGGTCAGCGAGCAACAAGTTAAGTCCAACGGCAACGGTGTATTGATCAGTCGTATTGAAAACAATTGATGCTAAAACATAATCACCAAAAGTTCCAATGAATGAAAGCAACGCCATTACCGCAAGAACTGGTGCAACTAAACGCAGAATGATCTGGAAGTAAATTTGAGTGTGCGTTGCGCCATCGATCTTGGCTGCTTCATCTAACTCTCTTGGAACAGTATTAAAGAAGCCATACATTAAGTACGTTCCACCACCGAGTGAGCCACCAAGGTAAACCAAGATTAAGCCTGCCTTAGTGCCCAAACCAATTGCTGGAACATAATCAGTTAGCTTGCTTAAGATTCCGTAAACGGCAGTTAAGCCAAGGATTGATGGGAACATCTGAATCAAAATCAAAGCTAACAAGCCTGGGCGGCGACCTTTGAAACGCAGACGCGAGAAGGCGAATGCGGCTAGCGCGCTAATAAAAACACTAATAATTGCTGTGATACCAGCCAAAGTTACGGTGTTCGTCATCCATTTCAAGAATGGATAATCTGGCGAAGTAAGTAAGTCGGTGTAATTTTTAGTGTAGAACTGACCAAAAAGCGTGAAGTTCTCAATTCCACCCATATCAGTAAGCGATGTAGAGAGAATGTAAACCAATGGGAATGTGGCATAGGCGATTACGACTAGAGCTAGCAGATGTTTCCAGCCAACTTGCATGAACCAACGGATTGCACCGCCGCGCTTAGATTTTGGATGACGTGCATGCAAAGTTGTCATTGGGTTAACTCCTCTAATCCCTTGGTGCGTTTGAAGCTAAAGAATGAAATCGAACCGATCAAAATGAAGATTAGAACCGAGAACGCACTTGCGAGCCCGTAGTCAGCGCCTTGCGAACCACTAAAAGCGATTCGATAAACGAAGGTAATCAAGATATCCGTGGCACCAGCATTAACTTTGAGCGTTGGATTTAAGAACGGGCCACCACCAGTTAATAGATACACCGCACCAAAGTTATTGAAGTTATATGCAAATGAAGCAATAAGTAGTGGCGCTAATGAAACTAAGAGCAACGGCAGTTTAATCAACTTAACGATCTTCCAAGGTGAAGCGCCATCAATGCCAGCAGCTTCAGTTAGATCATTAGGAATAGCCTGCAGGGCACCTGTACAGATCAAGAACATGTACGGGAAGCCAAGCCATAGGTTGGTTAAAAGTACCGCTGCTCGAGCTGGACCTTGCTGTTCTAACCAAGGAATTCGATTTTCAGAGCCCATGAAGCCTAAGATCGATCGGTTAATGAATCCATCTTCAGTATTGAACATGCCTCGCCAAACGTATGCCGATAAGAAGGCGGGGAAGGCGTAAGGCAAAATAAAGATCGCTCGATAAATTTTGAGTCCGCGGATTCGCTCATCATTGAAAATTAGCGCCAGCGTTAAACCAAGTACGAAAGTGCTAAAAACAGAGAAGAAGGCAAATAAGAAGGTCCAAAGAATGATGCCGCTAAGTGGGCCGCGCAGGTCTGGATCTCCGAAGATCTTCTTATAGTTGCTCCAGCCAACCCGAACTTGCCAGCCAATCTCACTGAGGATTTCGCCATCCTTATTCTCAAAGAAACCAGCCGTTTCGTCGGCCGGGAATATCTTGTTATCGACCAAGCGAGTCATACTTTTATTCTTCTCGTCATAAATATAAGAGAAGCGATTTTGTTGAGCGAAGAAAGCATCAGCAGTGGCGATGAATCCATCGGTATCTAGATTTGGCCCAAGTGGAATCTTCATGGTTGTTACCCCAGGGTCAACTTCAACTATTTCATCATCTGTTAAGAAGGTGACGCCAGAAAGTGAAGTTGGATAACCAGACTCATCTACTACTAATCCATCAGCTGCTGTGATCTCTCGCCAAGGATGTTTGGCGTAATCCTCGCCACCTAAGAAAGTTTTGCCGGTGTTAAAGTCAAGGCCTAAGAATAAAACACTGCCATCTTCGGCTTTAACTACTTTGATCTCATATTCAGCCGCACCTTCAATAGGTTCGACTGCAGATTGTTGAATAGCATCTAAAGCTTCGGCGTAACTTCCATTATGTAGCGCGCCATAGTTAGTAAACGAAATATAACCGCTGAAAATAACTACATAAACTTGAAATGCGATTAGTAGCATGACACCTGGGGCTAAGTATTTAGCAGGTAGTCCACCACGGCGTAAGTAAATCCAGTTAACTAAAAGAGTTACTAAACCTAGAAAAATCGCAAAGCCATATTTTTCTTTACCAAATAAAACCATTAATACGAAACCAACGCCGGCATCAACTAATCCCAAAATAAAGATCTTGGCTAAGGTGCCACGCAAACTTGGAGTGCCGCCTGAGTAAAGTTCGAAATTCTTATTTCGTTTTCTCATGGGCAAACTGCTCCTTTGAATTCATTTTAATCAAATTAATTAACAAATTGTAAAACTTAAACATTAGAAAAGTAAGGGGTTCGAAACCATTTCTGGCTTCGAACCCCTTACTAAGTACTTCTAATTAACCGAAGCTAATTAAGCAGCGTCGATTGTTGATTGAAGTGAAGCTACAGCCTTGCGTAGGAAGTCGCCTGGATTACCAGTTGCTGTTCCCCACACTAGAGCCTGCTCTGCTTGACCAATCTTTGCCCATACTGAATCTAGGAATACCCATGAAGCCATTGGATAAGCGTTTACACCAGCTGCACCGAATGCAGTTAGGTTCTTATCTGTTAGCTGAGCACGAGCATCTGCGTTCGCAGGGATGTTGAATGCCTTCTTCTGGAATGCAACCTGGAAGTCAGCGCCACCGATGTAGCGCAATACCTTTCCAACGTTTACAGAGTTCTTAGCGCCAGCAACCTTCACTGACTGCCAGTATCCGTATACACCAGAGAATTGGTGAACTGTCTTGCCACCAGTTGAAGGAATGTTTGCAATTCCGATTTCAGCCTTAGTTAGTGGCTTGCCAGCGCAACCGCTGATGGTGTCTTGTGCGTGGTTGTACATCCATGGACCTGAGATTGCATAACCACCATTTTGGATGTGACAAGCTGACTTGTCCCAACCATCAGTTGCAACAAGCTTCTGACCATTTTCTACTAACCAGTTAGCGTAAGCATCTACACCAACACCAGTGAATCCAAGAGTCTTTGTCCAACCACTTGAGTCACGAGTGAACTGTGTAAGTCCGAATGAAGATGAGATTGCTGACATATGGTAAGGATCGCCATTTGTTGATGACTTCTGGATTGGCATAGCAAGACCTGGCTTTGATGCAATGAGCTGAGCCATTGTCATGCCTGCTGGATCTTTGCTATCGCGCTTGTTCCAGATAAGCGCGATGTTCTCAGAGTAAATTGGCATACCGTAAAGCTTGCCGCCAATTGTGAAACCTGACTTCATATCCTTTGAGAATTGGTTTCCAAGTGATCCGATAACGATTGGAGCTACAACGCCAGCACCAACAAGTTGTCCGGTCCAGTCGTGTGCGCCAACCATTAGGTCTGGGCCTTTTCCTTCTGGAACAGCCTTGATAAATTCGTTACGAATATCTTTCTTGTAAACAACGTTAATTGTGATGCCTTGAGTCTTAGCCCAAGCTGCGATAATTGGTGTCTGCTCGTCGTCCTTAGCACTTGTTGCACCTGACCAGATTGTTACGGTCTTTCCAGTTGCATCAGCTGCGAATGAAGGAGCAACGATTACACCTGAAACTGCTACGGCAAGAACCACAGCAGTTGCAAGGCTACGCTTACGTAGAATCATTGTTTGCCTTTCTAACTTTTTTAGAGGGATGATCAACCCGTTAGGGATTGGCCAGAGTTTATTAGCGGTTCATTAGACCTTCTAGCCAAAATTGGATTTGTATCGAAATTGTTGTAAACGCAACGCTGTTACATAGCCTGCGTGCAGCCAGAATTAGGGCCTGACCTGCGCACCTTTTTATGAGGAAAAAAGCGCCGGCAAACAGGTACTTTTAGGCTAAACCAGCCAGGTGCCGCGAAATACAAGGGGAAGAAATGTCCTTCAACAATTCCTTCAACGATGCCCATCTAAAGCCACATCATGACGGCAGCGAACTTTATGTAAGTTCTGATGCGCCGAAATTGGGCTCCGAAGTAACACTTCGAGTACGTGTACCCAATACCTACACTTTCGATATCGGTTTAGTTCGCTACTACATGGATAGTGAATCAACTGTGGCCAAGCTGACCAAAGAGAGCGACGGCGAAGTTGAGTCTTGGTGGTCAGTCAAGATTCCAGTTAAGAACTACGACGTTCAATACCGCTTTCTATTTTCACGAGCTGGAAAGTATGAGTGGTTAAATGCTTCAGGTTTATTTGCCCACGATGTTCATACCAACGAAGATTTTCGCGTAATTGCTCGCCCGCGTACAACAACTTGGTTAAAGAGTTCAGTCTTCTATCAAATTTTCCCAGATCGCTTTGCGAAAGGGGTAGAACGTCCAGCACCCGAATGGGCCTTACCTATGCAATGGGACTCACTGCCGCACGGTCATGGGCCAACAACTGGAATCGAACTTTATGGTGGCGATTTTGAAGGCATCACTGAGCACCTAGATCACGTCATTGATTTAGGTGCTAATGGAATTTACTTCACACCATTCTTCCCTTCAAAATCTAACCACCGTTATGACGCAACTTCATTCGACAAAATAGATCCGCTACTCGGCGGCGATAAAGCTTTCTTCGAATTTATGAAAGCTGCGAAGAAAGCAAAGATAAAAGTTCTAGGTGACATAACCACTAATCACTGCAGCAATGAACATCCTTGGTTTTTAACTGGCCAAAAGAGCAAGAGTTCGAAAGAAAATAAATTTTTTTACTGGGATAAGAAAACACTATTCGGCTACGCAACTTTCTATGCGGTTAAGCAGATGCCAAAGTTAAATTTTGCTTCAGCTGAATTACGTAAGCGTTTTTATGAAGCTAAAAATTCAGTTATTCAAAAATGGCTCTCACCTAAATACGCCCTTGACGGCTGGCGTATCGATGTCGGAAACCAAACTGGTCGCTATCGTGATGCTGATATTCATGACGAAGTTATGCGTGATATCCGTACTGCCATGGACAAAATGAAGCCAAATACTTGGTTAGTGGCTGAAAACGCCGATATGTGGCCAACCGATCTCAACGGAACTGGCTGGGATGGCACCATGAATTACAACGGATTCATGCGACCACTTTGGGCTTGGTTTAATCACAACCCAAAACTCGAAGCCGGCGGTTTCCATGGTTTGCCAATTGCAATTCCAAAAACAACAGGCGAACAATTCGTTAAAGCGATGACGGTATTTAACTCTTCAATTCCATGGCGCAACTTAATTGACAGCATGACACTTCTTGATTCGCATGACACTGCGCGTATGCGCAATGTAGTTGGTGGTGATAAAGAAAAGCACATGGCAGCTATGGGTCTATTGCTTACGTACCCGGGCGTGCCTTCAATATTTGCTGGTGATGAAATTGGAATTGAAGGTGCATGGGGCGAAGACGCTCGTCGAACCATGACTTGGGATGATGCTCACAATTGGGATCATAAATTCTTAAACTCAGTTAAAGAACTTGTAAAACTTCGTCGCACCGCACCTGCGCTAATCGAAGGCGGATTGCGTTGGATCGATGTGCAAGATGATCACTTACTCTTCTTGCGCGAAGCAACTGATCAAAATCTTTTAATTTTAATCGCTCGTGACAAAACTAAAGTTGATGTTGATCTAAGCAAATATGGTTACTCAATAATTGGAACTCATTTCGGCCCTGCTGCTAGTGGTTCTCGTTTGAAGTTAAAATCGAAGAATGGCTTAGCTGGTATTTGGGAAGTTGCTTAATGAAAAAAGTTGTGGCGCTACTTTCAATAGCTATTCTGGGTTTGTCATTTACAGGGAGTTCAGCTGCTGAAAACATTGCAGCACTTGCCACAAATATCGCACGTGGTGCACAAAGTGATGAGTCGGCTTACTTTGTTATGACTGATCGCTATGCAAATGGCGACGTGACTAATGACAATGGTGGCGCTAAAGCAGGGGCATATGACAGCGGGTTTGAACCGGCCGATTACGGCATGTTTCATGGTGGCGATTTCAAGGGGCTCACTAATAGTTTAGATCGCCTAAAAAAGCTTGGATTTACCTCTATCTGGGTGACTCCGCCAGTTAAACAGCAGACGATGCAAGGAAATTCAGCGGCTTATCACGGCTACTGGGGCTTGGACTTCACAACCGTTGATCCGCACCTAGGCACCGAGTATGACTTCAAAGAGTTAGTAGTTAAAGCTCACGCAATCGGCATGAAAGTAATTATTGATATCGTCGTAAACCATACAGCGGATGTAATCCAATACTCCGATAACAACGCATACGTTAGCCATAAGAGCGCACCTTATTTAGACGCTGCTGGAAAAGCATTTGATCCAGCTTTATTTGCTGGAAAAGATACTTTTCCAAAGCTAGATGCCAATGTTTCATTCGCCAAGAAACCATCAGTTGATGCGGTAAATGCCAACATTAAGAAACCAGCATTCTTAAATGACATTACCAACTATCACAATCGTGGTGATTCAAATTGGTCAGGTACTTCAGTTTTAGATGGTGACTTCTACGGGCTAGATGATGTATTTACTCAAAAGCCAGAAGTGGTAAAAGGTTGGATAGATGTATGGAGCAGCTGGATAACTAAATTTGGCATCGACGGATATCGCATCGATACCGCAAAACACGTTAACCCAGAATTCTGGCAAGCATTTATTCCAGCGATTTTAAAAACCGCTAAAGCTGCGGGCAAAACTGATTTTCCTATTTATGGCGAAGTTTATGATTCAAACCCACTGGCAACAGCACAGTTTGTCCGAAACCAAGCTTTTCCTGGAATTCTAGATTTTGCTTTCCAAAGTAATGTGACTTCTTTTATAACTGAAGGTCGCGGGGCAGAAAAATTAGTTGAACTCTTTAATGCAGACGATCTTTATACAACTGCAACTACTTCAGCCTATGGTTTAACCACATTCCTTGGTAACCACGACATGGGTCGAATCGGAATGTTCATTGATAGTGCAGCGAGTAATGATGCTGATGCGTTAGCTAAATCTAAGCTCGCAAATTCTTTACTATTCCTGCTTCGCGGGGGGCCAGCAATTTATTATGGGGATGAAAAAGGCATGATTGGCAGCGGAGGAGATAAAGCCGCTCGCCAAGACATGTTCCCTACACTGGTTTCATACTGGCAAGATGAAAAGCGCATTGGGTCTGAAGCCATTGGTGCTCGCAGCGCTTTTGATGTGCCGAATCCACTTGAAGATCAGATTACGGCAATGCAATCTGTGATTAAAGCAAACCCCGCGCTACGTTCTGGCACCCAACAGATCCGGTATGGCAATGGCGTTGTCTTTGCGACAACCCGTTTTTTAAACGGACAGGAATACGCAGTCATATTTAACTCTGGCGATACTGCTCAAGAAATTAAATTCAACGTGAGTACCTCAGGTTCGAAGTGGACATCAATTCTTGGTACCGCACTTTCTTCATCAGCCTCTGGTGCAACTTTGACGGTGAAAGTTGGTCCTACTAATTATGTAGTGCTCAAAGCTGCCACCAAGTTCAAAGCAAAGCTTGCTCCAGCAGTAACTTTAAATGCACCGCGATCTGATTTCGCGATGGATTATTTGTTAGAGATAAGTTCAACTGTTAAAGGCGATGAATACAACCAAGTAACTTATTTAGTTCGTGAGGCTGGAAAGAGCTGGGTAAATATTGGAACCTCAGATCACCGCACGGTTAAGGGTGATACTGCGGTAGCTGGTTTGTATCGAGTCTTCTTAGAACCTCGCAATTATGCAAGTGGTACTAATCTTGAATTTGTATCAGTTGTGAAGAACGCAGCAAACAAGACTGCAGTCTCTAAGATTATTAAATATAAAGTTAGCTATTAAGCCAGAACTTCATCACTTGATCTAGATAGCTGGCCCACGATCTCTCGTTGTGGCTGGTCTTTTCATAAACCTTAGTTGCAAAATCATGCCCAACTCGGTAACCCTTTTCTTTCATTAGGCGGTCGGCATACTCTTGGAATGGTTTGTAGTCGGCATCCAAGCTCTTGGTGCCTCGACTCATCCAAACTTTATGGGTGCCAGGTTTTGGTAGTTCTTCAACCGTACGTTCAACCAAACGATTGCCGCCAATAGTCCAATGAGGTGAAAGTGCCAGCAATGCACTCATCTGCTCTGGGCGTTGAATTCCAGCGTAGAGCGTTGATAATCCACCCATGCTGGAACCAATCATGGCCCGATTAGAAACTGGAATGTCGAGTTCATAAGCTTGCGTAATCTCTGGAACTATTTGATCGAATATTAAATTTAGGTAGTTATCGCCACGCAAATGTTCTAAATCAGCCTTTACAACATTTGCCGAATTAACTACGACATCTTCTTGGAAGAATCTTTGCGGCGATAAGTCTTTAGCTCGTCCATGTGGATCTATCTTTGAGCCACTATGGAAAATAGCAACGATGGCCGGTGGCGTGATTCCTAATTGCTCACTTACTCGGCTGGCACTTTGCGCCATCTCCCAGGTGCTACGTCTATGGGTAGCAGTCTTACCATCAAACACATTCTGCCCATCATGGGCAATCAACAGATGCTGAGGGGCGCTCTTTGGAATCCAATAATCAACAGTTCGACCATCAATCTGTACGCGGCTTACTTCGCCGGAAACTCCACGAACTTGATATCTCTTAATTAACTCCATAGTGGTTGAATAATGCCATGGCAGCAGAGAATGTAAAGCAGCGGGCGATTATCTGGTTTCGCCGTGATTTGCGCATCTCTGATCATCCAGCCCTTTTGGCCGCAATTGAAGCAGCCGATGAAATAGTTCCACTCTTCATTATGGATAGTCGAATCGCTAGCAAATCTGGTTCTTTCCGATTGAGTTATCTGGCTAAAAGTTTACAGTCACTGGATAAATCTTTGAGCGAGAAGTTACTGGTAATTGCCGGCGAACCTAGCGAAGTTCTAAAGGATGTAATGAGTCGCTACAGCGCAAATTCAGTTCACGTAAGTGCTGATTACACGCCTTATGGAGTTGCGCGCGATGCCAAAGTAATTCAAAACGGAATTGAGTTAACGCAAACTGGTAGTCCATATGCAGTTGCACCAGGTCGAGTACGTAAAAGCGATGAAACCCCGTATCGCGTTTACACCCCGTTCTATCGCGCTTGGTGCACTCATGGTTGGCGTGCACCTGCTGCAAAGCCATTGAAAATCAAGGCTGCCGAACCACTTATTGGAGACCGTAATTTTCCAGATTGGAACACTGAAATTAGTATTTCAGCTGGCGAAAACGTGGCCCTTGATCGTTGGCAAGAATTCCAAAGTAATGGCTTAGATTCCTACGATGAAAACCGTAACTTTGCTGGCATTGATGGCACCAGTCGATTAAGTGCGCACTTGCGCTGGGGTGAAATACACCCGCGTACTCTGTTGGCTCAGTTGGGCGATAGCAAGGCGCATGATGTTTTCCGCAAAGAGATTGCTTGGCGCGAATTCTATGCCGACGTGCTTCACCACAACCCGCATACAACTTGGGATTACTACGCGCCTCGCTTCAAAGAGATGAGATACGAAGAACCAGATTCAAAATTTAACGCTTGGTGCGAAGGTAAAACTGGGTACCCATTTGTAGATGCAGCGATGCGTCAATTAACACAAACTGGTTGGATGCATAATCGCACACGCATGGTCGTTGCATCATTCCTAGTTAAAGATTTACATTTGGAATGGCAACATGGCGCTCGATTCTTCGGCCAGCATTTAATTGACTTTGATGTGGCATCGAACTCTCATGGTTGGCAATGGACTGCCGGTTGCGGCACAGATGCATCACCGTATTACCGAGTCTTTAACCCAATTGAACAAGGCAAACGTTTTGATGCCGAAGGTGACTACATTCGCAAGTACGTGCCTGAACTCGCGCATTTGTCAGCAGCTGAAATTCACGAACCTTGGCTCTATCTAGATGGATACAGCAATGGTTACGCAGAGCGGATTGTGGATCATGCTGTTGAGCGAATTGAATCACTCGCCCGCTTGGCAGAGATTAAAGCTGACAAACCCCAAGATCCTCGCGTTTAGCTTTATACATCGCTTGATCGGCGCGATGCATCATGTCGCGAGTGCCATCGTTTGTAACAAATCCAACGCTTACGCCAATCATTATCGTTTTACCAGCTATTGAAAATGGGTAACTAGCACTGGCATGAAGCGCTAAAGCTGCCTCCATAGTGCTCTCAAAGTCACCTGAAATCAGTGCTCCAAACTCATCGCCGCCCAACCTTGCCAGCGTCGAATGACTAGGCAATGAGCGCCTAAACCTCTGCGAAACAGCGCGCAATAATTGATCGCCAACGTCGTGGCCGTATTGATCATTGATTGGCTTAAATCCATCTAGATCAAGAAGCAATAGAGCGCCTTGGGTATTCGAAAATTCAATTAGCTCAGCCATAAATTTTCGTCGATTTGGCAAGCCAGTTAATTCATCAGTACGAGCCAAAGTTCGCTCTGCACCAATCTCCTGAGCTTGTCGAAGAGCAACAACCATTCGAATGAAAGCTAGAAAAAGAGTGGCAATTGCGGGGCCGATGATAAATCCCGGCAAGTATCCTGGTTTAAGAGCAAGTAAAGATAAGAGAACTGCACTGAAAAGGACCGCGACTGCAATTAGTACCGGATGTGTTGGTATCTGTGAATCATTTTCATCTCGTTTATGCCAAATAGACTCGACAATGAGAAATAGTGCAATCAGCCAAAGTGAATCAGTCCAACTTCCAAACTTGTACTTACCGTGACTGCTCAACCAAAGATTTATAAAGTCTGCAGTCGCAAAAGCAAAAATGCCAAGGGAGAGAATAAAACTACGCCAATTTACTCGCTGAAATGGATTAAGTGAAATAATCAGAGCAATAAGAACTATGTCGGCAACCGGAAAAATTATGGCAAAGAATTTCTCTAATTGATCGCCACTGTAGTTGGGTAACACAGGCTTCATGAGCAAAGCTGTCGCAAGAGCGCTAACTCCCAATGCAACAATCGCTGCGTCTATATTTTCTAGAATAGTGTTAGAAATATTTGTACGAATCAAGCGGGGGATGGCGATAAATATGAAGGGGTAAAAAAGAAGATAGAGAAAATCTGAAATAACCTGCAGGGTATTCGGAAGCAAGTACACAGCTGCCAAAGAAGAGATTACAGATCCGGCAAACCAGAAAAAGATTGCTAATTCGAACGAAAGACGCGTACGTAGATCTTCATCCTTAAGCGCAAAAATGCTTAAAACCAATAGACCCAGCGGAACAGCGTTATAAAGAGCTAAATCATCAAGAAAATTAGGCTGATCTGTATTTGTGCCGAAAATAAATGTAGCCCCAACCAAAACCAAGCCACCAATTCGAAAGTATTTAGAGGTAGCCATCTCAAAACTTTAAATACTTGCGAAAGGGTAAAAGAATAGGGCTAACCAGAGTTAACCGGTTAGCCCTATTCTGCTAATTAATTGCTTATAAACCTTGGCTACAAAGTAGGTTGCGCGAGTTCATAGTCTGAGAAAGAACATCTTTAGCTTGTTGCAGCTGAGCAGATGTTAGTTCCTTAGTTTTGTTAAGGGCCGTAATAGTGGAGCTTAGCTTTTTAGAATTTTCGATCGAATTCAAATTCTTATTTACTGTGCTCTTTAACTGCATAATTGAAGAGTTGTACTTGCTAATTGAACTACTTACAGATTGCATCTGAGTTTTTGTCTGTGAATTAGAAGTCTTCAAGGAAAGAATTGCAGTCGATAGCTGGCTTATCGCATTGGATAGTTTAGCTATAGCAGCTGAATTCTTAGCAGCGTTGACTGTGTCAGCCTTTAGCTTTGTTAATGTGGCTTTTGAGTCATTTAGAATAATTGTAAAATCATCAACCTGCTTAGTCACGGCTGCGATCTTGACAGTCAAGTCTGTAACTTCTTTTTGAGCAGGCGGAATCAAATCTGTTTGCTCTTTAATCTTGATGGCAATGTCAGCGTTTTCTTTAATTAGGGCTTCGATTTGAATTTGCGCAGTCGCACCAGCTTTAACCTGGTCAGCAATTTGAGCATCAACTTCAAGAAGTGCTGCCGCAGTATTCTTCTCTAGTACTGCGAGATCTTTAAGAGATTTTGCGTAATAAGCAGTTTCAGTAATGCAGTCATTTGCCAGGTAGTACTTCTTGGCATTCTTGGTTTTTGCTGACGCTGGTAAATAAACTGTGGCCTTAGTGCCATCAAGCGTTACGGTAGATTTGACCGCAGTTACGCACTTGTAGGTAAATCCGCCTACCTTGGTGATCTTATTTACGACGGTACATGTCGAACCATTACTAATAGCAGCATTAGCGGGTGTAGAAAGCAGTACCCCGGCAATAAGCGCCCCAGCAATAGAGAGTGTAGAAACCTTACGTAACATATCGACCTCCATAGATTATGAGGTCATCTTATCGAAACAGATTAAAAGACCCTGCCTGTAACGCGGGAAATGCCTGCGAAATTGGTGTGAGAACTTATTTGTTGCGCTGACGGACTCGAACGTTCATGCCAAGTTTGCGAACTAGTGGTCTTGGCCCAAAACGTAAGAAGGAACTCAAAAGCACATATTGCCAACCTGGAATTGAAATAGCAGCACCTTTTTGTGCATCTGACCAAGCTTTTGCGACGAGTGCATCAGCATTGAGCCACATGAAATCTGGCAAACCGTTCATTCTCATGCGTCCGCGTTGGTGAAATTCGGTACGTGTGAAACCAGGCGCGAGTGCGGATACTTTTACATTCGTGCCAGCAAGCTCGGTATGAAGTGATTCAGTAAGAACAGTTAAGTAAGACTTGCTCGCGCTGTAGGTTCCGCCAGCTATCCAGGCAGCAACTGATGAAACATTAATCAAAGTACCTGAGTTACGTTCCTTCATCTTAGGCAAAACGGCGTGCATTAAGCGCATTGGGGTGCGAACTAGAACATCAAACATCTGTTGCTCGGCAGCCATATCACTTACTAAGAAAGATTTGTTGATTCCGAAACCAGCATTGTTAATCAAAACTTCAACTTCATTAGCCTCAATGAAATCCTCAATAGATTTACAACCGGAATCAGTTGCCAGATCAGCGGCTATAACTTTAGTTTTGACTTTAAAGTTTGCCTCTAACGCAGCAGCGCGTTCATTTAATCTAGGTAAATCACGAGCAACCAAGATCAAGTTAAAACCTTTGTCAGCAAGTAAGCGCGAAAAACTCTCGCCGATTCCTGCAGTAGCACCAGTAACTAGCGCCCACTTATCTTTATTAACTTGATTGCTCATGATCTCCGCCAATTCAATTACGCGAGCGAGGCCGCATCGTCAGGAACTATGCCATCGGTTGATTCTTCGCGAATATGCCAACTGCTGTCATATTCCTCGAGCAAATCTAAGAATGGCTTCGCATCAAACCACTCTGGGCCGTTAACGCCATCTGGCTGCCAAATACCTTTATGGATTAGCTCCATGGCGATAACTGGGTTAATTGCGGTCTGCCAAACAACTGCTTGATCGCCGTAATTTTCCATTGACCATGCGTTATCAACCACGTTGTACATATAGACAGCGCGTGGCTTACCTTCTTTATCGAGCCCTTTAACCAAAGTTCCGGCGCAAGTTTTACCTTTCATGCGCGAACCAAGTGTTGCTGGATCTGGAAGAGCTGCTGCCAATAGATCACGTGGTGATACTGCAACACCTTGCACATCAACCGTATCTTTGCGATCCATTCCGAGCATATGAATTGTTTTTAAAGTTGTAATGAACTGCGCACCTAGCCCATATTTAAAGGCAACTTTCTTGGCATCAACTTTTTGGGGGATGAGCACAACTTCTTCATGTTCAACGTTCACACATTCAACTGGCCCAATTCCTTCTGGAAAATCAAATACTTCGAGATCACTAAATGGTTCAGTAGTAAACCAACCACGACCGTCTTCCCACATAAGTGGTGGGTTCAAACATTCTTCAATGGTTGTCCAAATAGAAAACGATGGCGCAAAATCAAAACCTTCAACAGTTAAATTCGAACCATCAAAAACAGTTACGGAATCAAGTCGACTAAATAAATAGTCAGATGCATACTTGGCAAAAACATCGCTCATTCCAGGTTCGATTCCCATACCTACAAGCGCGTAAATACCGCGCTCGCCCCAGTTCCAGTCACGCGCGAATTGTTCGTCACCTAACTTCACACCAGTTTCGGTGTTTGGGTAATGCGGATGTGGGCGTGATAACGACATCGCCATGTCAATGTAATTAGTATTCTCAATTTCACAAGCCAAGAAAATTGGCATTACAAAACGCGGATCAACGGCATTAATCACCACATCGGGCTTGGCTTTGCGAATTAACGCACGAATATCTTCTAGTTCGGCAGCATTAACT
>Ga0209087_1001073_pt1 | contig 16300 bp, 15 predicted proteins | sample S_130805_EF_Meta_FD_187321 | JGI IMG/M metagenome (GOLD analysis project Ga0209087, IMG submission 187321) | Freshwater microbial communities from Lake Simoncouche, Canada to study carbon cycling - S_130805_EF_MetaG (SPAdes) (version 2) | ecosystem: Environmental > Aquatic > Freshwater > Lake ... | reverse complement strand
CAGTCAACTACTACGACCTCAGCCAACTCCTGCAAAAAACCGCCCGCCAAAAAGAGCGTAAACTAATCGAAACGCTGGCCGCCGACCTTGCGGAGTCCGCCTTCGCCGCATTTCCCATCCCCTGGATTGATCTAGAGCTGAAAAAATTCATTCTCCCCGAGACCCGCCACATCTCCTTTCAGGCCCGTTTTGTCCGCCCAAAATCGAAAAGCCGCCGTCGCTAGGTCGGATTTTCTGTCTCCCCAAATCCACGACCCGTGATAGGGTTTCAAGACTACCGCACCGTTAGCTTAGTGGTAGAGCGCCACCTTGACACGGTGGAGGTCAGAGGTTCAAGTCCTCTACGGTGCACGTTTCTCAATCTCACCCATTGGACTCTTGATCTGTGAAAATCATTCGTCATCTCGATCCCCAAGATCGAATCACCCATTCCGAAGTACAAGCAGACGGCACCGCCCTTTTATTGAAAGGCGACCTGTTTAAAGGCTTTCAATCAACGGGAAAAAAAGCCGAAGTTAAAAAACTTCTCGTTCCCCTGGCTCCGATTCAGATTCTTGCCATCGGACTAAACTACCAAAGGCATGCCAAAGTTTAACTAGATTTCGTATTGGGAGCCGAGTGGGACGACCTAGTTAAGCAACTCCTGTAACTCCGCCCAATCTAACCCTCGTACAAAATCCTCCTCACTGACCAATGTCCCTCGGAACAACTCTTTCTTCCTCTCCTGCAGCCGCACAATCTTTTCCTCCACCGTGTCCCGAGCAATCAACTTATATGAACTTACGATTTTATTTTGCCCAATTCGGTGCGCCCGAGCCGTCGCTTGATCCTCTACCGCAGGATTCCACCAAGGATCAAAGTGGATCACGGTATCCGCCCCCGTTAAATTCAGCCCAGTACCTCCCGCCTTCAAACTAATCAAGAAAACAGGAATATCCTGATTTCGCTGAAACCGACTCACTTCTCCAGCTCGATCCAAGGTTCCTCCGTCCAAATAACAGAAAGGGGTCTTTCGTTTTCGCAGCTCCTCTTGCACGATCTTTAACATCGACACAAATTGGCTGAAAACCAGAATTCGATGCCCACCTGAAATTGCCTCTTCCAAGCGATCTAAAAAATACTCCATTTTTCCCGAAGGTTCGCTCCACACTTTTGCTCCTGCTCCAGGGTGCGGCAACAAACCCAAGTGACAGCACGCCTGCCGCAACCGCATCAGTACGGTAAGAACAGCAATCCGATCCCGCCCACCCGACGCCTTGCCCGAAAGTTCGCTGACCTGCTTTCGCCCCTCTTCCAAAATCTGCTGATACACCCCTTTCTGCTCATCCGTGAGTTCACAGTACGCAATCTGCTCAATCTTGGCGGGCAGGTCCTTGGCCACCTCTGCTTTGGTTCTACGCAGAAGAAATGGCCTCACTCGATGACGCAACCTCTGCTGCGCTTTTTCGTCACCCAACTTGGCTACAGGAATCTCATAACGATCTCGGAAATCCGTTGCAGTTCCCAAATATCCGGGCATCAAGAAATCGTAGATCGACCACAGATCTAACAGGGAATTCTCCAAGGGAGTTCCTGTCAGAACCATTCGATGCTCACTCACCAGCTTCTTTACTGACACCGCCGTCTGACTGGTTCGGTTCTTGATGTTTTGCGCTTCATCCAGAATCACTGCGTCGAACTCCAGTTTCTCGTACTCCGAAATATCCCTTCGCAGAAGTGCGTAACTAGTAACGACTAGGTCGTGATCTGGAATTTTATTCAGTAGGGTTTTCCTTCCAGCTCCATGCAAGGCCAACACCTTTAGGCTTGGTGCAAACTTCTTTGCCTCGTCCACCCAGTTCATGACCAGACTCGTCGGGCAAATCACCAAGCCTGGTAACTTTGTCTTATTTTGTGCTCTCCGAAGTTCGAGGAACGCCAATGTCTGCAAAGTTTTTCCTAATCCCATCTCATCCGCCAATACCCCTCCAAAATGATTCTTTGCCAAGTAAAGCAACCAGCCAATTCCCTCCCTCTGATAAGGGCGCACAATATTTTCCAGCCGCTCGGGAAGTTTGGCCTCTTCATACGCAATCACCTCAGCTGGAGGTTTCCAGTTGGATTTACCACTGACGACCCAGCCCGTGCCCCGAATCGCCTCCCCAAAATATCCACGGAACCTCTTCTCCAACTTGTATCGCGTGCCGTCGTTTCGAACCTGACAATCCTTCAAAACCTCCTGAAACTCGGCCACATCATCCGTAGGCACCAGAGCGATTCGTCCTCCCGCAAGACGATGGTGGCTCTGCCCCGTTTGAAGAAGTCTTTGCACCTCAGCTGGGGATAGCGCACTGCTTCCTGCCCCGGATCGAAAATCCACTTCCACCGTCAACCAAGACCCACCCGTATCCTTCAGTGTCACCTCGGGCGCCACATAATCACATCGGCTCAGCAACGACTCCATCCTCGGCGTGACCTTAACCTCCCACTTCTGCCTCCAACGGGGCAAAATATTAGCCAAGAATGCCCCCACCTTTCCCTCTCCCGCCAAAGTGTACCGCTCCGCCGCACGCTGCCCGGGTAGAAAACCTGCCGCTAACAGCTCTCGTTGCGCCGTTCGCTCCATCGCCCGACCCCGAACCCGATATCTCTTCGGATCTGCGCCATCCGGCATCCACGCATCCATTCCCTCATTCTGCCCAGGCATCCCCGTTAAAATATGGGACTCCTTTCCATACACGGCCTCGAGTTGACAACTGATTCCAGAAAGGAGTCCATCCAACTCCACTCGAATCTTGGGAGCTACCGTATCAAATTGCAGCCCCCGTAACCTCTCCCCAGCTTCCACTCGCACATGACGCTCCAAAAGGGGCATCTCTCTTTGCAAAAAGGTCGCCATCCCTTCACGTGAAACCGACCTCCCGCCCTTCCTCAAACCCTCATATGCAGCAGGCAAACTATCCAGCAACTCCAGATGATCGCCTGCAAAGCGCCATCGCCCATGGCTTCCTTCAAAAACCTCACTTCCTGGAGGCCCAGGAGGTGCTTCCTCTAACTCCATATGCAAAACACCATCCTGATCCAGTTCCGCCTTCAACCGTGTTCCCTCCAGCGCACGCGATACAATCAAATGTTTTTTTCGGCCAACAAAAACTCTGGGGTGCCCTAAAAGAATCGGAAAAAATAAATCTCGGTCCGATGCACTTAGCTCAGCCTCTCCATGAACCGACGCTCCATCCATTTTTTCCAGCATCGAGAGAAGCACTGCATCCGACTCATCCACAATATAAGGCTCCACCTTCTCGATCGACACCGCATCCAAACTCTTTGTCGGCCCACCATCCACCGAGGCCTCAACCGTAAGCGGGATCTTTCCTGCCCTCCACGCCTTGCCCAGTTCCAAAGGAAGATGCACTTCCAAGGAAAGAGGCTTGGATCCTTTGCCCGCCAACTGCCCCAATACACGCGGGAATCGCGGCGCCACGGCGCGTGCCGCCGCCGCAACAGGCCCAGCAACAGCTCCATTCGGTCGATGGACTGGCCCACCCGCCGCCTTACCATTTTTTTCCAAATATTTTAAACTTAGGGCGATGACATGAGGACAGACCGTGCCGTACTCCCGCGCCTGACGGCAGCTACACAGATTCTCTACATCCGAAAGTCTCTTTCCCAATTTCAGTCGCGCATTCACGGTTCCAGTCCCCGCCTGCACCACACCCCCGAGCATCGGATCTACCCAATCCACCGACATAACTTTTCCGGCTTCCCACAGAGAACGCCCCTCCTGCATCGCCCTCCATCCCCCGATTTCGAGCAACATCTCCTTTGTGAGTACCGACGGCACCGAACTATTTTCGGACATACTCTTAAATCATAAGAAAAACCGGCAAGCGCAGGCAATCCCACCCTCCTACCCCTGTGCCTTCCTTGGGAACAACTTTTCACCTGCATCCAGCTTCCCAAGCCTTTTTTTAGCTGTAAGCTGAATTCAATCCCGCATGACTCGTCCAAAACTCCTCTTTTCTTGTATCCTCCTTCTGGGTCTCGTCTGGCTAGGCGTCTGGATCTCCAGCGGTTGGGGAACTATCACTCTGGATTACGAAAACAAACCCCTCAGCGCAGTTCTTCGTTCCTTTACCCGACAGTCCAACCTCAAAGTCGCCACTGATCTCGACCTTTCCAAACCCATCTCGATCCATGTGCACCGTGTCCCAGTCACGGAGGCCTTGGATGCCCTTCAAGCCTCCGCCGAATCCCGCGGCCGCCTTGCCGTCCTGCTCGCCCCCGATGCACCCTCCCTAAAAAATCTCATCGCGTCCCTCCCAACCCCACCGGAAAACTCTGGAATCCTCTCGATCGAATACCGAACCCCGTGGCTTTTTCGTGGCGGAATGGATGGTCTCCCCGTCGAACGCGACCCACGAAATCAGCTATGGAAACCTTCCCCCAAAGTTTCACCACAACTTATCCCCTCTCTTGAACAAGCCGCTCAAACAACCGAAGTTCGTATTCTTCTTCCGGAATCCTGGAATCCACCTCTAAAAAAAGCTCCCCAATCAGGCCCTATTTCCTCCTCCCTTCCTTCACTTGCACATAACGCAGGTGGCCAAGCTGAACTCGTCTACCTCCTTCCCGCCCGCTCGGAAGGGGACGGACCAGGAGGAGGTCCTCCTGCCGCTAGCGAGACAGCCCGTGGAAATCTCCGCTGGAGAGACACCCCCTCCCTTCCTCCAGATGCTCTCCTCGCCCGCCTCGAATCCCGAATCAGCGCCCTTCCCTCCTCTGAACAAGCGGATGCCCGACAAGCCGCCGAAGAATCAGTCCGCCAGTATCGTGAGTGGTCATCCCTGACCACCGAGGAAGAGCGGGACAAAAAAAGGCAAGAAATCATGAATGATCCAGCCCGCGCAGAAAAAGCAGGAGAGGGCTTCTCCCGGGCAATGCGCAAAATGAGCCCCGAACAAAGATCCCAACGCTACCAACGGTACGTCGAACGCCGCTCCTCTCAGAAGGGGGGGTAAACCCTCCATGCCTCGATTACTCAGACGTAGAAACTCCTTCACTTTGGTCGAACTCCTGGCCGTCATCACCATCATTGCCATGTTAGCCGGCATAATCTCCCCCTCACTCCAAAGAGTTCGTGCGAAAGCAGAGACCACCGCCTGCCAATCTAACCTCCGCCAAATCGGCACCGCCGTTTGGCTCTACGTCCCAGACAACGGAAACAAATTCCCAAGCATTAATAATCCTTGGGGCGAGCAGGTCTTCACGAACGAAGGTGCCACCAACCTTCTGGGCGCCCTAGGCCCATATGGCCTGACGACAAAAGCCCTCGCTTGCCCCGCCGATCTCCGTAGCAAAGAAAGTTACTACCGAAAATACACCAATAGCTATGAGTACCTTCCATTCTCGTCGGATGAGGAGGCTGCTCCAGGAACAGCCACCATCTACGGCCGGAACGGAACATTTGAAATTCCTTTTCGTCGTTTGACCCTAGCTTGGGATGCCGTAAATGTTCATTCCGACGGATATGGATTTAACGGCTTGCGAGCCGACAACACCGTCTACAGCCGCACCAATAAACCCTCCTTTAAATAACCCCTTTCTGGGAGCCTAAAAGAACTCAACTTCCCCTGCTTTTTACGATAGGATGTTGGAGTGATCCGACTGGGTGTAAATATTGATCACCTTGCCACTCTCCGGCAGGCCCGCTACCGCGTCCCCATTCTTGGTGTCGTGCCTGAACCCGATCCCGTATCCTTGGCCCGCAACTGTCTCGCTGCTGGGGCGCACTCCATCACTGTGCATCTCCGCGAGGACCGTCGCCACATCCAAGACGATGATGTCTTGCGCCTCGGTCGGGAGTGCCGCGAAAAGCTCAACCTCGAAATGGCTGCCACTCCCGCAATGCTCGACTTCGCTCTCCGCCTCCAACCTGCAGAAGTCTGCCTCGTTCCCGAAAACCGAGCCGAAGTTACCACCGAGGGCGGACTCAATGCAGCAACCCAGATTCAAACACTTCGTCCCATCATCGAAAAACTCACCCAAGCCAACATTGTCACGAGCCTCTTTCTCGATCCCGACCCCCGCCAAATCGATGCCGCCGCCACCCTCCAAGCCCCGGTCATCGAACTTCACACCGGTCGATTTGCCGACGCTACCGCATCGGATCGACCTGCCGCCTTAGACCAACTCAGCTCTGCCGCAGAGCAGGCCCACTGCTTAAAAATACAAGTTAACGCTGGCCACGGTCTTCGCCTTTCGAATCTGCCCGATCTTCTATCCGTTCCTCACCTCCATACTCTCAACATCGGGCACTCCTTAGTCTCCCACGCTATCAACGTTGGTCTTGAACGCAGCGTCCGGGACTTTCTTCTGGCGATCAAAAAGAAATGAATCCCGAACGAATCCTCGGCCTTGGCATGGATCTGGTCGAAATCGACCGGATTGAGGATTCCCTCAACCGATATGGGGATCGGTTCCTCCAAAAGATTTTTCATCCTGCGGAAATCGAATATGCCCGCTCTCAATCCCGTCCTGCCGTCCCACTCGCTGCCCGATTTGCCGCAAAGGAAGCCGCTTCCAAAGCTTTTGGGACGGGAATTGGCCAATCCTTGCCTTGGCTAGGAATGGAAATCGAGCGCCAATCCCACGGGGAACCTCACCTTCGCTTCCACAGCCAGGGAGCCCAGCTTGCAAAAAATCGAGGGGTAACCCGCTCACTTGTCACCCTAACACATACTCGCACCCACTCGGCCGCCACAGTCATTCTTCTAGGCCCATGATTGTCCTCCCACCCCAACTCGCCCGCTCATGGGAGGAAAAAAGTCTTCAAGGGGGGGCGCGAATCAAGGATCTGATGCGTCAGGCCGTCGCAGGTGCCCTGCGCGAACTTCAACCATTCCTACCCAAGCCATCCACCGCCCTCATCCTCGTTGGCCCCGGCCACAACGGGGACGATGCTTTTCTAATCGGACTCGAGCTCAAAGAGCTTGGATGGGAGGTTGATTTCCTCTTATCCCGTAATCCAACTCATCGCACCCATCCCGATTCTCGAGTCAAACCCAAGCACTGGAAAAAAGCCCTGATCTGGCCTGCGAAATCCTCCCGTTTTCTTAAAACAAAAGCTCCCCGCCTCGTTATCGACGGGCTGCTGGGTCTGGGCTCAACTCCTCCCCCACGTCCTGCCGAGGCCGCCATCCTCAAATGGATTTCCAACGAAAAGCATAACTCCGACCTCTATGTAGCCCTTGATTTACCTAGCGGTATAAATCCCACTACAGGTGCCACTCCAGGTGCAATTTTTCCTGCCGATCTCACACTCGCACTTGGCTCTGTCAAATCAGGTTGCCTCAAAGACTCTGCCCTACCACACGTCGGCCAACTCAGGGGCGTTCCTATCGAATTCACAACTCCACCCCCCAAATCATCGGTCGATTTTTTTCTTCCTCAAGAGGCCTACTCCATTCTTCGATCTCGTCCCTCCACTCTTCATAAACGCTCCGCAGGGGTGGTTCATCTGTGGGCTGGCTCTGCTGAATTTCCTGGAGCCGCCACTCTGACCTCCTTAGGAGCTTTACGATCAGGAGCTGGATATGTCCGCCTTTTTACCGACCGCTCCTTAACCCCGGCCTTAGCTACCTCTTTACCGGAACTACTTCTTCATCCACTCAACTCAAACGAAGCACCACCCATCCAAGAATTCTTGCAGGGGGCATCCACCCTTATCGTGGGTCCCGGACTTCCCCCCTCCACAGCTTTGCATGCGTTTCTTACCCAGCTCATTCCTCAATCCAAAGTGCCTGTCGTCCTAGACGCAGGTGCATTGGAAATTCTTGCCCGGGATTCCAAAATAATCTCCTCCGCCACAGCCCCAATTCTTTTGACCCCTCACGCTGGCGAACTAGCGCGTCTTCTTGGGAATCCCATACAAGACCGCGCTGACGCAGCACATCTCTGGTTGAAAAGTTTTCCCAACACCCTTCTCGTCGCCAAGGGCCCCCACTCTCTTGTCGCAACCAAGGATCACCCTTTCAGCTTTAACTCCACGGGCGGACCTGCCCAGTCCACGGCAGGGATGGGAGATCTACTCGCAGGTCTTCTTGGTGGCCTGCTTGCGATCGGATACCCACCTTTCGATGCCGCCCGCATCGCAGTTTGTTGGCATGGACTTGCATCCGATCAAGCTCTTGAAGCAGGTGGGCCCTCAACCCTGGCGACAGACCTCGTCCGTACTCTCCCTAGCTCTTGGCGATTCCTTAAGGGCTGTGCAGTATAAATTAAACCATGCTCTTGGGTCACCATCGCCACTCCCGAGTCGCACTCCAAATCATGGATGGTGTTTTAGCTTTTTTTGCCATGTTTCTTGCCTACTGGATCCGCGTCGAAATCCTGCCTACTGCGATTCCGATGGAGTCTCGAGAGATTGGCCTGATTATGGTCTATCTTCCCTATGCCATCCTAATGGGCTTTGCCACCCCGATTGTTCTCGAAAGACGCGGCTTCTATCGCCACCTCGCCATTAACCCCGCCAACCGACTGTCCTCACTTCTGGAGGTCGCTCTCATACTATTCCTTCTAGCTGTTTCCCTGATCTTTTTCTTCAAAGAGAGTCCCAGTCGTTTGGTCTTCCTCTTTTTCGTGCCCATCCTGACTGTGCTCCTCAATCTGAGGCAGGCCCTTGTCCATAAACTCCGACAAGTGCGTAAAATAAAATCCGAATCATTCACGAATCTCATTTTGGTTTCTGATACCGAATTCTCAACCCGCCGCTGGCCCGATCTTTTCACTGAGTCTGGATCAGGAATTCGAATCACTCGTCACCTGAATCCTGCCAAAACTTCTTTACCAGACTTTATCCAGAGCCTTCACGATGACTCGGCAGGGATCGTCCTATTTGAAGTTGAATCCCATAATCTTGCGTGGTCTAGCCAAGCCATCCAAGCCTGTGAGGAGGAGGGCATCGAGGCCTGGCTCAGCACCCACTTTGTCGGAACCAAGATCGCGCAAGCCCACTTCGAGGAAGTTCTGGATCAGAACCTTCTCGTTTTTCGAACCACTCAAGCGGGTCCTTGGCAATCCATCCTAAAAGTGATCTTCGACCGTCTTGCAAGTGGCTTCATGATTACCCTTCTTTCACCACTTTTTCTTTTGATTTGGGCAGCCATTCGCTGGGAATCTTCCGGGGCGGCCATTTTTAAGCAGAAACGGAGCGGTCGTCATGGCGCACCTTTCACGATGTACAAGTTTCGCACTATGGTCAGCGATGCGGAGATGCGCCAAGCCGAACTCAAAGCCCTCAACGAGATGAGCGGCCCTGTTTTTAAAATTAAAAATGATCCCCGCGTGACTCGGGTGGGTACTTTTCTACGATTCACTTCTCTAGATGAGTTGCCCCAGCTTTTTAATGTCTTCCTTGGTCAGATGAGCCTCGTCGGCCCACGCCCCTTACCCACCTATGAAACCATCGCGATGACTGCCAATGCACAACGACGACGCCTCAGCGTACTACCGGGCATGACATGCCTGTGGCAAATCTCAGGTCGAAACGACGTGAACGATTTTTCAGACTGGGTACAGCTCGATCTCGAATACATAGACCAGTGGTCCCTCCTTCTAGATTTCCAGATTCTCCTTCGCACTATCCCTGCCGTTCTCTTTGGCCGAGGCGCTCGCTAAGCTCCCTTGGGTCATCCATCACGCTGTTTCCTATGGTAGGCTAAAGCAAATGCTTCCCCTCCTCCTCGATCAACCGGTTGCGGCATGGGACCTTCCCCCAGACCAGCCCTATCGTGAGAAACAGATTCGTACCTGGGTTCTCCAACGCTTCGTCTCTTCATACGACGAAATGACCGACCTCTCCCTTCCACTCCGTACTTCTCTCGCCTCCCGCTTTCGACTCCGAGCTGCAGAAGCCATTACCATCCAAGGATCGGAAGACACCACTCGAAAGTTTCTCTGGAAGTTGGGCGATGGCTCCTACGTGGAATCTGTGCTTATCCCCGCCACACAAGGGCTAGAGGGCAATCGCAGCTCTCGTCTTACCCTCTGCGTCTCTAGCCAAGTCGGTTGCGCATACGGATGCAGATTTTGCGCGAGTGGAATTGATGGTTGGCGCCGAAATCTCACGACTGCCGAAATCATCGGGCAAGTTCTCGAAGCTTCACGCATCGCAGGTCGTCGACCTGATAATCTTGTTTTTATGGGGATGGGCGAACCTCTGGCAAATCTTCCGAATCTTCTCCCCGCCCTCGATCTTCTCATCTCTCCATCCAACCTGGGCATGGGAGCTCGACACGTAACAATCTCAACGAGCGGACTTGCACCTCAAATCGAGGAGCTTGCCTACCACCCGCTTCAGTTTCGTCTCGCCCTCTCTCTTCATGCCGCCAGCGACGCGATCCGCGACAAGATTATGCCGGTTAACAAACGTTACCCCCTCGACCGACTCCTCGAAGCCTGCGACGTTTTTGTCCGTGCCAAAAAGAAACAGATCTTCTTCGAATATATCCTCTTGGCAGGAATCAACGATTCTCCAGAACAAGCCACTCTCCTTGCCCAACACGCCCGCCGCCTTTTTGCCAAGGTGAACCTCATTCCCTACAACAAAGTCGAAGGCCTTCCCTACGAACGTCCCTCCGAAGAAGCGATCAACCTCTTCTGCCGCACTCTTCTTAAAGCCGGTGTTCGTGCCACGATCCGCCGCGAAAAGGGACACGACATCGATGCCGCCTGTGGCCAATTAAGACTCCGCCAGGAAATGAAACAGCCAGAACCGACCTAACCCCACGATGTATGTTCTAGAAAGCCGCTGCCTCCTCAAAATTCCCACCCACCTTCCTCACGCTCTCATCGAGCGACCCGGCCATCCCCCAGTTCTTCAGATTTACTCCCCAAAGGTCCTTCCCCTTCGGCAACTTCAGAATACCTACCCAGGAAGAATTCGGAAAATCACCCTCCGCTCTTCCTCCCCTTTTCAACTCCGCATCGGTCGACGACTCCTGATCACCAGTGATCACCGGATCGTATCCTCAAGGGATCGATCTATTCCCCGACTCAAGATTCGTGCAGGCCCCGCCTTTGGCTCCGGCGAACACGCCACTACTCATCTCTGCCTGCGATATCTCACCCGATTCCTCTTTCAAAATACCAAATCCAACCCAACGGCACTCGATCTAGGTTGTGGGTCGGGAATTCTTGCTCTCGCCTGTGCAAAACTTGGCGTGAAAGCACTCGGTTGGGATCTTGATCCCTCCGCCATTCAAGAAGCCCAACGCAACGCAAAGGTGAATCGACTCACTTCTCGGCTTCTTTTTAAGATCAAGGACGCTTTACGCGCTCCACTCCCAAAAGCAGATCTGATTGTCGCCAATCTCTACGATTCCCTTCTTCTTCATCTCTTGCCTCGACTGGAAAAGCACCGCAAAACCGGAACCACACTTATTCTTTCGGGCATCCTTCGCGGACAGGATAATGCCATCATCCGTACAGCCCGAAAACTGGGCTGGAAACTTCAGCGCCGAGGTCGCCTCGGCCGTTGGTTCTGCCTCCAGTTCGCCGCTGCGACGAAAAAAAACCCTTTAGCGACCCAAACTAGGTAACACTGTCCATCTTTCGATTTGCCGTGCCGCCACCACGATGACGGACACCAGCAGTAAATAGACCGTAGCGGCAAACATGTAGGCCTTGAAAAACTGGAAGTTGGTCGCGGCTAGTTCCTGGACCCGGGCAAAGAATTCAGTGTACTGAATCAAGAAAGCGACCGAGCTGTCTTTCAGGTTTCCGATGCACTGATTGGTCAGGGCGGGAATGGAGGCGCGCAGCACCTGCGGAAGAGTGATCAGTCGGAAGATTTGAAAATGCCCGAATCCCTGCGCTCGGGCGGCCTCGATTTCGTCGGGATCCAATCCGTGAAAGGCGGTCGTCAAATACGCTGCATTGTACGCCGCTACGTTCATCGTGAAGCCGATGACCGCGACCCAAAACGGGGAAATCTTCAGTCCCCATTGGGGCAATCCGTAGTACATGAGGAAAAGCAGGACGATCAGGGGAGTCCCGATGAAAAATGATACATATCCGCGGGTAGCCAACTGAATGAACGAGTTCCGACTCACGGAAAAGTAGAAAACAACCACCCCAAACAACAACCCTGTTACACTGATGACAACCGTCAACTCCAAGGTTAGACGCAACCCCGCCAGAATCAGGGGAAGTTGCTCCAAGAGATCCCGCTGGAAGGATACCCATCCACCCATGCCGTTTACTCCTTACCCCCGAAAAACGACCTTACCTGGGGATCCGAATGATCTTTGGCTAGATTCTGAATCTTTTCCTCGGCACGAACAACCCCTCGGTCCAAAAAGACCACCTTCTCAGAAATCTGGCTGGCCAAAGTCAGGTCGTGGGTTACACAAAGCATAGTGACCCCCTCACGATTCAATCGTGTAAAGAGCTCTGCCACTTCCCTCACCATCACGGGATCAAGAGCCGAGGTCGGCTCATCGAAGACCACAACTGCGGGGTCCATCGCCAAGGCCCGCGCAATGGCCACCCGCTGTTTCTGACCGCCTGAAATCTGGGCGGGATATTTGTTCCAGTGGGCTTCCATATCGAAGTGCTTCAATTGAGCCATAGCTTTCTCGTTCGCTTCCGCCCTTTTGAGTCCACGGAGCTTTCGCAATCCTAGCGAGACATTGTCCAATACCGTCAGATGTCGGTACAAGGCGAACTGTTGGAAAACGAATCCGATATTTTGCCGCAACTCCCGCAAATTCACGTTCGGCCCAACAATATTCTCCCCCCGAAAATGAATCTCACCTGAGGTCGGCTCCACCAACCGGTTGAGACAGCGCAGCAGGGTCGACTTTCCACAACCCGAGGGACCCATCACCACTTTCAGATCCCCCTTTTGCACCTCCATATTGACGCCTTGGAGGACCGTATGGGCCCCGAATGTTTTTACCAAGTCACGAATCTGGATCTTAGTTCATCTCCATTCCCGGAATCTGATACCGGTGTTCAAGCCAATGGACACCGGTAAGGAGAGCCCGGTAAATGACGAAATACAGGATTCCGACAGCCAGATAGATTTCGATTCCCCGAAGAGTGGTCGCCGTCAAGCTCATGGCTTGTTTGGTGATCTCCGGAATTCCCACCGTGTAGGCAAAAGGCGAATATTTCAGAATCGAAGTGAACTCATTAACCATTCCGGGAACGGCAAAGCGAAACATCTGCGGCAACTCAATATAGGTAAAGACTTGCAAACGGCTCATGCCCATCGCCTCGGCGGCTAGAATTTCAGATAACTCAACCGATTCCAACGCTCCGCGAAAAACCTCTGCCAAATAGGCGGAGGCGATCAGCCCCAAGCTTAGAGCCATTGCCAGGAGAGGGCTAACCTTTAGTCCGAGGCTGGGCAGTCCGAAGTAGACCATGAACAATAAAACCAAAACCGGAATCCCCCGGAAGACATAAGTATATGCATCGAGGATCGAAATCAAAACCGGCGAGCCCATCCTACGTAGCCCGGCAACAGTTAAACCCACCGTCATTCCCGTGGCACTACAGACCAGTGTGATCCAAACGGTGTAGACCAAACCCTGAGCTAGTTGAGCCAGGATTTCCCAGAAATTCACGTGTGGCTAAATCTCCGCGCCTACTTCATCCGGGCATCGATGATGGCTTTGACCTTTTCCGATCCAAGTTCCTGCAGGTATTTATCAAAGTCATCGCGGTATTTGGATCCTTTGGCGAACGCAAAACCCAGTCGGTCAAAACCGGTGAACACCCGGACACTTTCGATGGGTAGTTTCATTTTGTTGAGGTAGTTTGCCAACACTGGTTCCTCGACGAAAGCAAGGTCGAGGTTTCCGTTTTGCAGATCCGTGATGACCTCACTGTAAGAAGGGTAAAGCTTCACTTGGCTTAGGGAGTAATACCCCTTCGGTTCTAGCTCATTTTTGATCAGGTCGTTGTAGGCCATGCCCCGGGGATAGCCGATGGAGTAAGGCTTTAACTGGGCAAGGTCGGTGATCTTGATCCCTCGGCTTTTCAGGGCAACCAAGTGCCATGCATTGTCATAATAGGGCTGGGAAAAATCCATCACCTCCTTGCGTTTGTCGGTGATCGAAATTCCGGAAAATGCCACATCCGCCTGCCCGCTGGAGACGGCACCCAACATTCCCTGCCAATCATACGGGGTGATTTTCAGGGTGTATCCCCTCGCCTTGCTGTACCCCTCAAAGAGATCCAGATCCGCCCCTTGAATCACTCCTCCCTCACTGAAAAGCATCGGAGGCGAGGAAGGCGATACGGCCACCTGTATGGCTTTTACGCTTGGACCGCTGGAACAACCCGCGAAAATCAATATTAGCAAACTAAGGCTCGAAAAAAAACGAATGGAATATTTCATATACTCTTTGCTATCGGGAATGAGTGGGGAAAGCGAACCCTTCCTCGAAAGGGGTTGGTTAGTAACGCAAAACCTCTCTTAAGCCTGCCGCGATCCTCACTGCCGTTGGCCGATGTGCCGCCCAAAGATTCGGATGATACGGAATCGGCGTGTCCTTCGCATTCAGCCGCTTGGGAGGGGCATCCAACAGCTCAAAACCCTCCGAAGCGACCCGCGCTACGACCTCCGCCGAGGCCCCGCCCCACGGCCACGACTCGCCCACAGCCAACAACCTGCCCGTCCGTGCGACGCTTGCCAAAACGGTGTCCGTATCCAACGGTTTGACCGTTCTTAAATCTACTACCTCCACCTCATACCCCTCCTCAGCTAACTCCTCTGCCGCCGCTACCGCCTCATGCACCATCGCACTATACGTCACGCACGTGATGTCACGCCCCGTGCGGACTACTCGTGCGCGAAACGCGGGAACTGCACTTTCCGGCAAAGCTTCCGACTTTAAATGGTAATACAGAAGTTTGTGTTCACAGAAAACAACAGGATCAGGCAACTCAATCGCCTCTAAAAGCATTGTGTACGCATCTTCAACCGTAGCAGGCGTCATCACTATAATTCCTGGATAGTGGGAGTAGATCGCCTCCATCGACTGACTATGAAAAGGACCACTCCCCGGCGTCCCTCCCGACGGCAACCGCAACACCATTGGACACGGTTTGCCGGTCCGCCAAAAGGTCGTCGCCGCGTGATTTAACATCTGATTCAGCCCGACCGTCGAAAAATCCGCGAACTGCATCTCCACAATCGGCCTCATTCCCTCCATTGCCGCCCCCACCGCCATTCCTACCATCGCATCTTCAGAAATTGGGGAATCCATCACCCTCCCAGGAAACTTTTCAGCCAGATTCTTGGTGGCCTTAAAAGCACCCCCGAATCTTCCGACATCCTGTCCGTAAATAAAAACCCTCGGGTCATCCCGCAATGCCTTTTCTTGGGCAGAACGGATCGCATCCAAATAAGTCACACTCACGATGCCACCATGACTTCCGCCATCCCGGCCGATTGGGTCGCGCGCCAATCTTCCTCAAACGGATCTGGGACTGGCTCCGCCGAAACCTTCGCCACCGCCTCCTCCACTTCCCGTTGCGCCTCCTCCCGCCAACCTTGCCACTCCTTTTCCTGACCTCTCTTTTTCATCCCCTCTTCCATAACCCTCAAGCAATCCCGACCCCTCTCCGAACTCTTCATCTTTTTTTCTACATAGGAACCATCGTCATGCTCCCCATGCCCGCACAACCTCAGCAACTTGCCCACCACCAGTTGCGGCCCAGCTCCCTCTCGTGCCCTGTCCACCGCATGCTGCAAAACTCTCCAGCAAGCCATTGGATCTGTCCCATCTACTCCGTGCCCCTCGACCCCATATCCCTTCGCACGATCTACGAGATCTTCGCACGCAAATTGCCTGTCCCTAGATGTTGAGTAGGCGTATCCGTTATCCGCAACGACCACGACCAAAGGAAGTTTTTCCACAGCCGCCAGATTCAACCCCTCGTGAAAAGAACCCGTGGAGGTGGCTCCGTCTCCCGCACAGGTCAACCCTACTCTTCCTTTTTCCCCCTTCATTCGCTTTGCCACTAACACTCCCGCTACTGTCGAAACCATCGCCCCCAGATGGCTGATCATCGGTAAAATCCCTCTCGTGAGATCTCCACGATGAATATTCCCATCTCTCCCCTTCATCGGACCTAGCCTCGAGCCCAAATACGCTCGAAGCGCATCGACCATAGGTTCGCCAAATCCCAACCTTCCCGCCATATCCCGGATCAAAGGAGCAAAAATATCCCCCTTCCGCAACGCCAAGCCCCCGGCACCACTCAACGCCTCCTGTCCCTTACCAAGATAAACTCCTCCAACGAT
>Ga0209087_1001069_pt1 | contig 16334 bp, 14 predicted proteins | sample S_130805_EF_Meta_FD_187321 | JGI IMG/M metagenome (GOLD analysis project Ga0209087, IMG submission 187321) | Freshwater microbial communities from Lake Simoncouche, Canada to study carbon cycling - S_130805_EF_MetaG (SPAdes) (version 2) | ecosystem: Environmental > Aquatic > Freshwater > Lake ... | reverse complement strand
GCATAATGAGCCTGAGTCTGATTGGAGTTGTCGCTTTCGGAAGTTGGATTATAGACAATCGATTCCATAGGACACTACTGATTGCCGGTTTTGGATTAGCATTGTGGCTACTATATGTTCCAGGACTTATTTGGTTCGTTATTTTGGGTTTTATAGTTCAGCGAGCAAAAATTCGTGAAGCAGTTAATAAAAATAGGGGCCTAACGATAGTACTGACTCTCGGGCTACTGATACTACTTGCTCCACTTGTCTATAACTTTGTACAGAATCCCCATTTACTGCAATCATATTTTGGCCTTACAACTCGACCAATAACTAATATCATTAACTTCCCTCGAAACTTATTAAATATTCCACTCAATCTATTTATCATTAATAAAGCCAATCCCTTAACGCACGTTGGTCGCATGCCAATTCTTGATATATTCACAAGTGTTATGGTAGTCCTTGGCATATACAACTTCTTTGTTAACGAACGCCAGCTAGATCGTGTCCGCTTTTTGCTTGGCACAATATCACTAGCATGCATTCTAATTGCACTTGGCGGCTCTGTAGGCATAGAGATACTTATACCTTTCGTATACCTACTTGCAGCTAGCGGAATAGCATATCTCATGAACCAATGGTTTGTTGTATTTCCAAGCAACCCGATCGCCCGTTTCTCTGCCTGGACCATGATCATATTGATCGTATCAACTGCAGCTTTTTACAATCTTCAAAGCTACTTCGCGGCTTGGGCAAATGCTCCTGCGACAAAAGCGTACTATAGTATTCAACCGACAAAACCAGGCCCCAGAAAAATAAACCGATAAGGTATATAGATAGCAAATTCAAACACTGGCTACAGATGGCATCTGTTGGTATACTGTAAGGTATAACAAAGGAGAACTAATGAGCCGTTTTGACCAAGCTAAAATGTTGATGAAGGTTAAAAAACTTCAAAAAGAATTACAGAAGCAAATTATAACTGTAGAGCAGGGAGATGGAGCCGTTAAGGTTGAAATCACCGGCGAACAGAAAATTAAAAGAATTCACATTGATCCAGAAGCAGTAGATCTTGAAGATATCCGTGTGCTAGAGCGCTGGATAGAAGATGCTGTTAAGGATGCTATTTCTCAGTCTCAAAAATTAGCAGCTGAAAAGATGCAACCATTCATGGGTGCTCTTGGAGATCTCGGACTTTAAGTCTGAACTAGTCGTAGATAACTATGCATATACTGCCTCCAGCTCTTGACGATCTTATTGAAGCATTTGGTGCGCTTCCTGGAGTTGGTCCTAAAACTGCAGAACGGTATGCATATTTTATTTTAAGGAACGACAAACATACTGCGAGAAAACTTAGTGATGCGCTGACACGGCTGCATGACAATATTGGTTACTGTAAAAAAACCTTTGCTCTAGTTGAAAAAGGCAAAGAGTATTCTGACCTTTATACAGATCATAGCCGTAACAAGAAGATTATTGCCGTGGTAGCTGAGCCCTTTGACCTTGTAGCCTTAGAGAAGACAAATGAATATAAGGGAACTTACCATGTTCTTGGTGGACTCATCTCTCCAATAGACGGTATTGGTCCTGAACAGCTCCATATCCGCGAGCTGATGCAACGTGTAACCGAAGATGAAGTAGAAGAGATAATTCTTGCCACAAATGCAGGAGTGGAAGGTGAATCAACTGCACTCTACATTCAGCAACAGCTACGTGACCTTCCGGTACGTATTACTCGCCTAGCACGAGGATTGCCTGTTGGTGTAGACTTGGAGTATGCAGATCAAATTACGCTCAGTAGAGCACTAGAAGGCAGACAATCAATATGACATATACTAAAGCAGATGAAATCCAGAAACTAATCAATGACGCGAAGCATATAGTTGTACTTCAGGCGGATAACCCGGACGGCGATAGCTTAGCTAGCGCCCTAGCCTTAGAGCATATTCTTAGTGATATGAATAAAAAGGTTTCCTTATACTGCGGCGTTGATATATCAAGCTATATGCATTACATACCAGGACATGATCGGGTTACTAAAGATCTTCCTAATGATTTCGATCTGTCTATTCTTGTGGATTGCTCCAGTGCTACGTTACTTGAGCAACTAGGAAAAACAAATCAGATGGGTGCTCTACGCACACGTCCCATGATAATCCTCGATCATCACAGCTCAGAAAACGATGTGACCGTTACTAATACTGCCCTAATTGACGCTTCTGCAGTTGCGACAGGTGAAGTAATCTATCAGCTAGCAAAACAGCTATCCTGGAAAGTGACAACAGAAACTGCAAACTTATTATCGACTTCTATTCTCTCAGACTCTCTAGGCCTAACTGTTGAGTCAGTAACTGCCAGAAGTATTCATACACTTGCTGATCTAGTTGAGCATGGAGCTAATTTGGCTGAGCTTGAGCATAAACGACGGGCTAGCATGGTTAAGCCATTAGAGATCATCGCCTACAAAGGTAAACTCTTACAGCGCATTGAATATTTTGCAGACAAGAAGCTAGCTGTAGTAGTTATACCTTGGGACGAAATACAAAAGTTCAGTCCACTCTACAACCCTGCAGTACTAGTACTTGAAGAACTACGAATAGCAGAAGGCGTTAAGCTATCTGTCGTTATTAAGCTTTATCCAGACGGAAAGATTACAGGAAAATTACGAAGCAACCAGGGAGCTCCAGTTGCCGGCCAACTCAGCCAGCACTTCGGCGGTGGCGGCCATGCGAATGCAGCCGGATTTAAGACTTTTGATTGGAAATTTGATGAGCTAAAGACAGAACTTATTAAGGAAGCGACTCGACTACTCGGAGACATTCAGTAATGCAACTATACAATACTATGACGCGCAGCAAAGAAGCGTTTGTGCCAATAGAAACAGATATGGTTTCAATGTATAGCTGTGGCCTTACAGTCTACGATGAGCCTCACATTGGTAATTGGTCTGTATACATTGTCTGGGACCTGCTCAGCCGTGTTTTAAAAGATGCCGGATATAAAGTTAACCATGTCGAGAATTACACAGATGTTGGACATTTGGTAAGCGATGAAGATAGCGGTGAAGATAAAATGGTTAAAGCGTCCAAGCGAGAAAAGAAGTCAGCTTGGGATGTTGCTAAGCACTATATTAATCGAGCAGAGGACGATAGAAAACAGCTTAACATCCTAAGTCCTACACAAATGCCTCGTGCAACGGATTATATCCAAGAGCAAATAGCTTTAATTCAGGGACTTGAAGAACGAGGTTTTACATATTTGATACCTGAGGAAGGCATATACTTCGATACATCTAAACTAGAAGATTATGGCAAGCTTGCAAGACTCGATATAGAAGGATTGCAATCTGGAGCCAGAGTTGATGATACCGGCAAGCGAAATGTTACTGATTTCGCTCTATGGAAATTATCTCCAAAAGACGAAAAACGAGATATGGAATGGGAAAGTCCTTGGGGTACTGGTTTCCCAGGATGGCACATTGAATGTTCTGCCATGATCCGCACTATTCTAGGCGACACAATAGATATCCATACGGGGGGCATAGATCATATACCAGTGCACCATACAAATGAAATCGCGCAGACCGAATCATTAACCGGTAAGCCACTAGCTAACTACTGGATACATCGTAATTTTATTAAAATAGATGGCCATAAGATGAGCAAGAGCCTTGGCAATATCTACACTCTTGATACGCTAGTCGAAAAAGGCTTTAGCCCATTAGACTTTAGACTCCTCATGCTCCAAAGCACTTATCATAATGAAAGTAATTTTAGTTGGGATAACCTAGAGGCTGCTAAGCAACGTCGTAAAAGTCTTCAAGCATTTGCTGACCTACGTTTTCAATTGCAAGATGATGGAGTTGAACAAAAAGACATAGACGAAACATTAGAAAGTATGCGCGCATCTTTACAAGACGATCTAAATAGTCCTGAAGCCTTGGCTGTATTAAGTCAGCTGGAAACTAAGGCAATGAGTAGGCTCGTAAGTCAGAAAACTGATTTTACAGAGTTTATACAATGGCTTGATTCAATACTTGGTCTAGATTTAATGAGCTCTGAGGATATTTCAAAAGAACAAAAAGTAGCTCTACAAGAACGTGACGATGCAAGAAGAAACCAAGACTGGAAAGTGTCTGATGAAATTAGAGACGAACTAGTTGAACAGGGAATAGAATTACGAGACAGTCCATATGGATACGTTTGGAATAGACTCTAAGAGTGCTTCGCAATTTGTGAACGATAGTAGTCGTTAGTAAGAACCTTCAAACAACCAGCTACTGGTATGGCGAGAATACTACCGATTAATCCACCGAAGCTAAAACCAATTAGAACTGCTATAAAAACTAGTAGCGGTGTAAGTTCACTTTTTCTGGATTGGATAATCGGCTGAATAGTCATGTTTTCAATTTGCTGGTAGACCATAAAGAAGATTAGCATAATGAGCGCCAGTGGCAGTGAGGTCAATGCACATACGGCAATCACAATAATCGATCCTGCTGCGTTACCAAACATTGGGATGAGGCCTGTGAGACAAACTACGCCAGCAAGGCCTAGAGCATTAATTGATACGTTAAGTACGTTAGAAGCGATTAGCATGGCGATAAGAGCAAAGAAAGCAGCTATTGAGGCTACGACAAGTTGGCCGTTAACGTATCCTGTAATGACTCCATACATTTGACGTGCAACACGTTGATTATGCTCACGCCTACTTTTAGGCTGGAGCCTCCAAAATCTGTCTAACCATTTAGGCCCCTCTACTATCATCATGAACGTCATGACTAGAACTGCTATCAGGGAAGCAACTGTTGCGCCTATTCTTCCAGCGTTAGAAAGAACTGGCTGCGGAAGATCCTTAACCCTCTCACTTAATGTTTTTGAGAGTGTGTCGACATTATCTTGAAGCTGGTAGCGATTGATTAGTCTGCCAATTGAACTTTCTGGCTTCTTGATTTGCTGAACCGTGTCGGGGAGAGAAGTAACGAACGTACTAGTTTGGCTCGCGAGCGGTGGAATTATAATCAAAAATAAACCTACTAATATTGCCAGCACGCATAAGTAAGCTACACCCGTTGCCGCTGCTCTACTCTTAATACGTAAATGTTTTCTGATACGATCAATTACTGGATTGAGCGCAATAGCTAAGAATAAAGAAATTACTACTAACGCCAAGACATGTGATACTGCCATTAGAAAGCGGATTGATACTAATGTTGCGAGGATTATAAAGATGACTCGAACGATCGTGCGGTTTGAAACGGTAAGCTCGACCTTAGATGGATTACTCATATGTATTATTATCAAACGATATGCGTTTTTTAGCAAGCGCAGTCTTGTAGCTCTTAAGGAGTGAGACTCCTACGAGCTCAACATCGAATCGGCGTATGAATTCTCGCTGTTCTTTTTGTAGCTTTTTTGCCAGCACTTCGTCAGTGAGTAGGCGATCAATTTGATCCGAAAAAGCCATTACATCCCGGGGATCAACTAGGACATCTTCAACTTCGTTAAGTACGTAACGGTAACCTGGATTATCTCCGCCAAGCACTAATCGAGCTCCCGAAGCTATTGCCTCAACGACAACAATGCCGAAACTTTCACCGTATTTACTTGGCAGAACCACTAGGTCTGCTGTCGCGAATAAATCCTTCTTATCTTTTTCTGCGACATGTCCAAGCATAATTACAGAATCATTGATGCCGTGTTTTGTGCAATATCGCCGGATCTTGGATTCTAATGGTCCACTTCCGCCTAATATAAGCTGTCGTCCTTCGAATCGATCAGTTTTAATAAGATTATTTATTGCCTTAACAAGCTCCATCGCACCCTTACGTTCAACAAGACGACCAAGAAAAACTACATTGGTTTTCTTCGAATAGCGTTTTAACTTTTTCCCTGTCGATAAAAGACTTAAATCAACAGCGTTAGGTAAGACTTCACTTTTAATCTTCATAGATTTTTCCGCAAAGTACTGAGCAGCCGGTGAAACACTGAAGACTCTGTCTATTCTTCGAGTAGTACTGCGAGTCAACAACGACAAAGCTCTAGCTCCAAGATGCTGTAATCCTCCAGTAGGTAATATGTGAAACGTACCTATAACAGCTGTGCGAGCGGGTACTCTTGCTATGACTCGTGCAGCAAACTGGGGACTATAAGGCATTTGGACGTGTAAGACATCGAATTGTTCTTTTACGAGTAGTTCGGCGATTGCTTTTTTAGATGCGAAAAGTGGCATTGCGAGCCGATTCTTATTAAACCTAACTCGAATATTTCGCGCCAATACGTGAAGGTTTGGTATATCTTTTCTTTCAGTTTCGCCAACCATGTAATGCACTTCGTGGCCTTTTTTAGTAAACCACTTACCCAGTGCTAAGATATATTGTTGTACTCCGTCAGGTCGATCCAAACCGTCGTCAAGAACGAAGCATATTTTCATGACCGTTTCTTTTTTTTGATAGCAATTGCTTTTTTGTAGACTATTTCATATTGATCAACAATTTTAGTGAAATCAAATTGTTTTACATATTCTCTAGACCATAGCTGCAGCAAGCTACGCATATCCTCATCGTAGAGCAGAAGCTCTAGTCGCTGAGCAAAATCATCAGTATTCTTTGGATTAACTAAACACAGTTTTCCTTTACCTGTAAGAACACTCTCATACCCTGGGTTGTTGCCAGCCACAATTACTGCACCGGATGCCATAGCTTCCAGTAGTACGATACCAAAGCTTTCACCATATATTGCGGGACTGCAATATATATCCGCTTGTCTCATAAGGCGAACTTTTTCTTCATCTGACACAAATCCTAGAAAAGTAACATCAGGTATTGAGTTCTTGTTCACGTATTCTTCAAGACTTTCGCGCAAGCCGCCATCTCCAGCAATAGTCAATGTAATGTCGGGGTATGTCTCTCGTAATAAGGCGTAGGCTTTTAGCAAATACTTAACGCCTTTACGTTTTTCAAGCCTGCCAATTGCAACAATATTTTTCTTCAGCCCATGAGATTTTTTAATTTTTTTAGGAACGTAGTCTTTGATTCGTATACCGTTTGGAACAATATCTATTTCACGCTTAGGTCCATAAGTTAAAGCAGCTTCCTTGGCAACTATAGAAACTGCAGTCACGATATGAAGACGTGGTTCAATAAATTTAGCAAAAGGTATCATTAACTTTTCAAATGATCGACTAACCATACCCTCAGGTAATGTGGCGTGCATCGTACCAACGTTTGCAGAAGTTGATTTACCGATAATCTGCATACTAAGTAGCGGTATACCCGGTTCATGATAATGAATGACGTCAAACTTTTCGCGTTCTAAGACGTCTTCAATGACTTCGCCTGATTTACTCATGCTAAGATCGGCTTTAGTGGCAAAAGGAGTCTGGAACTCTGTTGAACCACCAATCATAATTATACGTTGATCAATTGTGGCGGGAACATTTTTTGGACGCGGAATAATAATTCTGACGTAATGACCTCGTTCAGCCAGCTCAATAGAAAGGTCGTTAATACAGGCTTGTACGCCACCAGGTCTAAAGTAGTTATAAGGACAAACTAAGGCAATACGCATATATATTGTCTATTATAGCGTACTCGCTTATTCTAACTATTTCTTTACATCATTTAACGATGCAGCGTTCAGTATACGGCGTAGTTGCGGCGGAATGAGCGAGCTTGCTTCCTTGGCATTAGCAATGACAGTTGGAGCATGCTGCTTCATGTGGGCGTGTATGACAGTAACCTTTGAATAGATAACGTTAAGATGTTGTTCTACCATATGGTTATTGAAGTATCGATCCTCTGCAACTTGCAAATGGATAACTGGCATAGCAATTTGTTCCTGGCATAAATCGAGCGTAAACATACATACTGCAGTATCCATATATGTACGTACATCATTAATTCTCCAAAGGTTAATCTCAAAATCTATGCGACGGTTACGTTCCTCTATATCTGCGTCCTTCATTTTGACGTGAGTATCAGCCATTCTGTTGTAGGTCATTCTTATAAGCGATGGACGAAGAGCAATATGTTTCACAAAAAGGGAAGGCAGTAAGTTCGAAAAGAAGCTTGCACTATATCTAAGCAATAAAAAATTACTGCGTTTAAATATAAATTCTTCATGGTTAACAAATCCAACAATACTTACGATAAGTTCAACTCGGTTTGTAAGCTCTGGAAAGCGTTGCAGCATCCTTGTAGCTATTGCAAAGCCTAGTGACATGCCTAGGATAGTTACTTTTTTACGACGGTACTTCATTTTAATAAACGAAGCTAAATAGTCAGCCATGTTATCTATAGATGGTTTCTCACCAATCTTATAAAATGAATCCATTCCGCCGCACCCTGGAAGATCTGGCACCGTAACTGCTCCGTAGCGATTAAGTGTTTCAGCTATACCGAAAATACGCTCGATACTAGCATGCATGCCATAAATAAGTAGGAGCTCTCGCTTTTTGTTTTTTGGAGACGGCAAACGCAGCATTCGGCCATGCAAACCATTCATGGTCAAAGGTGAGATAAAATCGGCAGGATCAAGTACTTTTTTGTTCATTACTCCTTAAAATGTAGCGTATAACAGATAAAATGCCAAGTTAAAAATACATGACTTTCCGGTATACTAGAATAGTCATGAAAACACGTAACATAAAATTGCTAGTAATAATCATTGCCATATTTTTTGGAGGCATGTACTTGATACGTGGAGCAGTCATTAAAGTACGTGACGACCAAGATAAAGTTAAGAGTACTTCAGGATTCAACTCAGAACGATATAGCATCAGTAAGCCTGGAAGTATCTGGTGGCTAGTAAACAAAAATCGACCACTTCCAGCAGGCTACGTTCCGCCGAATCTTTCTGTACCGAACGTTACCAGGCGACTAGACAAAGATAACGAATCTATGAAGATAGATAGTGCTATAGCAAAAAATATTGAAGATTTATTTTCAGCAGCTAAGCAAGCTGGTCATCCGTTAGTATTTGCAAGCGGCTATCGATCTGAAGAATATCAAAGGCAACTGTTTCAACGCTACGTACAAGAAGGCGGTCAAGATTATGCCGATAAAACAAGTGCTAAGCCAGGTACAAGCGAACATCAGACTGGACTGGCTTTTGATGTCTGTGAAGTAAACACAGACTGCGAGCTTGAGACTTCGTTCGGCGATATGAATGCAGGAAGATGGGTAAAAGATAATGCCTACAAGTATGGATTTATCGTTCGTTACCTTGAAGGCAAAGAGAATGAAACGGGCTACACATATGAGCCATGGCACCTGCGCTACGTAGGAAAAGATCTTGCAACCGAACTATATAGCTCAAACCAAACAATGGAAGATTACTTCAACGTTAAATAGTAGTGTTCACCATATCTTGGCTGCTCGCTTAAACCTCCAGCTAAAAGAAGGTTCTTGTATCGCTTGATCTAAGACCACATCGCTACTTGTTTTTGACACTACTTGAACATTACCTACGACTTGACCTTGTGAGGCTGGAGCTTGTAATTCATTAAGCTTAACTGTTGCCTGGTACTTAGTTCCGGCCCATCCATAGGTGTTTAAGTCATTGGAAGCAAGTACAGATACTTTTCCTTGCCAAGGTATATCGTAAAAGCCGAGCTTCTGGTCCTTTTGAATAACTCTTGATTGAATGTAATTATTTTCTAGCGATTTTAAAAGAGGCAGGGAATCAGCCATAGCTTTAGGTTTATCTGGCGCACCAAGAATAGCTGCTATAAGAGTCTTCGTAGTACCGTCTGGCATGGTTCTTGTGGCTGAGACCAAATAACATCCGCCCGCCTGGTCAGTTGTTCCGGTCTTAATTCCATTAATGCCGTCTCTACCTAGCAAGTAGTTGGTAGAAAAAATTTCACCCTGTACTGGAATAACTGCTTTTTTGAGGCCTACTATTTCAGACAGTACCGGATCATTCATAGCAGCTTGCCCAAGTAGTACTAAATCACTCGCTGTACTTTTAGTAGTTGGTAGGAATCCACTTGGATCAGTAATAGTCGTATTTTTCATGCCCAGAGATAAGGCAAGTGTATTAGCGTATTCGTTGTATTGTCGTACGGAGCCAAAAGCCCATGTAGAGAGTGTTTCGGCCATGTTGTTGGCAGACGGGAGCATCAAAGCTTCGAGTGCTTGTCGCTCAGTTATGGTCTCGCCAATCGCGATCTTAACTACTGAACCATCCTGTGACACGTATTTGTCATATAGATTAACGTCAGCAATACTCAAAGTTATGGTTGGACCTTGCTCATTAGCTCCAAGTGGCTTTTTACGCAGTACTGCGAGAGCAGTAAGGGTCTTGGCTGTACTTGCAATTGGCCTAGGGGTTGTATCACTACTAGAGCTTAACAGCCCACTATCCAAAGATCCAACGGCAGATTGACCATAATTAGGCCAAGCTATATTCATATTTCCACTTATGTAGGATGGGGAGGAGGGGAGTGCCTTAATAGTCGGTAATGGCATAAAGAAACGAGTTGTAATCAGTCCAACGTACGTCAGCATTAAGACTAAAAGCCCTACAATAACGACGCGCTTACTAGATCGAAACTTAATTCTTCGCTTGCCTTGCTTATGTTGTCTGTGGTCAATAATATGCATATGCGCTTAATACTACTATACCAAAAGGTTAGAGCATTGTCAGAAGCTTGATTTTAAGCTAAAATTGTTCTGTTACATGTACCACGTGTAATTGAATAACGTTAGGGCGTGGCCAAGTGGTAAGGCACCAGTTTTTGGTACTGGCATTCGGGGGTTCGAATCCCTCCGCCCTAGCCATGATTGACTTTAATCGTAATCAATATGAGGTTCTGTTGTTATTATGGTATTAGGCATACAATATGCATAAATACTTAATAAGGGTCTCGCATGGATGACGATAAATCACAGAACCAAAACCAAAATGATCAGATACCAACAAGTCCCGCTGAACAACCGCGGTATGTAGAACCAAAGCATACTGAGATTAAGACAAGTAAAAGCTCTTTTTTAAAAAATATAAAAGTCTTTATTGGTATTGCTTTAGCATTAGTGATTATTGGAGTAAGTATTTTCTTTAATCGTAACACTGCAAAGTCGGACGCTAAACCGCTAGTAAACTATATCCTTAGTATTGGTGGACGTGAAATATGTAGTGAAGACAATAACGCTAAGGGTTTTCTAAATGCTGCGAGTGGGCCGTGGTTTATGGGCTACTATTACATACCTCAGAGTAAAAATATTGCTAATGAACTAAAGGAACAACTTAGAAAACAATCGATAGATATAATTTCAACACAAGATTTTAAGGCAAAACTAGGTGCAGATGGTCATGGCTTTCAACTAAGACCAACCGATTCAGAGAATAAGAAACTAAATGAATATTACATTTACAAGTCTGACAAAGAGTATGTAGAGGTTAACCTAATAAACGACGGAGTACCATACTTGCGCTGTGCTTACGGCACTAGAAGCTATGAGCCTAAAGCAGGGGATGGATACACAGTTATCGAGTTTTATTGGACTAAGTGGGGTAAATAACCTAAGCACTACTAACCTTCTTAAAAGATTTATTACATCGCCAACTATTAGAACCAGTCCTAGATCTACAACTTGCCATGTATCAATATGACTCCTGTAAAGTTTTCAACATGCCTCATTAAGCCCTAGCCAGAAGTAAATCAATAAGATGAGCTTTTTTTAATTAACTTTCGTAAATATCGCTCTAGAACTTAACTGCTATATACTACTAAGTAAGTATGCAAAACGATTACCTACCAATACCTGAACTACATAGTAAGGACCTTAAGAAGGCTTTTTACAAGAAAAAGAAGTTCTGGCTTATATTAATTATTTTCGCATTACTGGCTCTAGTTATATTCTTCGTATTTGGTAGGCGAGACACAAAAGAGTCAAATAGTTCTAATGTAGAATCATCAATCCCTTTAAAGCAGAATTCTAAGAATAAGGATTATATAAGACTGATCGCTACTGGCGACACAATTGCACACGATGCACTAAATGCGCAGGCTAAAAATTCAGATGGCTCATATGACTATTACCAGTTTATGAAACCTATGCGGCCATACTTCGATACTTCTGATATAAACTTTTGCAACCAAGCCGTACCAGGTGGGGGAACTAAGTTTGGTATTAGTGGCTATCCAGTATTTAACTCACCACTTGAGGTTGCACGTGATCTTAACAAACTAGGCTGTAACGTTATTAACACTGGCACTAACCATACGTTCGATCGTGGCCAAGATGTTATAGATGCAGAGCTTAATTATTGGGACACACTCCCAGGAATGTTAGCCGTAGCTGGAGCTAATCGTAATCAGAAAGAACAAGATACGATTCGCTACTATAGTATCAATGGAGTTAAATTTGCATTTCTATCCTATTCAACATATAGCAATATAACTCCACCTAATACATATGGTCTCAATACGTACGATCCGGCGAAAGCTGAGTCACAAGTAAAAGACGCACGACAGAATTCAGATATCGTTATCGTGAGTATGCGTTGGGGAACGGAGTATTCATCAGATATAAATGCAGAGCAAGAGAGAATAAGTCAAAAACTGAGCGACTGGGGATCAGACATAATTCTAGGTCATGGTCCTCACGTGTTAGAGCCAGTTAAGATACTGGAGTCTAGAGACGGACGCAAAACTTTATGCTGGTATTCATTAGGTAATTTCTTAAATGCCCAAATCCCGCCGGAGTCCTTAGTCAATGGGCTTGCAATAATGGATATAGATATTGCCACCAAAAAAGTAAAGGAACCTTCTTTCATGCCGATATATATGCACTACGAATGGACTCCCGAACAAAAAGCTAGCGAAGATCTACTTAAGCGCAAAAACTTTACACTCGTTCCACTGGATCAATCGAAGGATCTGCTAAGCCGATCTCAAAACAACACTACAATAGAAGAACAGACAAAAAGAATTACTAGTATATTAAATACCTATACTCCTGTTTCTATTCTTTCTTCAGAAGATGCCCTAAAAAAGTAGCCCTTAATTCTTTACAAAGAGCTTATTTAGGTTGATAGATTACTGTCTTACCATTTTCTTCATTTGTCGTAAACTTTACAGACCCGTCACTTTGGATATTTACACCATAGATCGTTACGTCCGATGCCTGAACAGTAGTGCCGTGCGTTTCGCTTATCATTTGAGCGATGTTTTTAGACCCAGCGATTTCAGCTCCTGTTGAGCACGACTGTAGAATTACTTGGAAGTTAGGACCAAGATGTCGCTTAAATTCATTAGACTCGATTTTATTAATTTTTTCAATATTTTTAAGCTTTTGAACCTTTTCCACGGCTTCAAGGTATCCACTTATATTTATTCGCTCGTCATTAACGCCCATAATCATGCCCCCTGAGTTGCCATGGGCATGAACGATAAATCTGCTGACGTCAGGTTCGCGACCCAAGGACCTTTCACGTTGACCAACATTTACTGCAACACGAGCAGTTTCAGTGCCGGAATTTGCTTCAAAATAAAATACGCCGTCACCTACTTCAGCACTAAATTTGGCCCCTTTTCCTGTGTATGAATTCCAGTCCGCTCGGGCTTCAACGACAACTGACTGTACTTTTTCTCCAGACTTCCATCGCTCTAGTTGATTTCCTAGGTCTTCGGTTTTGTGTCGTGAAAAATTATATATTCCAAATGAATCAATAATCTCCTGAGTATTCTCTGCGCCCAAGACTTCTAAGCTTTTTTCAAGAGCTTTCATTTGACCCAAAAAAGCATGCGACTGGTCTATGGAGATATTTTTAACATCTATATCTTCTAATTTGCCACCTATTGCCAATGTACTTCTATTGTTATAGTAATGCTGATTAAGTGCACTATATGTACTCCAAGATTTAAAAATATCTAAAACAAGTTCGTCAGATAATCCAGTGCCGCGTAATCTTTTTTCAAGAAATGGTAAATCAGATAGTTGGACTTCCGGTAACGAATCCTTTGAGATAGGGTAGTCTGCCTCGCTAAAGCGCTTAGTGTAAAAATCTGTTAATTGTGATTCTGTTAATTTATCAATAATACCATCTCTAATTTCTTTTGAAGCAATTTCAGGTGATTCAGCGGAAGAAGCTAAGCTTCTGATAATAGATTTAATACCCGAACCTTCTAGCATTCCAAGTAGCTCACTAGCAGGTGTTGATAAAACATTGCTTACATCATCTAAATACTTTGCAAGCTGGTTGAAACTTTCTGGAGATACTCCACGAGCCACTTGTTCAATGAGTTCATTGGTCATAATGTCATGACTTCTTAGAACTTGTAGAGCCTCACTTGTAGCTTTTATGTCTAAACCCTTGAACTCACTGAGTAGTCCAGCATTATTCGTAAGTGCACCAATAACAAGTTGTGCATCCTCAGGATTTTCTGAGATAAATTTTTCAAAATTTTTAATTTCGTCAGTATTGACGACGCCCTTTTCGCTAGGGAGCCCACGTTCATCTCTTTCATGAGTAACAAAAATCCTTTTAGCTTGCCAAGGTTCGATACCTAATAGTTTTATTGCTTCTGCTACAGCTGTAGGGTTGTCTGTAGACTTATACAAGTCAATCATTACCTCGGCTTTATTTGTAGACTCAATGACCTGATACATTGTATCAAGCGCTTTTTGCCGCTCTTCTGCTGGTAATACTTCTAATTCTTTTAATTTTTGCAATACCACTAAACCACTACGCTCAGGAAGTGAGCTGAGCTTAAGCGGAGAATCCGGCATGCTTAGTACAGCCAATAGATCGGTGATCTCTTCATCTTGAATTACATTGTCAATTGTCTGTAGCGGCTTATCCATTACGGATAAATCGTAATCAATGGATTTTCCAGTTGCATATGAAAGTAGGTTTTTTGCACCATCGATATTTTTACCGAGTTTATGATGACTAGTATCAACATATATGTCTTTAGACTCTTGGCAGGCAGTCAAAAGCTCATTACCAAGTCCTGCGCGAACTACGTCACGAAAGACTTTTCTATCGGGCCTCGGATTATCTTTTTCTTTAACGTCTCTTAGAATAATAACGGATTCCATAGTATCGATTGCGCCCTGGGTATCGCCAGCTTCACGTAATGCCTTAGCTTTCTCAATTGCTAACGTATAAGCAGTCTCATACACGGACTCTTTTTCATGTGCTTCCCGTTGATCACGTTTAGCATCATTCTCGGCTTCAGGTTCTAAAAAAGAAAAACCTTCTTGCTCTAATTTGGCGTGAGCTTGCCCTAAAAGTTCTGCTGAACCAGAAAGAAGGTGACTAATTTTTTCTTTACCGGCATGTGCCGCCTCTACAGCTTCAGCTTGTAAAGCACTCGAATCATGGTCTGGATTAGTAATATTTCTTTCAAAATTAGTTTCAGTGTAATTATGACCGCGATCACTAGTCTTTTCGGATTGTTCAAACATATCTACGTGCGACAATCTTAAAGATAACTCACCCAATTCTTCGGCAATATGGGGCGGAACATGCTCAAGATGCTGTTGTAAGAGTTCATCAACAGGTCTTGCGTCAATTGTGGGCGCTAATTCACTCATTACGCTTGAGTTTATAGAACTTTCTCTCTTATGACAATGGTAAATACCCTAAATAAAATAGGTATTGTCAGCATACCGTAGCTTTTAGGCGTTACTATATTTATGTTAATTAGTTAGTAGCTATTCTATTCCTATTTTGTTTATAGATGTAAACCCTGTCAAAATATATGCAAATGCACGAACACGAGACTAAAGATACTCAGCTACTAAATACAATAGGCGGTATTTCTATTGCCAACCTTGCAATCGGAGCAGCTGAACTTACTGCCGGAACTCTCACTCATAGCGCAACCTTAACAATGGCAGGTATGCACGATATGTCAGACGGTGGACTTTATTTTCTTAAACGACGAGCAGCAGGGGAAAGCGATCCAGTAAAGAAGCGTCGGCTACGGCGCATTGGTGCAAGTGCTCTTATGTTTGTATCCCTCGGGCTTGGTGCTCACGAAATACATAGTCACGTTGACGGAGACAGTCCAAAGCCTGATCTTGCTGCAGGAATAATCGGAGTGACAGCTGCAGCTGCCAACATTGCAGCAGCGGTTACTATGCATGGCAAAAGGGATAATCATGATGGTAAGGACACATGGAAGCATATCGCCTACGTAGATCTTCCATCAGCAGGCGTTACGCTAATCGCAACACCACTTTCGGTAAAGTATCCTAGCGTTGACCTTGCAGGGAGTTTAGCGATAATGGGCATGGCTTGTTCCGTAGGTCTTAGTACCTGGAAGGATTCAGTAGTTTAATATTAAAAGACCAAGGATTGCGAAACTAAAAGGAGAATAAATACATGACACCA
>Ga0209087_1001068_pt1 | contig 16335 bp, 16 predicted proteins | sample S_130805_EF_Meta_FD_187321 | JGI IMG/M metagenome (GOLD analysis project Ga0209087, IMG submission 187321) | Freshwater microbial communities from Lake Simoncouche, Canada to study carbon cycling - S_130805_EF_MetaG (SPAdes) (version 2) | ecosystem: Environmental > Aquatic > Freshwater > Lake ... | reverse complement strand
AGAGCGGCTCCCCGCCGCACCCACGCCGCCCGCCCTATCATTGAGCGGTGCGCTACGCCGTTGATCTCGGGAATAGTGCGGCGAAGGCCGCCCTGCTTGACGGTGCCGTGGTGCGCCTCCCCGCCCCTACTGATCCCCGCGACGCCGTCGCCTGGGGCGGTGTTGCGGCCGAGTTGATCGCAGCGATCCGCGCCGATGCGCAGCGCGCAGGTGAAGCGGCAATCCTCCGTGTAGCGAGCGTGGTGCCAGCCGGCGCCGAGGCGCTCCGCGCCGTGGCGAAGAGCGCGGATCTCTCCATTGAGTTCGTGAGCGTGGCCGATGTTCCGCTCGAGCTGGCACTCACCCCACCGGCCCAGATCGGCATCGACCGTCTCCTTGCCGCGTGGCTCGCCTATACGGAGTACGGCGCCCCCGCAGGGCGCGGCGCGATTGCGGTGACCCTCGGCACAGCACTGACCCTCACCTGCGTCGATCGAAGTGGCCGCCTCATTGGCGGCGCGATCACCCCCTCTCCCGTACTCGCCTCCCGCGCCCTGGCGAGCGGCGCCGCCGCACTCCCACTTGTTGCCATCTATGACGAGAGCCCCGATCTCGCTGGGCCGATTGGCGCCAACACCGCCGAAGCGCTCAGTGCCGGAATTCTTCGCGGTGCGCGCGGTGCCCTCACCGCGCTGATCGCGGAGTCGATCGAAGAGATGTCGCGCCGAGATCCGAGTGCGCCGACTCCTGCCGTCGTGTTGAGCGGCGGTGCGGCGCTCGCCGGTTGGTGCGCCACGGTTGCCGCGGATCATCGCGATGCCGAATATGTGCTGCGCGCAATCCACGCACTCCCCGCAGCGGTGCGCGCATGAGCAAGCGCCTGGCCGGACGACTCGTCGTTCTTGGCATCACCGGCTCCATCGCCGCCTATAAGTCGCCAGAGATCGTGCGTGCACTGCGCGCCGAGGGTGCCGATGTGCAGGCGCTCCTCACCCCAGCTGCCACGCGGTTCGTCTCACCGCTCACCCTGCGCACACTCACAGGGCACGCCGTTGATGCCGATCTCCTCGACCTGCTCCCCGACGGTCGCATCGGCCACATCGTTGCCGCCGACTCCGCCGATGTGATCCTGATCGCGCCGGCAACCGCACAGTGGATCGGCGCCATGGCGAGCGGTCTCGCCGGAGATGTCGTCACCGCCGCCTGCCTCGCCACTACGGCACCCGTGATCGTTGCCCCAGCAATGGATGGCGAAATGTGGGCGCATGCTGCCACGCAAACAAACGCGACGCGGCTACGTGACGACTTCGGCTACACCCTTGTTGCGCCGGAGAGTGGCCCGCTCGCGAGTGGCGCGACGGGCGTCGGTCGCCTCGCCGAAACTACAGCAATCATTGCTGCCGTAGTGGCTGCTATCGGAGCCGCGCCGATTCGCGAGCCGAACGAGAGCCGCCGTCCTCCAGCGGTACCCGCTGGTGATCTTTCTGGTCGACGGATCGTGGTTACTGCGGGTGGCACCGAGGAGCCGATCGATGCGGTGCGCATCTTGGCGAATCGCTCGTCAGGTCGCCAGGGGATCGCCCTTGCCGAGGCGGCGCGCGATCGTGGCGCCGACGTCACCCTCATCGCCGCGCGTGTCAGCGTGCCGCTCCCTGAGGGTGTCACCATCGTGCGCGCCATGAGCGTTGACGCGCTCGATGCTGCACTGCGCAGCGCGCTCCTCGCCGCACCGAACGGCAGCGCAACAACCCCCGCCGATGCGCTCATCGCCACCGCCGCCGTCTCTGACTTTCGCGTTGCGGGCGGCCCGCTGACCGAGAAGCTGCGTCGCGATGGCGAGATCACGCTACGCCTCACGCCCACCCCCGACCTACTCGCAGGCGTCGCGCAGGCACTCGGCGCACGTTCCACGCGTCAGACGCTGCTCGTGGGCTTCTCGGCAGAGGCGAGTGCCACGCCGCGGGCGCGCGAGAAGTTGCAGCACAAGGACCTCGACCTCATCGTCGCCAACGACGTCACGGCGCCTGGCATTGGATTTGAGAGCGCCGAGAATGCGGCAGAAATCATTGGGGCCGACGACCTCGTTACCCGTGTCGGCCCTGCGCCGAAGCGTGTCGTGGCCGACGCGATCTTGGACCGAGTGGCGGCACTCCTCTCAGCGCGAGCGAGTTGATGGCGCGGCACACCGTTGCCGACATGCGCGCCGTCCACGCCGCGGGTGGCCACTTCGCCGTCGTCACCGCATGGGATCGACCCACCGCTGAGTTCGCCGAGGCGGCTGGGATTAAATTCGTACTCGTGGGTGATTCACTCGCACAGGTTGCGCTCGGATATGAATCTACCGTTCGCATTGGAATGAGCGAGATGCTGCATCACACCGCCGCCGTAGTGCGCTCAACCAGCACCGCACTGGTGATCGGCGACATGCCCTTCCTTTCGTACGTTGATGTGCCAAGTGCATCCGAGAACGCTGCGCGATTCATTCGCGATACTGGCGCCGGTGCTGTGAAGCTCGAGGGTGGCGTGGCCATGGCCCCCATCGTCGCTGCCCTGGTGCGCAGTGGCGTTCCCGTGATTGGGCACATTGGCTTCACGCCGCAGTCGTCGCTGAATGAGAGCAAGCCGCGCGCGAAGGGTCGCCTCCCCGAGGCGGCGGCGGCACTCCTTGAAGATGCGATCGCCCTGCAGGAGGCCGGCGCATCGGCGATCGTGATTGAGCTCGTGCCACAGGAGCTTGCAGCCGCCATCACCAGCCGCCTGACGATTCCAACTATCGGCATCGGCGCGGGTGCCGGCTGCACCGCGCAGGTGCAGGTGCTCCCCGATCTCCTCGGCCTGCTCGGCGGCACTGCGCCACGTCACGCTGGGCGCATCGCCAACCTTCGTGACGAGGCGATTGCCGCACTCACCACCTGGCGGACGAGCGTGGAGGCGGGAGACTTCCCCGCCGCAGCGCAAGCGATCGCCGCTGACGCAACGCTCATCGCCGCCCTCGACGAGCTCCCGCGTTAGCTCAGTCGTAGAGTGATGCGCACCGTCACCACTCGCGCAGAGCTCGACCAGACACTCGCTCAGCTCCCCCGCCCTGTTGCGCTGGTACCCACGATGGGGGCGCTCCACGCCGGCCATGCCGCGCTCATCGCCGCCGCGCGCCGCACCGCTGCAACCGTGGTGGTCTCGATCTTCGTTAATCCACGACAGTTCGGATCTGCCGATGATGTGGCGCGATATCCGCGCACGCTCGAAGCCGACCAGCAGCTTGCCGAGGCGACCGGTGCAGACCTCCTCTTCGCCCCCAGCGTTGACGAGATCTATCCGCCCAATGAGCCACAGGCCAACGTTGAGCCAGGGCCACTCGCCAGCCGACTTGAGGGTGCGTCACGGCCTGGGCATTTCACGGGCGTGGCGACCGTTGTCTCGCGACTCTTTGATCTAGTGCACCCCGATCAGGCTCTCTTCGGCGCGAAGGACGCACAGCAGGTGCGCGTCATTGAATGGATGGCAGCGGAGCGGAGCGATCACATCGTGATCCACCGCGTCGCAACCGTGCGCGACGCTGATGGTCTTGCGCTCAGTTCACGCAATCAGCTGCTCTCAGCAGCGGGCCGCGCCGCCGCTGCACAATCAATCCCCGTCGCCCTCTCGCTCATCGCCGAGGCGTATGCATCTGGCGTTACGAGCGTTGCCATGCTGCGGGCACTCGCCGAACGGGTGATCGCCACCGAACCGAGCCTCTCGCTCGACTACCTCGACTTTGCTGAGAGCGCAACGCTCGTGCCACTTGCAGAAGAGGCACAGGTGGGTGATGCCGCATCTGGCGAAGTGCTCGTCTCGCTCGCCGCCGTTGTAGATGATGTGCGCCTGATTGACGCGATCACGCTCCCGTAGGGGCGCCGCTTAGCGCGTTGGAACTGCCCGCGCCGCGGCGAGGATGCGCTCCACGTCAAGGGAGCCGGCAACCAGCTGCTTGATCTCTTCAATCTTGCGCAGGTCTTCAGGGTGGGTCTTCACCAGTAGATCGTGCACCTTTGCAGCAACGCTGTAGGTATCGCCCTCCATCAGCACTGCGAAGATGTTCGCCTTACGAATCAGCTCCAGCACGCGTGCGCTCGGTCGATAGCCGCCGCTGAGCACGAAGCCAAGCGGTCGGTTCGGATGATCTTGCCCGTCAAGCCAGAGGTTGGTAAGGACCTCGATGACGTCCTCGCGATCACCAGGGACCACCACGAGGGCGCTATCGCCGATGCGCTGCATCACATGCTCTGGCTGCATTGCGGCAACGGAGACGCGGCCGATGATCGCGTCCATGTCACGACCTGGCCAGAGCGTCTCACCTTGCAGCCCGTCTTCAATGATCGCCAGCGTGGGGTTCGAGAGAATCTGTCGATACGGAAGGACGCCGAGGAGCGGAATCCCGTGGCGCGCGAGCCCCTTCTCAAGGAGGCGCGGTAGCTCTGGCTGCAGATCAAGATCGACCTTGTTCACAATGGCGCCGGCGACCTCAACGCCGCGCGCGGCGAAGAGCGCTGCGTTCAGCACGATCTCGTCGATCGGTCGGCCGATACCACCCTCGCTCACGATGATCACCGGCGCACCGAGCAGCGCGGCAACATCGGCGTTGCTCAAGCCGATCACCGCACCAACGCCCGCATGCCCTGTCCCCTCAAGCAGCAGCAGTTCGTGCCTCTGGGCAAGCTCAACCTGGGCGGCGATGATCTTCGCACCGAGGTCTTCCACGACCTGCCCCTCGATCACCTTGCGCGTGAAGCCGCGCGGAATCTGCACCGGAGAGAGAAGCGCGACCGCATCGGTCAGGTCAAAGACACCACGCATCAGCGCGGCATCTTCGTCGGCGGGGGTGTCGTCAATGGTGATCCAGCGCTGGCCGACCGGCTTCATGAATCCCGCATCCAGCCCTTGCGCGCGGAAGGCGGCAAAGAGTCCGAGTGAGGTGGTCGTCTTGCCGCGGTTCTGTCCCGTCGCGGCGAGGAAGAGCTGCCGTGCGCCCGCGGCGCCGGTCATCGGGTTACGCCTCTTCGCGCGGCGCGGTGCGACGCTCGATCAGGTTGACCGCCTCTTTGAGGCGCGTCACCGACTCCTGGTCAACATCCTCACGGCTGATGTGTGTGCCGAGCTTGTCGAGCACCTCGGCGGCTACTTCAAGGAAGACATTGGCGTCAGCGATAAAGAACTCCGACTCGTTGCTGTAGCGCACAAAGGTGAGTCGCCCCTGCAACGTTCGTCGGTCGTCGGCGTGGGCCACCTGTGTGGTGAAGTTGTGCCCCTGAATGCCGTCGGGGTTCGAGAGGAAGCTCAGCGCGTTGTCGATCGCCAGGCCGAAGCGTGCGCGCCAGCCGGCGAGTCGATCGACCACCTCGGCCGGCAGTCGTAGTTCCGTCACCTCGTCGAAGACCTCGGGGGCCGCCGTGAGTGCGGTCACCAGGGTCGAGCCCTGGCGCTGACCGAGCATCGCCTGCAGCGAACGCTCGAGCGTGACCACCTCGGCGTCGAAGTGGCTCGACGTGATCAGGTCAACGAGCAGATCCTCAACGTTGTCGAGCGCCGACCCTTCGGTGAGCGCGGCGGCAAGCGCGAGGATCTCCTCGCGAAAGAGAAAGCGCTCTTCGTGGTCTAGGCCAGCCATGTGCGCATCCTAGCGCGCAGGGGGGTTACGGGTAGATACCCCGCACCGTCATGGCATCGGCAACACGCTGCACCGAGAGGAGATAGGCACCTGTGCGCAGGTGGCTCTTCTCCTTCTGGGCCATGTCGTAGACCTCGTGGAAGGCGCGGACCATCTTCTTCTCAAGGCGAATGTTGACCTCTTCCTCTTCCCAGAAGTCGCGGTTCAGGTCCTGCACCCACTCGAAGTAGCTCACCGTCACACCACCTGCGTTGCAGAGGATGTCAGGGATCACCATTGCGCCGTTCGCAAAGAGAATGTCATCGGCCTCTGGGGTCGTCGGCCCGTTGGCCGCCTCAGCGACGATCTTCGTCTTGATCTTCCCCGCATTCTCCGCCGTAATCTGATTCTCGAGGGCCGCTGGAATGAGCACGTCACAGGCAATCTCCAAGATCGCTTGGTTGCTCACTGGCGTAGAGCCAGCAAAGCCAACGACGCTCCCCGTCTTCTTCTTATGTGCGTCAACTGCGTTCAGGTCAAGCCCGGCTGGATTGTGAATACCGCCGCTGCTGTCGGAGACGGCGATCACCTTCGAGCCAAGCTCGCTGATCAGTCGTGCGGCAATGGATCCGGCGTTGCCGTATCCCTGCACCACCACTGTCGCACCCTTGAGGTTCAGGTTGATCTTGCCCGCCGCTTCGCGAATGCAGAAGACTGCGCCGCGCGCCGTTGCCTCGTTGCGGCCCTTTGAGCCGCCGAGCGCAATCGGCTTGCCGGTGACGACACCAGGAACGGTGTAGCCAACGTGCATGGAATAGGTGTCCATCATCCAGGCCATCGTTTGGCTGTTGGTGTTTACGTCTGGCGCCGGAATATCGGACTCTGGCCCAATGATGACGGCGATTTCGGTTGTGAAGCGTCGCGTCAGGCGCTCAAGTTCGCCCAGGGACAACTTCTTTGGGTCAACGGTGACGCCACCCTTGCCGCCGCCGTAGGGAAGATCCATCACGGCGCACTTCCACGACATCCACATGGAGAGGGCCTTTACCTCTTCGATGTTCACGTCCTGGTGGAAGCGGATGCCGCCCTTTGCTGGGCCGCGTCCGAGGTTGTGCTGCACGCGGTGCCCCTCGAAAACTCGGGTTGAGCCGTCATCCATGCGCACAGGGAAGTGCACGGTGAGCTGGCGACGCGGCTCGCGCAAGACGGCGGCGATGCCGGAGTCGAGGCCGAGCCGCTTTGCGGCAAGGTCAAACTGCTGCTGCGCAACTGCCCAGGCGCTCTTCTGTGCACTCATCGTTTTGTACCTCTCCTCTGCCGCCCTGGCGGGTGCCTGGCGGACGCCGTGCGGCGATCGACACAACCCTACAACGCGCCCCAAAAAGACGTTGCGCGTAGGTTGCGGCGTGCTCCCGCCCGAGCGGCGGAGCGGGCTACGCGGCTAGGCGCGGATCAGCGCGACGCCGAGACCCTTCGGGCCGGTGTGTGGGCCAATCGCCGCACCCGCTCGAACGATCCCTGGCTTCAGGGCCGCAATCTCGGGGTAGCGCGCGCAGACCTCGTCGCGGAACGCTTCAATGTCGGGAGCCTCCGCATGAAGCATGGTCAGCTCCTGGATCGGTGCTGCACCAATGATCTCCATGAACTTTTCGCGCGCCTTCGAAGAGGTGCGCGGCTTGTCGAGGGTGACGACCTCGCCATCGATGATGTCGATGATCGGCTTCACTGAGAGGAGTCCGCCAATCGCAGCGCGTGCTGGGCTGATGCGGCCGCCGGCCTTCAGGTAGTCGAGTGAATCGAGGAAGAAGATCACGTGCGTCTTTGGAATGAGCTCACCGAGCTCGGCGACGATCTGCGGCGCATTCCACCCTTCGGCGGCGCGATGGTAGGCGCGCGCAACAAGCAGGCCCTGGGCGGCCGACGCGGTCGCGGTGTCAACGAGATGAATGTTCTTCGACTGCGGATGGTCCGCCGCGGCGATCTCCGCGTTGCGGAAGGTCGCTGAAAGCTTCGAGGCAACATGCACCGAGACAATCTCATCGGCGCCACCAGCGAAGGCTCGGTCATACGCCGCAGTGAATGCGGCGGGCGGTGGTGCAGCAGTCTTTGGGAACGGTGCCCCTGGAGCGGTGAGTCGCTTCCAGAACTGATCCATGGAGAGCTCTTCGTTGACCTTGAAGCTCTCCGAACCGAAGGTGACGATGATCGGGACGATGGTGATGCCGAGCTGCTTCGCCGCATCAGGTGGAATGTCCGAGGCGCTGTCGGTGATGATTGCGACCTTTGGCTTCGTCATGATGTGACTCCCTCCCCCTACGTTTTCAGCGCCGCGCGCTGACCTGTTCTCACGATTCTATCGGCGCCGATCAGCCGTGCGCGCCGTGTTGCCCAGGTGCGCTCGGCGAGAGAATTTCGTGCTCAACTCGGCGCAGGATCAGCAGGAATGTGCCCGCAACCACAAGGAATCCGAGGGTGGCGTAGACCAAACCGTCGACCCCATAGGAGGTCGCCAGGTCACCCGCAATCTTCACGCCAATCACCTGGCCGAGGCCCAGGAAGATGGAGTAGAGGCCCATGACCGCGCTTCGATCGGTGTGATACCGCTCGGAGACGTCAGCCAAGAAGCCGAGCGCCGCCGGCGTTGCTCCCGCAATAAAGAACATGGAGCCACAGAGCAGGGTGAAGAGCAGTGCGATGAGCGGCAGGTCGGCGCCACTAAGTCGATTCATCGTAAAGACCGCGGCCATGGCTACAACGAAGGCGACGAGGCCCAAGAGGAGCATCGTCGTTCGGCGGAAATTGGCGAAGCGGTTCCCCCAGAAGAAGAGGCCGACTCCACCAATCAGCGCCACAAAGGCGAAGGCGGAGGTGATCACCGTGAAGGGGAAGCCACTCATAAGGAACTGCCCGCGCGACTCAACCCCTGAATCGCCGAGGAGGAGGTTCAACCCCTGGGGCACCCAGACACCAATGATGGCGTTGATGGAGACCCATGTTGGCACGAAGAGCAGAATCCCTCGTTGGCTGAAGAGCTTGAGATATTTCTGGAGCCGGTTCTCCGTCGTATGCGCCGGACGCTCGTGCTCGTCTTTGACGCCGTAGGCGAAGAGTGCGAGTGAGAGCAGATAGATGCCACCATTGACGGCGAATGCGCCGACCGCAAAGAAATCCCAGAGCGGGCCGGCAAGCGCCGTGCCAGCGACGAGTAGTCCACCGAGCGTCGCCACTTCAAAGAGCGTGACGACGCGGCCGCGCAGCTTGGCGTCGTGGCTGGTCTTCGCCGCCACGTAGGAGAGGATCGACGGAACGCTCGCCGCAGTTGAAGAGCCTTCCAGAAGTCTGGTGCAGATGAGGAGCGGAATCGTGATCGCGAACGGCGTCAGCATGACGGCTGCCAAGCCGAAGAGTGGCCCGAGCAGCATCACCGGCTTTCGCCCAATCCGGTCGGCAATGATGCCGAAGATGGGCGAGCCGAGCAGCTCGGTCACATAGAAGGCGAGGGTGATCGTCGCTAGGTCAACGGGGGTGATGCTGACGGTGCCTGACTGATGGAGATGCTTGTTCCAGACGATCAGCAGCGCGCCCGTGGTCCCCGTTGCGGTGCGCAACGTCAGGGTGCCGAGGAGCAGCGCCTTCATTGATCCAGTCACCTATGCAGCATACGGGTTCCCGACTTCGGCGGTCGGTATACTCAGCCCATGCCAACCAATGTCGCCCAGTCGTATCCCTACAAGCGCGAGAGTGAGGCGGAGCGCGCCGACGCCATCGCCGGGACACTGGCCGCGCGCGAGGGTCTCGCTGAGAAACTCAGCGCCGAGGCGCTCCCCTATGACGGTGCCGATGGCGACGAGGCGTGGGCCTGGCGCTGCCGCACGGTCGGCTGCCCTGGGGTGCTCCACACCGCCGGCTATGCGCGCGAGAAGCATGCGATCGTGGCCCTCTGTGATGGCTGTGGCCAGATCGCGCTGCGATAGATGAGCGGCGAGCGCGTTCCCGAGATCGTGCCGATCAGTTCGGCGAATAAGCCGACGCAGGTCGAGATCGTTGGCGACCGCATTCGCATCGCCTCTCTTGAGGTCGTTGATCGAGCCCTCGCCGGCTTCCTCGAGAGCCGTACCCCTGAGGACCGCGCCGAAACGGTGGAGCGCGCCATGCGCGTTGGCCTCATGGCGCTGCAGAGCGCCAGCGGCTCCATCGACGTGGATCATGTGCGTCGCGCCTTCGACAAGTTGCTCACCGACGCCGGCGAGTCAAACAAGAAAGCGACCGCCGAAGTCGAAGAGATCCTGCGCAAGACCTTCGCCAACGAGGGTGGCGCTTTGCCTGCAACCCTGGAGCGCTTCCTCGGCGATAAGGGTGAGCTCGCCCTCTTCACAAAGGACTTGTTCGACGAGAATCGTCGCGACTCGGCGCTCGGCAAACTCAACACCATCCTTGGCACCTACTTCGATGGCGATGCGAGCAAGCTCGCCCACCTCCTTGACCCAACGCGCGAGGCGTCGCCGCTGAGCGGCTTCCGCGCCGAGATCGCCAAGCGCTTCGACGATGTGCTGCTGAAGATCGTCGAGCTCGACGCGTCGCAGAAGGCGGCGAAGGGCGAGCGCAAGAAGGGAACAGCGAAGGGCGCTGACTTTGAGTCACGCGTGATTGCCGAATACACCGAACTGCTGCGCGCTACCAACGATGAGATTGAGGGGACTGGTGGTCTGACCGGTGCAGTCCCCGACTCGAAGAAGGGTGACGCGGTGATCACCATCAATGGCCGCGACGCCTCCGCGGCGGTGCTGCGCATCGTTGTTGAGGTGAAGGACAAGTCGATGACGACTCCGGCCATTGAGAAGGAGCTCGCCGAGGCGCGGGAGAATCGCAAGGCCGAGATCGCGCTGATGGTCTTCAGTGAGGCGGCGGCCCCCGCGGGTGCTTCGCCATTCGTTATTAGTCGCCACGGCGTCTATTGCGTCGTTGATCCTGAGGCTCCCGACGTCGCGATCCTCGAGGCGGGATACCGACTCGCGCGCATCTCGGCACTGATCCGCGCTAAGTCGGAGGGGAGCGGCGCCGATCTCTCAGCGGTGAAAGATGCCATTGACGCGCTGCGCAGCCGATTGGACTCGGTCAAGGAGATCAAGAAGACCCTCACCGCGATCGACTCCACAACCGAGAAGGCGCGCGACGAGCTCGACGCCCTCCGTTCCGCGATCGTTACCGAGATCGATCGCATTGAAGAGCAGGTTCGAGCGAGCACCGCCGCCGCTCACGGACGGTGAGCAGGGCGATCGCCGACTGGCGGCGCTTCCTCACCGGCCGCTACGCCGCCTTCCGCACCCTCGCCATCTCCGACGCCATCGCCGTCGCCCTGAACGGCGACAGCCTCTCGATCCCCCTCGTCACGACGCTTGGCGCATCACCAGCACTTGCCACCCTCATCGGCCTCTTCCCCTTTGTCGGCGGCATGCTGCAAGGGCTGATGCCGACGGCACTGCGCAAGAGTGGCGGCGACCTGCGACGGCTCACCTTGCTGATCGGTGCGGCGGGCCTCCTGCGGCCCATCCTCTATATCGCCGTCGTAGTGGCGATTGCCGCCGGCGTACTTCCGCCACTCGCGGGCATCGGACTCATCGCGATCGGATTTGGCGTTGGCGCTACCGCGCAGGCGATTGCGGGGGCCAACGTGCAGACTTGGTTCGGTCGCATCCTCCCTGAGCGCGAGCGCCGCTTCGTTGCCCCACGCGCCCTCGCCATTCAGTTCGGGCTCGGCTCGGTGTTGCTTGTTCCCGTGGCGTTGCTCGTGCGCGTGGGCGAACAGGACTGGGGCGTCCTCATCTATGCGCCAGCATTCATTGGCGGCCTGATCGCGAGCCTCCTCTTCTTGCGCGCACTACGTGGCCTGCCACGACCCGGTGCCGTATCGGCCGGTCGTGCCGCAAGCTCAGGTCCGCTCTCAACGCCGGTGCGCCGCTTCATTCGCACCAACATCATCTCGGCGGTCGGCGCAGGATTCGCCCCATATCTTTCGGTGTACGCGATCGTTGTGCTCAAACAAGATGCGGCGTACGCCATCCTCATGTCGGCCATCGGCTCAGCTGCGGCACTCGTCGGCGCGATCCTCATTGGTAACTGGTTGGAGCGCGGCTCGGCGAGTCGCCTCTATCGCATCTCACTGGTCGTTCGCGGCGTCGGCATGGCCTCATCGGCACTCGCCGGTCCATGGAATCCGTATGCGCCAATCGTGTTGTTAGTTGTCATCGTCATCATCACCGTCGGCTTCGCCGCAGGCATGCTCTCGGCGCAGGAGCGCGTGCTGCGACTCGCCGCTCCCGGTGAATCAATTCGTGCGCAGTCGGCCTACGGCGCCACCACCGCAGGAGCACTCGCCGTCGGCCAGCTGGCGGGCGTGGCCGTGCTAGCCCTGCTGCCTGTTGCCTACCCCACCTACGTCGGCATCTTTGTCGTGACGGGGGCCTTCCGCCTCGTGGCCGCAGCGACCGCCGACGTGGGTGACGACTGGAACACAGCGACACGCATCCACCACGGTGAAGAGATGCCCGTCGAGACGGCCTTCGACTCACAGCGCTAGGCGCGGGGCTACACTGCCTCCAACGCCACCCCTCGTGGGGAGGCAAGAGCGTGCGAGCCGCCCGTGGCCCGCCCAAGGAGGGAAGCGATGCGCGTACCAGTAGAGATGCCCCGACTCGGCTACGACAGTGAGGTTGGCAAGATCGGCGCCTGGACGGCGAAGGTCGGCGACACCGTGACCGCAGGCCAGCCGATCGGCGAGCTTGAGACCGAGAAGGCCACCGTCGAGTTCGAAGCTCCGGTTGCTGGAACGCTCGTCGAAATCGTGCACGCCGCTGGCGCCGAAGTCGCCGTGGGTGCCGTGATCGCCTACGTCGAAGACGGCAAGTAAGCCGAACTCGCGCATGCCGAAGCCAGGGCGAACCCCCGTTGAGTTCACACCAATGCGCACGGCGATCAGCCGTCGCATGGTGGAATCCAAATCAAAGGCGCCGCACTTCTATGTCTCAACAGACATCGAGATGGATGCGGTCGTTGCCGCCAATGAGGCGCTGAACGCCGGACGCACTGGGGACGATCGCGTCACGCTCACTGCGTGGTTGGTGCGCGCACTCGCGCAATCGCTCGCCGCCTACCCCGCACTCAACGCGGTGTGGGAGGGCGAGGCGCTCGAGCGCTCCACGCCGATCAACATTGGCATCGCGATTGCGATTCCCGACGGACTCGTTGCGCCGGCACTCCTTGATTGCGCAGCAAAAGATCTCGCCACCATTTCAACGGAGCTGCGTGACCTAGTCGCGCGCACCAAGATTGGCAAGTTACGCCCTGCCGAATTTACCGAGCAGACGTTCACCCTCTCCAACCTTGGCTCGTTCCCGGTGACGCAGTTCACTGCCATCGTCACACCACCGCAGGTGGCCATCTTGGCGACGGGTCGCAGCGAGTCGCGCGCCGTGGTGCGCGATGGTGCCGTGGTGGCTCGCACGATGTTGACCGCAACACTCTCCGCCGACCATCGCGCCGTTGACGGTGCACTGGTCGCCGCCTTCCTCGGCGATCTGAAGTCGCGACTCGAGGCGCCGGCCGGTCTCGCCTGACGCCCATGAGCAGTCAGCCGCTCGGCGATCGCTCGAACTACCAACGCGGACGCCTCGACGCCAATGACCTTCTCCCCGATCCAGTCGACCAGTTCCACCGCTGGATCAACGAGGCGATCGCCCAGCAGGTCCCCGAGCCACTCGCCGCTGCCTTGGCCACCGCCGACGACGCGGGGAACCCGAGCGTCCGCATGATCCTGATCCGCGGGATTGGCCCCGAGGGGATCGACTTCTATACGAACCACGGGAGCCGTAAGGGGCGTGACCTTGCCGCCCGGCCAGCAGCAGCCCTCACCCTCTGGTGGCCGACCCTCGAGCGGCAGGTGCGGCTTTCGGGGCAGGTGATCCGCCTCTCGGAGGCGGAGTCCGCCGCCTACTTTGCGAGCCGCCCTCGTGAGAGCCAGCTCGGCGCCTGGGCGAGCGCCCAAGGGGAGCCGATCGCCGATCGTGCGGCACTTGAAGTCGCCCTGAGCGCGGCGACCGCCAGCCACGCCCCCACCCCCGAGGCGCTGCCGAGCCTCCCGCCACACTGGGGCGGCTATCGAGTGACTCCCGCACAGTGGGAGTTCTGGCAGGGAGGCGAGTACCGCCTCCATGACCGCTTTGAGTACCTCCGAGCCACCCCTGAAGGCCCCTGGGAGACCCGCCGCCTCCAACCGTAACAATCCCCGTTGGCCGCCACGCTCCACCCTGCGCTCACCCTCTGGCATTCCCTACCCCGCATCGGATAGGATTCCGCCAAGCGCAGATCGCGCTTCAAGTCTGAACGGCGACCCTGTTGGGTACGCCGATAAGGAGGAAACACATGCGAAAGAGGTCGCTACTCGCAACCTTTGCGGTCGCTGCCGCACTCGTTGCCGGGGCATGCGGCGGGTCGACCGGTTCGACGGTCACCGGAGCAACGTTGCTCATCGGTGACTATCAGGACGCGGACTCGCTGAACCCATTCTTCTACAGCACCGTGATGTCTTCGAACATCGTCGGCGCCACACATGATGGTCTGCTTCGACTCAACGAGAAGCTTGAGCTCGAGCCTTGGATGGCCGAATCGGCCCCAAGCAAGGCCAACGGCGGCATTCAGGTTCCTGGCGTGGGCGGCGATGCCGCAACCGTCACCTGGAAGCTCCGCGCATGGAAGTGGTCTGACGGAGTTGATCTCACCTGCGCCGACTATCAGTACGCGCGCGAGTGGATCATGGACCCAAAGAACACTGCTGTCTCCAAGGTCGGCACCGAGGACATCTCGGCGATCGACTGCAACGGCAGCACGATGACCGTGCACTACTCGAAGATCTATTCAAACTTGAAGTACGGTCCGGCCGTTGCGCCAAAGCACTACTTCAGCAAGTACACCGTTGGTAGCGTTGTTGGCGGGAACCCTGCCACCGACGTTTCGACTGACATGCTCTTGGGCGCGGGCTACCGCACCAAGGACCTGCCAACCGTTCCAACGAGCGGTGCATTCAAGTACGAGAGCCGCACGACCGGTGTCGAGACGGTGATCGTTCGCAACCCATATTGGAAGGATCCTCGCAACGGCAAGCAGGCCAAGCTTGCACGACTCAAGTACGTCGTGTGCGGTTCACCTGCAACCTGTACCGCGAAGTTCCGCGCTGGCGAGCTCGACATGGTCACCGACCTTGACGGCAGCCAGTACGCTCCAACCAAGGACCTCGGCGCCGAGCAGATGACTCTGCCTGCGTTCACGGTTGAGTTCCTTCGCCCGAACTTCTCCACAACGGTCTGCAGCGACGGGGCTCCCGCCGAGGCTGACGTTGATGGCGCGCTCCCAACCCGCGCGGCGCGCGGTGGTGGGTGCCCGGCCTCTGACCTGGCAATTCGCCAGGCAATCGCTCACGTCGTAGACCGCCAGGGCTACCTGGATCAGATCCAGAACGGCACCGGCTTCCTTGCGACGAACGTTGAGCTCCCAGCATTCTTCTTCTACAAGGACCTTTCGAGCCAGATCCCGGCTGACAACAGCCCGGAGCTTGCAAAGAAGGCCCTTGCCGATGGCGGCTGGGTTGATACGAACAACAACGGCACCGTGGACAAGGTCATTGATGGCAAGAAGACAGAGGCCATCATCGACTTCTGCACCACGATGAAGCCAACCCGTGGCGCCACCCTTCAGCTGCTCGTTGCAGCCTTGAAGGAAGTGGGCATCAAGGGCATCGTCGACCAGGTCGGCTCAGGCACGCTCTTCGGCACGTTGACGGATACGCCGCCAAACACGAAGTGCAACCTTGCGCAGGGCTCGTACGACGTTGCGCTGCACGCCTTCGGGATCACCTCGGTTGAGCCGAGCGGGTACGACTCGTACCACTCGAGCCAGACCGAAGTGAACGGTGGTGGCAACGACCAGTTCGTCAACATCCCAGCACTTGATGCCGCCCTCGAGGCGATCAAGGGTTCAGTGGACGTTGAAGAGCAGAAGACGTTGATGGGCACCGTGCAGGACCTCATGGCGGCAAACTCCGTCGTGATTCCGCTGCACTACTGGCTCGATATCACCCTGGTTTCGACGAACGTTTCCGGGTACCTTGCCCATCAGGCATGGGGCCCAATCTGGAACGCCTACGAGCTCGACGTCGCAGCTGCGAACTAAGAGCACATAGGGGTTCTACGACGGTAGAAACCACTCTCGCCGCGAGGATCCTCCTTCGGGAGGGCCTCGCGGCGAGTGCTATCTGGCCCTTCTAGCGATCGGCTAGGCTGAGGTCTACACTCCCTGAAAATCAGACCCGTAGAAAGGTCGGCTAATGATCAAGTACGCGCTCCGCAGAATCGCGCTCGGGATAGGGATCATGCTCGGCTCGAGCGTGCTCATCTATGCGTTGATTCTCGCTGCGCCCGGCGGCCCAGAGCAGAAGTTCGCCGAAAACCCGAAGTACACCCAAGAGCAGAAAGAGGGCTACCTCATTTCGCTCGGCCTTGATAAGCCGGTCCCTGTGCAGTACTGCCGCTGGCTCGGCGCATGCCGCCGCGACAAGGATGGCCTTGATGCTCTCGTTGGTCCGACCGGGCTCCCGGCTTTCTTGCCCAGCGAGATCTCTGGCATTTACACCGGCATCCTGCACGGTGAGCTCGGCTACTCCTATGCCAATGGCGAGAATGTCG
>Ga0209087_1001066_pt1 | contig 16367 bp, 13 predicted proteins | sample S_130805_EF_Meta_FD_187321 | JGI IMG/M metagenome (GOLD analysis project Ga0209087, IMG submission 187321) | Freshwater microbial communities from Lake Simoncouche, Canada to study carbon cycling - S_130805_EF_MetaG (SPAdes) (version 2) | ecosystem: Environmental > Aquatic > Freshwater > Lake ... | reverse complement strand
TTGCAACAACACAAAATATTGCATTATCTGGTGCAACAACACCAACAACAATTGATGGTATTAGCATTTCTGTAGGTAATAGAATATTGGTTTGGCAACAAAATTCACCACAACAAAATGGTATATATAGATTAGCAACATCACAATTATTATCAAGAGATTATGATTTTAATATAAATGAGGATTTATATAGTGGTATAGAAGTATTGATTTTATCGGGTGCAACATATTCTGGTAAAACATTTTATTTAACCACAAGTGGTGATATAACAATTGGTAGTAGTTCATTATCATTTAGTGTACTTGCTGGACAAAATGGAACAAGTGGTTCATCAGGTAGTTCAGGAACAAGTGGTAGCAGTGGTTCATCAGGCACAAGTGGGGGAACGGGTAGTTCAGGTGCAAGTGGTTCATCTGGAACAAGTGGTGTTAGCGGTAGTTCTGGAACAAGTGGAAGTAGGGGGACGAGTGGCGTTAGTGGTAGTAGTGGTTCATCTGGAGTTAGTGGTAGTAGTGGAGTTAGCGGTAGTAGTGGAGTTAGCGGTAGTAGTGGTTCATCTGGAACAAGTGGCGTTAGTGGTAGTTCTGGGGTTAGTGGTAGTAGTGGAGTTAGCGGTAGTAGTGGAGTTAGCGGTAGTAGTGGTTCATCTGGAGTTAGTGGTAGTTCTGGGGTTAGTGGTAGTAGTGGTTCATCTGGAACAAGTGGTGTTAGTGGTAGTAGTGGTTCATCTGGGACAAGTGGTGTTAGTGGTAGTTCTGGAACAAGTGGAAGTAGTGGTTCATCTGGAGTTAGTGGTAGTTCTGGGGTTAGTGGTAGTAGTGGTTCATCTGGAACAAGTGGTGTTAGTGGTAGTAGTGGAGTTAGCGGTAGTAGTGGTTCATCTGGGACAAGTGGCTCATCAGGAACAAGTGGTTCATCTGGATCTAGCGGCTTGGTAGGCGGTGTTAGGTATAATTTTTCCACATCAATAACTGATGCAGACCCAGGAGTTGGATTGGTATCATATAATAATGCAACAATTGCAAGTGTAACGACAATATTTATTGATAATGTTGACCAGCTTGGTAATACCCAAACTGCTTGGTACGACACTTGGTCGACATCTACAAATACAGCAAATAGAGGAACTCTTACTTTGTATAGTAGAGATACTGGTACTATTGTAAATACTTTTATTGTTACTGGTGCAGTAGTTGTTGCGACAGGATATTACAAAATTCCAGTATCATTTACGAGCGGTACGCTTGCTACGAATGGAGAGCAACTTGCAATACAATTTGCTAAAACTGGTAATTTAGGTGCAAGTGGTTCGTCTGGGACGAGTGGTGTTAGTGGCAGTTCTGGTGTTAGTGGTAGTAGTGGTAGTTCTGGTGTTAGTGGCAGTTCTGGAGTTAGTGGTAGTAGTGGTGTTAGTGGTTCATCAGGTACAAGTGGGTCTAGTGGAAGTAGGGGAACAAGTGGTATTAGTGGCAGTTCTGGTGTTAGTGGTAGTTCTGGGGTTAGTGGTAGTAGTGGTTCATCTGGAACAAGTGGAGTTAGCGGTAGTAGTGGAGTTAGCGGTAGTAGTGGTTCATCTGGAACAAGTGGCGTTAGTGGTAGTTCTGGGGTTAGTGGTAGTAGTGGAGTTAGCGGTAGTAGTGGAGTTAGCGGTAGTAGTGGTTCATCTGGAGTTAGTGGTAGTTCTGGTGTTAGTGGTAGTTCTGGTGTTAGTGGTTCATCTGGAACAAGTGGTGCGGCAGGTTCAATGGGACCCCCAGGACCTTCTGGACCTCCAGGACCCCCAGGACCCCCAGGGGCAAGTGCTGGAATAACATCATACACAAACCCTGCGGATAATAGAGTTATAACATCAGTTTCATCAACATCAATAAATGCTGAAACCAATTTAACTTTTGATGGAAGTGTTTTAACTGTTACTGGAACTATAACAGAAACATCGACAGAAAGAGCAAAAGAAAATATAGAAGAAATTAACAATCCTTTATATATTGTAAAAAAATTAAGAGGAGTAGAATATAACAAGATAGGTAATTCTATAAAAGAAATTGGGTTAATTGCCGAGGAAGTGGATAAAGTATTACCACAAGTGGTAATAAAGGATTATGAAGGTAATCCATCATCTGTTTCATATTCAAGGATAACTGCAATTCTAATTGAAGCAATAAAAATACAAGATCAACAAATTGAAAATTTAACAAAAAGGGTTGAAGAATTAGAAAAATAAACTATATTTAAATTAAATTAAAAAACATGAAAAAGTATTATCAAGTTGAAAATTATGGACACGGATTTATAACTCACCAAGAGAATGAAACGGCACATATTGCAGGTTTTCCAGGAAATATCTGGGTAACTGAAAACACATCTTGGGCGCAAAGAGTTAATGCGGTGGAGAAGACAAAGGAAGAGGCTCAAGCAATTGTTGATGCTGCTGTTGCATCTTCATATACACCACCCAATAGCACAACTCCACCACCAATAATTTTACCTTAAAAAAAAATATGAAAAAAGAATTACAAATTACAGAAGACTTAAAAGAGATTGTAAGTGTTTTGAATGAGGATGATGCGCAAACCATTTTGTTATTAAAAGACGAATTGGTTGATAATTGGCATAAAAAGCAGATTTTTAGAACAGAAACAGAAATGAGAGTTTCTGTTTTAAATGATGCAAAACATCCTACAAATGCTTCCAAATACTGGCAATCAGTAAGAGAAATGTCAGCACATTTTGATGCTTTGATGAATTTATCTTTTGATTTGAGGAAAAATACAGTAGACAACTTACGTCTTGATAAAAAGATGCAAGACTTACTTGAAAATGAAGATGAAAACAAGTTTGATATTATGGAGGCACGAATAGACCTTGATAGAAATATATATGATAGGTCATGTATGTTGCAAGTTGCAAAGGATAGAGTTAGGGAATTGAGTCTATGGAGTACTATAAAGAGAGAATTAGATGATAGTTCTTTTGATGTAGAAAATGTAAATACGCATCAAGCGGAATCATTACATAGGTATTTTGAGAATAGGGTTAAATCTTTAAACGATTCATCTGCACCAGGCGAGATTATTAATGCAATGGGTCCTTATCTATCATTCAATAGATTGAAGACTGATGATGGGAAATTGAAAAACTTCTTGGGTGAAGTAACCGAGGATACGAAAAAGAAATTAAATTAATTATGACCAATTTTATCTACACCAAAAAAAATGCAATATCTGCTAATACATGTTATAACTTAATAAAAACATTTGAAGCGTCAGATTTAAAGCAGGCTGGTGTTTTATATGGACCGAATGGTATATCATCTAATAGTGATAAAAAATCAACAGACATAACTTTTGACCCATCCTTCCTAAAAAAAGAGGGATGGGCAATTTTATTAGAAGAAGTAATTGGAACAATTCAAAATGGTGTTTCAGATTATTTAAATAGGCATTCTACAGCAATGACCAAAATGGATCCGATTGACTTATATACATATTTCAATATGCAGAAGTATGAGCCAAATGAAGGGTTTTATGGCTGGCATTGTGAAAGAGCAGGTGTTAAGCATTCAGATAGATTGCTAGTTTGGATGATATATTTAAATACTTTAACAGATAGAGGTGAAACAGAGTTTTTTTATCAGCAACATTTCGAAGAACCAGAGAGAGGAAAATTAGTTATTTGGCCCTCAGATTGGACACACTTACATAGAGGTGTTCCATCACCAACAGAAACAAAGTATATTTTAACAGGTTGGTTTACACACAATAAAGCATAAAGTTATGGAATTTTCAATACATGAAGAAACTTGGTTTTCAACACCTATTTGGGAATCAGAGGTTAAGAATATCAACAACCAAGAAATAAAGGATTATTGTTTATGGCTAAGGGATAACACAAAAGGTGCGACCATTTCAAATAGAGGTGGTTGGCATAGTAGCGAAATTGCATTACCATTACCAAGTGATTTAACAAAATTATTTAGCAATCTTGAAATATTTGTTAATGAAAATTGTTTTAAACATTTGGGTATTGATAACTTAAAGTTTGGGAATTTTTGGGTTAATATTAATACGCCAGGTTCTTATAACTTATTACACGATCACCAGAATAGCATATTATCTGGCGTATATTATGTATCAGTTCCATTTGATGATATGGGTGATTTGGTTTTACATAGAGGTGATAATGCAGAATATTTTTTAAAATCAGATGTGGAGAGAATTAGCACAAAAACAAACTCATTTACATCAGTTAAAAAACCTATTGAATCTTTCTTTTATATATTCCCATCTTGGGTTAAGCATCATGTTGAGTCAAATAATTCACAAGGTGAAAGAATATCAATAGCTTTTAATTTTGTACCTAATAATAAATAAAATATGAATGCACAAGTATATTCATTATTTCCAACGCCATTATATGTTGGAAATTATGATAAAGATATAAATGAAGTAATTAGTTACTTTGATAGTTGTGATATGTTAGAGACAAATAGTGGGTATGGGATGATATCAAAAAATAGTTATATATTAGATAATCCGATATGTGATGATTTGAATAAATTTCTAATGTCTTGTTTTGAAGATTTTGCAACAAACATTATGAGATATAGATTTAAAGAATTGGCATTTGCACAATCTTGGTTAACATACAAGAATCCAAACCAGTTTCATAAAGCACATACCCATCCTAATACATTATTGGCTGGAGTGTTCTATTATGATGCACACGAGGATGATGCTGCAATATGTTTTTCAAAAGAAGTGAAGTCGTTTAATAGATCATATTTTGAACCATCATTAATTGATGATTATCAAAACCATATATTTTCACAAGAAGAAATATATTATATGCCAAAGAAAAATGATTTTATTATATTCCCATCATGGTTAACACATGGTGTGCCACCCAATAAAACAAATAGAGTGAGAAAAGCATTAGGAGTAAATGCCTTAACGAAAGGAACATTAGGAGATAAAGAAACCATATCTGAAATTATATTTGGAAGATACGCATGAAACAAAAGATATTTTTTAATTCAACATTACCGAGAAGTGGTAGTACATTACTTCAAAATTTGCTGGGACAAAATCCTGAATTCTTTGTAACTCCGACATCAGGTCTAATTGATTTGATGTTAGGAGCAAGAATAGGATACAATCAAAACTATGAATCAAAGGCAGGTGATACAGAAATGTGGCGAGAAGGATTCTATAAATTTTGCGAAGAAGGAATAAAAGCATATATAGCATCACAGACATCAAAACAATATTACTTAGATAAGAATAGAGTGTGGGGATTTTACTACAATTTATTAACGCATATTGTAGAAAAACCAAAAGTATTATACATGGTTAGAGATTTACCATCCATCTTCGCATCAATGGAAAAGAAGTTTAGAATGAATCCTGACAAAGATGACGGAACCATGGATAATGTAAAGATGAAAGGAACTACAACACATAAGAGAGTTGAATTATGGGCTCAATCACATCCTGTAGGTTACTCATTAGAAAAATTATATCAGACTTTGTTGGATGGTACAGCTTCCAACTTTTTATTTATTAGATATGAAGATTTATGTAGTAATCCTGATAATGTAATGAAAAGCATCTATCAATATTTAGAGTTAGATGAATTTAAACATAATTTCCAACATATAAATCAAGTTACTACTGAAAATGATGCAATACATGGAATATATGGAGACCACATCATAAGGAATTCTCTTAAAATGTTGCCAAATGATTCAAAAGAAATATTAGGAACACATACCGTAGATTTGATTAAAGATAATTATAAATGGTATTATGATTTCTTTGGGTATAAATAAAGTTGCGAGAGAATATTTATAATAAAAGAATATGGCTAAATTACAGAGTAGTGAAATAGTAGGAGTAGCAAATAGACCTGCAACAATATGTTCAAATACGATGTGCATTTGGTTTGACACAACTAATTTAAAAACGGTTATTTCTTATTGTGGGTATAGTGGTGCAGGTGTCTGGTCAACGGGGGGTGCGTTGATAGTAGCAAGAAGACAACTATCGGCTGCTGGTACTCAAAATGAAAGTTTGAGTTTAGGTGGTTACAATGGCACATCGCAATTGTCTTGTACAGAGGAGTACAATGGCACATCTTGGTCAGTAGGTGGGGCTTTGATAGCTGCAAGGTATGATATTGGTAGTTTAGGTTCGCAGAATGAAGCCCTTGGTGGGGGTGGCATTGCGGTTGGTTCAGTAATAGTTTCTTGTACAGAAGAATATAATGGTGCTTCTTGGTCATCAGGTGGAGTATTAATAACATCAAGAAGAGGTTTGGTTGGTGGCGGTTCACAAAATTTAGGTTTGGTAATGGGAGGTACTACATCAAATGCAGGCACTTACGTGTCATGCACAGAAGAATATAATGGTACATCTTGGTCTTTAGGTGGTGGGTTGATAGTTAGTCGAGGTTATTTAGCTGGGGCAGGATTACAAAACACTGGAATTGCTGTTGGCGGGTGCATGGGTTCTTATGTGTCTTGTACCGAAGAGTACAATGGTACATCTTGGTCGGCAGGTGGTGCGTTAATAATCAATAGAGGGTTTGGCGCTGGTTCGGGCACGCAAAATGAAATGCTTGTTTCTGGTGGATATCTTAACTCAGGTTTATCTTGCACAGAAGAATATAATGGTGCATCTTGGTCTGTAGGTGGTGGGTTGATAAACGTAAGATGGGGATTAGCTGGCTCGGGCACACAAGGTAGTGGTGTGGTATTTGGTGGTTTTACAAATGTGCATATCTCTTGCACTGAAGAATACACTAAACCATTAGCAATAATAGATAGCATTCAATAGATATAATACAATATGGCAAAATTACAAAGTACAGAGATAGTAGGTGTTGCAAATAGACCTGCAACAATATGTTCCAATAGTGTTTGTATTTGGTTTGATACTACTAATACTAAAATAGTTTATTCATATTGTGGATATAGTGGAGCAGGCACTTGGTCAGCAGGTGGTGCAATGATAACAGCAAGATATTATTTAGCAGGAGCAGGAACGCAAAATGAAGCACTTGCAGTAGCAGGTCTTACAACTGTAAATGTGACTTGCACAGAAGAATACAATGGCACATCTTGGTCAGCAGGTGGTGCATTGATAACTGCAAGACAGCGTTTAGCAAGAGCAGGTACACAGAATGAAGGTCTTGCTGTAGCAGGGTATGTAAGTTCTCTTCCTGGTGTTTCTTGCACTGAAGAATACAACGGTACATCATGGTCAGCAGGAGGCGCAATAATAGTACCAAGGGAACGTTTAGCAGGAGCAGGCACACAGAATGCAGGTCTTGCTGTAGCAGGTGTAGCACCAAATTCAACATGTACTGAAGAATACAATGGCACATCTTGGTCAGTAGGGGGTGTTATCCCAAATGCTCAAGCCAGTGCTGCTTCATTTGGAACACAGAATGCGGCAGTTGTAGCAGGAGGTAGTGAAGGTAATTTAACATTTGAGTATAATGGTACAAGTTGGTCATCAAGTTCTGCTCTCAGTATTTCAGGTTATTATAGTGCAGCAGGTGGTGTTCAAGATGGTGGGTTTGTTTCTGCAAGAGGATTTGGAAGTTCCTTTGGTTGTACTGAGGAATATAATGGGATAAATTGGGCAACAGGTGGTGTATTAATAACAATTAGGCAACAAGCAGCAGGAGGAGGTTCAGTTGGTGCGGGTATTGCATTTGGTGGTAGGAATGTTGCAAATTGTAATGCAACCGAAGAATACAATAAACCATTAGCAATAATAGACTGTATTAAATAGAATATATAATATGGCAAAATTACAGAGTAGTGAAGTTGTTGGAGTAGCAAATAGACCTGCAACAATATGTGTAAATACGGTATGTTTATGGTTTGATACAACTAATTTAAAACCAATGGCATCTTATTGTAATAGGAGTGGGGCAGGTGTCTGGTCAACAGGGGGTGCGTTGATAACTGCAAGAAGAGTTTCAGCAGGAGCAGGAACACAAAATGAAGGACTTATTGCTGGTGGTTATGCAACTGTAGCAGTATCATGTACTGAAGAATACAACGGCACATCATGGTCAGTAGGAGTTGGTTTAATAATAGGAAGATATGGATTAGTAGGAGCAGGAACACAGAATGAAGGGCTTGTAGCAGGAGGTTATAATAATGTATATACAACTTGTACCGAAGAATATAATGGTACATCTTGGTCAGTAGGTGGCTCTTTAGCAGTATCTCGATATTCTTCAGCAGGAGCAGGGGTGCAGAATGTGACACTTGTTGCAGGAGGAAATAATGGTGTAAATTTATCATGCACCGAAGAATATGATGGTACATCTTGGTCAGCAGGAGGTGCAATGATAACAGCAAGATATTTTTTAACAGGAGCGGGTTCACAAAATGAAGGACTTGTTGCAGGAGGTTTTATAGGAAGTAATCCTGGATTAGCATGTACAGAAGAATATAATGGTACATCTTGGTCAGTAGGGGGTGCATTGATAACAGCAAGAAGACTACAATCAGCAGGAGATGGTACACAAAACGAAGCATTTGTAGCAGGAGGATTTTCAAATGCATTTCCTGGATTAGGATGTACTGAAGAATACAATGGTATATCTTGGTCAGCAGGCGGTGCATTAATAACTGCAAGATTTTATTTTTCAAGTGCAGGCTCACAAGGCGCAGGACTTGCAGCAGGAGGTTATACAAATGCAAATGTATCTTGCACTGAAGAATATCTAAAATCATCATACACAATAGTAGATTGTATCTTATAAAATAAAAAACAAATAAAAGTTATAATATGAATAAATATATTGTTTGGCACATTCAAGGTGGTTTAGGGAAGAATGTTGCAGCAACAGGATTACCAAAGACAATAAAAGAAGTATATAGTGACAGACAACTTATAATGGTTGTGTCATACCCCGAAGTTTTCCTAAACAATCCTTATGTTGATAGGGTATACCCGTTAGGTAATTGCCCCTACTTTTACGAGGATTTTATAGAGAATAAGGATACCCTTGTTTTTAGGCATGAGCCGTATCATCAAACAGGACACATTCTAAAGCATAAGCATTTAATTAACAATTGGTGTGACCTACTCGGAATAGAATACAGCAATCAAACCCCTCAATTATATCCAAACTACTCAGAAAAAATAAATGCGAAGAAATGGTTTAGGGATAAGCCAGTTGTTGTGTTACAGACATCTGGTGGAGAGTTAGAATCAAAGAATATATATTCGTGGTGTAGGGATATGCCGCAGGATATTGCACAAATGGTTGTGGATAAGTATAAGGATTCGCATAATATATTTCACATAACGAGGCAAGGTGGTTATGTTTTAAATGGTGTGGAGAGGGTTGATATGAAGTTATCCAATATGGAGTTATTTGGTATGTTGACCGTATCATCAAAGAGATTTTTGATTGATTCATCTTTGCAACATGCAGCGGTAGCGATTAATTTACCATCGGTAGTATTTTGGGTTGGAACATCCCCCCAGGTTTTTGGTTATGGTATTCATACAAATATTGTGGCGAACAAAATTAAAAATAAGAATCATTTGATTGGATCTTATTTATTTGATTATCAGTTTGATTACAATATCCATGAGTGTCCGTATAGTAGTTTGGAGGAGATGTTTGATTTGGAGAAGGTGGTTAGTGTGTTATAGTAGGTGTTTTATTTCATTTATCACATTTTGTTTTGTGGTAATTTTGAGGCATAAATTTTTTATAAATAAAATAATAATATGGCAATAGGTTTTAAGCAATTTGTTCCAAATTTAACAAATTACTACACGTTCGCAACAGGGTTTTCTGATAATGAATTAGAGGCAATTGAAAGGCTAGCAGATAAAATACAATCTGAAAATGCATCTGTTTTAGGGTCTCCTAATAATGTTAATGACTATAGGAGGAGTACAATTAAATGGCTACCTAATGATGGGGAGTATGCTTGGATATATCAGAAATTATTCAATTACGCAGAAGAAGCAAATAATGTTATGTGGAAATTCAACATTGGAGACAATTTGGAGAAAATTCAATATACCATATATGATAGTTCAGATGCTGGAATGTATGATTGGCATATTGATTGTGGTGATTCACCACCATCTTGTTTTAGAAAAATATCTATAACAGTGCAACTTACTGGTCCTGATGATTATTCTGGTGGAGATTTAATTTTGAAATATGGTAAAAATGATACATTTTTGCCAAAAGATAAGGGTCGAGTGGTTATTTTTCCCTCATTTGCATTACATCGTGTTACCCCTGTTGAATCTGGTACTAGAAAATCTTTGGTTCTTTGGTTAGGTGGTTCATCATATAAATAATTATATGGTTATATAAAGAAATTTTAATAAAAAAACTATTTATATAATAAAATAATAATATGTTAACTAAAATTAATTTTGAATCACAGATTAAACTAAGCCCAACACAAGGAGTATGCAAAGTTGCAACAACAACAAACATATCTTTTAGTGGAATTACAACCATAGATGGCGTTGGTTTGGTTAATAATGATAGAATATTAGTTTGGCAACAATCATTACCAGAACAAAATGGAATATATATTGTGTCAGGAAATACAAATTTGGTTAGAGCGAGTGATGCGAGTAACTCAACTGATTTTAAAATAGGACAACAAGTTTTTGTATATTCAGGATCCACAAATGGTGAAAAAATATTTTATTTAACAACAAATGTAACAACAATTGGAGTTAGCTCAATTGTATATGATGTATTATCAGGACTTAGTGGGTCATCTGGTAGTTCTGGAACAAGTGGAAGTAGTGGTGGAATGGGAAGTTCTGGAGCAAGTGGTTCATCAGGAACAAGTGGAAGTAGTGGTGGAAGCGGTTCATCTGGAACAAGTGGCGGTACGGGTAGTTCTGGCGCAAGTGGTTCATCTGGAACAAGCGCATTAATAACATCATCAGCATCAAGACCAACACCAATAGACGCAGATAGAATGTGTTTTTGGTTTGATACAAACAACAAAATACCAATGGTGTCTTATTCTGGTTACACAACAGTAGCAGGTACTTGGGCAGCAGGTGGTGCATTAGCAACAGCAAGACAACAATTAGCAGGGGCAGGTACACAAAATGCAGGACTTGCTACGGGAGGTTATGCAAGTTATTCTGCCAAATCATGTACAGAAGAATACAATGGTACAAGTTGGTCATCAGGAGGTTCGTTGATAACAGCAAGACAAAAATTAGCAGGGGCAGGCACACAGAATGTGGGGCTTGTTTTTGGTGGGGGTGGATTTATGGGTTGTTCAAATACGGAAGAGTACGATGGAACAACTTGGTCAGCAGGAGGTTCGTTGATAACAGCAAGACAAGGTTTAGCAGGAGCAGGAACACAGAATGTGGGGCTTGTTTTTGGTGGGGGTGGATTTTTTGGGGGTTGTTCAAATACGGAAGAGTACGATGGAACAACTTGGTCAACAGGGGGTGCGTTGATAACTGCAAGGCGTCAATTAGCAGGAGCAGGTACACAAAATGCAGGACTTGCTACGGGAGGTTATGCAAGTTATTCTGCCAGATCATGCACAGAAGAATACAATGGTACAAGTTGGTCATCAGGTGGTGCATTATCAGTAGCAAGATATTCTTTAGCAGGAGCAGGAACACAGAATGCAGGACTTGCTACGGGAGGTTATTCAGGTTATCCAAATTATTGTGCTGTATCATGTACAGAAGAATATGATGGTACATCTTGGTCAGCAGGTGGTGGATTGATAACAGCAAGATGCTTTATAGCAGGAGCAGGTACACAGGGTGCAGGACTTGTAGCAGGAGGTTATACAACTGGAGATGTAGCATGTACCGAAGAATATAATGTACCAATTGAAATTCTTGACCGTACTGTGGAAGGTACACCTGGAGCAAGTGGTAGTAGTGGTACAAGTGGTTCATCTGGAACAAGTGCATTAATAACATCATCAGCATCAAGACCAACACCAATAGATGCGGATAAAATGTGTTATTGGTTTGATACAAACAACAAAATACCAATGGTTTCTTATTGTGGTTACACAACATTAGCAGGTATTTGGTCAGCAGGGGGTGCGTTGATAACTGGAAGAAGTAAATTATCAGGAGCAGGTACACAAAATGCAGGACTTGCTACGGGAGGTTATGCAAGTTATTCTGCCAGATCATGCACAGAAGAATACAATAGTATAAGTTGGTCAGCAGGAGGTGCGTTAATAACGGCAAGATATTCTTTAGCAGGAGCAGGAACACAGAATGCAGGACTTGTAGCAGGAGGGAATTGCGCTTCTCAAACTCCTATGACATGTACTGAAGAATATGATGGTACATCTTGGTCAGCAGGGGGTGCATTAGCAACTGCAAGATATAATGTGGCAGGAGCGGGTTCACAGAATGTAGGACTTGTAGCAGGAGGTTATAATTGTCTATCTCTTTCTTGCACAGAAGAATACAATGGTACAAGTTGGTCAGCAGGTGGTATATTGATAACAGCAAGAAGTGGATTTGGAGGAGCAGGTACACAGAATGAAGGACTTGCAGCAGGAGGTTTTTCAAGCGCAGGAGCTGTTTCATGTACAGAAGAATACAATGGTACAAGTTGGTCATCAGGGGGTGCGTTAATAACAGCAAGATATTCTTTAGCAGGTGCAGGAACACAAAATGAAGCATTTGCCGTAGGAGGTTTTTCAAGTGTAAATTTATCATGTACCGAAGAATACAACGGAACTTCATGGTCAGCAGGGGGAGGAGGATTGATAATAGCAAGAACTCAATTAGCAGGAGCAGGAACACAAAATGCAGGTCTTGCTTTTGGAGGTTTTCCAAATGCAAGTAAAACATGTACGGAAGAATATAACCCACCTACCGAAATCGTTGACCGTAGCACTGATTCATCCTATAATACAGCAGTCTATCCAGATAGACCTTATATATCAGAAATAGGACTATGTATATGGTTTGATTCTGTGAATAGAAAACCTATGGTGTCTTATTATGGATATCCCCCTGGAACTTGGTCAGCAGGTGGTGCTTTAATAACTGCAAGGTTTCAATTAGCAGGAGCAGGTACGCAGAATGAAGCACTTGCAATGGGAGGAAGGTCAGCAGGAGTTGTAGTTTCTTGCACAGAAGAATATGATGGCACATCTTGGTCAGCAGGAGGTGCGTTGATAACGGCAAGATGCAATTTAGCAGGAGCAGGTACACAAAATGCAGGTCTTGCAGCAGGAGGTAGTTCTGTGCTTTCTTGTACAGAAGAATATGATGGTACATCTTGGTCAGTAGGGGGTGCGTTGATAACTGCAAGGCGTCAATTAGCAGGAGCAGGAACACAGAATGAAGGGCTTGCTATGGGAGGTTATGCAAGTTATTCTGCCAGATCATGCACAGAAGAATATGATGGCACATCTTGGTCAGCAGGAGGTGCGTTGATAACGGCAAGATGCAATTTAGCAGGAGCAGGTACACAAAATGCAGGACTTGCGGTAGCAGGTAGTACATGTCAAGTCACGGAAGAATACAATGGCACATCTTGGTCAACAGGGGGTGCGTTGATAACACCAAGAACTTTTTTAGCAGGAGCAGGAACACAAAATGCAGGACTTGTAGCAGGAGGCTATGTAAATGCAGGTGTATCATGTACAGAAGAATATAATGGTACATCTTGGTCAGCAGGTGGTGGATTGATAACAGCAAGATGCTTTATAGCAGGAGCAGGTACACAGGGTGCAGGACTTGCGGTAGGAGGATATGTAGTACCTAATGGTTTAACATGTACAGAAGAGTATACAATATCATTAGCAATAATTGACTGCTGCTTATAAAAATTTAAATAAAAAACTATTTATATAATAAAACAATAATATGCCAACTAGAGTTAATTTTGGATCACAGATTAAACTAAGCCCAATTGAGGGTGCTTGTAAATTTGCAACAACAACAAATATATCTTTTTCAGGTATATCAACCATAGATGGATTTAGTTTAACAACAAATGATAGGGTATTAGTTTGGCAACAGATATTACCAGAAGAAAATGGTATATATATTGTATCTGGTGATACAAATTTGGTTAGAGCAAATGGAGCAAAAGTAGCAACTGATTTTAAAATAGGACAACAAGTTTTTGTATATTCAGGATCCACAAATGGTGAAAAATTATTCTATTTAAAGACAAATGTAACAACCATTGGTGTTAGCCCAATTGTATATGATGTTTTTGCTGGACTTAGTGGTTCATCAGGAACAAGTGGAAGTTCGGGAACAAGTGGTGGGACAGGTAGTTCTGGTGCAAGTGGTTCTAGTGGGAGTAGTGGAAGTTCTGGTGTTAGCGGTTCGTCAGGGACAAGTGGTAGTAGTGGTACAACGGGTAGTAGTGGTGTAAATGGTATATCAGCAGGTCAATCATATTATTTAAATGAAAGTCAGAATTCAGATGTTAGTGGGTTTAAAGTGTTAGCATTAGAACCATCAGGTGCTGCACAAACAATTATAACAACATTAATTAATGGTAATACAAATAATATACTAATTTCTGATTATATTACACCACAATTGGGATTTGCTGTAATACCTGGGGGTACGCAAAGATTCCATTTACACTTCTTAAAACCAGGAAGTAATAATAAATTAGAAACATATGCTCAAATACAGTTAGCCAATTTTTCTGGGGGAACAATTGGACCACCAATTTTAACAAATATTTCATTAATTGGTTGGGTCGATTCTGTAACACCCGTTGAGGTAAATGTAGATTTAATATTACCCACCACAACTATTGACCCAACAAATAGAATGATTGTTAGGATATATGTTAGTAATTTAGATAATCCAAATCATAATATTAAATATTATACAGAAGGTACATCATATTATTCATTTGTATTAACATCAGTTGGTGCGATTGCTGGTTCGTCTGGTACGAGTGGGACATCAGGCAGTAGTGGAACGAGTTCAACAAGTGGTTCATCTGGTACAAGCGGTGATCCACTTGCAGAAATTGCATTAAGTGGTGATAAAAATGGTATTAATTTAATATATTCAGCATCTACAGTTATTAATGAAACAAATCATTTATTTTTTATAAATGGTGTTTTAATGACTTATAATGGTGACTATACTATTAGTGGAAGTACAATAACTTTAAATAGTGGAATGTTACCACCAACAAGTACAGATGTATTAAAATTATATAATAGTGTTGTTTTTATTAGTGGTACATCGGGTACAAGTGGCGTTGATTCTACATCGGGTACAAGTGGTGGAACTGGTAGTTCTGGAACAAGTGGTTCATCTGGAACGAGTGGGGCGGCAGGTTCAATGGGTCCTCCAGGACCTTCTGGACCTCCAGGGTTAGTTCCTGGGGTTAATAAAATTTTGTTTGGGTCTGCTCCAGCACGCAATTACGACCCTTCTTCTGCTCCAGTTACGTTTCCGAGCGCTTTCTCCTCCCCACCTGCTGTTTTTCTTACAGCTATTGGTGGCGGTGGACAAGGAGACGTTATTGTAACTTCGGTATCAACAACAGAGTTTTATTGGAATGGTCCACAATTTGCTGCTGTGTATTGGATAGCAATAAATTAAATAACAAGTAATAAGAAATTATTATTTAAATAATTATTTTACTTAACACGATTAATAATAAGAATCATTTGATTGGATCTTATTTATTTGATTTTCAGTTTGATTACAATATCCATGAGTGTCCGTATAGCAGTTTGGAGGAGATGTTTGATTTGGAGAAGGTGGTTAGTGTGTTATAGTAGGTGTTTTATTTCATTTATTACATCTTGTGTTGTAATGCTTTTTTGGCATTCGTGTTGTCTTGGGGTATCTTTATGTATTGGACACCAGTTCCAATCACCTTTATCGAATTTGAAGTTGGGGTTTGACCAGCAGGAGTTGCAAACATTATGATTATATATTCTAATGCAATTTGTTTTAAATTCGTGGTTTACGTCTGAGAAATTTCCAATAACGGCTGTTTGTTTGTTTAATGCCCAAGATAGCCAACTTAGACCGCTTGCAAGACCGATGAAGAATTCTGAATGGTGAATATAATTCATTACATTTTGTATGTTATAATTGGTTGGGGTTAAGGCGTTTTTGACGTTGTTTCCTTCTTTGGAAACATTAACAACGGTGTAATTTAATTTATTTAAGTATTCTGTTAATTCATTCCATCCATTTGGGTATTGCCAGAATTTAAGCGCAGCGGTTGAATCGGTGGCTATTGTTATGTATTTTTCTTTTAAGGGTCTTGGTGAGGCTTCTAGGTGGGTAATTGGCCTTATTTCTTTGTGTTCCAATCCTAGAATATTTGTTGCTGCCATTTGTAATGG
>Ga0209087_1001065_pt1 | contig 16385 bp, 21 predicted proteins | sample S_130805_EF_Meta_FD_187321 | JGI IMG/M metagenome (GOLD analysis project Ga0209087, IMG submission 187321) | Freshwater microbial communities from Lake Simoncouche, Canada to study carbon cycling - S_130805_EF_MetaG (SPAdes) (version 2) | ecosystem: Environmental > Aquatic > Freshwater > Lake ... | reverse complement strand
TCAGAAACTTAGCCTTGAGCTCAGCTGCTCTCTCTGGATCGAGCTTATATAGATCAATGGCCTTATCAACAATTCGGCTAGCAAAGGCATACCAGAGAGTCTCAATGAATCGTGTGCCAATGTGCAGAGGAGGTTGAGGAGGCATGTGCTGAGCTTAGATTACCAAAAGTAATCAAATTTTTTACTATAAGTGCCACGTCATGCGCTAAAGGCCTAAGCTATTAGTTAATAGCTGCCAGACAGAGCATGTATTTTAACGCCTGCTCTGGCCTAAATCTTTTTCACCATTTCACCATAGAATGGAAGAGGCTCAGCTTGATTCTACTGATTTTAGAAATCTGCCGAATCTGCTGACGGAGTGGAAGAAACTGCAGGAGGATAAGCAGAAGCTTCTGGATGAGAAGAAGCAGATAAATGACAGAATCCGGGAGCATGATAAGCGCGCGGAGGCAATGCAGAAGATGATTTTACCTATTATGAAGAAGAATAGCATTGGAGCACTGGATCTGAAGTCATCTAATGCACGCGCCCTCTTTAAGAAGCGTGTAATTAAGTCACCTCTGGGAATCAAGGAGATGAAGGTGCTGTTCAAGGAGCATTTTAAGACGGCTGATGAGGCAGATAAGCTACTTGCATTTTTAGATACGAAGAGAGATACCATTATCAGGGAGTCTCTCGTGTATGAGAAAAATGAGATACCTTAGATAGAATGAATTCCGTGGTTGGTGCAATGATGCGTGCAGCAGTTGAAGGCTTTACAAATCCCTCTGGTGCGGAATCTTATAGACAGGATCCAGTGTATGCGGAGGCAATTGCTGCAATTCTTGCATTTACCATTTCCATTCTTATTGTTTCTCTAGTTGGCCTGTGGCTCTGGAATTTCAGTGTGGTGCCTCTTTTCGAATTCGCGCGTCCGGCTAAATCTGTGTTCCAGATTCTGGGGCTGATGGTCTTTTTGAGTTTGGTGCATCCTTAGAATATTGAATACTAGTAGATGGCAGCACTTAATAAAATGTTTGATGATCTCGTCTTTAAGATCACTATACAAACTCAGGTAGAAAAGGATAAAATCTTACAAAGATTAAGGAATAGTGTATTCTACCCTAGAGAATATTTAACAAAGAACGAAGAAATTAATGCAATAAAAGCAGCAGGAAGAACGGTGCTAAATGAAAAGATAAAAACGCTAACAGAACAAGTAAATAGAGCAATTGATCATCATATTCGTGAAATTGATGAAGTTGAGAGGACACAACTATACATGAGGTCAAGAGAGCCCGGTGCCATCCCTAGTGATGTTTCAGGTCTACCAAGATTACCTGAAGAACAGCATCCAGGCTATATGGGTGGTAGACGTAAGACGCGTTCAAAGTCCAAGAAAAGCAAGGGTGCTAAGAAGACCAGGGCCCACAGACGCCGTTAAGCAAAATGGTAAACGGGCTAAACCTGGATTTCTATAGATCTAGTAGATGAATGATGCGAGTAAGACATCCGCAATCATAAAAAATGAAAAAGCTTCGACAAGGCGTAATAGTATTAACGTTCATCGTAGTTTTTTAGAGGAAGTCAGGGGGCTTCTAGATGCAAATCCAGGGTCATACCGAGTTCTATATACAGAACCAAAGAGCCTAGATTCTCACTATTACTTTGTGGGGCTGAATCCTGGTGGCCAAGAAACGGATCCATCGGATTTGTATATAGAATCTGGTAATGCAATTCTAAATGAGAACTGGGCAGGGACAAAGAAGAATCCGTTACAGTACCAAATGTTGTATTTTTTTGAAGATATGGCCAAGGTTCTAGGAAAAACGGCAGACTGGATTCCTTATATGAATACTCAATGGATGATTTCTAATTATGTCTTTTACAGATCACCCTCATGGGACACAATGGCTAAAAAGCCGGCGCATATTGCAACATCAAAGGAGATTTGGAGAAAGATATTTACGAAGAATGTGCCAAAGATCATTGTGGCAAATGGATTTGAGACTCATGAGCACATGGTTTCTTTATTGGGAGATTTTGGTTGGTCAAAGAAACAGGAATTGCGCTCGTGCAAGGCATGGGATGGGCCACACATTATCGTCATGCAATCAGGCGATAAGGTCTGTCTCACTGTTGGATTTGCTCATCTTTCTCGGTTTCCAATTATTCGTAGAGAGAAAAACAAGGAATGTATGCAGGGGCTTTATCAGAATATTAAGGAGTTTCACTAGTCTTTCTTCTCCCTCAAATCCTTGAGCTTCACTTCCATATATCCGCTCTTTTTTGCGGGATTCAAAACGGCAAATTCAGGATATTCCTTGACAATCCAGCGGGCAGATTTCTCTACACGCTCCTTGGTTCTATCTTCCTGCATCCCCCCTTCCTCCTTGTAATATGCGCTTACGGGGGCATACATATTAAGTCTTACTACAGCATTCCATTTCTTGTAATACAAGATAGAACGCTGATAATCTTCCTTGTCATCCACGGTTACTTTCACGCCATCTGACCCCTTAAGACCGGGATTGATACATCCCCAGAAGGAACCAATGATATACCGAATATCGGTGCTCACCTTGGGTTTCATGAAGTAGCCGTTTGCAACAGGATAGACGCCCCAGAGAGCAGTCTTGGCTTTCTCACATTCGGCAAATCCACGCTTAATGACGCTAATGAGACTCTTGAGTGGGCGCTCCTTTCGCTTATTGGCCTCATCATATTCTAAGAATCCCTTGATATCATCGTCTATGTTCACAATCTTGGTCCCGACCTTGTAGTAACCAGTAATGAAATTACGGATATCGTGCATACCCTTGACGCCGACAACTAGGTTTCCGTAGGTGCCTGGCTTCATTGATTCTTTATAGAGGGCTTCCTCGTCCTTATTGGCGACAAATACGGTTATCTTGGATGCAGGAATTCCATAGCGCTTGAGAGTGGCCAGAGTTTTCTCATTGATTGTGGTATGTCTCTTATAAGATGGTATTGCCACCTCATAAGGAAATCTATTCTTTCTGGTTTTATGACTAGAACCAGAACCAATCATATCTACTATAAAATTGAAATTTAGTTACTGTAACGAGTAATTACCCATACCTGTAATGCCAGTAAAGACAAGTGGCTTTCTGCCTAGAAGGTCACAGAGGATTGCAGCACAGAAAAAGAAGAAGTGTCTGGCAAATTACACCAGACAGAGAGCCACTGTGCTCGATGAGTTCCCGTTCTTTGTGATTGAGCACCATATATTTCCCTACCTTGATTATCAGGCGAGGATCAGCTTGAACCAGTGTCTCCCTCCATGGGAGCGGGTTCAGAAAAAGATGGCTCCAAACTCGATAAAGAAACATCAGATCAATTACTGTGTGAACGTCATTGGGAGCATGCTGGGTTCTCTGGAGCAGAGAGAGGGTGGTCGCCCTGATAGGCCATGGGTATATCAGGGAGACAGGAGGATACTGAGAATGATAGAAATGCTGAACCTCTTTCTGAAGGATGAGTATTTCGCAATCTACACGAACTTTGGCAACTTTCGCACAGCATTTTCAACAAAGATTGATGAGATGCAAACAATGGCTTTTCAGTATCAGGATGAGTATTCTAGGATATACCTTGATGAGCTTGTCTCAACGTGTAACTTACTGAGAGACAAGATTCTAAATTACACTGGGGAGCTCACTACAATCTCACTGCATGAGATCCCGTCTCTTAAGTTTACCTAACCGTTTAATAATAGCCAGTATAGGGTCCAAGCCCTTGAACAGATTCGGGTAGATGGCCCTTGGGGTCACGGGGTGAACTAATTTCAGGGGCATTTGGAACAGGTGAGCAGGCATTTTTTGCTATAGAGAACACATCAATCCATACTCCAGTAAATAGCTGAGTAGCCCGATCAGATTCGCTGGAAGATAAATTGTATGATGTGCAGAGCTTATTAATTAAGGCTAATCCACGCTGTTTCCATGTGGCAAATGTAATATCTAAATCTCTGGGTGGAATAGACTTGGTAAAGCAGCGAGCAACCGTATCTGCCGGATTCTCTCTATCATGAGTGTTATTATAGGGTATATACATCATATTCTGAACAACCTGGCCAGGGCTCATTAGATCATGTTTCATGCAGCAGAGTTTAGATAGAATTTGCTTCAGTTCCTTCAGATCAGGTTCCCCTTCCTCGGTTGAAGAAGCCCTTGTAGAAAATAATGCTGCTAGGGCATTTGCTTCAGCAGATTCTTGGCCACATGGAAAATCAGATACTCCTATGGCAGGCCCTTGGAATCCTTCACGCCCTAGTCCGGAAGGCACTGTATTCATTCTAGAAAAAATAGAGTTAGCAATGAGTCCTGCTGCGAGGCCGATTAGTATGGCGATAAAGATAAAAAAACTGTAGTCAGATAAAGTTTTAACTGCAGATGCATCCATTCTGGTTGTGCTTTAGATTTGAGTTATTCTGTTGTAGGATAAGTTCAGAAATGTTTCGGCAAGCTTTTTCTTCTCATCGGCCTTAGTCATCATTAGATCATCTATGCTCATGCGATCCTCCTCAGCAATGAGCTTCAGCCAATAGATCTTGACAACGTCCTTCTGCCCGATGCGAACAGCTCGCCCTCTAGCCTGCTCCAATAAAGCAGATGTCCACCATGGGCTGATAAAGATAATGCGATTGTAGTTCTGCAGATTGAGTCCAGTGCCACCAGCTTGCAGCTGGATGAGAAAGACATCCTGCTTTGCCTCGCCAGAAGGAATCTTGCTGGCCTCAATGGCAGCATCACGTTCGGATGAATTCATCCCACCGTGATACTGTAAGACACTGCCGATAAAGGGGAGGGCCTTTAGAAAGGCTGAAAGCAGATTCATCTCCTCATGAAACTGGCAGAAGATGATCCAGCGATGGGGAGCTTGCTGCTCATAGCTATCGCGTAGCAAGGCAGCAATTTCGTCGAACTTGCGACTGGGCACTACAAACTCTGGGCCAGTCCAACCAAAGGACTCCTTCTTGCGTGCGTTAATATAGATCTGTGGGTTAACGGACACCTGGCGAAGGCGCAAGAGAATAGCAAAGCGCTGAAGTTGATAGGCGAGGCCATTTAGGGCCTGTGCAGAACGCCACTGAGACTCGATGTTATTGAGGATGCCATTGTAGACAGTCTCCTCCTCCTTGTTCGTAAAGTCCAGCAACTTGGTCTCAATGATAGGAGTCGGGGGCATGGTCAGGCCTGCAGGAGCCTCTCCCTCATCGATAGTCCTAGCAAGATAGACCTTAGAAATCCACTCGGCATATCGCTCAGACCACTTACTAGAGTCGATCTTGAAGCCGATAAACTTGAGGTAGGAGACCGCATCATCGAGAGTATTGACGATGGGAGTGGCAGTTAGAGCCCACTTATACCGTGCATTAATCTTGAGCACCGCCCTACCAGTTGCAGTCTTGGTATTGCGGATACGGTGTGCCTCATCAAGAATAATGCGGTCAAAGGGCACCTGCTTGAAGAGACTGGTTGCAGAGACGACCTTCTCATAATGGCCAATGTAGATGGTCTTTGCCAGAGGAAAGCGTGTTCCAACACGGACCCAGCCGCGTTTCTCTGCAGTGAAGATGTTGATTCTGGCTTTGACTGCGGCCTCAATCCATTGCTTCTTAACAGCGAGGGGTGTCACAATCAGAGTGGTTGCACCCTTGCCATTGATAATAAGAGCAAGCGACTGGATAGTCTTGCCGAGGCCCATTTCATCACCGAGAATGCCGCCGCGCACAATGTAGTCACCCTGAACAGAGTTTGGCACCTTCACCCCATCATGCTCTATGTTCAGCATCCATTCGATGCCTTCAACTTGATGTCTTGCGTAAACGGCACCAGACCAAGTTGCCTTGAGCTGCATTACTCTTCAGTAGGTGATTGATTTGCAATGATCACGTGCTTCAATTTTTTCCATTTATATAATGCTCCGACACACTTACAAATATGCAAAACAAAAGTTGAATGGGCGGTGCTAGCCGTTGTTAGCACCACTAAACGCGCACTATGGCATTTCCTAGAGCATTTCAATCCTACGTTCCTAGAACACATTGTGTAAACTCCCTTGTCTATGGGATTATCTTGCTGAACTTCTTTAACGAGGTCGTCGTTGTCCGAGGAAGAAAGAGCGGAAAATGGTCGTTTCCTAAGGGCCATGGTCAATCAAGAGAAAGCCCTCTGGATGCATCGGTGAGAGAGTTGAAGGAGGAGACAGGGATTAACATGAAGGGTGTTAAGCCTGATGATGAAATTAGGTTCAACTCTGGGACGTATTTCGTCTTCATTGTTCCAGGCAGACTTGAGCTTGTGCCAGAAGATACGAATGAAATCCAAGATTCCATGTGGGTTTCTCTGTCAAGGATCCATTCTCTGACAACAAACAAGGACTTGACAAGTTTCTACAAGACGGTCAACATAGACAGCCTCCTCAAGAAGGTTGAGAACAGAAAGATAACAGAGGCAGCGGAAATTTTGTAGAGTCCTAGAATAGGATGTTGTTGAATACGATGAATGCTCTTTTTATTTTGACCCTCGTGCAGCTCTGGTGGATTGCTATCTGGGGGCTCGCATATATTGTTATAGATACATATGCGGGCTCGTCAAGAAAAAAGGAAATGTTTATATATATTGGAATGCTGATTTTCACATTAGCCATATTTCACTTGAATCCACGTATGCTGGAGCGGCTCTAGTGTTCAGACGCTGGCGGACCTCAGGTGCAGACTTCAGAGAGAGGATCGTCCAGCCGTCGGCGAGGAGCTCCTCCCGTGTCATCTTAAGAGGGTCATCCTCCCTTGGCTTCTGACGCTCCTCCTCCTCAAGCTCTGCCTGACGAATCTGCTCCTTGATCATATCCTTGAGGGTGCTAGGCATAGGCATAGGCGTAGCCACAGCCACAGCCATAGGCACAGGCGCAGGGACAGGCGTAGCCACAGCCATAGTAACCGGTGTAGCCACCTTGGCCGCCATTTTCCCCCAGGCAGCAGCCTTCTTTGGTGCGCCCCCGAGACAGGGGAAGTTCTGCACACCCAGATCAATCTTCATGGGCCCCGTATCAGTTCGCAGATTGGGCGGCACATACTTCTGTCCCACAGAACTAGAAGAGTCAGACAAAAGGCTACCCATGCGGACTGGCTGCAGCTTGATCACAGGTGTTGCCATTTTAGTAAGAATGGGGGGGTAACTTCATTCATTGAAGGTGGTTGTTCAATTTTGCTTTGTAGTAAAACAAAAAATGGAGTAATACTCTCTTTTTTGTTTTCTGATAGATTTATGGGATGATTAGCAATTAGGCTCCTCTGCCTCCATATTGATGGTGCCATCCTCGCGCAGCTCACCATAGTGACCGCCCTTTGCACCCTTCTTAGACATCCAGAGGTGACCAGAGCTCCAGAGGTGATTGCCATTCTCACGCCGGGTGCCGAGGCGAAGGAATGTCTTCTCGCCGATGGTAAAGGGGAGGAGCTCGTCTGCTACAGCAATCTCGATTGGAGCAACCACGGAGGTAGTGATTGCCTTCTTTGCAGTCTTGACAGGCTTCTTCTTTGGAGCGGCAGAAGGCAGTAGAGCAGAAGCCACTGGCTGCTGCTCCACTGGCTGCTCCGCTTTCTGCTGCTCCACTGGCTGCTCCACTGGCTGCTCCACTGGCTGCTTCGCTTGCTGCTCCGCTTGCCACTTGGCCTCAAAGGCAGGAAATGCCTCTGGGTGTGCCTTGTTGTAGTTAGCAATGAAGGTGAACTGGGCGCCCTGCTTCTTATCAAGGGTCGCCTTGAACGCCTCTAGCTCTGTAGCCTTCTCCTTGCAGATCATGGCGTTAAAGTCGTTCCTTGCACTAGGCTTGCCCTTGCGATCAGAGACCTTCCTGGGCTTCCCAGACTTGGTCAGCTTGGCGTTAGGACCAGAGCCTGCGCTAAGCACCTGGTCCAGCATGCCCTGCAGCTTGATAAGGTTAGAAAGAAGAGCGTCCATCTTGATACTCTGGACTAGGAGGGGGGGGTGCAATAGGTTCACTGGCTAGCAACTTCAATTTTGTTTGACTTGAATATGTTCTTAAACATATTACCAATTCGGGTTAAGAATGATTCTGAAGTATTTGTTGGAATAATCAGAGCATTGCTTGTAGGAGTTAGTTCTTGAATACTCTGAGTAAGTGTGATTCTAACCCTCTGTTGAGTTGCGAGAAGCTTCTTGGAGTCCCTTAGTTCTAGAATGGCAGCAGGATCATTCTTTATTTCCTTAATCTTCTCTTCAAGCTCAGTAATTCGAATAATCGCCCGTTCAAGCATCTGTTGCATTAACTCGATATCGCCCATTAAAAAAGTGCTCTATACTATTGTCTGTATTTGTGTTTAGACCTTTGTCTTTACCTTGATAATCCCCTGAATCTTGAGTTGCCGAAGAATTGCGGCAACCCTCGTCCTGCACATACTCGGGAGGCTAGTGTTGATCGTGTAAGAGCTGGCGCCAAGGGGGTGCTTCTTAATAACCATTAGCAGCTTGCGCACGTCGTAGTTAGCTGGATGGTGCTTCTTTCCAGGTAGCCAGGAGTCTTGCCCGATAAAGAGGCCGGCATCAATATCGGCGGTAATCTTCTCAATCTCGGTCGTTGCACTTGCAGTGTAGAGGTCGCTGGGAAGGGCCGCGGGCACCTCTGCAGCAAAGCGGACCTTCTTTGCAGAAGGTGCAGCATTGGGAGTCTGCTGCTGAGAGGTTTTCTGTGTGCAAGTGCAAGCTGCCAGCGCAAGCAGGTGTGGGCAGAGGGTGGAATCGCCCCGCGCCACAGGCACAGGCATAGGCTCTGCCACAGGCTCTGCCACAGGCTCTGCCACAGGCTCTGCCACAGGCTCAGGTGTAGCCACAGGCTCAGGCTCGGCCACAGGCTCGGCCACAGGCTCAGGTGTAGCCACCGCCACAGGCAGCAGGAGAGGAGCGCTGAAACTCAGCGATGCGCTCTCAAAGGCACTGCTGGTAGAAACGGTCATCTTAAACACTGTGCTCGGGGTCGGACTAGTCTCTGCACCCTCCAGCTCATCCACCACATCAGGGTAGCTCCAAGAGTTCCTGAGGGCCATCAGAATATCGTCACGGCATGCCGGCGATAGCTTGCAGAGCACACTATAGGAGAGTGTGATGGACATTTTGTTAGAGTAAGGGGGGTAGTAAAAAATAGGTTGCAACATCATTCAATTTTTTTCACGTATCCTCATGCTCCATAGTGCTATAGTAGGAGATGAGCTTAGTCCAGAACTCCAGCTTTGCATCGACATCCTGAATTGTCTTCTCCTCTAGCTCATACTTCACCCAGGGAATGTAGCCGATGATCTTGCTAGCCTCCTTCTTCACGGCTGCAACCTTCTCCTCCTTCATCTTAATGAGGAGCGCATCAAGAGCCTCTTGCGGAATGACCTTGAATCTCTCAAACTGTGCCTCGGTTGCTTTTCTCTCTGCAATCTCGCGGTCCCTCTGCTGCTCTGCCCGCCATGCCTTCTGTTTCCAGAAGCTAATCGCATGCATCATGAACATCCTCTCATCAGCCAGCTCCTCAGGCGTCATGAGGGCCCTTTCGGCTTCTAGATCGGCGAGTTGCTGCTGAGACATCCTGTGCCAATGATGTGTCCGCAGTTTAAGTCAATTTTACTAAAAAATCGTATAGTTTGTTTGTTTTGTTGTCTTTCAAGTGAGTGCTGCCTAGATGTTAATGGTGTCCAGGCGGTAATAGACCTTCAGCAGGGGCTTCCCGTCTGCCTTGAGGTCAATGCCCAGATCAGCAAAGGTCTTACCCGTGGTCGGCTTGACCCACTTGCCAATGATATCCTTCTCGCGGTCCCAGGCGAGGCCAAGGAGCCCAAGCTTCTTGCAGCAGGCAATCTCAACCTCCCTACCGCGCACAAAGGCCATGATGCGCTGGCGGTAGTTGTTAGAGAAGGTGATTGGCTTCACGTTGGCCTTCTCTGGAGAATTTCTAATCGCAAGCTGGACATCCTGCGTGCTGCGGGCGTAACGCACCAGCCTCCTGCCAAAGCGGGCGAGCGACTCCATGATGTCATAGACACTGCTACAGGTTGCAGAGTCCACGTTCGTCACCGTGTTAGATCGCATGAGATCACTGATGATATCTGACATGTCAGTCATTTTCTCAATGCAGTTACTCCGCTGCTCCACGAGCGTAAAGCCCTCATTGAGCCCGGCGTGCACGCCATAGCGACTCTGGAGCTCTGCAAGGTAGCCGATGTCAGTCTCTGCCACGATAGGCTTGGCGGCCTTGCGCTGGATGCTGGGCAGAGAGAAGTCCTCTGTGGCCACTGACACCTTGATGGTCCCGTTGGCGGGCAGCGTGGCCTTCCAGTCAGCGAGAGAAGAGAAGAACTTCTTGGCAACCCTCTGGTAGTCAGCGTCTGGCGTCTGGGTCATGGTGGGGATGCCAAGGATCACCTCCTTCACCTGCAGAATGCCGTCCTTCACCACGATGGCAGTCCGCGAGTTAGGGTTATACCACTGGTTCGAGCCATCGCCGAGTGACCAGTTCAGCTTGGTGCCGACGGGGTAGGACTCGGGCGCAGGCGCAGGTGCCTCTGCTGCTGCAAGGGGCAGGTAGTCAAGCTGGATCCTCTGGTCACCGATGACAAGGCGCCAGTCGTCCATACTCATGATGTCTCGGCGCTGCACGGGCTTGCCAGCGAAGGTCTTGGTGGCCACCTTACCGTCAGTCAAGACAATGACCTGCTCAAGCGTGGAGCCGTCGCCAACAGACAGAATCGTGCCAGGTGCAAAGGTCTGAGACATTTTGAGTAATATCCAAGAAGGAGGGGGTAATGAAAAAACAGGCAGCCACTAAAGTCAATTTTTGTTTTTGTGATTAGGATGGTCTAACGCGGGTCCAACTAGATGGATGAGGAAGGCATGGAAAGAAGGTTGACCATGCTAGATGCATGAAGAACCCGTTCAGCATTCTGAGTAGAGCAATATGGGTCTCTTTACATGGAAAAATTTGTTGGTTTTTGTTTTGTTCTTTCCTACTCCCTACTCGCTTTAGTCACCCTTAACCTTGGGCGGGGAGGAGGCACGCGAGCCCTCTGCGCTGTTATTTGCAGATGTCTTCTTGGCCTTGTTCTCTGCGCGCTTGGCCTTGGCCGCTGCCAGCTCCTCTGGCGTCATGTCAGCCATCTTCTTGGGCCCACGCTTCTTAGCCTCAGGCTTAGCCACAGGCGCTGCTGCAGAGCCGGCGCCACCCACTGCTGCCGAGGGCGCAGCGGTCTCGTCCTCGTCTGCCACGGTGGCTGCGTCATCGCTGTTCTCTGCAGTGCCACCCGCAGCCTTTGCAGCGCCCTTAGGGTGCTCCAGCTCCCAGGCCGCCTTGAACGCGGCGTGCTCTGCCTGGTGCTGCTCGGCCCACCAGCCGACGAAGGCCATGTGTGCGCCCACGGCAGCATCCTTGGCATCCATGGTGTCGCCCACCTGCTTCTTGCCGCTCTTCACCTTAGCCATATCCTTGGTGTAGAGCATCTCGCCACGCTCTGCAGAGACAATGCGCGCTGCCAGGAACTCCTTCTGCTCGGCAGAGTCCTTCGAGAAGCGGTCAAGCACGTGCTTGGTCCAGGCGCCGTGGCAGCTGGGCTTGCCAGCATTGGCACGGGGCTTCTTCTCGACCTTTGCAGGCGCCGCCACAGATGTAGACGCGCCTGCAGCCACAGGCGAAGCCATAGGCGGGTCCATGGCAAAGGCAGCGAACACCGCCTCGCGGTCCGCCTGGCTCATGTCCTGGATGCTCTTCACAATGAACTGAACGGCGGACATTTGTGTTGTTTGAGTGATGTTAATTACTCAAGGGGTGCTTACTATAGGGACCCCTGTCCAAATCAATTTTTAATTTCGGGAATTACTGGCTCTGGCCAGTCCATAGACCTCTCTTCAAGACAGCGTCTAGCCTCTTGTTCAAGAGGTTTTGCCATTTCAATTGCGCAGGGCAAAAATATCCAGCCCTCTGAAACATAGGTAAAGACTCTCTTTTCAAATATTTCAGAAGCTCTTTCCCAGTGTTCATCCATTGCCTTCTTTGGAAAGATATGCTGATTATACATTACGCATCTCGCTACCACATATCCTTCAAGAAGATCTGCATGGCGGGCAACGTGGTATGCACGCTGCCACTTCCCGTGATTGGGGAATTCTATTTCCCCAGAAGTAACGGACTCCTTGAGTTTAGAATAACTCATGCTGGTCACAATTTTAATGAGAGCATGAATATCTTGAGGTGCCCAGCCTTGAAAACGTAAAAAATATCCTATATCTCTAGCTGCCTCTTCAACCGGTGTATACTTGCTGTCACAGGTATCATGTATTGCTGCAGCATAGAGAGTCATTCGGCGTTCCTCTTCTGAGACCTCACTCAAGTGAGAAAGTATCTCAGCAGCTCTCATGAGAGTCCCCTTGGCATGCTTGAGCCCGTGGCTTTCGTCTATTCCGTATTCCTTACACTGTGCTTCTATAAAGGCAAAGAGCGAGTCCATCTTTCTTAAGAAATGACTTTCTCTTTAAGGGCCTCTGGATCTTTCTCGGCACCACTAAGTGAACCTGGATTCTCCACTATCACATCATGAGGTGGCTCTGATGTGAGAGGTGGTTTCAAGGGAGGGCAGCAGAGAGCACCGCATAGCATAGTGTAGAAGCAAATGCAGAGGGCATCTTCCATGCCATTGCTTAGCCAGTGTGATAACCGATTTTTTGCCTAGTGCCCGTGGTTTCGCTAGTGCCTGTGGCTTCGCTAGTGCCCATGGCTTCGCCAGTGCCTGTGGCTTCGCTAGTGCCCGTGGCTCCACTCGGGGAAGATTGCATTGCAGATGCCCATGATCTTCTCGCTCATGGCGGCAGGCATGGCCTTGAGGTTAGCGTTGGGCTGCAGGTTTAGAGGTGTGAGGCGATTCTCTGCAATCCTTACCGTGAGGTTGTAGCAGCGCTTCTGCAGCTTCCATGGCAGAGCTAGCCTCAGGCATGCGGGGCACTCTATGCAACCGCGCGGCGGCTCGGTGCCCTCCTCAAGCCAGTAGCCCGTGGTGATGGTGTCGCAGACACAGGAGCCACCGATCCCAAGGTCGTCCTCCCCAATGCAGAGGCAGTCGACGTCCTTTCCGTCATCAGTATCTGTGACGTAGGTGGTAGTCTCTAGCAGCACCTGGTCCTCAGAAACGGGAGTAGCCTTTACAAAGAGGCCGTCGCGCTTAAGGGCCTCAAAGCCGTGCTGGAGCTCCTTCAGAATAGACTCTAGGGCTGACATTGTGACTATGTCGGGGTGAGTAAGCTTCTCACAGGTTTACATTCAATTTTAACTTACTCATTGAGTATCTCATTACATAAAAAATATGATACTTACTGTCTATCTCACCGACCTCAGTAACTAGGTGAATGGGCGCATTACAGGCTCTGCCAGAGGCTCCAGGAACAGCTTAGCCTCCTCCTCAGTGATGAACTGATTGCGGTTTGCGTGGTGGTTGTGAAAGCCCGCTAGCCAGAAGATAATGGCTTTGGGGCAGCCATTGTCAAAGAGGCGCCTCAGTCGGTCAGCGTCGTGGACTGAGATAGCCTCTAGTTCCTTGATCTTCATGGCGAAATTGCCACCTGGGGGGATGGGGATGGCGTTGTTCCTCAGGCACCGCGAGCCAGTTGTCTCTCGCGTCCTCATCTCAGCCATCATTGCTGCAGAGGCCACTGGGTTCTCCTCAAGCGCCTTGCCCGCTGCATAGCGCGCTGGCTCGTCTGCCTGGTAGGCGGCCTCCAGCTGATTCAGTCGCTCAGCCTCGGCCTCCGCCTTGGCGGTCTCTGCATATGCGGCGGCCTTCTCAGCAGCCTCCAGCTCATCACGGCTCTTGAGTCCGTTAAGCAGCCCGTCTAGCCTGAGGCACCAAGCCTCCTGTGCATCGGCGTCACCGTCGAGCCTCGTCGGCCAGAACGTGCGCTCGCCCGGTGCGGAGCGGCGCCAGCCGCAGGCGTGCTTCTTGCTCTGCATGTCAGAATTCTCACCCGCAAAGACCATGTAGATGCGCCACGGGAAACGCTCTGCGTCAAGCGGCGCAACGTAGCCGCCCTGATTGAGGCGGTTACAGGCCAGGCTGTGCATATAGATGGAGTCTGTGGCGTCAGAGAGGCAGTCCTCATGCGCCTTGGTGGGAATGCGCCAGCCGTGCTGCTCCCAGCCGCCAGTGCGGACGACGGTGTAGGTCTCTGAGGTCAGCTCCTCATAGACCTCGGCGGGCAGGTGCCCCAGGCTCACGCATGCACTCTTAGTCAGCTTCTGTCCCATGGTTGCTCTGAAGGGGGGGTGCTCATTAACTGGTGAGGTGCATGGTCAATTTTGGAAAAAATGAATTCGTGTATCTCATTACTGAGGCCATGGATAGACCGGCCTCATCGTGGCTCCCCAAGGCAGAGTGACCTCACCGTTGGCAAACTGACTGAACTTGTCAAAGTCAATCAGCGCGATGCGACCATCTGGTTGGCGATATAGCTCATAGTCGCAGGGGAAGATGCCGGCAGCCTGAGCCTTCTCATAGAAGAGCTTGAGTTCAGTGGCCTCTGGACTCAGCGGGTCAGCGGCGGCTGCGAGTGGACTGAGCTCAGATGAGCAGTCTATCTGCTCCATGGCATACTGGCGCTCAGTTGAGCCAGTGGTCCAGGCCTGCGGACTAAAGAGCACTGAGAAGCCATTGCTTGGCGTCAGCAGACTTGCGCACCATTGCTGCATGGCGCACTGAGCGCGGGCGTCTAGGCATTTGGCCCGGTGCTTGAGACGACGGTGTATCCGCTTAACCACTAGGCCAGCCTGGTCTGTAGCCAGCACGCTGCCGCAGGCGCCGCCGCCCAGAAGAGCACCGGTTTCTCTGAAGCTAGAGCGAGCGTGTTGCATTTTGATAGCCGTTGGCTGAGTGCCCTCGTTGGGTGGCCAGACTGCCTCAATTTTGAAAAAAGTGATAGTACGTAAAAAAAGAGGCCTCGCCACAGCGCTGCCTCTCCTTCCTGATCGTCCGAACTACCCTCTAACCGCGAGGGTAGTAGTTAACTGCTCTCTAACCGCGAGAGCGTGGTGGTGTGTGCCTCCGCCTCTTCTGCTTGTCATCGGCGCCGTGCAGGCCTCTGACTCAATCGCACACACCCGTGATGCCCCAGCCGCTTGAAATCAAGCTAAGATGGCACCTCCGCTTCCCTGCTGGCCGGCAGAGGAAATTGAATGGGGCCGAATCCCCTGAATGATTTAGACCTGCCCCTCCTCGCAGTGTCGGTCGTCGTGCCCGCCAAGTCATATTGGCACGTCCGCTTGTGTGACACCCTGCGCCCATGCGCCTCCCACACCGACCTTACCCCTCGGCTCCGATTCAATTTTATCGGGCCTCTGGCCGGCCTGGCGCCGCTGTAGGCCAAAATTGATTCTAGAGGGGCCCTCCGCTGGAATCAATTTTGCTCTATTTTTGGCCGCGGCGGCAGCGATGGGCTAAAATCAATTCAATTTTGATGCATTTTTGCCCATGGGTCTGCGCGGCGGGTCAATTCAATTTCGGCCAGCGGCAGCCAATATGGCCAATTCAATTCAATTTTGCTCTGTTTTGGCCTATGGCGTCAATTCAATTTCGGCCTATAAGGCCGCTATAGGCCGAAAATACATCAAAATTGAATTGAATTGTAGGCCGAAAATACATCAAAATTGAATTGAATTAGCCTTGAATCAATTTTGATGCATTTTTGTGTAACGGAGCCTCTGGGCCGAAATTGAATTGACGCCATAGGCCGAAAATACATCGAAATTGAATTGATTTTGGCCGTCCAGAGCCTAGGGGGCTCTGGAGTCAATTTTGGCCGTTTTGGGCCTAGCTGCAGGCCAGAGGCCATTCCCTCGATAAAATTGAATTGGCGGCCGGCCCAGTAGTAGTCACCCCGCCATGATGGATGGCGTGGGTCTGTAGCCACAAGGGGCCACTGGCCACTGGTGCCTGCATTGCCGGCCCTGCTTCGCGGGGCATTGCTGTGACCACTGGGAGTCCGCCAACGGAGCGGGCCGACTTTGGCAGGCATAGGAGCTTTGGGCCATCAAGAGCCCATTGACTCCGGCTGTTTAGAGGTTCTCCTCTCTACACCAAGGACGTCAGACGCCGCGTGAGGGTGACATCAGGAACAGGCTCTCCCAACGGGAGCCTGGTTGGGTAGTCCAGCTTCGGCTGGCCATGCCCTTTATCGCTCAGACAACTAGGCGCACACCGACCGGTGAGCGTTATAGAGACTGGGATTCCGGAGCTGACGACTGATACATGCGCAGAGGTAGGGGCATGTGTCGGGGGAATACTGGGAAATGGCAACCCACCCCCAACTGCTGGTGCGCTGCGCAAGCGGCGACAGCAGACCTAC
>Ga0209087_1001061_pt1 | contig 16416 bp, 15 predicted proteins | sample S_130805_EF_Meta_FD_187321 | JGI IMG/M metagenome (GOLD analysis project Ga0209087, IMG submission 187321) | Freshwater microbial communities from Lake Simoncouche, Canada to study carbon cycling - S_130805_EF_MetaG (SPAdes) (version 2) | ecosystem: Environmental > Aquatic > Freshwater > Lake ... | reverse complement strand
TAAACGTTTTTTGCTAACTCTCTTTCTATTCCGTATGTCAACTTAGAGCTTTCCAAAACATAAATTAGACTAAAAATAGATCTTATAATAAAAAAAATAGTCATGGCTGAAACTAATTTTAGAGCTTCTTCTTGTACAAGACTGCCTATGCCAAAATAATTAATACTCTCTAAAAAATTAACAAAATATAAAATATATGTATTTTTTAATACGCTCGAATCAGAAATGGATGAGATTAATGGAAGCATGAGAGATATTGAAAAAATCTCAAATACAACGCCCACTAAAGATAGCAAACATACAAAAAACAACCCAGGCACAAACTCCTTGGGTATCAAGTTATTTATCAATTTAATCATTTTTAAATTTTTTTACTTAATTCAAGTACTGTTGCTTTCAAACCATTTTGTAATGAAATTTGTTTATAATCAGGAAGAAACTTTTTTAATTTTAAAATATTTAATATTTTAGATTTAGCCCCTGTATATTTTTCAGTATTAAAAAAAATTTTATTAAAATCGTAATCAACAATGTCACATATAATTTTGGCGAAAAACTTAATCTCATGCTCTTCTCCTGAGCCGATATTCACAATATCATTTTCTGTTTTTGTTTCAATTTCTAGCATTTGATTGATAAAATCGAAAACGTGAACTAGTTCTCTCTTTTGCATTCCATCACCCCATAGCTCAACTTTAGAATTATACTTTTTTCCTTGTACAATTTTTCTTATTACATCAAAAATAAAGTGAGGAATTTTACTTTTTAATTCATAGCCCGGTCCATAAAGAGTTGATGCAACAAATGTTGTTGACTTCATTCCAAATTGTTTCGCTAAACTTTGCTGACCAATAAAAAGCATTCTTTTGCTCATGGCATATGAAAATAAACTTTCGATAGGCTGTCCATTTAAGTAATCTTTTTCTTCGAGAGATCCTCCCTCGGAATAAGAACAGCTTGTTCCTATTGATATCATTTTCGCCTGTTTTTGATGAGTATACCACCAATTTAACACGTTGGTGTTTATAAGCTGGTTATTTATCCATTCTTCGCCCGAATGATGTAAAGAAAAATCTCCTGCTTGTGTCCATGCAGCTAAATGATAAATTTTATCAAATTTTTTTAATTCATATCTTTTTAAAGAATCTTGATTTGTAAGATCTGCTTCTTTAGATGATAAGGGAGTAATTTCTGTATCCTGATTTTTTGATAATATAGAGCATAAATGCTTTCCTAAGAAACCACTTGCTCCGGTGATTAATATTTTCATCTCTGTTTTTTTTTGCACATGTAATGAAATCCAATATTAGAAAAGAAAAAATTAGGATCTTCATACGTATTATTAACTCCTCTGGGAAATTGACTAAATTCAAAAGCAATATCATCGCAAAGATCGAAATATTTTTTTAAATATTCACACCAGGTTTCAGCATTCCATACAGTTTGGTGCAAAGAATGTCCTTCGGGTGAGAAGCTGGCTTCTGTTCCTATGGAACCAACAAAGTAACCTCCCGGCTTTAAATGTCTTTGAACATTTTTAAATAAAATATCTAAGTCTGTTTCTTTAATGTGCTCTAAAAATTCAAAGGCAGTAATCAAGTCAAAAGTTGCTTCTTTCTTATTATTTTTAATAATAAATTCTTTTGCTATATCTACTGTAAATAGATTGTTTGGTATTATTGGCCAAAAAGCTCTATTTGATATTTTTGAAAAATTAGATCCCTCAAGTCCAACGCTGTTGTTACCATTTGATAAAAAATCATAACACAAACCTCCTCCTGCACAACCTAAGTCTAGATGATCTATTTTTTTAGAAAAAAAGTTATTAATAACAGATACAAAAGACGGTGATCTAGTATTATCAACGGCAGTTCCGGTAGGATACAAATGATCGGGAGAATCTAGAGCCACAGGAAAATTGGTAATTACTTCATAAGTATTTTTACTAATTAAATTTTTTAAATAATCTTCATCTACCCTCATATCAATCAATGACTGTTCAATTTTTTTCTCTAGAAAAAAAATTTTTTTTTTTAATTTTTTTATTATATGCCTGATTAAAAATTACTTTCATTTTATATTATTTTAATATTTGGGAAAGGTATAATAAACTTTCCACCGTTCTTCGTAAATGAGGACATTTTTGAAATAATTTCGTCTTGAAAATTCCATGATAACATAAAATAATAATCTGGATCTTTGACTGTTTCTTGACTTACTACTGGAATTTTTGTTCCTGGATAATAAGTGTCAAATTTATAAGGATTAATTTCAACAGCACAATCAATATAGCTTTTATCAAGCTTTAAATAATTAATCATAGTAGATCCTTTAACGGGAGGCTCCTGTGCATAAATTGTTTTCCCCTTGGATTTTAAATTACTAAATAATTCTAATATTTTAAATTTGAAACTTTTAACATTATTTGCAAATTGTTCATAAACTGGGTAATCTAATATTCCGTAGTCTATCTCATCTTGCAAAATTTTTTTATATTTTTCCGTTTTTTCAAAATTAGAACCTTTATGCTTAATGAAGGCTACGCAACTACCACCATGTATTTTAAAAAGATCTGCATCAAATATTTCTAAATCATAATTTTTAAGCAAATTATTAAATGTATTCAAAGAATAGTATAATAGGTGTTCATGATAAATTTGATCAAAAGCAATATTCTTCATCATAGATTGCAGATCAATAAATTCTGCGACAAGAACCCCGTCTTTTTTTAGTAATTTTTTTATACCCTTAAATGCACTAGATAGCTCTTCCAAATGAAAAAAAATTCCAGATCCGTGTATTACTGAAGCTTGCCCATTCTTCTTTAGAATTGCAGTAGCAATATCTTCATTAAAATATTCATTAATACACTCAATGCCCTTTTGATTAGATATCAGAGATTGCTGAATACCAGAATCCACATTTAGTACTTTGATATTTTTATTTTGAAAATTTTCTAAGAAAGAACCGTCATTACCTCCTATATCTAAAATGTAAGATTTCTGATCCGGAAAAAATTTTTTTAAGATTTGCATGGAAATTTGTGAAAAATGGGATTTTAAAGTCTTCGTAGTTCCCGACATATACGAGTGATGACTAAACATTTCCTCCTTGGGAACTGTGTAATTTATTTGTGACATCTTGCAGTTTTCGCAAATAACAAAAGTTAAAGGATAGGTTTTGTTAGTTTCGTTTTTTTTTATTTTAATGAAATCGTTACCCCAAGGTTGATTTCCCAAATCCAAAATTTCTCTTATTTTATTAGAGTCACAATTTCTGCATGAAAAAATCATCAATTTAGAAATTGCCAAAATTTTGATTTTTTATCATTGTGTAGCCCTTGATAAGCTCTTTTACTCCGTCTAAAATGGTATATTTAGTTTTAAAACCAGTAGCTTCTATCTTTTCATTAGAAACGATATAATTTCTCTGATCTGGATCCTGTTTAATCTTTTCTTCTATATAAACAAAATTTGGAAGAAGTTTTTTAATTTCTGCGCAAAGCTCTAACTTAGATAAGTTAGCATCGCTCAAGCCGACATTAAAAATTTCTGATTTCATTTTATCAAAGTTGTTAATTGCATGTAAAAAACTAGCCACGACATCTCTTACATGAATATAATTTCTTTTAAAATGTCCCTCAAAAACTATTAATGTCGTATCGTGAAAAGCCCTATAAGCAAAATCATTAACTAATAAATCAATTCTCATTCTTGGTGACATGCCAAAAACTGTTGCGAGTCTATAGCTAATGGAATTTTCTCTTTTCATTAAATGCTTTTCGATCTCCACTTTGTCAACTGCATATTTAGATATTGGATTTAATTTAGATTTCTCATCACAATAATTATTTTCTCCACCACTTCCATAAGCACTATTAGTTGTTGGCATTATAATTTGATGATTTGCTGAGCAAATTTTAAGCATCTCAATTATTGCATCATGATTAATACTTTGGGCTGCATAAGGATCTTTATTACAAAGTGGCGCTCCAACAATAGCAGCAAGTGGCAAAATAATATCATGCTCATTAATTAGCGATTTCATCAATTTTAAGTTTCTAATATCTCCGTTGATAATTTCAAAATTTTTATTTTCACAAACAGGTGCTAAACTATTTTGTTTGTACATAAAATTATCGATGACTGTAACCTTGTAGCTGCTGTTTAACAAAGCTGGTACCAACATAGATCCTATATATCCAGCGCCGCCTGTAACTAAAATATTTTTCACTTTGCCCCCTCGTTCAGCACTTTGGTTATAAATAAAATATCTTTTTTTACCAATTCTGGGTAATTTCCAATATAAAACGCATAAGAATGAATATGTTCTACATTCTTAAAATTATTAAAATTTTTAAATTTTATCAGACGCTTAACGTAAGGTTGTCTCAGCTGATTTCCGCCTCCTGCAGAACCAACTCTGTACTCAATTCCATGTTTATCTAGGTTTTTTAAAATTTTATCAAATCTCTTTTTGTTTTTATTTTTTAGAATAACATTGAAAGCGTAATTACTAGATCCAGTTAATAAAAAATCTTTATAAAAAAAATTATTATCTAGATTATCTAAAAAGAGATTCAAGTTGATAGTTCTTTGTTTTACAATGCTATTTAATCTTTTTAATTGCGAGATACCCAATACAGCTCCTATTTCTGTGTTTCTTACATTGTAACCAGCATATTGAAAAATAAATTTAACGTTTAGACTTGGGTTCTGTTTAAGAATTTTTTCTTGAAGACTTTTATCTTCCATTTCTCTTATCATTCCGTGCGAACGGAGCATTAATAAGTTGTTATAGGCAAGTCTGTCATTAGTGCATACCATCCCGCCTTCGATAGTGCTCATATGATGAGCATAATAAAAAGAGAAGTTTGATGTCCAACCAAAAGTACCAAGTTTTTTGTTTTTTAATGTTGCCCCATGTGACTCACAAACATCTTCGATGAGAGGAATTTTTTTCTTCTTCAGTATATTTAGAAGTTTTGTATTTAAGCAGTTAAATCCCTGGATATAACTTAAAAAAACAGCTTTTGTATTTTTGTTAATCTTTTTAATTATTCCATCGGTATTCATGCCAAGAGTATTTAAATCTATATCAACAAAAACTGGCTTAAACCCACAATGCAATATCGTTGCTATATCTGAAGACCAGGTTAAGGGAGGGACTATAACTTCTCCACCCTTTGGATGTTTAATTTTAAGAAGCTGTAGCGATAAAAGATTTGCAGAGGATCCTGAATTTACAAAAACTGAATATTTAACGCCAAGCCACTTTGACCACTGATTTTCAAATTTTTTTACCATTTTATTTTGTGTTAAAATTGGTTTTTTTTTCAAAAAAGAAATGAGACCATTTATATCTTCATTTGTTATGTTATTATTCATCAAGGGGTATTTCATTTTAATAATCAGTATGCGTGTCCGCTATAATTTGGCTTCCTTCATTATCGAATTTTATAGGCAAAACAATAATTTTTTTCATTTTTTCTAAAAATTTTTTTTGATTCAATTTTTTGACATAAAAAACAAAAAAACCTCCACCTCCGGCCCCTAGCAACTTTCCTCCTGAGGCTCCCGATTCTAATGCCAAATTGTATAACTCGTCTAACTTATTTGTTGAAACTTTATTGCTCAAGCTTCTCTTGAGCATCCAACTTTCATTCAACAATTCTCCAAACAGACTAAGATTTTTGGATTTTATCAATTTTTTTGCATCCTCAAGAATTATATTTATATTCTGAATTTCTCTAATTTTCTTACTAGTTAAATCTTGTACAAATGATTTTGCCACCGTTTGAGCTGATCGTTGAATAGCTGAATAAACTAAAAAAAGATTTCCTTCTAAAAAATTTTTTTTTTCTAAATCAATAGTTATTTTTTTAACTAAAAATGATCCGTTTTTTAAAAACTTTATATTATTAAAGCCTCCATAGGCACAAGCAACTTGATCTTGGGAACCCACAACCTCTTTAAGAATGTCCTTCTCTAGAAATATGCTTTGTGTAGCTAAAATTTTTTTATTTATTATTTTTTTTTGAATAGTTAATAAATTTGACAAAAAACCAACAACAAAAGCAGAACTTGATCCTATACCGGACCTTGCTGGCAAATCAGCATCGTAATGCACTTCCATGCCACCTTTAATTCTGAAATATTTAAGCATTTCTCTAACTGGCTTATGTTGTATTTTATTTATAGATCCAACCATTTCATCTTTCGAATACAATATTCTGTATTTGTACTTGTAAAATTTTGGAGGCCTTCTTAGAGAAATATAAAGATACTTGTTGATTGTTGTGGAAATCACTTCTCCACCAAACTTTTGATACCATTCAGGATAATCAGACCCCCCACCAAAAAAAGATATTCTAAAAGGTGTTTTTGAAATAATCATAAAATTTTTTACTATCAACTCTTTCTAGGAGTTAATATTGCCTATTATTATTTTTTTAAAGTATTTTTTAACATGTCTAAAGTATTTTTTTAGCTTCCTCACATAAATTTTGATCTATTTTTTTTGAGACTTTACATTGGAATGATGGGGTTGGGGACTCTAAAGTGGTATATTTTTCTTTTAAAAATTAATAGTTGTTTCCGACACCTGGATTAATTAAAATAACGTCCATTATAGTAAATTGTTATAAAAAAATTTAATATATTTTATTATCCAACGGACAGAAAAATGCAGTAATACTTATTTTAATTTTACTTGGTCTTTTTAGATAATTAGTTATTTAACAATGATATTAGTTTAAAAAAAATTACTTTTGCCACATGAGAAAATTTAAAAAATGTTTATTCACAGGAGCAACTGGGTCCGGCGCAAGCTATTTAATTGAGTATATTGCCGAAAAGAATCCAAATCTTAAGATTTATGGATTGTATAGATCTAGTGGATACAAAAAAATTTTAGAGAAAAATAGGAATATTAAACTTGTGCAAGTTGACCTTAATCATAAAGATAAATTAAATAAAATTTTAAAAACAATTAAACCAGACTTAATCTATCATTTTGCTTCCAACCCTGATGTTAGAAAATCTTTTGATACCCCATATGAAATAATAAATAATAATAATTTAATTACTTTGAATTTGCTAGAAAATTTAAGGCTAACGAATATTAAACCATTAATTATTATATGTAGCACATCTGAGGTATATGGAAATTTGCAAAAGAAAGACATGCCGATCATAGAAGAGACCAGATTTAATCCTGCTAATCCCTATGCAGTTTCAAAAGCTTTTCAGGATTTGTTATCTCAAGTTTATTGTAAAAATTATAAAATGAAAATTATTATTACTCGCATGTTCACATATATGAATCCAAGAAGAGATAATTTGTATCAGTCAGCTTTTGCAAAACAAATTATTGAAATTAAAAAAAAGAAGAGAAAAATTTTACTTCACGGAACACTTACTAGCATAAGAACTTTTTTAGACACTAGAGATGCGTGTTCTGCTTATTGGCTTGCTGCTCAAAAGGGAATAATTGGAGAAATATACAATATTGCTGGAGAAAAAATAATTAGTGTTAAAGATTTTTTAAAAGCATTAATCAAAGAGTCTGGCGTTAAAGTTAAAACAAAATTAAATAAAAAATTGATAAGGACAACAGACATCAGCTATCAAGTTGTTGATTCAAAGAAATTTAAAAAACATACTGGCTGGAAAGAAAAAATTAATTTTAAAGATTCTTTAAAAATGATTTTGAATTATTTTGATAAAAAAATATAAGTCAATAATTATACTTTTTTTACTAATTTAGTGTCTATCACCCAAGCTAAACCGAGATATCTATCTTTATCATCAATTTCATTTAAGCAAAAGTCTCTGTAGCTCGTAACTTCACTCTCTGCTGTAAAAATTCTACTTGAACCAAAGGTCTTGAATTTTTTTATGGATACTTTGTCTATCCGCTTGCTATCTAGTAACCTATTTAAAAAAGAATCTTCTCTAAAGTCCCCTTTATTTATTACTTTGGAATTTGATTCATGTGTGACAGATTTAGATGTGGTGGGTGGAACAACAAAATACCTATCTTTTGAAGACTCAATACTACTACAGTAGTTTACTTTGATGCTATCTGGAAACCTAACTTGCATTGGAGTAACAAAACCGTCATTAAAGTAAGATTTGTAGGTTGAGATGGAATTTATTTTATTTTTTTTTAAAAATCTATGCAAATAAGCAGGTGCCATTCTTGAAGGCAAAACATCATTAAAAAAAACATAAGAGGAATTTATAAAATTAATCATAATCAGGATGTAAAATAAAAATATATAATTATCATTAACTAGGCTTAGCTTTGAAAAAGAGTAAGCAATTAATATCAAAAAACTAATCAGGCTAGGGTGATAAGACTTTCCAACTCTTATACCTTTTGTAATTTCTATAATGATAATTGGTAACAAACTAAGAAATAAAAACATTAGTTTTACATAAATACTGTCTTTAATAAAAAAAAGAGATAGTGCAGAAAATATATAAATATAAAAAATCAAGGGGCAAATCTTACTAAAATAATGCACAATCCAACTTCTTGGAGCAATAAAATCATTAGAAATTATTCGACCAAAAAAATTTTTAGGATAACATTGGAAATGGTTGCCCCAAGTTCCTATATCTAAAAAAGCACCATATCTAATAATATTTCTAAAAAAATTTGGTCCGAGAATGTAAAGCGATACCAGCACAATACCAAAAAAAAAGAGGGAAATATTTTCAAAAAGCATGAATGGAGATTGGACACTAAATATTAAAATTGCAAGGAGAAAAATTATAGTAAATAAAGGGAAGAAAAAATTGGTAAATTTTTGCAGGTATTTTTTTTTCAACACTTCCTCCTTCACTTCTTCCTCCTTGTGTTTTAAACTAATAAAATTGTTTATTTTTATTTTTACAAAATGATAAAGTAAGCCTGATGCAACTGCTATTAAGAATAAGACCACATAAAGGTAATAATTATTATAATCCAATAATTTTAAAGAATTCAATTCAAAAGCATTCAAATATAAAAAAATAAGAAATACAATTGGCGGTAATTTTCGAGAAGCGCTAGAAGAATAAAAACATACTGCAATAAAAAACCCAGACAAAAAACTTATAAGAGAATTGTAATGAGAGTATTGGAAATTATAAAAAGTTAAAAGATATAGTGACAAAAGGAACCAGAACTGGGAAAAAATCACATGACCAAAATAGATTGCAACTTGGTATGTCCACAGAGATGTTAGATATAGTAGCGATATAATAAGAGCAGTGCTGTAACCAAAATAGCTATTTGTAATAAAAAAAATTAAAACGCAAGAGAAAAAATGAGACAATATAGACAAAAAAACATTTATAAATTCATCGTTTTTTTTTAGAACTCTAGAAAGAATGGCTGCAAATATAAACCAAACCTCTCTAAGCTGGGCTCTATTATTTTCAATGCTATGCATTTTTGATGGCCAAGAAAAAAAATTATAAGATTTTGACGCCTCAAGCATTTTTTCCTGGTCTGTACGGCTTCGATCCTCATGTGTTCCGTTTGAAAAAAAAGTAATGTCTCTTGTTAGATAAAGAAATAAAGAGCAGAATAAAAAACTCAAAATAATAAAAAACATCCTGTTGAAAATATTAATATCACAATATAAAATGAGTACTATGAAAAAAAATAATAAATTTTCAAATACTGTTGTATATAATATTCAACAAAGCTTAAATAATTTAATTAAAATTAATTCTAAAAAATATATAAAACTCATTCACGATGCTGCCCAAGTATGTATAGGGTCAATTGAAAAAAATAACAAAATACTTTTTTGTGGTAATGGTGGGTCGGCAGCTGATAGTCAGCATCTTTGTGCGGAATTGGTTTCTAAATTTTTAGAAAAAAGAAAGCCATACCCTTCTATAGCATTAACAACTAACGCTTCAATTTTAACATCTATTGGAAATGATTTTGGATATGATTTGATTTTTTCCAAACAAATTGAATCGATAGGGAGAAAAGGTGACGTATTAATTGCAATATCAACTAGTGGAAAAAGTAAGAATGTTATTAAAGCAATGATTGCTGCAAAAAAGATAGGGATTAAGGTAATTTTTTTAACTGGTGAAAAAATATTTAATAAGGAATATGCAGATATAATTATTGATGCTCCAGCCAAAAGAGTGGACAGAATACAAGAGCTACACATTCACATGGGCCATACAATTTGTGAATTGATAGAAAAAAAAATACTTTGAATCACGCTGTCATACTGTGTGGCGGCCTGGGAACTCGACTGGGTACACTAACTAAAAAAACACCCAAGCCACTTCTTGAAGTCAATGGCAAACCTTTTATAGAGTATCAAATTCTCAATTTAGCAAGGCATGGAATAAAAAAAATATTTTTGATTTGTAGTTACAAACATAATTTATTCCAAAAAAAATATCATAAAAAAAAATTCCTATCTTCTGAGGTAATTTGTATTAATGAAAAAAATCCGAGAGGAACTGGTGGTGGTTTAAAATTAATTCAAAAAAAATTAGATAAAAAATTTTTAGTTTTAAACGGCGATACTATTTTTGATATTAATTATTTAGACCTTTCTGTAAATTTTGATCCAAAAAAATATGCTTGCATAGCAACAACAAATAAAATTGGCAAAAGATATGGAAAATTAAATAAAAAAAAAAATATTATTAACGCTGGAATATACATTTTTAGAAAAAAAATTTTTAAATATTTTAAGTCTAGAATAATTTCTCTAGAGATGGATGTTTTTCCAAAATTGTTAGAAACAGAGAAAATTCAAACTATTTTTTACGACTCAAAAAAAAATAATTTTTTAGATATTGGAATTCCTTCAGATTTGAAAAAATCACACAAAAAGATAAAAAGATATATTACTAAACCTGCGGTATTTTTAGATAGAGATGGTGTGATAAATGAAGATCTTAACTATGTGCACAAAAAAAAAGATTTTAAATGGAGAGGAGGTATTTTTAATTTTATCAAATATTTGAATAATAATGGCTATTATGTTTTTGTTATTACAAATCAATCTGGGATTGGCCGCGGCTTCTATAAAAAAAAAGATGTTGAAAAACTACATTTGTGGGCTCAAAAAAAATTGGCAGAAAAAGGTGCTCACATTGATGAATTTTTTATGGCTCCCTATTATGAAAAAAATAAAAAATTCTCAAAAAAAGATTATTTAATGAGAAAACCTAACACAGGCATGATTGATTTAGCAAAAAAAAAATGGTCCATCAAATTCGATAAGTCGATTTTAATTGGAGACCAATTGGTAGATGAACTTCTGGCAAAAAAAATGAAAATTAAATTTTATATAGTTAATAATAAAATTAATTCAGAGAGCCAGTTTAAAAGAATTATGAGAAATATATAAAGAAATTATATTTGCTTGATGAATGTTCTTTCATTATTTTATGCACTTTTGAAACATCACTTAAATCAGATTTTGTCCAATTAACTTCCTTTGGGCCAAAAGGTTTCCTTATTATTAAATGTTGCAAAAATTTTTTATTTTTTGCTTTTTGAAAAAAATTTTACACAATTTTTCCTATAAAGCTTGTCGCACTACAAATGAGTATTTTTTTCATAAACTATTTAGTATTGTAGTAATCTCCAAATTCAACAAGTAACGTACTCTTTCCGTCCTTTCTATTGAGAGCCTTGAGGTAAGATTTGACTATATCCTTAGGTTTCTTTAATTGAATAATTTCAAGATTTTGACACATCATCTGTATCGGCTTGGTAAAATTTCCTACATGCTGGCAGTGGGGGTGTAGAGGATTCTGCGAACCAACACTAGTCCTTATTATTATCCTTGATTTGTACTTACCCAAAGACATTGGTGAGATCTTGTCAATATGATTTACCAATTGGTTAATTGAGCATAATAAAAAATTCCATCTCGGGTAGATACTAACCGGTATCATGCCATTTAATGACATGCCTAGGGTCATTCCCATTTGCATCTCCTCTGCAACAGGCAACTCTAATTTTTGATTTTTGCTTACGAATTTAAGTGTTTCGGTCATTGCTGTTCCTTTATACTCTACAGCCTGACCTAAAAAAATAACTTTTTTATTTTTTGAGATAACCGTCATTGCTTTTTGCAACTCTTCAAAATATTTCATTTTTAAAATTGAACTCTTTGCCCGGCTCCAGCGTGCGGGTAAATACTTGTGTATTTATAATAGGTAAAAAATTTATTATTTTTCTTATATGAGAGATTTTTTATCCCCCAGGTCTTTCTGGTGTCTGTACATACTGATAAATTGTTATCTTCAATAATAAAATGAATTGGTAAATTAAAATTCATACAGTATTTAATTGTTTCATGAGCGATACCTGTTTCAGAAGTCATGTCACCCATGAAACAATAAACTTTTGAATTTTTAATTTTGTTTCTCTTTAAAGAAAGAGCGACACCAGCTGCTATAGGCAAAGAGCCCCCTACAATTGCTGAAGAATAAATTTTGTAATCAGGAAAACAAAGGGATATGGATCGCCCACTAACAATTTCTTTTATAATTTTTTTTGGCGGAACACCTTTAAGTAAACATTGATAATGAGATCTCCAGCTACAAAAGACCCAGTCATTTTTCTTAATTTTTTTAAAAATTTTAATAATCTGATCTTCATTGCCGCTATACAAATGAATTGGGGCCTTTATTCTTTTATTGTTAAACAATTCGGCAATATGATTTTCAAATTCTATGAGCTTTTTTTTGTTCATCGTTTAATTAAATTATTTTTAGGTGTAAATATTATCTCTCCTACAGAAATTTTTATACTACTCGGGATGATCTGACTTCAGAAAAGATATTCACCATGAACTTTAATATAATCATAAAATTTCTTTAAAAACTGCCAATATACTATCCTCGTCTAACCCATTTAATTTTAAGAGATGATCTCTACCACCATTTTCAAAGATATATCTTTCTGTTAAGCTTAGATTCCTAATAAAATTAAATATATTATTTTTTGCAAGAAATTCTTGGACGGCCCCTGTTAAATTTCCAGAGCAAGTTTGCTCATCTACTACTAATATTTTTTTTATATTTTTTAGTTTGTTAGTTAATTTTTGAGAAATGGGTTTGGAATTATATAGATCAACTATAAAACACAAATCCTTATTCTCGTTCATAGCTTTTAAGCAAGAATGAAGAATTCTTCCGTGTGAAATAATTGCAATTTTTTGCTCGGAGTATTCCCCTATTATTCGGTACCCGTCATTGAAATCAAAATTTTCTTTATTAAATTCTATGTTAGTGAGTGGGTGTCTATCTAATCTTATGTAATTTAACTTTCCATTGCTAAGAGAATTTTGAGCAATTTTTTCAGCTATAAAATTATCTGAGGCTGTATAAATATTTGTTCCTCCAATGGCTCTAAGGCAAGCAAAATCTTCAGTTGCGTAATGCGTTGGTCCTGCATCAGCGTAACCCAGACCTATTCCAACTGACAATATAGTCATTGGCAAATTCATCATTGCGGGGCCACATTTTATTTGCTCAATTGCCCTCAAAGAAATGAATGGACCCATAGCATAAGCAACAACTTTTTTACCTTCTAATGCCAAACCTGTTCCTATATCAAACATTGCTTGCTCAGAGATGCCACAATGTATAAAATTATCTTTAAATTCTTCTCTAATTGCGTCTAAAGCTTCGGCTCCAAAATCAGCACTTAAAACATAAATGCTTTTATCCACTTTTAGCAACTTGTACACTTCCTCTAGAAAGATATCTCTTTGTAATTTCATTCGACCTCTTTTCTACAAATTTGAATTTCAGAATCGCTTAATTTATTCCAATAATGCCAATGAGCTTTATTTTCCATTATTGAGAATCCTTTTCCTTTAATTGTTTTTGCCAAAATAACTTTTGTTTTTCCAGTCACGTCAGCAAAAGCCTTTTCAAGTTGCATTATGTTATGTCCATCACACTCATGCACAAGAAAGTCAAATCCCTCTAATTTTTTTTTTATAGGGCTTAATTTTAAACAATTATCTGTTTTGCCTAAAATAATTAAAGAATTTTCATCAATAACAATATTTAAATTGGTTAAATTGTGATGAGAAGCAAATAAAAAAGCCTCCCAAGTTGATCCTTCATATAACTCTCCCTCGCTTATAATTGTGTACACTTTTTGATCGATATTATTTTTTTTATAAGCATAAGCCATACCGACCGCAATTCCCAATCCATGCCCCAGCGAACCAGATGTTGCATCAATTCCTGGCATGGAAGTATTTGCAAAGACCCTCAGAATTGATTCTTTTCCTTTGCCCCAATTTTCCCACTCTTTTTCTGGGATAACACCAAAATCTCTCAACACAGGATACAATACTACTGCCGCATGTCCTTTGCTTATAATTATTTTATCTTTAAACTTTTTAAGGTCAGGATCAAATCTTATAAAATTTTTGTAGTAAAGAGTGACAATTATTTCCAACATTGAAAAACATGATCCTGGGTGACCCTGACCAACTACCAAAAATTTTTCAAACAATTCTCTTCTATATTTTTTGCAAATCTCTTCAAGATTATTTAGAATTTTCATTTTCTCGATTCTCAACAATTTTCCGCTTCAGCTTAATTTTATTCATATTGCCAATGTTGTTTACTGCCAATTCTCCAAATTTATTACGAATTCTTTCTAAAAAATTTTCATTGGAATGATAAGCATTATAAGCTTGATCTCTTAATTTTAAAATTTCCCAAGCTTGGAGCTTTTCAGTTGGCAAACATATTGTGTCGTAAGCATGAAAAGAATAGCCAGAATAAGAATCTGGCATTCTTATATTTTTTTCTAAGGCTTCTTTGTAAAGCAAACTTCCAGGCAATGCCATTGCTGGATATGTATTCCACGCAGAAGTACATAAATCTACGCTTAGGTCGTATGTTTTTTTTATAGTTTCTTTAGTGTCCCCGGGAAGTCCGTACATATAATTAGCCATTACTTCAATATCAGCATCATGAACTTGTTGAACTACTTTTTTAACATCAACGTCTTCAAATTTTCCTTTGGCAACTTCTAGCCGCACTGCTTTATCTGCACTTTCAATTCCTAAACATAGCCATTTTATACCTGCTTTTCTTACTAATGTTAAAACCTCAGGGTTTTTGACAGTATCAATTCTTGAGTAGGCCCACATTCTCAAACTATCATCTTTATTTAATTCAGAGAGTTTTTCACATAAAGGAACATAATACTTAGGATTTAATAAAAACATTTCGTCTGTAATTCTAATAGTTTTAACGCCCATTTTTATAAGTTTTTTAAATTCCTCAATAATAAATTCAGGACTCCAAAATCTCATTTTGCTGTAATTAGAAGAAACACCGATTTCATCATTATCGTTTCTATTGATTAAATTAATCATGCAAAAACTGCACTTAAACTGACATCCCAATGAAGTCTGCAAGGATGCATAAGGTGATCTTTTTGCCTCATCATATTCCGCATGCCACATTGGGGACCTATATAAATCTAAAGGTTTTTTTTTAAATGGAAGCAAATCCCAAGCATAACCGGGCAAATCAATGTCCATTCTTTCATTAGGAACTATTTTTTCTGATTGATTTATTTTAATATTCTCGCCATCTCTGAAAGCAATACCTTTTACGTCTTTAAGAGCATTGTTGTCAAAATTTTTTAAATTAAGAATATTTCTCAATGCATAAACAGCCTCATTAGTAAAAACAATATCTATACTCTTTTCTTCCTGTAGTGCTTTTTTAGGCAATGCTTGAACATAAGATCCAATGTAAGAAATAAATAAATGATTATTTTTTAACTTTAGGTAATTACTTAGTTTTACCGCTCCCTCCATATTTGTTGTTCCGGCATTGACATTTTGTCCATAAACAACAAAAGCAATGACTCTAGGATTTAAAGTTTTAATCTTATCGTTAATTTCTATTTCATTAAGATTCTCTGCATTTGCATCTATTAACGATACTTTGAAACCAAAATTTCTCATAGCTTGAGCCAATAACAAAGACCATGTTGGCGGCTCTATCGCTGTATATTTTGACTTTAAAGATTGGTAATTATTTTCATTAGAAGGATTTATAAATAAAACGTCCATAAAGTATTATATTAAAGAAAATTTTAATAAAAGCAAACAGACTCAAGAAAATTAATAAATATCTTAACTGGAATACTTCAATAATTTTATTAAATTCTTACAAAGTACAAAATTTCAAATTTATCCTAGTATACTTTGCTATTTTAATTATATTTAATCCATTTCAGCACTTCAAAAAAGGGAAGAAAGCTCTTCTTTTGGAAAAGATAAAAGTACAATTTTAAATTTGTATAACAATTTTTCAAAATTAGTAAAAAATTATATTTAAAATGCAAAACATCATTCTTTTTTTTTTTGTATTGTTTGGTTTTTTC
>Ga0209087_1001060_pt1 | contig 16434 bp, 9 predicted proteins | sample S_130805_EF_Meta_FD_187321 | JGI IMG/M metagenome (GOLD analysis project Ga0209087, IMG submission 187321) | Freshwater microbial communities from Lake Simoncouche, Canada to study carbon cycling - S_130805_EF_MetaG (SPAdes) (version 2) | ecosystem: Environmental > Aquatic > Freshwater > Lake ... | reverse complement strand
GCCGGCATCGCCGGTTACGGTAAACAACGTTACGTTCTGGATGGGCATCGACAAGTTCTATATGTACAACGGCCGAGTTGATACGCTCCCCTGCACGCTTCGCCAATACATATTCCAAGACATTAACCGCGGCGCCGAAGTGCAAATAGTTAGCGGTACCAACGAACAGTTTAATGAAGTTATTTGGTTCTATCCCAGCGCCGATTCAAATGAAATTAACCGCTACGTAATTTATAACCATGTAGAACAGATTTGGTACTACGGCCAGATAGACCGGACGGCATGGAGCGATTCCCCGCTGCGCGAATTTCCGCAGGCAGCTAAACCAAACGGGTACTTGTACGACCATGAACGCGGGGTTAACGATGATATTCTGCCAATGCAGTCCTTTATTTCGTCTGGAGATATTGATATCGAAGACGGTGACAAGTTTATGCTTATTCGCCGCGTTGTCCCGGACATTAACTTCACCAACTCTACCGCAGCTAATCCAACGGTTGAACTTACGATAAGCCCAAGAAATTTCCCCGGCGCTGCATACCAGACAGACAATGCAGAAAACACCGGACTTACAAAGAGCGTAGTGCGCACCGCCACCGTTCCGGTAGACCAATATACAGAACAAGTATTTATCCGCGCTCGCGGCCGGCAGATGAGCTTCAAGATTGAGTCTGATGGACTAGGTGTGCAGTGGCAGTTGGGTATGCCGCGTATTGATGCTAAGCCTGACGGACACCGGGGTTAAGCATGGGGATGATTCGATTCAAAGCCCCGGCGCTGCCAATTCCCAGCCGCGAGTACAACGAAGGACAGCAGCAACAACTTAACCGTGCCTTGCGCTTGTACTTTGACCGGCTTGACTCAACTACCCCTATACAAGTTGAAAGCATTGTGTTAACAAACGTACCTACTAGCGGGTATAATTTGCCTGTGGGTAGTGTGTATCGGGACGGAGACATTCTAAAAATAGTTTTAGCCGATTTAGTATACGCACCTAGCTTTGCTGCAACTGCTAGTGTTGGAACGGTTGTAGTTACTACATAAGAATTAAAGGATTTAAGATGGGGCAGACTTTTAGGGGTATTACTGATGTCGCGGTTCCGATGGCACTTGCCGCTACTGGGAATCCTTTAGCAGCTGCCGCTTATTCCGCAGGAAGTACTTATGAAAAAACTGGGGACTTTGGCGCCGCATTATTTTCCGGGGCTACTCAGTGGGCGGGGAATAAGTTTGCCGGGAACGTCGGGAACCTAGGCGCGCCATCTGCAACAGACCCTCTAATTTCGGGCTTTAACGCCGGGACACAGTTAGCAAACGCCGGGGCACAGGTAGCAACAGACGTTGGGGAACAAGCGGGTATAGCCGCCCTTGAAAATATAAAATCCGAGGCTATGAAAAACGCAATTACCCCGCAAATGGGGGATTCTTTTGGGAGTACCGTTCGAACTGCTAGTGACGCCGCTGCCAAAGACGCTTTTATTAATAGCGGTAATTCGTTTTTTGACACGAAACCAATGTTTCCGTTGACTGGGGGTCCTGTAGCGGGCGCCTCGTCGGCCCCAGTTTTAACGCCATATAAGTATGCCCCACAAGTAAATCCCCTAGACGCCGTCAACCCAGCCGCCGTTAACCCAGCCGCCGTTAACCCCGCCACCGCCAGCCTAACTCCCACAAAAGTTCCGTTTGAATCTCTTAGCATGGGGGACAAACTTGGGTCTTTTGGTAGAGGGCTAGAAAGTCTTACGTCTTCTTCCGGCCGGCAAGATTTGATGAACGCGTATGGTGGTAGTGCGCTTAAAGCGGGTCTTGGTGCCGCCGCCTTTGCTTCGCCTTTAGTGATGCCTCTTCTAACCCCAGAACCTGCGCAAGCAGAAGAAGCGAGCTATTACAACGGTCCGTTTGAGTCTTTAGAAAGTGTTCGGCAACGTGCCCGCGGGTACGCTGAAGGTGGCATTACTGATTTGGGTATGGCTGGGGGCGGTGCTTTTGATGCACGTACTAAGCTTCCGGCGTATGATGAACCTATGGATGCTTATGCCAAGGGTGGTTACTTAGACGGCCCCGGTGACGGTATGAGCGATTCAATTCCTGCCACTATTGCTAATAAGCAGCCCGCACGTTTGGCTGACGGGGAATTTGTGGTGCCGGCCGATGTGGTATCGCATTTGGGTAATGGCTCGACTAAAGCTGGTGCGCAACGGCTATACGCTATGATGGATAAAGTTCGCAAAGCACGTACGGGAACTACCCAACAGGGCAAGCAGATTAACCCGAAAAAGTATCTTCCGGCATGAACGTACAATCGGTAGCCCCGCAATATTTACATCAGGTTTGGCCTGCTGTTGCTGGGTTCATCGAAGATGCGCTTAAATATAGTGCGGGCGAGTATAATGCCGACCAGCTTAAAGTAATGATTTTGCGTGGCGAACAAGTTTTATTGGTGGCGGTAGAAGAAAACACTATCAAAGGTGCCGCAACAGTTCAGTTTATTGACTATCCCAACTACCGAGTAGCTTATGTAACAAGTATTGGTGGGAGATTGATAGCCAGTAAGGACATGTTTGAAGAACTTGCAGATTGGTGTAAGTTCAATGGAGCATCAAAAATTCAAGGCGCGGCGCGCGACTCAATCGAACGGTTGTGGAAACGCCTATTTAAATTTGAACGCCGCTACGTCATTGTGGAGAAAGATTTATGAGCCGCGCACTACTCGCAGAAATTCCAGACCTCCCGCTAGAGGCGTTTAAGCATATTGGCGATAAGCGAATTAAACCGCAAGGTGGCGGCGGAAGCCCTCCTCCGTCTACTACGGTACAGCAGCAGTCTATTCCACCAGAACTTGTACCCTATATCCGCGAGAGTATTGACCTAGGCCGTACCCAGCGGGAAACCCCGTATGTGCCGTATCAAGGACAACGCATTGCTGGATTTACACCGCAACAAAAGGGCGTTCAGCAACAAGTATTTGGCTTGCAGCAACCGGGACAATTTAATACAGCTATGGCTGGTGCTCAGGGTACGGGCGCTCTTGGCTACAATACTGCACAAACAGGGCTAACCCGCGCTCTCGGATATAACCCCGGGACATTCAGTTCTCGTGATGCTGCGTACTATGCCGACCCGTACCAACAAAATGTAACCAATATCGCACTGCGCGAAGCGCAACGGTCTGGTGCCCAAGCCGCTAGAGATGCTAATTTGGCGTCTGTCGGTCGGGGTACTTATGGCGGTGCGCGCAACGCGCTTATGCAGGCTGAACTGCAACGGAACCTTGGTACCCAACTGTCGGACATCCAAGCTAAGGGTAGCGAAGCTGGGTTCTTGAACGCCCAACAACAATATGAACGTGACCGTGCAGCCGCTGCACAGGCTGCGGGTTTGGGTGCCCAAGTTGGTACGTCGGGTCTTGGTACGTCACTGCAGTCGGCGTTGGGTCTGGGGCAATTGGCTGGGCAGTCGCAAGAATCTAATCTTGCTCGTCTTAATGCACAAAACGTAGCCGCCCAACAAACCCAAGCCCAGAACCAAAAAGTACTTGACCAACAGTATCAAGACTTTCTTAACCAGCGTGACTACGGCAAGCAACAGCTTGCGTTTTATTCTGACCTTGTTCGGGGTAACGCGCCGCTGTATGGGACCGTGCAAACTACAAAAACTCCGGCTCCGTCTATGGCTTCGCAGCTAGGCGGTTTGGGTCTCGCCGGCCTGTCATTGTACAATCTGGCTAAGTAAGGCATAAGCATGGCTAACATCCTCAAACTTCAGGACGAACTCAAAGGATTGCCGGATAACGCCCTTATCCAGTATGCACAAAGCCCCAACGGTCAGGTGCCGCAATATCTAGTTTTGGGTGAGCTGCAACGTCGTAAGACCATGCGGGAAGAGTATCAACAAAGCCAAACTCAAGCTCCGCAATCAACCGTAGCAGAAGATTTGGAACAAGGGCTGGGGTCTGTAGCACCACAAGGACAACCTCAAGAAGCACCGCAACAACCCCAAGAAGCACCACAAGAACAACCCGTAATGCAAGCAGCCGCCGGTGGCCTAGCCGACCTTGATGTACCCGACCACATGTTCCAAGAACACAATATGGCTGGTGGTGGCATCGTTGCGTTTGATGAAGGTGGTCACGTGCCGGGCTACGCTGGTAATACGGATGGTAGTTTGGTTGGTGGCACTTCTAATGATTTTGCTTTAAATCAATACTTGGCGCGCCGCGCGCAAATTGAAAAAGAGTTGGCCCGTTTATCGGGCACTCCAGCAGGGCAGCTTGAAGAAGATAGGGCCGCATTTGCACAAACTTTTGGTGCGCCGGGTAGGTTTGCGCGTAATACATATACTGGGATAGCTGCCGGACTTGGCAATCTAGAAGGCCGCGTACGTAATTTGCTGTCAGGCAAGCCGGAATATAAAACAAATATTGATTACGGGCGCGAATCTGCACCGGCGTCTAAAGCTCAAGCATTGACTGAAGAGCTTGCAAATATTAACAATGCTATTGGGCAAATCCAAAAACAAAGTGGGCTTCCCGCTGCCGAGCAAAAACCACAGGCTGCCCCACCAGTACCAACTCGCCCGAGCGCGCCGTCGTTAGGCGGCGAAGTATCCCCATATAAAATTGATACCTTTACCCCGACGGAAATACCAAAAACTCAGGCAGAAGCAGAACTTGAAGAGGCCCAGAAACTCGCGGGGAAAGATAAAGCCGAGTTTATGGAAAGTAAGAAAAAAGAACGTGAAGCCGCCGGCATCAAAGATGTTTACGGCCAACAATTTTCGGATATTGTCGCGGAAAAAAATAAACTGGCCGAAGATAAAGCAACTTCTGCATGGATGGCTGCCCTTGAAGCCGGATTGTCAATAACTGCTGGGGATTCTCCATACACATTGAAAAATTTAGGTGTAGGCGCCCTTAAAGGAATTAGTTCTTACAAAGACGCCCTTAAAGAAATTAAACAAAACGAAAAAGACCTTCGTAAAGAAGGCAACGCACTTGAACGCGACCAGCAAAATATGTTGGAAGCTAGAGTACGTGGGGATAATGCGGAATACCAAACAGCATTTGACCGTGTGCAAGGGCGTAGGGATAAAATCCAAAGTATCGATGCGCAAAATATAGTCCTTAAAAATAGCGCGGACCAATACAATGTTGGACAGAAAACAGAAGCTAATAAGTTTAGCGCCCAACAGACGCAAGAAAATCGCCGCGCACAGGCTCAAATTAACGCGCATATCCAAGCCGCCCAAATCAGCGCGGACGCATCAACTAAAGCCGCAATTGCAAGAATCTTGGCGGGGCAGCAGCTTAACCCGCTAGAAAAAGGTAAGCTCGACAAACTAGCAGAAGAAGCATACCTCGCCTATGCACAAGACCCTGCTAATAAAAATAAAACTTTAATTCCTAGAGAAGCCTACAAACAAAATTATATTGCTACTATGGGCGGTAGCGGCGGTAGTGGATATACTCCTTCTGGTAGCCTCATTCCGGGTAAAGCCGGTGTTTCGCGGTATAGTCTAACCGAAGAATAATTTTTGGAAGTCCTATGCCAAAAGTAGATATCCCGCGAGTTGGGATTGTAGAGTTTCCAGACACCATGTCGCAGGAACAAATCCTGCGGGCTATTGAAACTGACATTATCCCCAACTACCAACGCCCCGAGTACGGCGTAATTGAGTCTGGAATCAAGGGATTGAAGCGCGGTGCATCGCGCATGGGGTCTATGATTACGGATACCATACCGGCCCTTATTGGTAGTGCTTTAGGTAAAGACGAATACGCTAAACGGCAACTAGAAGAAGCCGCGCAAAAAGAAGCCGAACTTCAGCGCACTAATCCTGCACAATTCACTTCTTACAAACAAGTAGAAGGTCTTGGTGACGCACTTCGTTTTGGTGCTGAAACCCTTGGCGAATCGGCCACGGACATTCTAGGGATTATTGGTACAGGTGGTATTGGTGGCGCCCTAGGCAAACGCGCTGCAGTAAAGGGTGCAGAACAACTCGCTGAAAACATCGCCAAGCGTGAAGCTATTCGAGACGTACTTCCGGGTGGGGTTAGCGCGGCGCGGGCCGCAGAATTAGAAGCAGCCGCCGTACGTGAAGCCGCACCGGCCATTCAGAAAGCTCAAGCTACGGGCCAAGCAGCAGGTGTTTACCTTGGGTCTTACGCTACCAATACGCCTGATGTATTCCAAAGCATTTACGAAAATACTAACCAACTAGCCCCCGGTGCGTCGTTGTTGTTTGGCGGTGCCGTTGCGGCTCTTGATGCAGTTTTGCCCGGACAGTTGCTGAAGTCCATGACGCAGACTGAGAAGCTTTCAGTCGCCGAAAAAATCCTAGAGCGTTCCGGCATGAAACCGAGCCTGTTGCGCAAAGCAACGGCAACTATCCCGCAAACTGCGGCAAAAGAAGGCCTAACCGAAGGCGCTCAAGAAGTCATCACGGCGATGGCCGAGAAGTTTGTAGATGACCATCAAGACATTTGGGACAGCGAGCATTTCAATCGGTACATGGAATCTGCTGTGCGCGGTGCTGTTGCTGGTGGTCCGTTTGGTGGCGTGCAAGCTGTCGGCGAAAGAATGGGTGAGCGTGGTCGTGACCGCCAAATCCAACAAGCCCAACAAGCTGAAGAAGCCCGCGTAGCCGCAGAACAAGAAGCCCAAGCTCAAATCCAAGCCGAACAAGAACTTGTTCCGCAAACTAATCTTGAAACCCAACCTGAGCCGGCACTTGAAGTCGATGTACGCGTACTTGAAAAGAAATTAAAAGAAGCTGAAAAACAAAAGATTGCTGAAGGTAAAGCCGCAGACCAAGCGCAAAAAGAAGCCATTGCAGAACTCGCGCCTAAAGATATTGATTTGCTTAACTACGCTAAACGTGTAGGTATTACTTCGACCCCGCTATACCAACTTACACAACAAGCCGCAGAAATCCCGCTGCGTAAAGGGGCTAAGCCAATCCAACAAACCCCCATAAAAACGTGGGACACGCTAGCCAAGGGTGACGTTGTTGCGCTTTATAGAGGCGAAAACAAGGACAACGTACAGGGCGGTGTCTGGTGGACAACAGACAAGAACAAAGCCGCCAAGTATGGTGCTGTGCAAGAAGCAAGCGTGCCAGTGGAGTTTATTGGGGCTAACGCTGTTCGTGGTCATGGCGGTGCTGATGAGTTTGTATTTGTAGGGCAAACACCGGCGGCGCTTACAGAAACCAACATCCCCCCAACTGCGTCTTTGCTAACCGCGGACCGCCTAAAAGAAACAGGCCTTAGTCCCCGTGCCGGTATCTACAAAAGACTGCTGGACAAAGACCTTGTGGCAAACGCTGGTGATATCCGCACAGAAATAGCCAAAGCGCAGAACAATCCTAATATAAGCAAAAATACAATTGCGGCTCTGCAAAGTCTAGAAGCTGAGTTGCCTACAGCAGAACAAGCCGCCCCAGTACCCGAACCCGTTGCGCCGGAAGAACAAGCCGCGCCAGTACCCGAACCCGTTGCACCTCAAGAACAACCCGCGGTCGAAGAATCACCGGCAGATATTTGGGAGTTCATGGACACGGGCGTGCCATACGAAGAACTTGATGCTGCAAAGAAAACGGAATGGGAACAAGCGGTACAAGCCGGCACTTCAAACCAACCTCTTGCCGATGACCTAGCTGTCTCTCATCTTCAAAGCCCGACCCCGCAAGAACCTGTAGATATTGGCGAACGCGAAGCTGCTGAGTTTGAACAGCCTAAAAAATCCGTGGGCGAAAAAGAAGAATACAAGCCTACCACCGCAGATAATATAACGCGTGCTGTTAAAGATGCTTTTGTTTCTGGCGCGCAGTTTGGTCGATGGGTGCGTGTGTATGACACCCAACAAGAAGCTATTGAAGACGGCGTGCTACCTAAAGATACTGAAGGCAAAGTGCAAGGGGTCTTCCATGACGGCAGGGTGTTTTTGATTGCCGGCAATATCGAACAAGGCCAAGAATTAGGCGTCTTCCTGCATGAGTTTGGGGTGCACTTTGGTATGTCGCGCCTGATTGGTAAAGAAAACGTAGAGGAGTTGGGTAGGCAGGTTTCTAAATGGGCGCTGAGTAGTGGCAAACTTGAGAATGAACTTGCACGTAAGGCTCTCGCCCGTATCCCCGAAGACACCGACCCGCGTGATGTTAATGAAGAACTTGTTGCTTACTTTGTAGAAGAAGCGTTTGCTGCTGGCGTTACGCCGCAGGGCATCAAGGACAATATGTATTACAACACCGGCATGGTGGGTGTTGCCGATTTCGTGCGTAGATTCTTGACTGCATTAAAGGTGGCGTTGCGCAAGATTGGGTTTGCTAAGTTTGATAGCCTTACCGCTGAAAATATCGTTGATCTTGCATACGGCGCTGCTGACTTGGAATTGGACGGCACGTACCACGGCACGGCTGCTTTATTCCGTAAATTCAACCATGAGTTTATGGGCAAAGGCGAGGGCGCACAGGCATTTGGTTGGGGTACGTATTTAGCGCAGCGGTTTGGTATTGGTAAAAATTATTTTGAAACGGATGTAGAAAGAAAAAAATATGGGGTACGCGATAAAGACGGCGTGCAGATACCAATAAAAACAGAAGACGAGGACCACGCTTGGTTTTTACTTTCAGACAGCGGAAATAATTATGACTACGCAATAAAAGAAGCCACAAACGAAGGCATAAAAAGCGTAGTAGATATTTTGGAAAATTGGCGGTCTAGGGGAGCAAAAATAGTATCTGACTTAAATGTAAAAGGTACTATCCTTCGCGTTCGCCCTACTGTTTCTGAATATGAACTTCTTGATTGGGATTTACCAATTAACGCTCAACCTGATTATATGCAGCGTAAGATTGCGCCTATTATTAAGCGGCTAAGTACTGATGAATTACTTGATACGTATAATATAGAAAATGTAGATGAGCTTACTGGTGAAGAGCTTATCGGTACGAAAGGCTTTCCCGGAGTCTTGGTTCGCGCTATCGAAGAAGGGGATTTCCCCGAAACAAATGACAGAATCCCTGCATACCAAGCGGCTAGTGAATTACTTGATTCGGTAGGAATTCCGGGCTTAAAGTTTTTGGATGGCAATAGTAGAAAAGCGTTTGACATTATTGATGCCGCAAAAAAAGAAATAGCGCGTTTAGAACAATATAAAAAACGAATTCTTTTTGACTTAAGTGACCCTAGAAACCCCCCGGGATTTTTTAGTGCGCAACATAAAAAACTAGCCGAAGCAGAGCTTGGGCATATTGATAAAAAGATTGCGGATGAAAAAACAAATTTAGAAAAAGCCCAAGAAGCAACAAAAAATAAAACTTACAATCTCGTCATCTTCAACGACAAAAACTTGGTGCGGGTTAATGAATACCGGGCTGGGGATACGGCACGCCCTAAATTTTCTAAAGCTGCTACTCCCAAGCAACAACGCGAAGAAAACAAAAACGTATTTGAAAAAATTGCAAACGCTAACGTAGACAACATGCCGCCAATGACGCAAAAGCTGGCGGGTGAAGTTTTAAATACTGCGTCTGGGTTGCCGCGTTCACTTCGTCGAGTGTGGCTGGGTGCTCTATCGCTATATCAAATGTACCAAACTTACGGCGGCATCATTCCGTCGATTAAAGCACTTGATAATGCACTGACGATACGGGATACGGATGTTAGTAAGCGCCGGGAAATCGTTGAGCAAAAGGTCAAGGCCTTGCATGCGGTATTTGAGAAATATACTGCTGCACAAAAAGAAAAGTTTTTTACTATTTTCCAAAACACCACGCTGGACCAGATTGACCCGCTGACAGTAACCGTTAAAGAAACCATTAATTCAAATGGTCAAGTGCAGCGCACGCGTACATACGAACTCAAGCCGAGCACGGCCAATGCGGCTAACCCGCTTGTAAAACAGTTCTACGCGATGCCTAAAGATGTGCAAGAAGCCTACATGGATTTGCGTAAAACCTACGATGAATCCGCAGATGAATTTGAAAAGTTAATTACTAAAGACGTAACCCCCGGCACAGCCGCAAAACTCCGCACTCAATTTGAGCTTCGCCGCATCAAGGTATATCTGCCCCTTTTCCGTCAGGGTGAATACTGGCTGTCATACCAAGATAAAGCTGGAGAACCTGTTGTTATGGCTTTCCCCAGTGAGCGAGAGCGCCAGCTAGAAGTACAGCGTGCACGTAGTACGGGCATGAAAGAGATTAGAGAATTTGCTCGGTTTGAGGACATCACTAGCCGCACGAACGGTGTGCCGCCGGTAGGGTTTGTATCCAAAATTATGGAGACCCTGAAAGACGAACAAGTATCGCCGCTTGTGTTGGACGAAGTTTACTCTGCGTATCTGTCACTATTCCCCGCCGAATCTATACGCCAAATGGCCCGTGCCCGTAAAGGTATCGCCGGTGCAAACAAAGACGCAGTAGAAGTTTACGCAAATATTGGTAGTCGTTTGGCTAACCAGCTAGGCAATCTCACACACGCAAAATCTATTGACGAAGCGGTAAACAATATTACCCAAGAGGCTAACGCCAACGGGTCTATAGAAGCTAGGGATGTGGTGCTTGATATTGCTGAGCGTATTAAAAACGTCACCGCACCGACTACAAATAAATTGGCGTCTGATGTAAGTTCGGCAGCAAGTTCTGCAAGTTACTACATGTATATCGCGGGTAACGCTTCGTCTGCGCTTATCAACTTAACCCAGTTGCCGATTGTTGTGTACAGCTTGTTGGGCGGCAAATACGGATTTACGGACGCGTTTAATGCGATGTCCAAAGCTACCAGTATGTATTTGAATGGCGGCAAGGACGATAATAGTACTTTCCTACCCGACCGGACTTTTGTTACGGGCAAGAATGTATCTGCTGAACACAAAGCTCTGTACGAAGACGCGGTTAAATACGGGATTATTCGTCGCTCTACGGCACATGAACTTGTGGACCTGCGTAAACATACAGCCGGCGACTACACCGGTATGGGCGCCAAAGTTAGAACTACTTTGGGATGGATGTTCCAGAACTCAGAACGAGCTAACCGAGAAATTACCCTGCTGGCTGCGTACGACCTAGCTCGTAAAGGAGGCGCGTCTCCTGAAGCCGCTCGCCAAGAAGCTATGAACTTGGTAACAGAAGCCCACGGCGGTGCACTATCCAGCACAGGACCGAGATACTTCCAAGGAAACATAGGGCGCGTAGTATTTACTTTCAAACGGTTTGCTACATCCCAGTTGTATCTAATGGGCAAGCTGTTTAACCAAGCCTTCCGTGATTCAGATGAAAAAGTACGGGAAATAGCACAGAGACAGTTGTTTGGTATTTATTTAATGGCGTTCACATTTGCCGGTGCTCAAGGCTTGCCGCTGTATGGTGCGCTTAGTTTGCTTGCCGGCATGGTTATGGGCGACGACGATGAGCCAGTAGATACTGATGCCATCATTACTGAAGCGATTGGGGATATGGCGTACAAAGGACCAATCAACCAGCTATTGAATATCGATATTGCAAGCCGAACTGGTTTCAATGGTATGTTCTGGCGGGACAACCCCAAGCGCCGTTCCGAGGTAGGTACTCTGACGTATTTGTTAGAACAAGCCGCCGGGCCTAGTTTCTCTGCCGCTGTTAATGCGCAGAAAGCTTTTGGAATGATTTCTGATGGCTACGTCTACCGCGGGTTTGAGTCCATGTCCCCAGTCGCCGTCAAGAACGTAATGAAGGGTATGCGGTATATCGCCGAGGGCGCTACAAACAAAGACGGTGTGCCTATCGTGCAGGATGTGAGTCTGTATAACGCATTTATGCAGCTTGGGGGTTTTGCCCCGGCGGATTTGGCCGAAGCATATGCACGCGCGGGCGCTAAGAAGACTACAGAAAAAGCCCTACTGGAACGGCGTACCGCCCTGCTTGATTTGCTTCACGTCGCTAAACAGAACGGCGATACGGAAGGGGTGCGGGAAATAACTGAACGCATCCAAGTATTTAGTCAAAAGAACCCTGAAAAATCTCTACGTATTACCTCAGATACAATCAGCCGGTCCGAGCGTAGCCACAAGCAACGCGAGCGGGAAATGGTTGATGGGGTTCACATTAACAAAAACCTACGCCGCCGACTCGACGATTTGTACGGCACTGCGGACGAAGAAGACTAATCAGTACGCCAGACTTGGACGCCGTACATACGGTTGCGTATAACTTGTTTTATAGTTGCTGTGTACCCAAGTCTGGCACACTCCTGCTCAAGCCAAGCCTCTACAGCACCACGGTCTATGCAGGGTATGAACAGGCTGGTGCCTACTTTGAAGTCGCGCCAATCAATCGCTATCGGTAGATTGAACACTCGCAGCACTCTTAACCGCCTCCATGTCAAAATCTTTGAGCTTGGTGCAGTCGAAAACATAGCATCTAATTGCGGGCAACACTACCCATTGAGTGCCAGCGCCTAGACGTTTGTGCCGGTTAGTTTCTACAAGCGCGCCCGTTTCTTCATGTGGCTTCAAAGACTGACTTAGGTTGACGCCCTTCTTGGTGCAGTACTTGCGGAAGTCGGTAATCGAAATAAACGCATGGCCGGTATCCGGCTCGATGCGAATAGCCAAGTCGCTGCCTCTCGGGCTACCAAGAGCGACAGTATCAAACCCACGCTTGTCCGGCTTGCCGTTAGCGATAACCATACGGCCGATATTGTCGTATAGATATTGTGACAAAACGTCGTTGCTATCCAGCGCGTAGGTCTTCTTTTCTTTGCGCTTGAGCTTAATCTGCTCAACGGCGTATTTAAACACCGGCTCGATAGGAATATTGTGCAGGCCCAGCTTGTTAGAAATGATACCGCCAGTGATGGTGCCCGCTGCATCGTTTGCCCAGAACCGCTCACGGCTAGTAAGTTCTGCTTCTGCTTCTAGACGCAACCGGACCTGCTCAAGAAGCTTGTCACACTCAGGCTTGTTGGCAATCACGTACTGAAGAAACGGCTCGAACGCATGGCCGAAATTTTTATACAGCCGGTCGAAATGGTGCCGTGCCTTGGCCGGGTCAGTGTTCACATCTTCATACGCAGCCAGACACATCATGCGGTTAAGGATGCCGTCGGGGTTAGCGCGGAAAGACAGTATCTCTTCGTCTAGCGCCTTGTTGGATGACGTAATAACGCAGTTCTGCCAAGTAACATTATTCTCGCGTTCGACGTTTCTACCAGCTTCAAGACGCTCGGCACCCTGCCCAATCGTAGCGGCGTATACAAGACTGGCCTTACCTTCAACGGGCAGTTCTGTGATTTCATCAATAAGCACCGGGATACTTTGCCACGTGCCTAGACGGTTGATGATTGAGTTAGAGGTTGACCTTGGGGACATAAGTAGTTTTGTAGGGTCGCCAAAAATACTAGCGATTGCTTCCAATGTTGTGGTCTTACCCGTACCAGAACCTTCCCCGTAAGAGCAAACCAAAAAGCCCTTAGTGTTCGGCATGTCCTTCATGAACACGTTACCAAACCCATGAAAGAACACGTAAGCGCGCTGCACAAAGTCTTCTGTCACGTAGTAGTTGACAATTTCTCTCCAGTCATGGAAGTTGCCCGCGGTTTTGAACCTAGGCACGTGCGCAATAATTGGGGAGCTTGGCGGGCTGTATTCTACCCGGTCAGCAAAAACTTCCTTATCGCCAATCACAAACGAGCGGTGTCCGTTCTGCCAGCCCATCTGCGTCTTACCAATAGCTGCAGCGGATGTGTTTTGTAGGTGCTCAATGCACTTCGTAACGTATGCCATAAGTTCCGATATTTGTTTATCCAGTGCCGGTATGCCTTCGCGCCCAATATAGTCCCGAAACTTATCTCTTGACATAATGTCTTTGAGCGGCACTAGAAATTCAGACACCCCGTCCTTTGGTCTGATAAGACGCAGCAAAGCCGATTCGCCAAACTCTGGGTCTTTGATGCGGCGAACTACATAAAAGTCTCGACTGCATACCAGCAGTGGGATTGCTTCTTCGTCCTCGTCCGTAGCCTTAACGGTTTTATAGATGCCGCCGTGCCTGCCACGAAAGTATGGAAATGGAATCTCGGGGATAGGTGTTTCTACCGTCTCGCCGGTATCAGGGTCTTCATGCGTAATCGTAGTCTCTTCAGACTTCACAATAGTGGAGTCCAACATAATCGGGCTAGATACCCGGTGCTCACAATTTGCGCAACCTTCTGCGTTTAGCTTCTTAAACGTGTCACATGTGTACGGGCCTTTGGTGCCGTTAGCTTTAGCCTCAGTGGCTTCCGCTGAGTATTCTGGGTGGTCCTTCGATATGACGTGGATGGCTTTGTCTTTGTCTGAACAATGCGCAGCAATAGATAGCCCCGCCCGCCACAGCGGCTCAGGCAATGAGTCTTGATTCTCGTAGATATACGCAAGTTGTGCGCAGCCATTACCTTGAACACTTTTTACAAGAATGTTCTTAAACGAATGCTCAAAGTTTCCCATCAAGGCACGAGTGGTCTCGTCTACCTTTGCGTATGAAGGCTTGTTAGCCCACATATCATTTTGTATGGGATTTATTAAAGTCTTTAGTAAATGAAACGAAGTCGCTTCCGATTCAAGTAACGGGACAGCCTCTATCGGATTGGCGGCGTCTTTTACGTGGAAGGTGTACGGAACCCGTAGGACTCGCGCAGAATCAGCAGGCACGGCGGGGTCAATGATAAGCCCGCTATCTTCACATAGCTGCTTGAACCCGTCGGCGTACGGCTGCCACTCTTCTTTAGGAACTTCCCGGTCAAATACCCAGTATACGTGTAGGCCGCGTCCAGACTTAATGATGTTGGGTCTGGGCAAACCCGTGCTTTTGACAAATACCTTTAAGGATTCGAGTGCTTCTTCGGTCGTAGGGTATGCGTTCTTCTTGTCTATTCCTACATCAATATCTAGGAAAAAAGATTTAGCAAACTCTACGTTTTGTTGAGTGCGGTTTTCTGTGGTCTTAAAGCTATTAACGCCAAAGAACACATTGTATTTACTTTCGACCCAACCATCTACTTTGGCTAGCAGTTCATCAATGCTGTCATATAATTTTTGTCGAATATTTTCATCTTTACCTTGGCAAACCCACAAACAATATTTGCCGCGTGTGGGCAAAACAAACTTCAAAAACTCTTCTCTCGTTCGCATTTACTTCCCGCACGCTGATAGTAGGTGGAAGGGATTGAGTTGCTCTACCGACAACCCCTTGTTGATAAAAACCCAACCCCTTCCGAAACTTATTACGACGACAGCTTGGCTACTAGCTTGTTCATCTTTTCTTGATAGCTAGCCTTAGGCTTGGCCTGCCCTTTGAACCACATATATACGGCCTGCCGAGATACGCCAAAGAACGAAGCTACATCAATTACTGGGATGTTTTTCTCAATGCACAGCTTGCCCAGCTTAACTCCGATACTATCCGTAGCGGCATTTTGTACGGCAGTCACCATAGCTGGGCTATATCCACGAGTATTCGTTTCACTCATCATCCCACTCCGACAGCAGCTTGCTTACATCCTTCTTTGGCGCGGGTTCTTCTTGCGTCTTCTTGGTGCTGACCTTCTTAGGTTCTTCTTCTACCGCTTCAACTTCTTCCGGCTCCTCAACCTTTGGCGCGGCTACAGCCTTGGGCTTCTCCAGTTTTAGAGCGGGGGTTGATGATTCTACACCGTCAGCTTGGGGCACAGTCATAGTAATTGCACGAGCTGCGTCAATAGTTTTACCCTGTTCCATAGCTGTCATAAACTCATCGTTCTCCAAAAACCGTACCGGCTTGAATGTCAGACGAGGTGTAGCTGCATCAGTATTAAAGCGCATCTCGGTAACTACCGACGTGATGGGTACGCCCTTACTTGCAATCATTTGCGCGTAGGTTTGTAGGGGCCACTTACCAACGTCTCCTTTACCAAAAATAGATGCCGACGGCAGAGACAATTGATACACACTGCCTTCGATGTCGTTCTCCAAAACCACAGCCAGACGCTGCGAGAACCGACAGGCACGCGAGTCGCCCGGGCCAGAGCCTTTAACATTCTGGGGGCAAGTCGCACAGGCACTGGACTGCGGGGTCTTAACTTCAGTTTCCGGCTTATCGCCGGTGGATGACCAGCAAACCGGTGCCATCTTGACGCCTTCTTCATACGTGCCTTCGTAATAGGTACGGGACACCTTCGGCGCAGCGGCAACGATGATTACATTCATCGAGCGTTCTTCGTTCTTGGCAACTTCTTCGCCGCCAACAATCATACGGAATACGCCGCCCTTGATAGAGATACGCTTGCTGGTAGGGCCGCCGCCCATGATAGCTTTGGTAGTATCGTCCAGTTGCACGGCGCGCAAGTGCGCGGGAAGGTTCTGGCTAAAAATAGTCAGTTCAGACATTTGGTATGCTCCTTATTTACGGCGAATAGAGACAGTGTATTTGCTGTCT
>Ga0209087_1001059_pt1 | contig 16438 bp, 17 predicted proteins | sample S_130805_EF_Meta_FD_187321 | JGI IMG/M metagenome (GOLD analysis project Ga0209087, IMG submission 187321) | Freshwater microbial communities from Lake Simoncouche, Canada to study carbon cycling - S_130805_EF_MetaG (SPAdes) (version 2) | ecosystem: Environmental > Aquatic > Freshwater > Lake ... | reverse complement strand
GGGACCTAGCTCAATTGGTAGAGCACCGCCTTTGCAAGGCGGGGGTTAGGGGTTCGATTCCCCTGGTCTCCACGTTATGACAACTACAGCGACCCTTCACACATCACTCGGTGACATCATCATCGAGTTATTTCCTAACCATGCACCAAAGACTGTTGCAAACTTTGTTGAGTTAGCAACTGGCGCAAAAGAGTGGACCGATCCACGCACTGGAAATAAGACAACTGCCAATCTTTATGACGGAACAATCTTTCACCGTGTCATCGACGGTTTCATGATTCAAGGTGGAGACCCACTTGGTCAAGGAACTGGCGGACCTGGATATCGCTTCGCAGATGAATTCCACGGGGAGCTAGTTTTTGATCGCCCATACATCCTTGCAATGGCTAACTCAGGCCCAGGAACCAATGGTTCACAGTTCTTTATTACTGTTGCACCAACGACTTGGTTAAACCGCAAACACTCAATCTTTGGCGAAGTAAAGGATTCTGCTAGCCAGGCTGTGGTTGATGCTATTGGTAAAGCAAAGACTGGCGCGCAAGATAAGCCATCAACACCAATCACAATCAACAGCGTCACCGTTGCTTAAGCGTTCTGCTACTTATTCCTTAATCGCATTAATCTGCGGTGCATATCTTGTTGGAATGATTTACCCGCATTTTCGCGACCTATCATTTTTACCAAGCTTGCAAGTCTTGCAAATTACTAATGAGTGGTACCGGCTTTTTTCAGTAGCGTTAGTACACGCCGGACTACTGCACCTTGGTTTTAATATGTATGCGCTCATGGTTCTAGGCAATCCACTTGAGGCTGCTTTTGGTAAGAACAAAATGTTGTTTATCTTTTTCTTCTCATTGCTGACAGGTTCGTTAACTTCTGCATCCCTGGCCCCAATTGGTGGGCAATCAGTAGGTGCATCAGGTGCCGTCTTTGGTTTATTTGGAGCGATTGCATTAGTGGGAAAGCGCATTGGCACAGACACACGTTCGATCTATGTGATTATCGGAATTAACTTTGTTATTGGTTTTGCACTTGGGGGTGTTGATTGGAAAGCTCACTTAGGTGGATTAATAGGCGGAGTTATTGCAGCTCAATTAACCCTGAATAAAAGATAAGAAGTTATCCACAGCCTTTACCCACAATGTGGATTGAATTACAAGGGTGTAATTAAGAAGGTATTAACGCCAGCGAGTGGCTAGTGAGAAGCCCACACCGATAAAGCTAAAGCCAACAATCATGTTCCATGCACCGATGCCTGGGATTGGATATTGGGTCTGAGTGACATAGAAGACCACGATCCAAAACAAGCCAATCAAGAAGGCAGCGACCATTGTTGGGGCTAACCACTTAGGGCTCTCTAGCGGGCCATGAGGAGTTTCTACGACAACTTCCTGGTTATGGGCGCGCGCATCAGCGACTTTCTTACGGAGCTTTGATTTAGGCATACGCGAAAGATACACCATGAGCAAGAATGCTCCTATGGCCACCAAGATCCTTGTCGTCGATAACTACGACTCCTTTGTCTTTAACTTGGTGCAGTACCTGCAGCAGCTAGGCGCAGAGTGCACCGTGGTTCGAAACGATGCCGTTAGGGCCGAAGATGCTGCCAACTACGACGGTGTTCTCATCTCACCTGGACCAGGCATTCCTGAAAAGGCCGGGGTTAGTGTTGAGATGATTAAGTTTTGCGCTGAGAAAAAGATTCCAGTTTTTGGTGTGTGCTTAGGCCATCAAGCAATTGGTGTTGCATTTGGTGCAACAGTCTCTCGTGCACCAGAACTACTGCATGGGAAAACCTCTTTAGTACATCACCAACAACAAGGAGTTCTTGCAGATCTACCTTCACCATTTACGGCTACGAGATATCACTCTCTGTGCGTTGAGCGCGACACAGTGGGTGCTGATTTAGAAATCACAGGATCTACTGAATCAGGAATTGTGATGTCCATGCGCCATCGCACATTACCTATCGAAGGCGTTCAATTTCACCCAGAGTCAGTTTTAACTGAACATGGACACCAGATGCTAGCTAACTGGTTAAGTGCTTGTGGTGATAAGAATGCAAAAACTAAAGCTGTTGGTTTATCGCCAGTAGTTGGCGCTCGTTCTTAAGGCGCTTTATTAACGGTAATAGTTACTGACTTACCAATTGTTTGTGTAGTTCCACCATCGGGTGCCTGTCTAATAACAACACCAATAGGTTGGTTTGCATCGTAGGCATCAAGTGCGTTAACTAAGAATCCAGCTTGAACCAGCAGAGTTCTTGCTTGAATTGCATCAATACCAATGAGGGCGGGAACAGTAACCTGACCACTAGCAATTTGTAATACAACCCCGCTGCCGGCCGTAATAGTTGAACCAGGCTCTGGTGTTACTTTCAAAACAGTTCCTAGAGCTTCATCCGAAGGAAGGGCCTCTGTGCGAGAAACGACTAAACCAACAGCACTGAGCGCTGCGCGGGCATCAATGAGTGACATACCCACTAAATCTGTAGGAATGACAGCATCTCCTGGCCCATCTGAAATAGTTAAAACAACACCAGAACCTTTTTGTGCACGTGTTGTCGCAAGAGGTATTTGGCTAGCAACTCGGTCTAAAGGAATTCGCCCGTCATGAGCACGTTGGATTGTTACAACGTAATCGCTTAAAAGAGATTGAGCATCAGCTTGAGTTAAGCCCACAACGTTAGGGATTTGAGGCAGATTATTAGTATCAACGCCTGGTCGGGTAACAAATAAACCAGCGGCAATAACAGTGATTGCAAGAATAGAACTCAAAGCCCCCACTAATACTTTGCGCCGTGAAATCTTCACTTTTGGAATAGTTGTAGTTAACGCTTGGCCGGTTCCCACTTTAAATAAATCATCGAGCATCAATCCAGCTGATTGATAACGATCTTCAGCCTTCTTAGCAAGTGCCACAGAGAGAATGACATCAACACCTTCAGGTAGTTCAGGTTGAATCTTGCTTGGTGCAACGAGAACTCCAGAAACATGTTGATAGGCGATGGAAACAGGTGTGTCACCTGTGAACGGTGGCTGTCCAGTTAATACTTCATAGAGCAAACATCCAGTTGAATAAATATCACTACGCAAATCTGCAACTTCACCCAAAGCTTGTTCTGGAGAGAGATACTGAGCAGTGCCAACAATGTTCCAGGTGCTAGTTAATGTTGCACCAAGATCTGCAAGAGCACGTGCAATACCAAAATCCATCACCTTCACATCGCCTTGATCGGTAATCATGATGTTGGCAGGCTTAATATCTCTGTGAACAATTCCGCGCTGATGAGAATATTCAAGGGCAGCCAAAATTCCTTCACCAATTTCAAGTGCGCGCTTGAGTGGCACACGCTCACCGTTATGAATGAGATCGCGCAAAGTGTGGCCAGAGACTAACTCCATGACTATGTATGGGGCAGGTGTTTCTCCTGAGTCATAAACAGCAACAATTCCAGGGTGATTTAAACCAGCAGCAGCTAGCGCTTCTTTTCTAAAACGTGCAACAAATGATGGATCACGTGCTAAATCACTGCGCAATACTTTTATTGCAACTTGCCGTGCAAGGCGAGTGTCTTCAGCAACATACACATCGGCCATTCCGCCGGTGCCAATCATTTCGCCGAGTTTGTAGCGATCACCAAAGAGCGAGTTAATCATTGCGCCGCTCCTAAAACTTCATTGGTTGTTACTTCATCACCGGTTATGTCGGCAACAATAACAGTGACGTTATCCGGTGCACCATTAATGTAAGTGGCATCGATAAGTGCTTTAAGGGCCTCAGATCGATCAGATTTCTTTAATAAAGATTTAATCTCTTTTTGCGTTAAAACACTAGATAAACCATCACTGCAGAGTAGGTAACGATCTTTCTCTTTGACTTCATAGATCTGTAGAACAGGAGTAACTGTGCCTTGGCCCATGAGCGCTTGGGTTAAAACAGAGCGTTGTGGATGATCTGCCACATCAGATTGTGAAATAGCACCTTGATCTAGAAGCTCCTGAATAACAGTGTGGTCATTGCTTAATTGTTCTAAGGTGTTTGCGCGCAGGCGATAGCAACGAGAATCTCCCACATGCAGCAGCGCAATATTTGTATCAACAACTAATAGCGCGGTCAGGGTTGTTCCCATTCCACGGAGCTCAATTACCTCCTCGGCATATTCACCAATCTGTGAATCGATAGTGAACAGCGAGTGAAGAAGTAAATCTTCAACAGAATCGGAATCAATCTCTGAATTTGTTAGTACTGGGCTAAGTTTTTGCAGAGCTTTAATTGCAATCTTTGATGCAATTTCGCCACCAGCATGTCCACCCATTCCATCAGCAACTGCAATCAGACGTCCAGAAACAAAAGCAGAATCTTCATTTCCACTGCGCTGTAAACCGTCAGCCGAGCGCGCACTGCTCTGGAAGTAAATAGCGCTCATGGGCATAAGCCTAACCCCTGTTAATCTTTAATCATGAAAATATATGCCCACCGCGGAGCCTCTATAGATTTCCCAGAGATGACCATGGATGCATATAAAGCCGCCGTTGATCAAGGCGCTGATGGCATGGAGTGCGATGTCCGCCTGACAAAAGATAACCAGATTTTGTTATGGCATGACGCCGATATGAAGCGCACGGCGGGTTATGTGGGTCGAATTGCAGAGATGACCTACCCACAAATAAAACAGCAGTACCCACAAGCAGTTTTGCTCGAAGAGTTATTGGAGCTTGCCCGAGATAACGGTATGGAACTTGCAATTGAAACTAAACACCCAACACCACAAGGAAGTTTGGTTGAAAAGAAAGTATTAGAACTACTTGAACAAGAAGAGTTAGAAACTGATGTTGTCTTGATGTCCTTTTCTTGGCTAGCAATTGAAAATATTCGAAGAATCAACCCACAACAGAAAACAGTCGCCTTACTTCATGAGCGATGGAACTATGTAATGCAGCGTTTTACATCTGCACCCATTCTTGGTCCAAGCATTGGGCTTCTACGCTCAAATCCAGAGTTAGCCCATGCAATCAAGCCTTTATATGTGTGGACTGTTGATGATGGCGACGATATGCGCTTTTGCTTAGAAAACGGTGTTGAGGTCCTAATTACAAATAACCCGTCATATGCACGCAAGGTGCTCGGGTATCATTAGCCAGTGAGCACATACGCGTATTTAGGTCCCAAGGGAACATTCACCGAAGCTGCTCTTAAAAAGATCACTTCCTCCAATGATTCTCTTATCCCTTACGCAAATGTCACCGCAGCCCTAGATGCAGTCCGAGTTGGTAAAGCACACTTTGCGCTAGTGCCTATTGAGAACTCTGTTGAAGGTGTTGTGGCTAGAACTCTGGATGAATTAGCAACAGGATCACCACTTTCAATCGTTGGCGAAGTTACATTGCCCGTTTCCTTTGCATTAATGGCAAAGCGCGACACCGTTGATATTCGACGCATTGCAACACATCCACATGCTGAAGCCCAATGCCGTGCATATATCGCTAAGAATTATCCAGATGCAGAGTTAATCTCAACAGCATCAACTGCAGCAGCTGCTGAAGCAATTGGGCGCGGAGAATTTGATGCAGCTATTGCAGCCCCAGTTGCTGCAGCTCACTACGGTCTTACAGTTATTGCAGATAACATCGGTGACATCGTTGGCGCAATTACTCGATTTGTTTTGGTCTCCAAGCCAGCAACACCACCTAAAGCAACTGGCTTTGATCGCACATCCCTAGCCGTCTTTATTGGCATGGATCATGCGGGAGCCTTGCTCGATATCTTGACCGAGTTCGCTAAGCGCGACGTGAACTTAACTTTTATTCAGTCACGTCCAACCGGGCTAGAACTTGGCCATTACCATTTCATTATTGATGCCGAGGGTCACGTTAACGAAGCTCCAGTGAAGGAGACAGTCGAAGCGTTGCGAGCAATCTGTGAAGATATTCGCTTCCTAGGTTCATACCCACGAGAAAAGGTCGGCAAATGATTGACGTTAAATTCATTCGCGATAACCCAGATGCAGTCCGCGCATCACAAAAGGGTCGCGGTGAAGATGCATCGATTGTTGATCAAGTAATTGCATCTGATGAACTACGCCGTGTTGCGATTGAAAAGTTTGAAAAACTACGTGCAGAACAAAATGTTTTATCTAAATCAGTAGGTGCAGCCAAAGGTGATGAAAAGGCTGCACTCCTTGAGAACGCTAAAGAGTTAGCAACTGCTGTTAAAGAGGCTGATAGCAAGCGCGCAGAGGCAGAAGAGCACACCAAAGCGTTAGTAATGAAGCTTTCAAATGTTCTTGATCCTGGCGCCCCTATTGGCGGGGAAGCAGACTTTAAAGTTCTAGAACATGTTGGAACGCCAAGAAAATTTGATTTCGAACCAAAAGACCACGTTGAACTAGGAAAGCTGCTTGGTGCGATTGACACAGAGCGCGGTGCAAAGGTTGCGGGCTCTCGCTCATATTATTTAACTGGATCTGGCGCACTTCTAGAGTTTGCACTCGTTAACTACGCAATCTCTATGGCAGTTAAAGCAGGTTTCGTTCCAGTTATTCCACCCGTACTTGTTAATCCAGCTGCAATGGAGGGCACAGGATTTCTAGGACAAGCTGCGGAGAATGTTTATCGAATTGAAAAAGATGATGTGTATTTAGTGGGAACTTCTGAAGTTCCACTAGCTGCCATGCATATGGATGAAGTTCTCTCCGGAGACAAACTTCCTATGCGCTATGCCGGCTACTCTTCCTGTTTTCGCCGTGAAGCTGGAACATATGGGAAAGACACTCGTGGAATTATCCGCGTGCACCAGTTTGATAAAGTTGAAATGTTTTCTTTCTGCCATCCAGATCAAGCCAAAGAAGAGCATGCTCGTATTTTGCAGTGGGAGAAAGAGTTCCTTAATGCAATGGAGATTCCTTACCGCGTTATTGATGTGGCATCAGGGGATTTGGGTTCAAGTGCGAACCGTAAATTTGACTGTGAAGCCTGGATTCCAACACAGGATGCCTACCGCGAAGTCACTAGTACTTCTAACTGCACAGAGTTCCAAGCTCGCCGCTTGAACATCCGCTACAAAGATACTGATGGCACAAAGGCTGTTGCAACATTAAATGGAACATTAGTTGCAATCCCACGCATGATTGTTGCCATTTTAGAGAACCACCAGAATGCAGATGGAACTGTGAATATTCCAAAAGCTTTGCAACCATTTCTTGGTAAAGAGCGATTTGAGTTGGTGTGAGTAAGCGCCCCAAACTCATTGCAACAGATCTAGATGGAACTATTGTTCAACACGATGGAACAATCACCCAGCGCACTATTGACGCTTTCACTAGAGCTCGTGATTTAGGCGTCCATATTTATTTTGTAACAGGTCGTCCACCACGGTGGATGAATGAGATTAGAGAAGCTTTTGGTTTTGGTGAGGCGATTTGTGGCAATGGTGCGATGCTCTATGACTTACAAAAACGAGAAGTTACCGAAGAATGGATGATTTCAAAAGAAGAACAGATTGAAGTAGCACAGAGATTACGTAAAGCAATCCCGCACGTTTCTTTTGCAATTGAAACTCATGATTTCTATCACCGCGAAAAAGCTTATGTGCCTCGCTGGGATGTTGGTTTAGATAACGTTGGTGTTGAAAAAATAGAAGATGCAGCAAAAGGGCCAGTTTTTAAAATGTTGGCTCGTTGTAGCAGTGGCGAACTATCATCGGATGAGATGTTAGAAGTTGCACTGCGTGAATTAGATGGATTAGTCACTGTGACACATTCAAATGCACGAGAGTCATTACTTGAGATTTCAGCGCTCGGAATATCAAAGGGATCAACCTTGGCAAAAGTTGCTGGGCGACTTGGAATAGATGCTGCTGATTGTGTTTCATTTGGCGATAACCCGAATGATTTCCCAATGCTTGCATGGTGTGGTCGTTCATATGCAATGGCTGATGGACACCCAGATGGAATCAAATATGCAAAAGATGTAGCTCCATCACATGACATCGATGGCGTGGCAATAGTTATTGAGAAGTTGCTAGATCTACCCGCTTAATTTTTAGCCGATTTTCGACTCAGGCCAACTTCGGGTAATCTCTCCCACGGAGGGCTCGCATAGCGGCCGAGTGCACCGGTCTTGAAAACCGGCAAACGAAAGTTTCGTGGGTTCAAATCCCACGCCCTCCGCCATTTTTTCTTTACTTTTGTGGTTGAGTTCATAGGCGTTATTGGCCTATACGGCTAGCCGATTATTAATCCCAAGAGGAGACTTAGTCCTAGTTACTACCAATGGTGCTAGGGGAGTTATTCATGTCAGGTGTTTTTTCACCAACGCGAGCAAAGATCAAAGAGCGGACCCTGCGCACCGATAAGTGGTGGTTGCAACCACTTATCACTTTTGGTGTTCTCTTTTCTTTCGTCATCTATGCAACCTTTCGCGCATTTGAAAACGCCAACTACTACAAAGATCATTTGATCTCCCCTTTTTATTCACCATGTTTGTCACAAGCGTGTGTGCCAGAGGCGACAATCTTTGGCTTCACACCAGTCAGTGCGCAGATCTTTAACTTTGCACTTTCACCAGCTCTTATTATTTTGATTTTCCCATTAGGTTTTAGAATGACGTGTTACTACTACCGCAAGTCTTATTACCGTTCATTTTGGATGTCACCACCAGCATGTGCAGTTGCAGAACCTCATAAGAAGTACACAGGTGAGACTCGATTCCCACTTATTATTCAAAACTCACACCGCTACTTTTTCTATGCTGGTCTGCTGTTAAATGTAATTCTGAGTTATGACGCAATCATTTCCTTTAAAAACCCAGAAGGCCAATGGGGGCACATGAGTGTTGGTTCACTCGTACTTGCTGTGAGCTCAACATTATTATGGTTCTACTCAATGTCATGTCACTCTTGTCGTCATACCATCGGTGGGCGTTTGAAGAATTTCTCCCAGCATCCAGTTCGATACAAGCTGTGGAGTTGGGTCTCAATCCTTAATCACAAGCATCAACAGTTTGCTTGGTATTCACTTGCCGCCGTTGCATTTGCTGACATTTATGTCCGCCAAGTCGCATCTGGCGCCTGGACAAACTTCTACTTCTTCTAAGGGGGATCGACTATGACACTAGAACGCCATAATTACGATGTCCTTGTTATTGGAGCAGGTGGTGCTGGTTTGCGCGCTGCTGTTGAAGCACGTGAAGCAGGATTGCGTGTTGCAATTATTTGTAAGTCATTATTTGGCAAGGCCCACACCGTTATGGCCGAAGGCGGCGCAGCGGCGTCAATGGGAAATGTGAATGATAAAGATAGTTGGATGGTGCACTTTCGCGACACTATGCGTGGTGGCAAGTTTCTTAGTCACTTCCGCATGGCTGAGCTCCATGCAAAAGAGGCGCCAGATCGCATTTGGGAGCTAGAAACATGGGGCGCTCTCTTTGATCGCACTAAAGAAGGCAAGATTTCACAGCGTAACTTTGGTGGACATGAATATCCACGCCTTGCACACGTGGGAGATCGCACGGGTCTAGAACTTATTCGCACAATGCAGCAAAAGATTGTTCAACTGCAGCAAAAAGATGGTCGCGAAACTGGCGATATGGAGAGTGGAATTAAGGTTTTCGCTGAGCTCACTATCACTGACATCTTAAAAGAAAATGGAAAGATATCTGGAGCCTATGGGTACTGGCGTGAAAGTGGAGAAGAAGTTTTATTTGAAGCACCTGCAGTTGTTATTGCAACAGGTGGTGTTGGTAAGACTTTCAAAATTACTTCTAATTCATGGGAAGGTACTGGCGACGGACATGCACTTGCATTAAAAGCTGGTGCAAACCTTGTTGACATGGAGTTCTTACAGTTCCACCCAACTGGAATGGTGTGGCCGCCATCAGTTCGTGGAATCTTGGTAACTGAATCTGTCCGCGGTGAAGGCGGAGTCCTTACAAACAATCTTGGTGAGCGCTTTATGTTTAAGTACATCCCAGATGTATTTAAAGACAAATACGCTGACAATGAAGCAGAAGCAGATCGTTGGTATGTAGATCAGGACAACAACCGTCGTCCGCCAGAGCTTTTGCCTCGCGACGAGGTTGCACGCGCGATTAACACCGAAGTTAAATCAGGTCGTGGCACAGAGCATGGTGGAGTTTTCCTTGATGTTTCAAAGCGCATAGATGCAGAGATCATTAAAAAGCGCCTGCCATCTATGTGGCACCAGTTCTATGAGCTTGCTGGCGTCGACATCACTAAAGAGGCAATGGAAGTTGGCCCAACATGTCACTACGTCATGGGCGGTGTTGAAGTAGAACCAGATACTGCAGCAGCAGTGGGAGTTCCAGGATTATTTGCAGCTGGTGAAGTAGCTGGTGGAATGCATGGTTCAAATCGTTTGGGTGGAAATTCATTGACAGATCTCTTGGTATTTGGTCGTCGTGCTGGAATGGGCGCTGTTTCTTACGTTAAGCAAAATGGCGCTAACCCAGTCAGCGAAGGCGCAATAACTGCAGCTGCGAAGAAGATTCAAGCACCATTTGATCGTGAAGGTGGAGAAAACTCTTACTCCTTGCACGCAGAACTACAGGAAATCACACACAACCTTGTTGGAATTATTCGCACCGGTTCTGAGTTAGCAGAAGCAATTGAAAAGATTGCAGTGATTAGAGCGCGCAGTGCAAATGTTTCTGTAAGCGGTGGACGTAAGTTCAACCCAGGATTCCACTTAGCTTTTGATTTAGACAACATGTTGTTGGTTGCTGAATCAACTGCAAAATCTGCCATCAATCGCGAAGAATCCCGCGGCGGTCACACACGTGATGACTTCCCAGTCATGAATGAAAAGTGGCGCCAAATAAATAACATTTCCTCATTTGATGGGCAAAAGGTAAGTATTCGCGAACAAGCTCTGCCAACAATTCCCAAGGAACTCTTTGACCTCTTTGACATTCACGAGTTGGAGAAATACATGACATCGGCAGAAATTGCGAAAGGCGGTTCCAACTAATGGCGCGCAATATCAAACTTCGCATCTGGCGTGGAGATTCAACTGACGGTGGACTTAAAGATGTAGTCGTAGAGGCTAATGAGGGCGAAGTTGTCCTTGATGTCATTCACCGTGTTCAAGCCACACAGATGGGCGATCTTGCTGTTCGCTGGAACTGTAAGGCTGGTAAATGTGGTTCATGTTCAATGGAAATTAACGGAAAGCCACGTCTGGCTTGTATGACACAGGTTGCCTCATTTGGTGAAGAAGAAACAATTACAGTTACACCACTTCGAGCATTCCCCGTCATTAAAGATTTAGTGACAGATGTTTCCTTTAACTATAAAAAAGCTATGGAAATTCCTGCTTATGAGCACCCAAAAGATTTAGCTCCAGGGCAAGCACGCATGCAACAAATCGACGTTGAGCGAAGTCAAGAGTTCCGTAAATGCATTGAATGTTTCCTTTGCCAAGATGTATGTCACGTTGTTCGTGATCACGAAGAGAATAAGAAGTCTTTTGCTGGACCTCGATTCTTTATTCGTATTGCAGAGCTAGATATGCACCCACTGGATACTTTGAAGAACCGTAAAAAGAGCGCTCAGGAAGAGCATGGCCTTGGAATGTGTAACATCACCAAGTGCTGTACTGAGGTCTGCCCAGAACACATCAAAATCACTGACAACGGGATTATTCCGATGAAGGAGCGCGTTGCAGATATTAAATATGATCCTGCACGCTGGCTAGGTTCCAAGATTCGCAGGCGCGAGGGTCTTTAATAGAGACATGAAACTACTTCGTAGTTGGGCAGCTCTAGCTTTATCGTTTTGGATTGCAACTGCGCTAATCCCTGGAATTGATGTTCTAGGTGGTTTCACTACCTATCTCTGGGTTGCACTTCTCTTCGGACTACTTAATGCAACCCTTGGAAGCTTGCTTAAGCTATTAACACTGCCAGCAGTAATTCTGACGCTTGGTTTATTCCTTGTAGTAGTAAATGCAGCGATTTTGATGTTACTTGCCGACTGGAGTGAGAGTTTAGATGTCACCAACTTCTGGTCTGCAGTATTAGCAGCGTTAGTAATTAGCGTAGTAACACGCATTGTTTCTGGTGTTGCTAAGAAAGCTTTGCCCCACTGAAATCCTTAGCTCTAGTCTCACTAGGCGGTGTTTTAGGCTCCCTAGTTCGCTACTGGCTGGGAATAGAACTCAGTGATGGGCGCAGCGCAACCTTAACTGCCAACTTAATCGGTGTAGCCCTGGCTACATTCTTACTTGTTTACACACAACGCCGCGCAAATGAAAACCTACGGCACTTCTTACTTCCAGGCTTTTGCGGTGGGCTCACAACTTTTTCAGCGGTAGCGGCTTTAACTCTTGAACCACAAGAGGGTGGGCAGCTATTTCTAGTTCATAACGTGATGTTTTCAATGGTAATCATGGTTGTAGTACTACCAATTGCTAGAAAATTGATTCCGGTGCGCTCATGAGAACTCTTCTTGTCATTCTTGGTGCAGGAATTGGTGCACCTGCCCGTTTTGCTATAGATCAATACATTCGGAAATTCACTGATAAGCCTTACGGAATCTTTGTTGTCAATGTTGTGGGCTCTTTTTTATTTGGTCTAACCATGAAGAGTCCAGAAAATACCTATGCCCTCTTTGCCATTGGTTTTGCTGGAGCCTTCACAACATGGTCGGCATTTATGTTGGATTTCTTCTTAGACTATGAACTCAAACGCTATAAATCTGCAGCGATTAACTTAAGTGCATCTTTAGGCTTTGGCTTACTTGCCGCCTGGCTTGGTCTAACTCTCTCAGCCTAAAAGTAAGAGTCAAATCTGTTGACGGCTCCGTGTATTGGATTTACGCTTTTACCATGCCATCAAAGGCGCGGGCGGTAGCAATATCTGTAATCACTCTTGCCCTTGTTTTACTTGGCCAACCAGGCTTTTCAGCATCACCTAAGGCTGGTGCTACATGCACTAAGGCTGGGTTAACGGCAACCGCTAGTGGATTTAAATTCACATGTGTAAAAAGCGGAAAGAAACTTATATGGAATAGCGGCACGAAAATTATTGTTGCTAAAGCAACACCAACACCAACACCAACACCAACACCAACACCAACACCAACACCAACACCAACACCAACACCAACACCAACACCAACACCAACACCAACTGACAGTGGAGCGGTTCAACCAAATGGTAAGTGCACGGTTGAAGGTGCCAAAGCTCCCCTTAATAGTGGCCAGGTGATCTGTCAAAACGGGACATGGCAACCATTTAACAGCGGTGGAACGACTGGAACGACTGGAACGACTGGAACGACTGGAACGACCACACAAGCATTGGTTACGACAACATGGGCATACTTAAGTGTCATTAATAGTGGGGGTGGATTAGGGAATGTAGCAGATGCCTCTCTTGTACAAACCCCTAGCGGAGATATCAGAGTTTATTTTAAAAATGGTAATGACTCAGGAGCCAAACTCACGGGTTTCGATAATTTTATTCACTCGGCGATCTCTAAAGATGGTGGAAAGAGTTGGACAATTGAATCTGGAGTCCGTATACCGATTACTTCACCAGCTGAAGTGTTACCAAAACCTGGAGGTGGATACCAAGCATGGGGCTGGTCTCAAGCCTCTGGGAAGGAGTATTTATACTATGCAGAATCTTCTGATGGATTAACCTTCACTGAAATCTCTATTCCTGGGATAGATGTAAATAAATGTTTGACCACAGCGGGTGTTGCATTTGGGCCGCTCGGTGATCCAGCCATTGTGAAATTGGCCGATGGTACGTGGTTATTGCACGCTCAAGGATTCGGTGTTGGTAACACAGGACCTAATTTTGCGCGCTGGGCATGCGTTGCTACATCTCCTGATGGGAAAACTTGGACTCCAGTACAAAGTAGATCCTATGGCGGCACTATCGATGTCGGAACCAACCCAACTATCTATATGAATAAATCAGGCAGAGTGGAGTGGATGTGGCCTGCGGGAACAGGTGTTGAGACAAGGATTGGCGACGGCACTACATACGGTGACGCAATTACATATCCAAAGGCGGGAGATCCAGAGCGTTTAGATCTAGCAGATGGCACCGAACTCTATGCGATGGGTGGATTCGATGCTAGAAGTGGCGGGGCTTTAATTTTTGCCAAACGTGTTACTAACTCTTATGTAATTACCGCTACTCCAGGCGCGCCAACGGGCGGTTCACCAAATCGCTTATTAACATGGACCGTTAAAGGAGCAACCGCAAACGATATTTCGGTTATGAATTTGTGTCTTAACAAAAAGGTTTCAGAGATTTCTGGAGCCACCGTAACCATGACAACAAGTAATGGCGTTGTAACAGTCGTTTCAGCCGATCCAGCTAATGAGCACGCCTGTGTTTACGTGCAAGTTGGCCCCGAAAAAATATTAGGTTAGCGCAGTGAGGCCATCCACACTTCAATCTCATCTGGGTGATGAGGGATGTTTTCAGATAAGTTGATACATCCTTCTTCTGTTACTAAAACATCATCTTCAATACGGATACCAATTCCACGGTATTGAGCCGGAAATAGTTCATCATCGAGCTGGATATAAAGTCCTGGCTCAACAGTCAAAATCATTCCCGCTTCTAAGATCCCGTCACGATATTGATCAGTTCGCGCTTGAGCGCAATCATGAACATCCATACCTAACATATGTGCGACACCATGCAAGGTCCAGCGCTTGTGCAGGCTCACCTGTGGATCCATCGCCTCTTCAAGACTCATTTTAATTATTCCCATATCAATCAAACCTTGCACTAAAACAGTGTGGCTAGCGTGGTTAATATCTAAAAATGGAACACCGGCTCTAATGGCAGCAATTCCAGCTTTCTGGGACTCATAAACCAACATATAAAGGGAGCGTTGTATGGGTGTGAATTTTCCGCTCACAGGAAGGGTTCTAGTTATATCGGCTGTGTAATAAGAATCTACTTCCACACCAGCATCTAGTAATAACAAATCACCAGGTTTTACTTCACCATCATTGCGATTCCAGTGCAACACACATGCATGTGAACCACTTGCTGCAATGGTGTTGTATCCAAGAGTGTTGCCTTCAACACGTGCACGACCGAAAAATGCTGCTTCGACAACGCGCTCACCGCGCGGTGTGCTAACTGCTGCAGGTAGAACACTGATCACATCACTAAAACCACGGTGAGTAACATCGACAGCTTTTTGCATTTCACGAATCTCGTACTCATCTTTAATAAGGCGAGCAACAGAAACAAAATTAACAAGCTCATTGGCGCGCGCATGCACCTTTACGTTCTCATCAACCACTTCGTCATAGCCATGAAGTGCAACTGCTTTTCCACCTTTTAGAAAGGCAGCTAACTCAGTTACAGGGCGAACCTCAATCCCATAACGCTGTGCTGCTTCATCAGTTGTAAATCTGCGGCCAACCCAGAGCTCACCATTTTTAGCATCTCTAAAGAATGCATCGGTGTCACGAGTCGAGCGGGGATTGATAAATAAGATTGGTGTGTGGCCCTCTGTACTTGGTTCTAATACAAGAACTGCATGTGGATTTGCTTCAACACCCTGCACGCCGGTGTAGTAAGCAAAAGCGCTATGAGGGCGATAGTCATAATCAGTGTCATTGCTGCGTTGTTTTAATTCTCCACTTGGCAAAATAACTCTTAACCCAGCAAAAGCAGCTGAAAGATCTGCTCTGCGCGTAACGCAGTAAGGAATTACTTCATCCTGTGTAATTCCCTCCAAAGGTGTTGGCGCCCAACCTGTTTTCATGAACTCGCCAAACATCTCTGATGGCGCAACGTCATAAACGCGCTTGCTGCCGGTATCCAACGCTTTGTCTGAATTTTCCATATGGTGAGCGTAACGGTGAAGAGAATAACTGTAAATTCTTTTTCATTTAATTCGAAGCTAAAGAAGGGTTAATAGAGTAAATACGCTCTGGCCAGACTAATCTGTTATGTAGATAACGCCATCTGCTTCACGCACAACGACGCGATCAAGTGGATAGGAGGCAGGGCCACGCAGTAATGCGCCATTTTTAGGATCAAAGAGAGCGCTATGACAAGGGCAGAGTAAACCTTCTGCAGCAATAGCAACTGTGCAACCATTGTGAGTACATGTCGCATTCATCGCAATCAAACCCTCTGAATTTCTAGCGATGATGTACGTGGTTTCATACCCAAAATGATTATTCGCCTTAAATGATTTGGTCGAATTGGCAGGAACTTCCGAGGATTTTGCAACAGGAATTTCAATTTTCTTTATGACCGCTGGTTCACGTGAGACTGTGGGTGAACTAGATGGTGATGGTGTCGGAGTCTGCGATGGAGTAGGGGAAGCGGTAGGGATAGGTTTTCCTGAATCCCACATCAGAATTGTCTTGCCCTTATTTTTTCCTTTAATGCAGGTGTATCGCTTTCCATTGAACATGGTTGTCTGGCCA
>Ga0209087_1001057_pt1 | contig 16448 bp, 14 predicted proteins | sample S_130805_EF_Meta_FD_187321 | JGI IMG/M metagenome (GOLD analysis project Ga0209087, IMG submission 187321) | Freshwater microbial communities from Lake Simoncouche, Canada to study carbon cycling - S_130805_EF_MetaG (SPAdes) (version 2) | ecosystem: Environmental > Aquatic > Freshwater > Lake ... | reverse complement strand
TAGACCCACTCCTGCAGCCACGCCTCAGTGGCGGCGGCATCACGGCTGATCGTGTCCCACTCGCGGTAGAAGGCGTTATCGCGGTCATATGAGCCCTGCACGTACGACGGGTGCGCGCCAAGCGGTTCACAGACGACGGCGTTTACGATGAGGCCCGGGATGATCGTTCGATTCGGATCGGCGCGAATCACACTGGTTGGCACGATCTCTTCGACGACGGCGATGACGCGCTTCGCTGCGAAGGCCGCCTCCTTCTGGCATCCGAGAAGGCCCCACATCTGTACGTTTCCATCAGCGTCGGCGCGCTGCGCGTGGATGATCGCGACATCGGGGTTGAGTGGTGGAACGGCGTAGACCTCTTCGCCGCCGAACGGGCTCTGCACCGTGCGAATCAGAGGATTTACCTTCGGCAGGTCGCTCTCGGAGTAGCTGCGCAGCGGGTAGAACGGGAGGCGGTGCGCGCCGGCCACATAGCGACCGACCATGCCGTGATGGCTGTACTCCTCAATCTCCAGGAGTGATTCGCCCGCGGCGAGCGCCGCAGGTTCGGTACGTCGGCGAATCGCATGGAGCGATCCGACACCAGGGTTGCCGAGCCAGCTGAAGATCAACTTCTTGGCACAGCCTGCAGCAACCATCTGGTCGTACACCAGATCGGGCGTCATTCGCGCCAGGGTCAGATTGCGGCGCTTCTGCCGAATGATCTCGTGACCGGCCGCGAACGAGATGCAGTGGGTGAACCCTTCGATTGCCAACGTATCACCGTCGTGCACATGCGCGGCGATCGCCGTGCGCATATCGACGAGTTTCGAGGTGCTCATCTGGTCACCCGTGCGCACGCTGAAAGCGGCCCGCGCATGGGCGCTCGCTCAGTGCCGCGCGGCGACTGCCGCTGCGGCCTCGCAGAAGATGCGGATGGCGGTCTCCATTTCGACCTCGTTCACGACGAGTGGCGGGCTCATGCGTACGCCGCGATCGCCACAGGTCAGCACGAGGAGTCCACGCTCAAACGCCTCAACCTCAACTTCGCCAGCGATGTCGCCATCGGTGAAGTCGACGCCAATCATGAGGCCGATGCCGCGAATGTCGGTGACATGCTTGTTCCCAGCAAGGCCTGCGCGTAGTCCCTTGACCGCCTGTGCGCCGCGATCGACCGCGTTCTGCATCAGGTTCTCATCGCGAATGACTTCCAGAGTGGCGATGGCCGCTGCTGCAGCAACCGGGTTGCCGCCGAACGTTGAGCCGTGTGAGCCGGGCTTCCAGCGCATCCAATGCTCTTTGGCAATCACCGCGCCAATCGGCATTCCTGAGCCGAGACCCTTCGCCGCAGCGACGATGTCTGGCTCAATGCCGAAGTTTTCAATTGCCCACATCTTGCCGGTTCGACCGGCGCCGGACTGCACCTCGTCGACCACGATGGCGATGCAGTATTTGTCGGCGATCGCCTTCAGTCGCGGGAAGAAGTCCTTATCAGGGACGATGTAGCCACCCTCACCCTGGACCGGCTCCACAACAAATGCGGCGATCTCGTCACCAGGGATGGTGCGCGCAATGATGCGCTCTTCAAGTTCGTCGAGGCCCTCGCTGCCGAAGGGCACATGCAGGAAGCCTGGTGCGAGTGGGCCAAAGTGGGCGTGATACTTCGCCTTTGAATTTGTCAGCGTCAGTGCACCGAGGGTTCGTCCGTGGAAGCCGCCGACGAAGCCGACGATCCACTGGCGACCGCTCATGTAGCGCGCCAACTTAATGGAGGCTTCTACGGCCTCGGTCCCGGAATTCTGGAGAAGGACCTTCGATGGGCCTTTCCAAGGCGCGGATGCGGCAAGAGCCGATGCCAGCTCCTGATAACGCTGCTCGTAGAAGTCGGAGGCGCTGTAATGCAACAGTCGCTGTGCCTGCTGCACGATCGCGTCGACCACGCGCGGGTGACAGTGGCCTGTGGAGTTCACGGCGATGCCCGCGCAGAAGTCAAGGAAGACGTTGCCGTCTTGATCCTCAACGCCCATGCCGAACCCACGCACGGGGGCAAACGGATAGGCGCGGGGCAAGCTTCCGGAGACGACCGCTTGGTCGGCGGCAACCTGTGCGAGCGCCTTTGGCCCAGGCACCTTGGTGACAAGGTGCGGCAGCGTGGCTGGCCAGGCTGCAGGCTTCTCGGCGATCGTCATGGTGCCCCTCCTATGGATGCGTTCTATGCGGAGTGTATACGAGGGAATCCCCCGTTTAGCGGACGATTGTCTGGCTCTGCTCGCGTAGATACTGCGGCACGTAGTAGAGGCCGCCGCCCGACTTGCCCGTGGTGCCCGACTTCTTCCACCCGCCGAACGGCTGGACCATTGGCCACGCACCGGTCGTGGCACCAACACGGCGGTTCACGTAGATCACGCCGCCATCAATGGTGTCGAGGAAGGTCTTGATCTCGGCCTCGTCTTCCGTATAGCAACCGGCGGTAAGGGCGTACTCGCTCTCGTTGGCGAGGGCGATCCCCTCTTCAAATGAGGCGACCTTCGCCACCGCCACGAATGGCGTGAAGAGCTCGTCCTTGAAGAGGCGGTGCGTTGCCGGGAGACCGGTCACCACAGTTGGGGCGACGTAGAAGCCCTTGGCGAGATCGCCATCCGTCAGTCGGCCGCCACCAACGGCAATTGTGCCGTCACGCTTCGCCTCTTCGCAGGCCTGCAAGAAGGTGTCGACAGAACGCTGGTTGATGATCGGCCCAAGGAAGATGCCGCGCACCGTTGGGTCGCCCACCTTGAGCACCTTTGTCTTCTCGACGAGGTGCTTCACAAATTCGTCATGGACCGAGGCTTCGATATAGACGCGGCTGTTGGCCGAGCACTTCTGCCCACCGAGACCGAACGCCGAACGGAGCACCCCTTCGGCCGCCTTCTCAAGGTCGGCCTTCTTCGAGATGATCGTTGGGTTCTTTCCACCCATCTCAACGATGACCGGCTTTGGATAATCCTTGGCGAATGATCGGTAGACTTGCATGCCGATCTCTGCGGAGCCGGTGAAGGTGATGCCGGAGACGTCGTGGTTCTCCTGTAGCTCGGCGCCAACGCTTTCACCTGGCCCCATCACCATATTGAAGACGCCCGCAGGAATACCTGCGTCGCTAATCGCCTGCGAGAGGAGCACCGCCGAGAGCGGCGCATCGGACGATGGCTTCAGTACGACCGAGTTGCCGGCAACAAGTGCCGCGCCAACTGGCCCGCCCATGAGTGCGAATGGGAAGTTGAATGGGCTGATCACGGCCCACACGCCGTACGGCTTGAGGACCGTCGTCGTTTCGACCTTTGCATCACCAAGGTTCCCCATGGTGTGGACGTACCCCTTATTGCGCTCAACCTCACTCGCGTAGATGCGGAAGAAGTCGGCGGTCTCTTCGACGTCGCCGAGTGCCTCGAGGCGATTCTTGCCAACCTCAATAGAGAGGAGTGCGGAGTAGAGGAACTGTCGCTCGCTGATCAGCTCGGCTGCCGCGCGAATCAGTGCGACGCGCTCCTGCCATGGACGCTTCGACCAGGCTGGGTAGGCGGCCTTCGCTGCAGCGATGGCGGACTTTGCGGTGCTGCGATCGCCCTTGCTGAAGGTGCCGACGACGCTGCCGTCGATTGGCGACTTCTTCACAAAGGTGTCGCCTGCGGTGGACCAGCTGCCGTTAATGAAGTTGCCGTGTGTGCCGCCCATCATGGCGCGAGCCTGCGCGAGGCCGGCCTCGTACCCAATATGGATCTCCTCATTGGAGTCGTTCAGGGTGGCGTACGTGATCTTCAACTTCTCAGCCATGGGTCCATCCTTACTTGTGCGGCGCACATGCGGTGCGCCATCGCGCTGAGTCTACCGCGCGGCGGCGGCCCGACACGCGGGGCAGCGCCCCTGGAGCGAGAGGTGGTCGAGGTCGGCGGCGTAGCCGGTGACCCGCTCGATCGCTGCAAGGATCGGCTTCGCCACCTCGGCATCCAGCTCAACCTCTGCGCCGCACCCCTGGCAGTGCACGTGGCCATGCGCCACCACCTCCTCTAGGTGGTACGTCTCACGCCCATCGACCCCATGGTGGTGCGTGGCAAACCCCAGCTCCTCGAGAAGGTCCAACGTGCGATACACGGTTGAAGGGGTGGCCGACGGATCTGCAGCACGCACGCGCTCCACCAGTTCGGCCCCAGTGGCATGGCCGTCAGAGGCGGCGAGCACATCTGCGATCAACTGCCGCTGCTCGGTCCAGCGCTGACCACGCGCCTGCACCGCCGCCTGTAGTCGGGTGGCGAGGCTTCCTTGAGGCTCGGGGCTGTGCTTCATGCCAGTGAGGATACGGGATCGCTTATTGCAACGTGTTGCGATAGACTCTGCCCACGGCCTAGCCAATCAGGTTAGGCAAGAGGAGGTTCGATGTATCCGCAGCTGCACATCCCTGACGGCTTCCTCTCGCCACAGATTTCGATCGTGCTCTGGGTCGCCACTGCCGTGCTGATCGGCATTGCCGTGCGAAAGACGAGCCGCACCGATGCGCGATTGATTGCGTCGCAGCCAATCTTGATGGGAGTGCTCGGCGCATTCATCTTCGCTGCGCAGATGTTCAACTTCCCTGTCGCGACGGGCACGAGTGGCCATCTCCTCGGAGGCGTACTCGCCGGCTATCTGCTCGGCCCGTGGGCCGGCACGATTGTTATGGCGACAGTGATTGGCATTCAGGCACTCCTCTTCCAAGATGGAGGCCTCTTGGTACTCGGCGCCAACATCTTCAACATGGGAGTCATCGGCACACTCGGCGGTTCGTTTGTCGCTCGCGGAATCGGCACGACGCTCGGCGGTAGCCGCAGCGCAACCATTCTCGGTGCGGGAGTTGCCGCTTGGCTTGCCGTTGTTGCCGCGGCGGGGTTCACCACGCTGCAACTTGGTCTTTCGGGAACTACGAACATCGCTGTAGGGCTACCTGCCATGCTCGGCGTACATGCCCTCATTGGTATTGGCGAAGCGCTCATCACCATTGCAGCACTTACGTTCATCGCACAAACTGCTCCAGACATTTTGTCCGGCGTGAGCGCACCACGAAAAGCATCACCTGTGCGTCGCCTGGTGACTGGGGTGGTGATCGCTGGTGGAGTAGCCACGCTAGCGAGCCTGTTCGCATCCGCTGATCCAGATGGTCTGGAGGCTGTCGCAGAGCAGCTCGGCTTCTTGGATGCAGGCCAGTCCGCACCGTTTGAGCTCTTCCCCGACTACACCATCCCCGGGCTTGATGGCACCGCATCAACCGTCATCGCTGGCGTACTCGGAATCATCGTGGTGATCGGCGTGCTGCTTGCGTTCGGGCGCATTGCACGAAACCGCGCGAAATCTTGATCGCTGAGCCACGTAGCGTTGGTCGCGACGCACGTGCTGCAGTAATCACCACGCTTGCGTTCGTCACCGCCGTCGCTCTGCTGCCGCCTGGCTCGTATCTTGCGTTGCTCTTTGCTTGGCTGCTACTCGCATTTGCGGGTGCGCTGCTGGGAATCAGTCCTACCCGCCTCGCGCGACGCGGCCTGGTTGCACTGCCGTTTGTCGTTGCCGCCGTGCCAATTGTGTTTCTACGCAACGACGAGCTGCTCTGGGCTGGCACGATCGGCCCACTCAGCCTCCAAGTTTCTGGGGCGGGGCTGCGCATTGTGCTCACCGCACTTCTGAAAGCATGGATCAGCGTCCAGGCCTCCGTCCTCCTCTTGGCGCTCGCAAGTCCCCCCTCGATCGTCACGGCCCTTCGCCGCATGCGACTCCCCGATGTGATCGCCACGAGTGCTGGCTTAACCATTCGGTATCTCGAGTTGCTCCGCGACGAGGCGCGGCGCATGCTCCGCGCGCGCACCGCACGCGCTGCCAGTCCAGTTGGCGTGGGTCGCGAGCGGATCGGCGGCACCATCGCATGGCGCGCACGCACAACGGGGAGCCTGGTGGGCTCACTCTTCTTACGCGCCTACTCCCGAGCGCAGCGCATCGAAGAGGCCGCCGCATCCCGCGGGGCAACTGGCTCACTCTCGGTTGGCACGCTACCTGTCGCCGACCCGCGCCTCACGCTCAAGATCGCTGGGGTTCTGGCCCTCGTGCTCGCCCTGACCCTCGCTGGCGCTCTGCTGCCGCGACTGTAGGCTGAACGCATGACAGAACAACACGAGCACCTACACACACACCCAGGGGCAGCGGTGCCACACAGCCACGGCCACGATCATGCCCACGATGCGCCGCTCGAGCCAACGGGCGACGGCACGATTGCGATCTCACACCTGCACTTTCGCTACCCCGATGGGACCGAGGCGCTCCGCGGTATGGACCTCTTGATCGCGGGCGGTGAGAAGGTTGCGCTGCTCGGACCGAACGGTGCGGGGAAGAGCACCCTGATGTTGCACCTCAACGGGATCCACCGCCCGACGCATGGCACCGTGCACGTGGCGGGGATGCAAGTGTCAAACGAGTCAATCGGCCGCGTACGCGCTGAGGTCGGACTCGTCTTTCAGGATCCCGATGATCAGCTCTTCAGCCCAACCGTTTGGGATGACGTTGCGTTTGGCCCCACCCACATGGGCCTCACCCCGGGCGTAATTCACGATCGCGTCGAGGTCGCACTTGCCGCCGTTGGCGCACTCGACTTGGCGCAGCGTGCGCCGATGCGCCTCTCTATTGGTCAGCGCAAGCGTGTCGCCCTTGCCACCGTCTTGGCGATGAACCCGAGCATCTTGGTCTTTGACGAGCCGTCCGCTGGACTCGACCCACGCGGTCGCCGTGAACTCATTGATCTCCTGCAGTCACTCACGCAGACACTGATCGTCAGCACCCATGATCTTGAACTGGCGCGTGCCACATTCCCGCGCAGCATCGTGGTCGATCGCGGCGTGATCGTGGCCGACGGATCAACGAGCGAGATCTTGGCGAACCGCGAGCTGCTGCTCGCGCACGGACTCGCCTAGGCCTTTGCCCCCTTGGCGCGCGCGGCGCGCAGCGCGGCGATGCGGTCGCGCAGCTCTCCCTCTGCACCACTCCCCGACGGCGCATAGAAGCGCTTCGCCGCAATCTCGCGCGGTAGATACTCCTGATCGATATCAAACGGCTCGCCGGCTGCGTGTGGCGACTGATACGTTTTCGCCGACGCGCGCAAATGACCGGGGACGGGAAGCTGGCCGCTGGCGGAGATCTGCTCACGCGCCGCAGCAAGTGCCTCACCGGCACGCGGCGACTTCGGCGCAGAGGCGAGATAGGTGACCGCTTGCGCAAGTGCCCAATCGCACTCTGGTGATCCGGCGAGCTCGACGACCTGTGCTGCAGCCGCGGCAAGCGAGAGCGCTGCAGGATCAGCGTTGCCAACATCCTCCGATGCGGAGACGAGCAGTCGGCGCGCAATGACTCGTGGATCCTCGCCGCCCTCGAGCGCTGTTGCCAGCCACCAGATCGCCGCATCAGGATCGTTGCCGCGAATACTCTTGATCAGCGCAGACGTGACGCCCGATTGGTCGTACGGCAGGCTCCGGTCTTGCGCAGCGAGGAGCACTTCGCGCGGCGTGATCTCCTTGCCGTCTGTCGTCATGAGAGATGCCATCTCAAGGAGCGTTAAGAGTCGACGTGCATCACCCGACGCGTAGCCAACAAGCTGACGTCGCGCGTCGGCATCAACCCGGACTGCACCGTTCAAGCCACGAGAATCTGTGAGCGCCCTGTCGAGCAGCGTCTCCAGATCGTCACTGCTGAGTGGAGCTAGGCGGAAGGTGCGCATGCGCGAGAGGAGAGCCGGCGAAATTGCGCGCGGTGGCGGCTCCGTTGTGGCGCCGGCCAAGATGATCGTGCCCGCCTCCACGTGTGGCAGTAGGGCATCCTGCTGCGTGCGCGAGAAACGGTGCAGCTCGTCGATAAAGAGGAGCGTCTGCTCGCCGTGTTCACGACGCTCGATCGCCGCGGCGACCGCCTTGCGGACCTCGGCCACGCCGTCGCTCGTCGCGGAGAGGCTCGTGGGGACCGCCTTCAGCGATGCGGCGATCACAGCGGCGAGTGTCGATTTGCCACTCCCGGGTGGCCCCCAAAGTAGGAGTGAAGGTGCCTCGCCGCGCTCCAAGAGGCGTCGTAGTGATGCGCCTGGCCCAATGAGCGCGCCCTGCCCCACCACCTCATCAAGGGTCGTCGGGCGCATCCGGGCGGCGAGGGGTTGCGCAGGTGCGAGACCGCCAAGGAGCGTCGCCTTCTCTTTCATCTCACTGATCATCGCACCCTTCGCGCCGCTCTCGGCTACGCTTGACCAACTGATGCCCGATTTTTCTGAACTAGGACTTGCCCCCGAACTCCTACGAGCCGTCGCTGACGAGGGGTACACCGAACCGACCCCAATCCAGGCCCAGGCCATTCCGTACGTGCTGCAGGGGCGCGACCTCCTCGGCGCCGCCCAGACTGGCACAGGAAAGACCGCCGCCTTCGTGCTCCCGATCCTGCAACTGCTGAAGCCGATGTCTTCCTCATCGCCGAGCCCGGCCCGACATCCCGTGCGCGCGCTCGTCCTCACGCCGACGCGCGAACTTGCAGTGCAGATCTCCGAGAGCGCCGCAACCTACGGCCGACATCTGCCGCTGCGCAGTGGTGTTGTCTACGGCGGCGTACCGATGCCACCACAGCAGAAGATGCTCCTCGCCGGTCTCGAAATTCTGATCGCCACACCGGGCCGACTCCTCGACCACGCCAACTCCAAGACCGTGAACCTGTCGCAGGTATCAATTCTGGTGTTGGATGAGGCCGACCGCATGCTTGACATGGGCTTCATGCCCGATCTGAAGCGCATCCTTGCGCTCATTCCGAAGCAGCGTCAGAGCCTGCTCTTCTCGGCAACCTTCTCTGAGCCGATTCGCGCCTTGGCGCAGGACTTCCTTCGCGACCCCATCACCGTTGAGGTGGCCCGACGCAACCAGACAAATGAGAACGTTCGCCAGGTGATCATGGCCGTCGATGATCGACGCCGACGACAGTTGCTGAGCGACCTCCTGCGCACCAAGCCGTGGGAGCAGGCGCTCGTCTTCGTCAACCGCAAGGTCGAAGCGAATCGCCTCGGCGACTTCTTGCATCGCGATGGACACACCGTCGTTGAGATCCATGGCGACAAGGATCAGAAGCAGCGCAACCGTGCTCTTGCCGCGTTCAAGGCGGGCGAGGCTCGCGTGATGGTCGCCACCGACGTCGCCGCGCGCGGCCTCGACATTGAGGCGCTCCCTGCGGTCATTAACTACGAGCTCCCCTTCGACCCTGAGGATTATGTGCACCGTATTGGCCGCACAGGTCGCGCCGGCGCGCTCGGCGAGGCGGTCAGCTTCGTTGCCCCCGACGAGATGGATAAGTTGAGCCTGGTGCGCAAACTCACCAAGGCTGGACTCCATATGGAGATTCCACTCGGCTACGAACCGATCTTGCTCGACTTCCCGCGCGACTTAATCGCCAAGGCGCAGATGATCCGCCTACAGCGAGGTCGCCGCTAGCTCTTCGCGCTCGCCCCAACCTGGCGGATGAACTCCATGATGCGAATCTCTAGGTCGTCGCGCACCTCGCGATACGCCTCCAGCTGATGCTCCTCGCTCCCACCCACCTTTGAGGGGTCTGGGAGCGACCAGTGCTCGCGCTGTCCACCATTCGGGAAGATCGGGCAGGCATCATTCGCTGCGTCACACACGGTGATGACATAGTCGAACGGCTCATCAAGGAATTGATCGAGTGTCTTACTCGTCTGGGATGAGGCATCAATCCCGATCTCGCTCAGCACTGTGAGGGCATGTGGCCGAACCAGCGTCGCCTCGGTGCCGGCGCTCTGTACCTCAAAGGCGCCGCGCCCGCGCGAGCGCAGCAGCGCCTCGGCAATCTGTGACCGCGCACTGTTGTGGGTGCAGAGGAAGAGGACACGTGTGTTGCTCATGGGTCAATTCTAGCGAAGTCATTTAACGCTCCGTTACCAGCGCGCTATCCTCAGCGGCATGAAGCGTCTGCGCAAGATCGGGATCGCACTCCTCGTGGTGCTGGCGGGCCTCACCACCCTCCCCTACCTCATCGATGTACCGAAGGGTGCCGATGCGGACCCCACAACGCTGCTGGCAACGGCGGCTGCCCCAGGCGCACGCATCATCACCGCGGATGGGGTGCAGAGCGTCATCGCCGAGGCGGGTGATCCGCAAGATCCTGCCCTGCTGCTCATTCACGGCTTTGGCGGGAGCACCTTCGGCTATCGCAATGTGATGGCTCCGCTCGCCGCGCGCGGCTGGCATGTGATTGCGATTGACCTTCCAGCGTTCGGCCTCTCCGAGAAGTCGTGGGGGCGCGACTACAGCCATAAGGCGCAGGCCACCTTCGCCTTTGCGGTCCTCGACCAGCTGAAGGTTGACCGCGCCGTGTTGCTTGGCCACAGCATGGGCGGCAACGTCATTAGCTGGATGCTCGCACTCGCACCAGAGCGCATTGCTGGCCTCGCCTATATCGATGCCGCCGTTGTGCAGCCGAAGAGTGGGGTCAGTAGTTCGCCGACATTTGCGAGTGTGTTGCTCGATGTGCCTCCAGTCCGGCGGATCGCGCGTATCGCGATTCGGAGCGCCTTCTCCCGCGAAACGTTCGCCGAACTCCTCTCGTCGGCCTTCGCTGTCAAGAGTGTGGTGAACCGATATGGGCTGGTCGATGGCTACGCCGCTTCATCGCTGCTGCGCGATTGGGACCTCGCACTCCTCGGCATCATTCGCGACAGTGCCAAGAACGCACTCCCTGACTCGCTCGCCAATCTGACCGCGGCGGCCGGGTCGCCGCCAACGCTGATTCTCTGGGGGCGAGATGACAGCTGGGTGCCGCTCGCAAGTGGCGAGGTACTCCACGCAGACCTGCCCGAGGCGGAGTGGGTCGTGCTGCCAGGGATCGGCCATGTGCCATTTGAAGAGGGCGCCCCAGCGTTCATTGACGCTGTCGGCGGCTGGCTCGACACGCTGCGCTAAGCGCACATACGCCCTAGAAGAGTTGGCTGGCGCGCTAGGATTCGAACCTAGGATCCCCTGCTCCAGAGGCAGGTGCCTTACCGCTTGGCCACGCGCCAACGGTGCCGATCGTACCCCAGCGGCGCGCCACCGTCAGCCGCCGCACGCATAAAGAGGCAAGATATGCGGCATGCCTACTGAAAAGCGACGGACGCCCGCAACGCCATCGACGCCTGCCGCGGGCATTCTTAGCGAGGCGCAGCGCCGCACCCTCACCGCCCTGGCGGAGGGGTTCGTCGCAGGTGGTGGTGCCTCACGCGCCGCGGCCGCGGAGACGGCGATCGCCAAGGTGGTTGACCCCGCCCTCCACGGCCAGTTGCGCCTCGTCCTCAACCTTCTCGATACACGCATTGGCAGCCTGCTCATCGGTGGCAGCCTTGCGCGATTCGGCACACTGAAGGCAGCGCAACGCGACCAGTTTCTCCGTCGCTGGGTCCAGCATCCAGTGCCAATGCTCCGTAGCGGCGCTGCTGTCTTCCGCAAGCTTCTCTCCTTCATCGCCTACTCCGATGCCGATGAGCCGGCTGATGCGCTGGTGCGCACGCGACTGAGCGCTCTCGGCTACAACCCAACACCGAACCCTACGACCGCCAACGTCACACAGATCACCGCATTCGACCCAGGCGCTGCGGACCGCATTGCCGTCGACGTCTTAGTGATCGGCTCCGGCGCTGGTGGCGGGAGCATTGCGCGCGACCTCTCAGCCGCAGGGCGCGAGGTGCTCGTCATTGAGGCGGGTGGCCTGTATACCGAAGCAACCTTCCCAACAAAAGAGCGCGACGCCTACGAGCGCCTCTATCTCGACTCTGGATTTACGGCAACGGCCGATGCGCATATCGCGATCCTTGCCGGCGGCACGGTTGGGGGCGGCACCACCGTGAACTGGATGACGGCAATACCAATCCCCGAGCCGGTGCGCGAAGAGTGGGAGGGTGAACACGGTGTCACTGGTGCCACTGGACGCGAATTCACCAACGACCTCAGCGCAGTACTGCAAGAGATCGGCGCGAAGGACTCCCAGAATGTGCCGCTGAAAGATGAGGCGATCATTCGCGGCGCTGAGAAGCTCGGCTGGAGCAGTGAGCGCATTCAGATGAACCGTGCCGAGTGCAGTGACTGTGGGACCTGCCCATTCGGCTGCAAGGCCGGATCCAAGCAATCATCGTTGCGACTGCATCTCGCGCAGGCCGCCACTAACGGCGCGCGCATCTTGCCCGACTGCAAGGCGGAGCGCCTGGTCATTGAGAACGGCAGAGCGACTGGTGCTATTACGACCCTCGGCACGCGCGCGGGGACACCTCGCACCCTTGAGATTGTCGCCAAGACTGTGGTTGTTTCGGGTGGCGCACTCCGCACGCCCGTGCTGCTGCAGCGCAGCGGCCTCACTCACCCCGCCATCGGCAAGAACCTGCGGCTGCATCCAGTCAGCCTGGTTGCCGGTGTCTTTGATGAGCCTGTTGAGATGTGGCGCGGCACGATGCAGGCGGCGAAGAGCTCGCGCTTCATTGATCCAGATGAGGAGCGCAATGGCTACATCATCGAGAGCGCCCCTGGCCACCCTGGCCTTCTCGCCCTCGGCATTCCGTGGACCTCTCGTGCTGAACACGAACGCCTCATGAAGTTGGGTCGATACATCGCCCCCTTCCTGGCGATCGTCAAAGATGACGCTGGCGGCAGCGTAACGGCGAGCCGCGCCGGCTTTGCCGAGATCAACTACCGCACCACACCCCGTGATGAGCGCGGACTTCGCCACGCACTGCGGTCAATGTCGCGCATCGCTGAGGCGGCTGGCGCAAGCGAGATTATCGCCGCGGGGTCGCCACCAATGAGCTGGCGTCGCAGCGAAGGGAGCGAGGCGCTGGAGGCCTACTTGCGCCGACTGCACCACTTCGACTTCGCCCCAAACCGCGGCACCGTCTTCTCTGCACACCAGATGGGCACGGCACGCATGGGATCAGACTCCAACGACCATGTCTGTGATCCGTGGGGCCGCGTTCGATCCACCCCACGACCGCGCCCGGGCGATCCAAACGGTGGCCTGATCAAAAGTCTCTATGTGGCTGACGGTTCGCTCTTCCCAACGGCGCTCGGCGTGAACCCGATGGTCACAATCTTGGCGGTCGCGAAGCGCGTCTCGCGCGCAATCATCGCCGACACGCGCGCCTAACCACAAAGAAGGGGTTGGAGCGGGAGACGAGGCTCGAACTCGCGACATCTTGCTTGGAAGGCAAGTGCTCTACCAACTGAGCTACTCCCGCGCGATGCACACCATAGCAAGGAGGCGGCATGGATGACTACGGCGACCGGCAGGGGCTCTGGGTTGGGCTCACGGTCGGGGCAATCGCGATCGGACTCCTCGTCGCCCTGCTCATCACCGCGGTCAACCTAGCTGAGTGCGAACGACGCGGCGACCTGATCCGCCTCTACAACTCAGGGGGCGGGCCGCGCTACTCCGAGGTCTACCCAACGGAGTGGGCCGCCTGGGTTGCGGAGTGTCGCGACTAAGCCTCGGTCACCGACTCGAGCGGCTTCGCTCGGCGCAGGGCACGCAGCCGATTGATTCGATCAACGAGTGGTGGGTGGGTGGCCAGGAATCCGGCTGACCGCTCTTCAAAGTGCTTCACCGGATTGATGATGTACATGTGCGCCGTGGCCTTGGTCGCCACCTCGAGGACCTCCTTGTCGCCGGCGAGCTTCGCGAGCGCACGCTCCAGTCCGACAGGATTGCGCGTGAGCTCCACCCCTGACGCATCCGCCAGGTATTCGCGTTGACGCGAGACGGCGAGCTGCACCAGCCGTGCGGCGATTGGCGCGAGGATGGCGAGCACGATGGTGAGGATGATGAAGATCACCTGCAAGGCGTTTCCGCCCTCACGGTCGTTACTGCGTCGGCGACCGCCACCCCAGAACGCCCAGCGCATCACCAGGTCGCTGAGCAGCGCCAGCGAGCCCACCAGGGCCGCCACGAGGAGTCCGTAGCGAATATCAAAGTTGCGCACATGCGACAGCTCATGGGCGATCACGCCGCTCATCTCTTCACGGTCGAGAGTACGCATGAGCCCTTCGGTCACCGCGATGCTTGCGTGCTCCGGATCGCGTCCGGTGGCGAACGCATTCAGCGCTGTGTCGTCAATCGTGTAGACCTTTGGCTTGGGCATGTTCGCAGCGAGACAGAGCTCGTTGACGATGTTGTCGAGTTCACGCTCCTCTCGGCCGGCCGAGGGGTCAAGCTCTTTCGCGCCAGCCGCAGCAAGGACCGCTTTGTCCCCGCTGAAATATGCGCCGAGCGTTAGGAAGAAGCCCAGGACAAATGCCCCGAGCGCGAAGGGGATGCCGCCATCAACACTGCCGCTGAGGGCGATCCCTGCGCTCGCCCCGAAGGCGGCGAGGATCGCCACCACAATCAGGACAAGAACCAGCGACTTTCTTCGGTTCTCGGCGGCGAGGTCATAGAAGGTAGCCATCGCGTCGACTCGTGCCGACTAGGAGAGGTTGACCTTCGGAACGGCCTCCTCAGCGTCAGGGGCATCAAAGAAGTCGCGCTTGGCGAATCCGAATGCGCTGGCAAAGAGTAGGCCCGGGAAGGTCTGCACAGCGTTGTTGTACGAGAGCACAGTGGCGTTGTAATGCTGTCGGCTGAACCCGATCTGATTCTCGGTTGAGGTGAGCTGCTCCTGCAACTGAATCACGTTCTCATTCGACTTCAGGGTTGGGTAGGCCTCGACGTTGGCGAAGAGGGTACGCAGCGAACTGGTCAGCATGTTCTCAGCCTTCGCCTGTGCCGCGGTGTCGCCAGAGGTGCCGGCGTTGACGGCAGCAGCGCGAGCCTTTGTGACGCCTTCAAGTACGCCCTTCTCAAAGCCCATCTGCCCCTTAACGGCATCAACAAGATTTGGAATCAGGTCATAGCGGCGCTTGAGCTGCACCTGGATCTGGCCGAGTGCCTCATCAACTCGGTTCCGCCCATTCACGAGGCCGTTAAAGGCAGAGATCCCAACGAGAGCCAGTACACCAACGATCACGAGAACCGGTAACAGTCCTTCCATGGCATCCCCCTTCAACTACACCTGTGGCGGCATGTGTCGCCTTCGTTCAGTATACGACCACTCCCCGCACGAACTCCGGGTCGTTTGACGACCCCCCGGGGGGTAGGCGTAGGCTGGCAAAAGCAACTGGGTTGAGCCCTCTGAGGGCTCCCCTGGTGTGGGTGCAGCCCGGCTTCCTGGGCCCCCACGTGAAAGGCACTGAACGATGAACGTTCTGTTGGTCGGTACTGGCACGGTCGGCGAGGCAATCGCCCACCTCATCAAAGGAAAGAAGTGGCTCGGCACCCTCACCCTTGCGGACTACTCCCTGGACCGTGCGCGCACGGTCGCAGACGCGGTCGGGGCCGGGTACAAGGTTGCCCAGGTAGACGCCGGGAACGCCGCGCAGCTGAAAGAGCTCATCGCGAGCTCCAAGGCGGACCTCGTCTTGAACGCCGTGGATCCACGCTTCGTTCCAGCCGTCTTCGACGCCGCCCTCGAGGCGGGCGTGCACTACATCGACATGGCGACGAGCCTCTCGGTTCCTGATGTACAGAATCCATACACCGTTCCAGGGCTGATGCTCGGCTCATATCAAGAGGAGCGCAAGAAGCTCTGGGAAGACCGGGGCAAGTTGGCGCTCATCGGCATGGGGATGGATCCAGGCCTCTCCAACATCTTCGCCGCCTACGCCAAGAAGTGGACCTTTGACGACATCTCTGCAGTGCACGTGCGCGACGGCGGCGACCTGCGTATTGAGGGCTACCCGTTTGCGACGGTCTTCAGTCTCTGGACTGTTATCGAGGAGTGCCTGAATCCGCCCATCGTTTGGCGCAACGGCAAGATCGAAGTACGCGAGCCGTTCAGTGAGCCTGAGGACTTCGTCTTCCCTGAAGGGGTTGGCCCGGTCATGTGCGTGAACGTCGAGCATGAAGAGATCGTGCAGCTACCACGCAGCATGAAGGCCGACGTGATTACGTTTAAGTACGCGCTTGGCGCCGACTTCATTGAGACGCTGCAGCTGCTGCACCGACTCGGCCTCGACGGCAAGAACCCGATCAACGTGAAGGGCGTCCAGGTTGCACCGCGCGACGTGATCGGCGCCCTCTCGCCCGACCCATCAACGCTCGGCAAGAGCATGGTCGGTCGCGCGATTGTGGGAACACTGGTCAGCGGCACAAAAGATGGTCGTCCACGCGAGACATTCCACTACCAGGTGTGCGATGCCGCAGAGACGATGGGTCGCTACAACCTGCAGCCAGTCGCCTGGCAGACGGGCGTCATGCCTGTGATGGCGATGGAGCTGATCGCCGAGGGCGTCTGGGGTGGCGCGGGAGTCAAGTCGCCCGACATGATGGATCCAGATCCATTCCTCGACATCTGCGAGGACTACGACGTAACGGTCAAGCTCGAGCAT
>Ga0209087_1001056_pt1 | contig 16463 bp, 13 predicted proteins | sample S_130805_EF_Meta_FD_187321 | JGI IMG/M metagenome (GOLD analysis project Ga0209087, IMG submission 187321) | Freshwater microbial communities from Lake Simoncouche, Canada to study carbon cycling - S_130805_EF_MetaG (SPAdes) (version 2) | ecosystem: Environmental > Aquatic > Freshwater > Lake ... | reverse complement strand
TTGTGGGCAAGACAGTGGAGTAAACAATTGTGACGTCTGGACTAGAGCTAGCGGCCATTTTGCGCGTCAAAATATTAAAAAGAGCATAAATTGTGGCATGCGCAAGAATAAAAAACATAGCCGGATGGAAACTTGTTCCAAGGGGGTCAAGTATCACTAAAACCCCAAAAAAACCACCTAAAATAGCAATCCAAATATTAATACTCAGTTTTTCCTTCAAAAAAATGGAACTAATGAGAGCAATGATGATTGGTGAAGAAAACAAGATTGCATTCGCTTGTGCCAATTGAAGGTATTTCAGACCAGCAAAATTAAGCATGGTCATCGAAATCATCATGATTGCGCGAAGACACTGTATTTTAAGATTTTCATTCTTAAATTCTTGAATGTTTGTTTTGGGTAGCACGACAATGAGTGCGATGACAGCTGCAATCGCAAATCTCAGCCAAACAATTTCAATTAAAGGAATATGTGTTGAAAGCCATTTACCAGCAGTATCTAAAACAGAAAAAGCAATGGTCACCAGGGATCCAAGCAGTATTCCTGTGCGACGTTTAGAGGGGGTATCAGCGTGTAACATAATTGATTTATGTTGTATTGTCTCACTATAGAGAGGTAATATAGATGGAACTAGTTTTTGCTATTGTATTTGTCGTTCCCATTTGAATATATTCACAGGAGAAACAACATGAGTCAAAGTGATTTCAATACTTGGAGTACAGATAAAGCTAAAGAGTTATTTGCTATATCTCATAAATTAATGGATGCAGCAAAGCAATTGAGCGAGCATCATGCTGAAGAGTTAAAAGCAAACATGGAACATGCATTGCACTTAGCTAAGGTAACCGCTCAGAGTGACCTTGCTAAATTAAAAGAAATTCAAACGCAAGCTGCTGATGAGTCATTGGCTCGCATGGTCGCATATCAAAGCAAAGTAAAAAGTATTTTGAAGCAAGTCAATAAAGAGACCGCCGATGAAGCGGATAAATATTTAGATAAAGCCCGCACTGCACTCCATGATTATTTGGATCAAGCTTCCCAAAAAATTCCAGTTGGTGGTGCTGAGTTATCCAAGTTAATTAAAGACGTTTCTGACGCAGGAGCTAAAGTATATAAAGAAGGCCGTAAGATGGTCGATCAAGCTCTTGAAAGTGCGGAAGAGCAAGTAGATGAGTTTGCAAAGAAAACTGCTGCAACTACGAAGAAAGCCGCTACGGCTAGAACTGCAGCATCAAAGACTACAGCAAGAAAAAATACCTAATTGAACTATCTTGATAAAACTTGGGTGTTAAGCACCCAAGTTGTTAGATGGCTTCGTTATCAGTTTCGCCAGTACGAATACGAATCGTTTGCTCGATAGGTGTAACAAAAATCTTTCCATCACCAATTTTGCCTGTTTTGGCACTTTTTATAATTGCATCTATTACGCGCTCTAGGTCATCGCTAGAAACAACGAGTTCAATTTTTATTTTAGGTAAAAAGTCGACTACGTATTCAGCGCCACGATACATTTCAGTATGACCCTTTTGACGTCCAAAGCCTTTTACTTCGGTAACAGTTAAGCCTGTTACGCCAATTTCTGAGAGTGTTTCTCTAACTTCGTCGAGTTTAAATGGTTTAATAATTGCGGTAATAAGTTTCATAATTGTCCCTTTTTATTTAAAACATAATAACTGAGAATTTCAAAAATATGCAATTTCTTAAGCGCGAAATTTTGAGGTAATCGGGTAGCGCCAATCTCGCCCAAAAGCTCTCCGAGTAATACGAACCCCAATAGGTGATTGGCGACGTTTGTATTCATTAATTTTAATTAAGCGCGTCACTTTATCCACATCAGCCTTTGAAAATCCTGAGGAAAGCAAGGTTTCAATTGGGGCGTCATTTTCCATATAGCTTTCTAAAATGGCATCGAGAACCTCATAAGGAGGCAGACTATCTTGATCTTTTTGGTCAGGGCGAAGTTCTGCTGAAGGAGCTCGGGTGATGATTCGTTCTGGAATGATAGGGGAGATGGAGTTACGATAGTGGCAAAGCCTATAAACCAAGGTTTTAACCACATCTTTGATTATAGCGAAGCCACCTGCCATATCCCCATATAGTGTGCAATAGCCTACCGCCATCTCGCTTTTATTACCTGTTGTAAGAACAATTCTGCCGGACTTGTTTGATAATGCCATGAGTAGCGTTCCGCGAATACGCGCTTGAATATTTTCTTCAGTTGCGTCAAGTGCAAGACCAGCAAAGTCTTTAGATAAAGACGACTCAAAAGCATCAAACATCGGGGCAATAGGTATTTCGTCATATTGCACTCCTAATCGATCTGCCATATCTTTTGCATCGATCCAGGAGATATCTGCCGTATAACGCGAAGGCATCATGACAGCGCGCACACGATCTGCACCAAGAGCATCCACTGCTATGGCAAGTACCAAAGCAGAGTCAACGCCACCAGAAAGTCCAATAATTGCCCCAGGAAAGCCATTTTTACCTAGATAATCTTTGACCCCAAGCACTAAGGCATCATAGACTTGCTGCTCTGTACTTGTTGCCGGAGTGATGTTACCAGAAAGAAATTCCCCGTCTTTAAATTCTAATAATCTCAGTTGCTCCACAAATTGAGGTGCTTCATCAACGAGGTCACCTTGGGAGTTCATGGCAAATGAGGCGCCATCAAAGACCAATTCATCTTGACCACCCACCAAGTTCACGTAGATAGAAGGTATCTTGATATTTTGAATTTGTTTTTTCAAGATATCTTTACGTAAGTACGTCTTTTCCATATGAAATGGTGAGGCATTAGGGATAATAAGTAGCTCAGCACCCGCATTTTTGGCCGCTTGGGCAGGTCCCTCATGCCAAATGTCTTCGCAAATAATTAAGCCAATTTGAGTCCCATGAGCTTCAAATACACAGGTTTGATTACCCGGAGAAAAATAACGAACCTCATCAAATACTTCTGAGTTGGGCAAAAACTGTTTGGCGTATTTAGCAATCACAGCGCCATTAGAAATCACCGAAGCACAATTATGTAAGAGGACTTGAGATTGATTTATGGCTCTGGACGGATGCCCTACAATAACGAACATGTCGTTCAACTGCGCAAGTTCTGTGCATAAAAACTCGATATGTTCATTGACCGCCTGAATAAAAGCGTCCCGAAAGAGTAAATCTTCTGGGGGGTATCCTGTGAGGGATAATTCAGGAGTAACTAGAAGTCGTGCGCCATTCTCAAAAGCCACTCTTGCATCATCGATAATCTTATTACAGTTTCCTTTAAGGTCACCGAGTATAAAATTACTTTGCGCAAGAGCAACTATGAGAGGATTAGATTTCAAAGTGATCCGAGATTACTGAGAAGATGATTCAGTTTGATAGCGCTTGATACCCTGTAGGAGCTCTTGTTTAGCAGCCTCAGGACCCTCCCAGCCTTTTACTTTGACCCATTTGCCAGGTTCTAAATCTTTATAGTGCTCAAAGAAGTGTTTAATTTGATTGAGAATCATCGGGCTTAAATCTTCAGGCTTTTGCAAGTTAGAATAAAGTGGCAAGATTTTATTTTCAGGAACAGCCAATATTTTTGCATCACCACCAGCTTCATCATCCATGAGGAAGATACCGATAGCACGGCAAGACACGACAACTCCCGGGATAAGCGGAAAAGGAGTAATCACTAAAACATCTACCGGATCGCCATCATCAGAAATAGTTTGGGGAACATAACCGTAGTTGCAAGGGTAGTGCATTGCAGTTCCTAAAAAGCGATCAACAAAAATTGCACCAGACTCTTTATCAACTTCGTACTTAATTGGGTCAGCATTCATCGGGATTTCGATGATGACATTGAAGTGATCGGGAATTTTTTTACCTAGGGTGACGTTGTTTAAACTCATAATTTCGATTCAATCTAGTTAAGTATTAAAGCCAAATTCTAACAAAACCAAGTGAAACCATCCCAGAAAATGAAAAAGCCAAGCGATGCTTGGCTTTTATAGACTAGAACGATTTATTCCAAAGCTTCTAAGTAACGTTGCGCATCAAGTGCTGCCATACAACCTGTGCCAGCGCTTGTGATTGCTTGACGATAAATATGATCTTGAACATCGCCTGCAGCAAAAATACCCGGAATATTGGTCGCTGTCGCATTTCCGGTCAAACCACTCAGGGTTTTGATATAACCACCTTCCATATCGAGTTGACCAGCGAAGATATCGGTATTAGGTTTATGCCCAATGGCAACAAACATGCCTTGAACAGTTAAATCTTCAGTAGAGCCATCCGTTTTCTTGATTCTAACGCCAGTTAAGCCGGATTGGTCACCTAAAACTTCATCCACCTGACTGTGCCATTTCACCTCAACTTTGCCCTCAGCGACTTTACTCATCAATCGATCGATGAGAATCGGTTCTGCGCGGAATTTGTCACGACGGTGAACTACGATCACTTTTTTAGCTATACCGCTCAAATACAAAGCTTCTTCAACCGCTGTATTGCCACCACCTATGACACAGACATCTTGGTTTTTATAGAAAAATCCATCGCAAGTTGCACAAGCAGAGACACCACGTCCCATAAATTGTTCTTCTGATGGAAGGCCTAAATATTGCGCTGATGCACCTGTTGAGATGATCAGGGCATCACATGTGTAAGTTCCAGAATCACCTACTAAACGAATGGGTTTTTCAGTTAAAGCCGCAGTATGGATGTGATCAAAAAGGATTTCAGTTTGAAAACGTTCGGCGTGCTCTAAAAAACGTTGCATGAGTTCCGGGCCTTGGACCCCAAGTGGGTCAGCAGGCCAATTCTCTACATCAGTTGTGGTCATTAATTGACCACCTTGTGCCAAGCCTGTAATCAGAACCGGTTTTAGATTTGCCCTTGCAGCATAAACTGCTGCGGTGTAACCAGCAGGTCCAGAACCAAGAATTAATAATTTGGAGTGTTTTACAGTATTTTCATTCATGACTCTATTATAAGGATAAATAGTTTTTAAGCGATACGAACCTGAGCACTAAAAAATGTTAATTAAATACTAGAGGGGTTTACAATAACTATCTATGGGACGAAACATAGTTCAACCAAAATCAGTGCGCGCAAAAGCCTCCATTTCAATGGATGGGGGCGATTTTACCCCTTCAGAAAACACCTTACGATTCCATAAATTATTATCCGAAATCAGGTGGTTTATTGCTTTATCAGCCTGTTTGGGATTAATCCTGATTCTGGTGACTTATCATCCAACTGATCCAGCATGGTCAAATAATTCGGGAGGGTCAGTTAAAAATCTTGGGGGTAGAGCGGGGGCATTCCTATCTGATCTTTTCCTTTTTGTATTTGGCATATCTGCTTATTGGTGGGTCGTTTTATTTGCAAGACGAGTACTTTCAGGATGGCAGAAAATATCTTTCCCAGAGTTGTCTGAGAATGATGTCTCCACTGAACAATCTATAAAAGACTCATGGATAGTCCGTTGGTTGGGTTTTTTAATGACTTTATGTTCAAGTGTAGCTTTAGAGTCGATTCGATTACATTCCTTAAGCTGGCCTTTACCAAATCAACCAGGTGGCGTCTTGGGAGAAGCGATTGGTGATCCACTGCAAAATCTTCTTGGGTTTACTGGAGCCACACTTGTCTTACTTTTGATCTTTTTTGCTGGTTTATCTTTATTCCTTCATTTTTCATGGATTGGTTTTTCAGAGCGGGTAGGTCGTGGATTAGAACTTGGGTTTTTGAAGTTACGAAATAAGCAAGCCTCTGTTGAAGACCGAAAAATTGGAGAAGTAGCCGCGGAAGAACGTATAGAACTTGTGGAAGAGACCTTGGAGAAGTTCGACGTTGTTGAGCCGATACAAATTGTTCGCCAAGAGCCCATGATTCAGAAGAGTGAGCGGGTAGAACGAGAAAAACAACAAATACTTTTCGAGGAGATTCCAGACTCTGAATTACCGCCTTTATCACTTTTAGACGAATCTCCCGTGCAAGTAGATAATGTTTCCGAAGATACATTGGAATTTACCTCACGATTGATTGAGCGTAAATTAAAAGATTTTGGGGTAGAGGTTAAAGTAGTTGCTGCTTATCCTGGACCGGTGATTACGCGTTATGAAATCGAGCCTGCCTTGGGCGTTAAAGGCAGTCAAATCGTCAATTTAAGTAAAGATTTAAATCGCGCTTTAGGAACTCAAGCATTACGGGTTGTAGAGACTATTCCTGGAAAAACTTGTATGGGTCTTGAAGTGCCCAATCCCAAACGTCAAATGATCAGTTTGTCTGAAATTCTGACATCACAAATATATAACTCAAGCCACTCTTTATTAACATTAGCATTAGGTAAAGACATCTCGGGTCAGCCGATGGTTGCTGATTTGGCAAAGATGCCACATATGTTAGTAGCTGGTACAACAGGATCAGGAAAATCTGTGGGTATTAACGCCATGATTTTATCTCTACTTTTCAAAGCAAAGCCTGATGAAGTCAGGTTGATATTAATTGATCCCAAAATGTTAGAAATGGCAATGTATGAAGACATTCCCCATTTGTTAACACCTGTAGTTACTGATATGAAGCAAGCCTCTAATGCCTTGCAATGGGCCGTTAAGGAAATGGATCGTCGTTATAAATTAATGAGTAAATTTGGTGTGCGAAATCTCGCTGGCTTTAATAAAAAAATTATGGAAGCAGAAGAGGCTGGAACGCATTTATTTAATCCGTTTAGTTTGACCCCTGAGGATCCTGAGCCGTTGCATAAAGCCCCGACTATCGTCATCGTGATTGATGAGTTAGCTGACTTAATGATGGTGGTTGGCAAAAAACTAGAAGAACTTATTGCTCGTATTGCGCAAAAAGCCCGCGCTGCAGGAATTCACTTGATTTTAGCCACCCAGCGTCCAAGTGTCGATGTGATTACAGGGTTGATTAAGGCCAATGTACCGACCCGTTTGTCATTTCAGGTAAGTAGCCGTATTGATAGTCGTACCATCTTAGATCAGCAGGGTGCTGAAAGTCTGTTAGGTATGGGAGATATGTTGTATATGCCTCCCGGCACAGGACAGCCAATGCGTGCTCATGGAGCATTTGTATCTGATAATGAAGTTCAACGAGTAGTTGATTGGTTGAAAGAGCGTAGTACCCCAAACTATATCGATGAGATTATTGATGGACCAGCAGAAAGTGCTGATGGTGGATTTGGAGAGGATTCTGGAGGCGAAGCTGACCCGTTGTATGATCAAGCTGTAGCGATTGTTCTAGAAAATAAACGTGCTTCGATTTCACTAGTACAACGACACTTGCGCATTGGTTATAACCGAGCAGCTAGATTATTAGAAGATATGGAAAAAGCGGGATTAGTTTCTAAAATGTCAGGTTCCGGAACAAGAGAAATTTTGACATCTTCATCAGCAACCAAGTAGAAAGTCATGATAAAAAAAGTTGGGATAATTATTTGCGGTTTATTGCTGAGCCATCTTACCTGGTCAATGGATGCTATTGACCAGTTAAAAAACTTTTCTAGAAATACAAAAAGTTCATCTGGCGACTTTGTGCAACAACAAGTCAGTCAAGGCAGTGATGGCAAGCTCAAAATCAATAAAGAACTATCTGGAAAATTTATTTTTTCAAGACCAGGAAAATTCGTCTGGACAGTTTTAAAGCCATATGAGCAAAAAATGCTGGCAGATGGAAAGCAATTGGCGATGTGGGATAAGGATTTAAATCAAGTGACCTATCGTTCAGCCAATCAAGCTCTGGCAACAACACCTGCCGCCATTTTGTTTGGCGATACCCCTCTTGATCAGTATTTTGAACTTCAATTAGTTGGTGAAAAAGGTAATTTAACTTGGGTGGAGTTATCCCCCAAAGTGAGTAAGCAGGGATCGAATGAAATTCCGTATAGTAAGATTGGTATTGGAATGGCGAGCAACTTACCACAAGCGATGGAGCTACGCGATAACTTTGGTAACGTGGTTTTGTTAACATTTTCGAATATAAAAACCAACATTTCAGTATCTCCTGGCGATTTTATTTTTAAAGCTCCACCTGGGGCAGATATTGTCAAACTTCCTTAATTCTATTTTATTAGATTGAATACCCATGATTGATCCACAATTACTTCGCAAAGACGTCAATAGTGTTGCCGCCCAGTTGGCAAAGCGGAAGTTTATTTTAGATGTTGAGAAATATTCTGCCCTTGAATCTGAAAGAAAAACTCTTCAGGCGCATGCTGAAGAATTGCAAGCCAAGCGTAATCAGTTAGCAAAAAGTATTGGGATGAAGAAATCCAAGGGTGAAGATGCCTCAGCGGAAATGGCTGATTCTGTGCAATGTAATGAGTTGCTCAGTAACGCAAGTCAAAGTCTTGATGTTTTACAAAAAGATATGGCAGATTTCATGATGGGTATCCCTAATTTGCCTCATGAGACAGTACCCGAAGGAAAAGATGAGCAAGATAATGTCGAAATCAAACGCTGGGGTGAAACCCCAAGCTTTGACTTTGAGATAAAAGACCATGTTGATTTAGGTGCATTGCACGGATTGGATTTTGCTTCAGCAACTAAAATTACCGGTTCCAGGTTTGTCGTTCTAAAAGGAACAATTGCAAAATTACACCGCGCCCTTGCCCAATATATGTTGGATCTACACACAACACAACATGGGTATGAAGAGATCAATGTGCCCTTCATGGTGAATGCACAATCGATGCGAGGAACAGGTCAACTACCAAAATTTGAAGAAGATTTATTTAAAGTTCCTAGAAAAATGACTGAATCTGCAACAGAGCAAGATGCGGATGTGGAACTGGAAAATTTTTACCTCATCCCAACCGCTGAAGTCCCGGTAACTAATTTGGCTCGAGATCATATTTTTCAAGCTCAGGAATTGCCACAACAATATGTTGCTCATACACCTTGCTTTAGATCAGAAGCAGGTAGCTATGGTCGTGATGTAAGGGGAATGATTCGACAGCATCAATTTGAAAAAGTTGAATTGGTTCATTTTGTAAAGCCTACGGATTCGTTAGATGCTCTGGAGAGGTTAACAGAGCATGCTCAAGCAGTTTTAGAAGGCTTAGAAATTCCTTATCGAAAAATACTCTTATGCACTGGCGATATGGGATTCGGAAGTATGAAGACCTATGATTTGGAGGCTTGGATTCCGTCCCAAAACACATATCGAGAAATTAGCTCTTGTTCAACCATGGGTGATTTTCAGGCACGCAGAATGCAAGCAAGGTTTAAGGATGGACAAGGTAAGCCAGAGTTAATTCACACACTTAATGGTTCAGGATTAGCAATTGGCCGCTGCTTAGTAGCGCTTATTGAGAATAATCAACAAGAAGACGGAAGCATTCGCATTCCGCCTAACTTACAAGCTTATATGGGGGGTATTACAGTATTACTTCCTCGCATGAATTAGTGGGAGTGTGGCTTAAAGTTGCATGTATTTTAATTACTCAAAAAATAAATATTATTAATTTAATAATTAATTAACTAAAAATCTATTTTCAACTTTAAATATATAATGAATGTTGTTGAAAAATAACACTTTAAATCGGTAGGTGTTACAATGTATTGAAATATTTCTAATTTGTAGTTAATATAATTTACATATTAAGATTAATATTGCAACAAATTAGTAACACTTGTTTTTTGCACATACTTGTTTTAACTTAAAAGAGAAAAATATAACAATGCAAGTTAAAGTTTGTAAAAACTGTTTACAACCCTTATCTCCTGAAAGAAAGGAAAAGGGACTTTTTAATTGTGTAGATTGTGCAAAGAAGATTCAAGCAGCTCAACAACGAGCTCGTGATGCAGAAAATCCACCTCCAACATCGCCATTGCAAGCGGCACTCAAAAACGAGTTGCAAAAGCAAGTAGAAGCAGAAGCAGAAAAAAAAGAGATAGAGAAAAAGCAAAAAAATGTGGAACATTTCTTTGATGATTTACAGAAGCTTAAACGTGGTTTTTGGTAACTCTACCAATTTTATTCAGCTTTAATATTCAAATCTTTTACGAGTTTTGAGTACTTATCTAATTCCACTTTAATAAAAACTTGAAATGACTCTGGGTTTGCTGGTCCGGAAACTTGTAATCCTTGAGAATCTAAAGTAGCTTTAATGCTTGGATCACTCATTGCTGTTTTGACGGCCTTATCCAGCTTATTGACGGTTTCCTGACTCATACCCTTGGGACCCATAATCGAATACCAATTGGTGACATCAAAACCTTGAATCCCAACCTCAATAAATGTAGGTACATTAGGTAACTGAGGTAATCTTTTTGGAGTTGAAACAGCTAAGGCTCGTAGCTTACCACTTTTAATTTGTTCGAGGAGTGGCGGTAAAGTATCGAAATTCATCGAGATTTGACCAGCTAATAGATCAATAATCGCTTGACCACTTCCCTTATAAGGTACGTGATTGATACTTACATTCTCAATTTTCCCAAATAGTGCACCGGCTAAATGTTGGGTACTACCTATGCCTGAGGAACCATAGGTTAATTGGCCCGGTTTTGCCTTTGCTATAGCGACAAGCTCACTAACGGTATTTGCAGGAGTAGAGGGATTAATTGCTAAGACATTAGGAACATAACCCAAATAGGTGATCGGAGAAAAATCTGTTGCAGCGTTATATGGAATTTTTGGAAGAACAAAGGGGGCAATAGCATTTGAATTGGAGTGACCCACCAACAGTGTATAGCCATCTGCGGGGGATTTCGCTACATAATCTGCGGCAATAGTACCTGCAGCACCAGAACGGTTTTCGATAATAACGGGTTGTCCTAATATTTCTCCAATCTTAGGGCCGAGTGCTCGAGCAACAATATCAGTTCCGCCACCAGGAGCAAAGCCAACAATTAAACGAATTGGCTTATTGGGAAAAGTCTGAGCCAAGCAGAAGTTACTTAAAACAGAAGTCATTAGAAGAAAGCAAAAACCAACAACAGATTTCATGAAAGACATGTTGCCCCCTATTAAATTTGAGTTTTATTGATTCTATTCCTTTAAATACATTTTTAAAACCTTTGCAATATGCAAAGCTTGCCGTCCAAGTCCATCATGGATTTGATGACGGCAACTACTACCATCGGCAACAATGATGGCTTGAGGAGCGTTTCTGATGCTGGGCAATAAAGAAATTTCAGCCATTTGCATAGAAATTTTTTCATGTTCAGCTTCATAGCCAAAACTTCCTGCCATTCCGCAACAGGACGATTCAATGAGCTTTGGATTAGCGCCAGGAATCATTTTTAAGACTTCCAAAACCGGTTGAACTACTTCAAATGCTTTTTGGTGACAATGACCATGCACTAATATTTCTTGCTGAGTTGCCTTGAATTTCAGATTATTCGGATGCGCGTGATGAGAATTGTTTGGTTGAATAGCGGCTTCTTTCATTAAAAACTCTTCAAAAGTAAAACTATGCTTTGCCACCATCTCAGCTTGTTCCCCAAGCCCCATCATTAGATACTCATCTCTGAGAGATAAAATACAAGCAGGTTCTAGACCAATAATAGGGATGCCTTCTTTGGCGTAAATACTTAAATGATCTAAAAGTTCCTTCGCTTGGACTTTTGCCTCATCGACGAGTCCATTACTGAGTAAGGTTTTTCCACAACAGTAATGACCATCTGGTTTGCGGGGTATGTTGACCCAATACCCGGCAGCTTCGAGAACTTCTGCGGCAGCTTCGAGATTCTCAGATTCAAATTGACCATTAAACGTATCGGCAAATAAGACAACTAATTTTTGACCAGCAAAACTCTTCATGCGCCAATCCTCTAACCCATATCTGTTATGAGGACTATTCCAAATTGTCTTAGTTTGCCATTGAGGTAAGGAGCGCTTGGCAGAAATACCCAGCAGCCGTTCAACTAATAATGCCAGTAGAGGAATACGATTACGTAAATTAAGAAGTGTCGGCAGCCCTGGTATTTTTGTAATGTGATGTGCATATGTTGGCAAATAAGCAAATAGACGATCGCGTAGACTAAGGCCATGCTCTTTTTGGTAATGGCTCAAAAATTCAATTTTCATTTTTGCCATATCAACGCCAGTTGGACATTCTCGTTTACAGCCCTTACAACCGACACAAAGATCCATGGCATCTTTGACCGTCTTACTAACAAGAGCTTGGTCCTCGAGTTGGTTGGAAAGCGCTAGCCTGAGTGTGTTGGCACGACCTCGGGTTAGATGTTGTTCATCCCGAGTAACACGATAACTAGGGCACATGGTGCCAGCATCAAATTTACGACAATGGCCATTGTTGTTACACATTTCAACAGCCTTAGAAAACCCTTGCGCAGGATCCATACCCGTTCCAGCGGGACTAACTGCCTCAGTAAGAGCGTCATTTTGTACATTCCACGCTGACCAATCCAGAGAGGTTTGTAAAGGATTGACCTTATAAGAAGGATGAAAGCGCATTAGAGAATAGTCATCCATTTTGGGTGGATTAACTATTTTTCCGGGGTTCAGTTGATTTTGGGGATCAAAAGCATGTTTAATCTCACCAAATGCTTGGTTGATATGATCGCCAAACTGCCATTTGATCCATTCTCCACGAGATATGCCATCGCCATGTTCACCACTAAAGGCACCTTTATATTTTCTTACCAAGACTGCTGCTTCCTCGGCAATCGCACGCATTTTTTGTGCACCATCTTTTCGCATATCTAAGATAGGACGAACATGAAGTGTACCAACTGAAGCATGTGCATACCAAGTTCCACGGGTACCATATTTACTAAAGACATCCGTCAGAGCATTGGTATATTCAGCAAGATGTTCAAGAGGAACAGCGCAGTCTTCAATAAAGCTGACCGGTTTGCCATCACCCTTTAAGCTCATCATGATGTTCAGTCCAGCCTTACGAACTTCCCATAGGTTTTTTTGCATCTGAGCTTGCGTCATCTCGACTACAGAGTTTGGTAAACCCAAATCTGCCATCAGAGTTACAAGATCTTTTAATTGTTGAATTAAAGCATTGTGATTATCACCACTAAACTCCACCAACAAAATAGCCTCTGGAGTTGCCGCATTTTTATCAATTAAAGCGGTTTCAATCACTGCTCTAAATTCAGGGTTCTGACGACCTAAGTCAAGCATTGTTCGATCAACAAGCTCAATGGCAGTTGGGCCAAGTTTGGCAATATGCTGGGCACTATCCATGGCTGCATGAAAACTAACAAAGTTAATAACACCTAAAGTTTTGTGTTGTGGCAGTGGTGATAGTTGCAGTTGTAAAGATTTAAAGTAAGCCAGAGATCCTTCACTACCGACTAATAAGTGCGCTAAATTGACCTTACCATCAGGTCTGTAAGGTTTTTCATTTTGATTATGAAAAATATCTAGGTTGTAACCAGCAACCCGTCGCAATACTTTTGGCCAGTTTGTATCTATTTCCGTTTGATATTTTTTGGCTAATTGTTGTACCAATTGACCAAGACGAAGTGCTTCTCCCTTAGCGTTTTCCATCAGGCCAAATGATGCCAATTCACCACTGGCTAACCAAGCTTCAATGCCAGCAACATTGTGTACCATGTTGCCATAAGCAATTGATCTTGAGCCACATGAGTTATTACCCGCCATACCACCGATTGTCGCTTGTCCAGAAGTAGATACATCAACCGGAAACCAAAGTTGGTATTTTTTTAAAGCGGCATTGAGATGATCCAAAACCATACCCGGTTCAACCACGGCAATTTTTTCTTCGGCATCAACAGAAATCAAATTTCTAAAATGTTTGGAATTATCAATCACTAGGGCAGGACCAGTGGTTTGTCCACATTGACTAGTCCCCCCACCTCGTGGCAGGATCGGCACTTGTAGTTCTCTTGCGACTTGGAGGGCTACAGTAATATCATTCGCACAGCTTGGTACACAAACTGCAATTGGGATGGTTTGGTAGATGGAAGCATCCGTGGCATAGCGACCCCGACTACCAATGTCTGTGTAAACTTCGGCAGCACTGTTTTTTTGGATTCGCTCCGCAAGTAAATGGCTTTCACTTGGCTTATTCATAGAGATTCAAATAATTTTGCAATATAAAAGCATACCTTAATTTGCACCATCCCCCTTTATTTCAACGAAATCATTCTTGAAACAAGATAAAATTGTTGAAATTCAATAACAATTTGGAGCAAGGTGTTATGTTAAAACTCGATAATCACCCATCTGGGAGACACTTTTTACACATCCCTGGACCTAGTCCAGTTCCTTCCAGAATTCTGAGAGCAATTAGCTATCAGACGATTGACCATCGTGGACCTGAGTTTGGGGCGTTTGGTTTACAGTTATTAACTGAGATAAAAAAACTTTTTAAAACAGAATATCCGGTCATTATTTACCCATCATCTGGTACTGGTGCTTGGGAAGCTGCTTTAGTCAATACATTAAATACAGGAGATTTGGTATTGATGTATGAATCAGGTCATTTTGCTTCCTTATGGAATCGTTTGGCCCTACGTATGGGGTTGCGAACTGAGTTAATGAGTCAACCTGGGATTGAAGGTTGGCGATATGGTGTAGATGCTAAAAAAATTGAAGAGCGTTTAAAGGCAGACACACAACATGAAATCAAAGCAGTTTGTGTCGTTCACAACGAAACCTCTACAGGTGTAACCTCTGATGTCTATGCTGTAAGAAAAGCGATCGATGCGGCAAAGCATCCTGCGCTACTGATGGTTGATACGATTTCAGGATTAGGTTCTGCCGATTATCAAAATGATGAATGGGGAGTAGATGTAACAATCAGTGGGTCGCAAAAAGGTTTGATGATGCCACCAGGACTAGGATTTAATGTGGTATCCCCCAAGGCTATTGCCGCAAGTCATCAAGCTAATATGTCCAAAGCTTACTGGGCATGGGATGAGATTATCGAGGCCAATAAGACAGGATACTTTCCAACGACTCCAGCAACCAATTTATTGTATGGACTCAGTGAAGGTATTGAAATGATTCTCACAGAAGGATTAGAGCAAGTTTTCCAAAGACATCTCAAGTTAGGTATTGCTTGTCGAGCAGCTGTTCAAGCATGGGGTTTAGAGGTTTTGTGTAAAGATCCTGCGGTATATTCCCCTGTTGTCACTAGTGTTTTACTACCGGAGGGGGTTGATGCAAATGCCCTGCGTAAGTTAATACTTGAGCGTTATAACCTATCTTTAGGAACTGGACTGGGCCGACTCAATGGTCGTGTATTTAGAATTGGTCATTTAGGCGACTGTAATGAGTTATCCCTATTGGCAGCTATTTCTGGTTGTGAAATGGGTTTACAGGCTTTTGGTCTAAAGTTAAAAGGGAGTGGTGTTTTAGCGGCTCAAGAAGTTCTTCAGTAGAGGTGTGAAATGCATGCATTTTTACAAACTGTAATTAATCGAGTTGTGCCCCAGACTCTTTAACAATTTTTTTCCATTTCGCAATTTCGTCTTTCAATTTTGTATTCAGTTGATTTGCCGCTACAGGAGTAATGTCTAAGCCTTGCGCAATTAATTTCTCACGAAGTTCTGGTTGAGCTAAGGCTTTATCCATTGCCACTTGAATGGTTTTACCAACTTCAACAGGAACCCCATGGGGTGCAAAAAGGCCTACCCATACCTCACCAACACAATCTGGATATGTTTCTGCGATCGCAGGAATTTCTGGAGCCAAGGATGATCTTTTGGGTGAACTAATCGCTAGACCTTGGAGTTTGCCAGAACGAATATAGGTCAGAGCAGATGGAAGACTAGCAAAGGCTAAGGGAACTTGACCTCCAAGGACATCATTAATAGCCGGAGATACGCCCTTGTAGGGAATATGTTGCATATCTACATTGGCACTGTTATTGAGCATGGCTCCAAGCAGGTGGCTAATCGTTCCATTTCCAGCAGAGGCATAAGAAAGTTCACCAGGTCTTTTTTTTGCAGAAGAGATGACATCAGCAAAAGATTTCATAGAAGAGTTTGGTGGAGAAACTAATACATAGGGCGTTGATCCTATATAAGATAAAAATACGAAGTCATTGATTGGGTCAAATCCAGGATTTTTATACAGAGCTGGATTAATCGCTTGAGCACTATTAATCGTCAGCAATAGTGTATAGCCATCCTTTAAGCCTTTAGCTACACTTTGAGTACCAATATTGCCACCTGCACCTGGACGATTTTCGATGACGATTGAAGTCTTTAGAGCCTCACCCAAAGCGGGGGCAATAGTTCGAGCAACAATATCATTCGTGCCTGCTGCCGCTTGGGGAACTACTAAAGTAATCGGCTTATTGGGATAGTTCTGTCCAAAGCAAACACTTGTAAATAAGAGAAGTAAAAGTATAGATGGTTGCAGTATTTTCATGAGATGTATCCTAGAATTTTTATTCTGGTTTAATATTTTTCGACTGAATAATAGATGCCATTTTGGCGACTTCACTATTTAAAAATGTATTCGCCTCTTCTGGAGAATTACCAAAAGGATCGATACCTAATTGCTCA
>Ga0209087_1001055_pt1 | contig 16473 bp, 34 predicted proteins | sample S_130805_EF_Meta_FD_187321 | JGI IMG/M metagenome (GOLD analysis project Ga0209087, IMG submission 187321) | Freshwater microbial communities from Lake Simoncouche, Canada to study carbon cycling - S_130805_EF_MetaG (SPAdes) (version 2) | ecosystem: Environmental > Aquatic > Freshwater > Lake ... | reverse complement strand
TTAAATTATCTGCTAACATTGTAGCCTTTCGTTTTATTTACTGGTCCGAGTAGAGAGATTCGAACTCCCGACCCTTTGGTCCCAAACCAAATGCGCTACCAGACTGCGCTATACTCGGAAATGTTGTTTAGATTGTATTCAATCTAAAGGTGAAATTTTTATTAGGGTACTCAACTTATGACCCACAATGGTATCAGTGGGTTGATAACCATCAACAGTTTTACTATAAACTCGAATTAAAGCAGCTGGATCATCTGGTGTACCTGTTATTTTAAAACTGCTATTAGGTACAGACTCGCTGCCATTTGTAATAATTTTGGTAATCTTTCCACGAGCTGCTCCGCCACTGCTGTTCCAGCTAACGCTATCACCACGCTTTAGCTCTTTGGCTTTGTTGATTACATCATCCAGCTGTTGCTTATAGCGGTTTATTTCTTCTATTAATGAGTACATAACTTCCTTATGTGGTGCCTCAGGTCGGACTCGAACCGACACGCCTTTCGACACTGGCTTCTAAGACCAGCGTGGCTACCATTACACCACCGAGGCTATTGTTGGTAGCAGAGGCAGGATTCGAACCTGCGATTTCTAGCTTATGAGACTAGACGGATAGACCTCTTCCATACTCTGCGTCAAAAGTTATTATACTACAAAACACCACCGTGTTCAAGCTGAAATTTTTTAATGGCTTCGCTGTCCAGTGATGCTGAAGTTCTAAATTTGTCTTTGCCTACACTGTCAAAGTGATTTTCAGCCATCACACGCATGGTTGCAAGTACTGCTGAGCCAAGTGGTTTATACCTTGATAAAAAGGCATTAACTAAAAATTCTTTTGTATATGCTTTAGCCATGGTTTGCCTTTCAAAATTAAATTATAACAATTTTTAAAACAAAATTCAAGTTAAAAATTTGGTCCAGCGTGCAGGAATCGAACCCACATTTAGGGAGTAGAAATCCCCTGTATTATCCATTATACGAACGCCAGAGGTCAGCCAGCTCAGTACTGGCTGTGTTTTTTTGTTTGCTTTCGCACATTATGTCAGCCCATGATAAAAACTGCAAAGCCCAGTGATTTTGTGGCACACACCAGTACATTTCTGAGTGTGCACGCAGTTTTTGACGAGTATAACCCAGCTGTTTAAGTTGTGTCATATCAGGTGCAATTAGTGGGTCATGTTCTACCAATACATCTTCACGACTTTGGCTGTAGTGTATGACTGGTCTTACTCCACGCCAGCTTGCTTGTATTTGTTCGACCCACTCATGTTTAGGGTCAAAGTACTCACCTGTGGCAATCCAGTGGTGATGTATGTCTAAGACTAAAGCGCAGGTGTCTACAAGTTGTAAACTGGCTTCCATGCCCCATGTAAACTCTGCGTTCTCGATAGTCAAACAGTTGCGTGCTTCTTTGGTTAATCTTTTAACTGCACTTTTAATACCTTCTGGACCTAGTTTGCCACCAATGTGTACATTACATTTAAAGTCCTGAAATGTTTTGCCATAGCCCATGTATCTGATTAAGTCTACATGATACTCAAATTCTGTGATACTGCGTTCTACAATTTCTGGGTTTTCACTAGCAAGCACACAAAATTGGCCTGGATGAAAACTAAGTCGTATGTCAGCTGCTCTGGCAGCTGAACCTATTGCAGCAAAATGTTTTTCTAGGTACGCAACAACGTCTGGTTGAAAGTAAAACCACATCCAGTCTTCGTGTGTGTAAGCAGTAAGCAAATCACTGCTTAAACGAAACATTCGTTGTTCTGCGGGCAGACGTGCAATGTAAGCAATTTGATTGTAGACTGCTGTGACGTTTTGTTCCATCAACAGCCACAGTCTGTCAACTGCTTTTTGACGAGGTTGCGCGGCAAGCCAAGTTATAGTAGTACCAGTTGTTTTACAACTGGCTAAATCTTTTGAGTAGCTTTCTTGTATTTTACACGCAAAGCCAATGCGTTTTTGATTTTGATTAAACATAGCCACTATTATACCAACATTTTAATTAAATTTCAAGTGTGTATTTTATAAACTAAAAAAGGGGCTTTACGCCCCTTTTATTATAGTGTTTTTATTTTTATTGTTTTTGGTTTTGCTGACTCAGGCACTTTGCGTGTTAGTTTAATTGTTAACACACCATTTTTGATGGTACCTGCATCAACTTCCATGTGCTCTGCTAGAGTCCACTGACGCACAAAGTCACGTGCCGCCAAGCTGCGATGCAAATAGGATTTTTCTTCTAGTTCAGATTTAGAGTGTTCGCCTCGTACAACCAACTGATCTTTATCAACTTCAACTGTGATGTCTTCTGGATCAAAACCAGTAACTGCAAGTTCTAGCTCATAACTGTCGTCATCATATTTAACAATATTGTAAGGCGGATAACTTAATTGATGTGTAACTTTGTTTTCAAAGTCACTAAACATTTTGTCAAAACCTAAAAGTGTTTTATTTAAGTTGCCTAAATCGAAACGTGCTAATTGATTCATATAATCTCCTTGTAAAGTAAGAATCATGTGGGCACTATGCCCTATTGTGTAGTTGCCTAAGGTCAGTTACACAATTTAAAATGTCATTAAATTAAGTTTTACACAGTTGTGGCAGTATAGCCCATAACCGTCATCTTTCATACTTTTAGTGGTGTGCCAGTAAAAACAGTTGTCACAAGCACTTAGCGCTAGTTTGTCAAAATCTACGCCTTCAATGTCAAAGTCTAATTCTTGGCAGGTAGCCCGTAAAGACTTTTTAGTTCTTAGTAAACTGGTTCTAAGACTGTTGTATGTGTCGGTCATCTTTTGTGAAAATTTCAGGGTACTTTTTGTAGTAAAGTAAGAATAAAATATTACAACCTGCGTGTGCCAGATGACTCAGCCCCGACTCAGGGTCTAGGTCTTCACCACGCATATAACTAAATATGTGTCGTAGCAGGCTGTTTAACACTCGGCTGTGATTCATGCCGCCACTTTTAGTAAAATTCCAAGCAGCGTACTTGTTTGCACCAAATTCTAATACTTTATTAATCTCTTCTACGGCTTCAAACGGCATCAATGACCAGTTTGTTTTGTTTTGGTCGTATCTTACGGCTTCTGTTGGAGTTTGCATGATAAATTTGCTCAAGTTTAGGGTAAAAGATTATTATACTATAATTTAATACCAAAATCAAGTTGATTTTTTACAAAGTAATGCAGGTAGTTGTTTTTTTGATTTTACCTTGTTTAACAGCTCTTCGTTAATACCTATTAATGGATTAGGTAAACCTTGTTGTTTATTATACTTTTCGTATACAGGCAACAGTGTTTCTAAAATTAAGTGTTCCAGCTGTCTTACATAACTTGTGTAAAATTGCATATGCTTCTCCAAGATTTGACTATTATATCAGCTGTGGTAACACTTGTCAACGTGCAGATTTTTCAAGTTGGCGCAGGGCTCGTAAAAATTTTCACTTGAAGTTGTTGTTTATTTTGTTTATAATGTAAGTCTACCTACAACATTAAGTAAACTATGCAAGCACTATATCAACAACTAACCTCACCAACAAGAGTCTTGCGACAAGATGGCGTTGAGGACATAGTTCCGCCTACATCAGTAATGCTGCAAGCAGCAAGAGCAATCAAACAGTTAGATGAGATTAATGCTAATAACAACAATCACATACAACAACTGCAACATCAGCAACAAGAGTTTATGAATTTATTAGCACTAAAAGATGCTGCTATTAATACTTTAACAACAGAACTAGAAACTTTAAGGAAACCAATATGATAGTTAAATTATGGAATTTTTTAAAACAAAAATTTAGTAAGCCTAAAACTACTAACTGGCCTTTTCCGCCAGCAAAAAAGTGAAAAAGTTATTTATAGTAGCTATGCTACTACTGTTATTACCTGCTACTTGTGGTAATGGTGATATTAAAGAACGCGTTAAGCCATTATCTAAAAAAGAGCTTAACTGCTTGGTTCTTAACATCTATCATGAAGCAAGAGGAGAAAGTTTAGCAGGAAAGATAGCAGTTGCATCAGTTACCATAAATAGAACTAAACACCCTGATTTTCCTGAAACAATTTGTAAAGTTGTTTACGAACCTAACCAGTTTTCATGGACTACAGATTATGTAAAACCTGTTTACAACCGTAAAACGTGGAAAAGTTGTGAGGATGCTGCCATTCAAGCTTACTACGGCGATACAGGCACTGCAGTATACTTTCATCATGTTTCAGTACATCCGCGCTGGGCTAAAGCTAAAAAACGCGTAGCTAAAATAGGCACACACATATTTTATGAATAAAAAATATACACTTGTTTTTGCAAAAGTTTTTTGATATAATAATATTTTAAAAAGGCAGACACATGAAGATTTATAATAGAGCTTTAACTGTAGAAGCTATAAAAGATCAATATTTACAAAAGAAAATAAATGCAATGTTGCATAGTTTAGTAGGCAGTACTGCAGCAGCAAGCACATGGTGGAATAGTCAAAATGTTGGACTGAATTTTAGCAAACCATGCGACTGTGAACTTGAAACTGTATATAACTATGTTTTAAATTATTATGAAAGACTGAACACATGAAAGTTTATATTAGTAAGTACCGCAATCACTGGATCAGCCCATATACTGTGCTTGAAAAAACACTGTTTTGGAAAGACTGGGATAATATTTCTTATGAAACTCCTTGGGTAGATCGTTGGTCAACACGACTGCTGCCTGTGTGCGTGGCTGTGCAAAATGTGTTAGACTTTGTGCGCCCTAAAATTAACTATGTTAAAATTGATGCACAGGACACTTGGAGCATGGATCATACACTGGCAATGATTGTGTTGCCCATGCTCAAGCAACTTAAAGAGCTCAAGCACGGTGCTCCAGCTGTAGCAGATGAAGATGTGCCAAGCCCACTGCGAAGCACAGCGCCAGGTGCTCGTGATCGTTGTGAAAATGAGTACGACTTAGATGACAACCACTTTCATCGCTGGGATTATGTATTAGACGAAATGATTTTTGCTTTTAATAGCAAAGTAGACGACACTTGGCAAGATAAATATAATAGTGGAACTATCGACTGGCAACAAGAGCCTTGTGCTTGGAATAGTGATGGTAAACCTACCTTATATACTAGCAAAGAAGGGCCGAACCACACATTTAAATGTGATTATGATGGTTTGCGAAAAGAACAAGCGCGAATTGCTAACGGCTTTCGCTTGTTTGGCATTTACTACGAATCACTTTGGGACTAAAATGTTAGATAAAATTAAAATTGCGTATGACTATGTGCAAGCTTGTAAAACACAAGCAGTTTATGAACGTGCACTAGAAACTGCACTTCAGCGTTTGCACCCAGAAAATCAGCTGATGGGCACAAGTGTTACACTTGCAGAATCTTATAGACAGCTTGTATTTGAAGTTGTTGGTGAAGAACTCATGGACTGGATTGAATACTGGCAGTATGAATCTGACTATGGCAAAGAGTCTAGAACATTTGTAATAAACAATGTTACCTACGACACTGCAGGCATGACATTCTTTAGCTTTATGGAGGCTGTTAGTGAGCAGTAACATTAAAGCAACCATTCTACAAGACAGCAGCTGTAGTGGTTTTCGTATAACCACATTTGAGCTGGAGTATCCTCGCTTTATACACTCAGAGTTGATGACGCACAGAGTGTTTAGTCGTAATGCTGCAAGCAGTCGTGCTATTCCCATTGAACGTATGCAAGATTTAATTAAACAAAATCCTGCAAGTCCAGTTTATTGGGGTGCAAATCAAGCAGGTATGCAAGCTGGTCTAGAATTAGAAAATGAACAGTTGATCAGTGCCAAACAACACTGGCAAGATGCTTGTGATGCAGCAGTCTACTTTAGTAGATCACTAATGCTGGACGGCGTACATAAACAAATTGCCAATCGTGTTACTGAACCTTTTCAGACCATGAAAACAGTAGTAACTGCCACAGAGTGGGCAAATTGGTATCATTTGCGTAATCACGAAGCTGCACAACCTGAGATACGTGAACTGGCAAAACAAATGTATGATGCACATCAAGCTAGCATACCAGAGGCACTAAGAACAGGTGAGTGGCACGTGCCTTATGTTAACAGACAGTTTAGCATAACAGGTGTGCGTTACAATATTGGTGATGAAGAGTTAACACCTGCACAAGCTCAACGTGTTAGCGCCAGTTGTTGTGCTCAAGTTAGCTATCGCAGACTTGATGACAGCTTAGTCAAAGCTGAGAATATATTCAGCAAACTAATAGAAAGTGAGCCTGCTCACTTAAGTCCAGTAGAACATCAAGCAACGCCCATGAAGCAAACTCGTGAGAGTTGGCAGGGTGGAGTTTGGGAACCTGGCATTACTCATGTTGATCGTAAGGGAACTTACTGGTCAGCAAATTTTCGCGGTTGGATACAGTTAAGACAAATTATTTAAGGAAACAAAATGGAAATCAAAGAAAAAGACGACGGCACTTATACCATTAAAGGTTTGGAAGTTATTCATTTAGAACTAATTGCAACCCTACTATCACAAGTACGTTTGGGTATGGGTACTGAGGGCTCTAATTGTGCATTTGAACTAAGCGAACTGCTGGAAGAAAATGAAATTGACTTTAGTTATTATGAAGTTGTAGCAACTAAACCAAATGGAAAAGTAATTGAAGATTTTGTTTTGGAGATTGTGTGAGAAAAATTGTAATTAACAACGACTGGGGTGGATTTGGCTTAACTAATGAGCAAATGCAGCAGTATAACAATCTGGCTGGACTTAACTTGGTTTTTAAAGCCTTAGACGAACCAAATAGTTTTTTTACTGGTCACTGGTATACTGCTAGTGGCGAATACTTTTTAGACAGAGACATAGCCAGAGACGATCCGCATTTGGTTGCTGTAGTTGAGGGTTCAGATCTTGAGAAACATTCGCTTAAAGTGGTAGAAGTACCAGAGGATGTAAAGTGGCATATTTCAGAATATGACGGACACGAACACGTAGCAGAAGATCACAGAACGTGGTATTAACAGTAAGGGCAAACAGGCTAAAAAATATTGGCTTGTTTGCCCTTTTGTTTTGTGTTATAATATCTTTTTACAAAAGGAAATATCATGAACATTGAACAATCCGCAGTGATTTTGGTAGGCACAATTTTGGCATCAATATCACTTTTAATTGTTATTGCAACTGTTGTTGCAATCAATCGATTACTTCATAAGTTTTGGAAACCCATTAGCTTATTTACTCCCGACAGTTGGAAGGGCTTTGATCCACCTGAAACCATCACAAAGGATAAATCATGATTGACTTTATTGTAACTTTTTGCGCTGTGTTTGCACTTGATGTAGTTTACACCTATTATCTACGTTGTGTAGGTAATGGTGAGGCACTAGGTGCTAGCTTTTGGGCAATGCCTTGTTACTTGCTGGGCAGTCTTGCTGTAATCAGTTATACTACCAACCACTGGTTGCTGATTCCTGCCATGATGGGTGCGTTTTGTGGAACTTGGGTTGGCATGAAAATCAAATCAAAGGAGTAAACATGAATACAGAACAAAAAATACAAAGATGTCAAGCACTGGTTATTGCCTTTGCAGGCAAAACCAATGCTGACTTGTGGTGGAACGGCTACAATGAATACTTTAATGCTATACCAAGACTGCTGCCTGTTGATGAAGTATACAACTACTTAATGACACACTCTAGTGAAAGCCCTCAATGACCAAACAAATTAAACAAATAGCTGAGCAAACTATGAATAAAGTTAATCAGCTGAATATCTCAGACAAACCAGAACAATGGATTGATGCTTTTGTGCTTGAACTGTCTCGCACTATTGTGCAAAAATGTAGTGAAGTAGTCAGACAAGATGCCAAAGACGCATTAGACGATAACGCCCGCACTGCACTAAAACTATCAGCCATTAACATACTTGAAAAATTTGGATTATAACCCACTTAAGGAAACCTAAAACATGACAGAAAAAACCACAATAGTACCCCTAACCTACGCAGCAGACGCTCTAGCACCTGTTATGAGTGCTGCGACAGTTAACTACCATTACGAACACTTAGCCAAAGCTTATGCTGACAGATTGGTGTCAGGAGTTGGTGAGTACAGCTTTAATGAAGCTGGTGTTGTCTTACACAACTTATTTTTTGAACAGCTGCAAGCGCCACAAGCAGATAACAAGCCTTTTGATGCTAGTTTAGCTACAATCACACAAGCGTGGCAAACTTTTGAGGTTTTCCAAGCAGAAATTGAAAGAATTGCCAGCACCAAGGAAGGCAGTGGTTGGATTGCCATAGACAAGGAGTGTGGCATTGTTAACTTTCCAAACCATGCTTATGTTACTGGATTCCAGCAACCAGAACAGATTATGCTGCTAATAGACTTATGGGAACACGCTTGGGCTCTAGACTACAAGTGGGATAAAGCAGCTTATGTAAAAAACTTCTGGCAATGCATCAACTGGACTGTTGTCAACCAAAGACTAGCCGCATCATGAAACCTGAACTAGATAAAACACTTTGCGAACGTTATCCTAAAATTTTTGCTGATCGTTACTCAGACATGACTCAAACAGCAATGTGCTGGGGTTTTGATTGTGGAGATGGTTGGTTTAACATTATCGACCAACTTTGCAGTCAAATTCAACATCACATTGACTGGCGTCAACAGCAATATGCGCGTGCTGAAGGCTATAACCAAGCCTTAGCACTAGCGCAAGCAGGTTTTCCTGCTAAACTAACTGAATACTTTACCTACGGTATGGTGCCTGACGCCAGCACACTTAAAAATGTAGAATTTGAAATTGCTCGCAATCAACCCCGTAAACTACCTGACTTGGTACAACAAGTAGTAGCAAATCAAGTCAAAGAAAAATACGGTACCTTACGATTTTATTATGACGGCGGTGATGACCATATCAGCGGTATGGTTACCTTAGCAGAAGCTATGAGCTCAGTAACTTGTGAATGTTGCGGTAGCCCAGGTGAAACTCGTCACGACGGTTGGGTTCGTACACTTTGTGATATTCATTATGTAGAAAAGGAAAACACATGAACTTTTTAATTTATTCACTAATACAGCAAGCTGAAAACGCAGCTACAAATGAACGTTACTGTGATGTTACCATACTAGGCACTGAACTGGCACAGGCAACTGTAGCTGCTTGTCAGGTACACTTAGAGGGTTTAGGACTAACTGAAGCTGCCAGACAGCTGGATACCTTATTAATTCCAGACGATACTCAAATAGAAGTTGTGCTAAGGTAGTGAACTTAACACAACCGCTTGCTGTCAACTTAATTGTCATTTTTGATCCTAAAAAATACACTTGCATTTTCTCAGCAAAATGTGATATAATTGTATCAAGTTCAAAAGATAAAGCAGATACAGGGTGTCAAGCGCTGTCACGACCCAGCAAGAAAACAGCCCCCACAAGAAAATCTTCGATTTTCAGTATCGGGGCGAGGTTTTTGCAGCTGAGGGTCAGTGACGGCAGCTTGCACACCCTGAACAGTTGGAGAACTCCAACTTAACGTACTAAAAATTAATAAAAAAAATGCTGAAAAAACAAATTTTAACCGAAATTGCCTTTGAAGAACTGGCTAAAAGCCCCGACTTACGCAAATGTGCCCAAAACCTGCAGCTGGCCAGTTACGAAACTTGGCTGCTGCCACAACTGGTTGCACACTTTGGACAGTGGCGAATTGTACTAGATGCCAGCAATATGGTAGACTTAAAAGCCACACTAGCTGAAAATGTAGGTGTAGATGCATGGCAGCACGGAGTGCTACTAGCTGCCACAAAGCTGCAACGAGGTGATTTAGTAGCTAAACAGACCAGCGAGAGTGGCAGGCATTATAGTGCACTAGTACCACTAGTACTAGCAGGAGTACGTCAAAGTCAAGGTATCAGATATGAGCAGTGGCGAAGTAGTCTACTATTTTGGGTTGTGCCTGAAAGTCTAGCAGCTGCCATGTTGACTGAACCACCAGCTATTGACCCTCAGCTGTTGCTAGATCTACGTGCCTTAGGGCTACAACAACGTGGAGTTGCCAGATCGCCTACTAGTGCAGCACGTTTATACGGATTAACTGGCACCAGCTTAGGGTCAGCACCAGCCCTGCAACAAACCATGCTGACACAAACTTGGGTAGCGCATCCCAGTTTACGCACAGCTAACATGGTGCTAGATCCCCTCAACTGGGACAGCGTACCAGTTCCACTAATTGATAGCGCAGTACTAGCACAATCACCCACATTACCACCTTGGATGACTTAATGAAATATGACAAAAATTTAACAGCCAGAATTGTAGCAGAATATAATAACGGGTCAAGTGCTGCACAAATAGCCTCAGCACTAACACTAGAATGTGGCGAAAGTGTTCCTGAAAGGAGCATTATCGCCAAACTTAGCAGCTTAGGTATATACCGCAAAAAAACTTATTTAACCAAACGCGGTGAAACTCCCGTAAAAAAAGAAGAATACATCACACGCATAGCAAAACTTCTGGACGTGAATGCAGAAATTTTAGAGAGCTTGGAAAAGGTCAACAAAAATGTCTTGCAGCTGATTGAAACTGCACTAGGCGACCCTAAGCCGCCGCAATTGCAGGCAACTGCTCCCAAAATGCCCCAAAATGTCTTTCTATAACCAAAAAAGCCCACTTAAGTTCTCTTAAGTGGGCTTTTTGCTTTTCTGACCCTAAACTGCGGCATTTGGGGTCATTTACTGCGGTTTAGGGTCGGTGTGAGACAATTGCTGCAGCTTAGGGTCAAATTTCAAAAAACACACTTGACAAAACCACTCAGGCACAGTATAATGGCGCAGACTTGCAAAAATTTAGATGTGCCACTGGCGCAGGCAAAACAAAAGCCCCTGCAGAACTAGTCTGAGGGGCTTTTGAACTTGATCAAGTTTTTTAAGGCTCTGCTGCCATGTAAGGCTCTGCTGCCATGTAAGGCTGAGATTTAAAGCACATAGTGCTACCTGTTTGCGCCAGCAGGGTTTAATACCTGCATTACCACTGCCGTGGCTCTTAGATTTAGATGATGGCTGTATTTTAAAGTGTTCTTTCACTGTGGAACTATTTAACCTATAGCTAGGGGCACAACACACCACTGGCAGACTGTTATCGATAGACTTGCATTAACGAACTGTTCTAAGAAACACAGTTAAAACTAGTAGACTCAAGCGCTACCCAGACTATGTGATTTAGTTTAAGGATGTTCAAATCGCACAAAAACTCCTCAACTGTTTTTGGTTTCCACAAACCCAAGCAAGTTGACAGCTTCAATTTTTAGTTTAGTGCTATCGTGCCTATTTGTCAACAATGTAGCAAACACTGACAAGCGAATGGCGGTTATATCAGACAGTGTTGCTCGCACACTTACTGTCGAGTAGTGCTAACGTCTTAGCACGCTACCCTGATAACACTAAACTAAAAACTGGTACACGGTACGGGAATCGAACCCGTCTTCCTAACGTGAAAGGCTAGTGTCCTAAACCGATAGACGAACCGTGCAAGGAGGGCGAAGACTAGAGATTTCGGTCTTCATTAAGTTGTTAAGCCAAATCATAAGCGTGGCACTCATAACACCCATATATTAATGTTGTCACTAATATATATGTGCTAAGGGCTGTGGTTCGGATATTTACCACAATTAAGGAAGTATCATCAAAAGAGCTTGCTATATGTTTTATGCTCTGAAGACCGCTTTCCACCCAATCTCTAAATTATAAAATATTATAACATTAAAAACCAAACAAAATCAAGAGAAAATAAACAGTCGTTGACGGCAGTGTAGCCTCGCAGGTGTGTCGACATACAGTGACTGGTTGTTGTACGAGGAGACTGAGTCAAACAGGCGGCTAAATTAATTTTAGCCATTCATTAAGCCCTTCCCGACTGTTTATAAATAATTATACAACAAAAAGGGTCAGTAGTTCAAGTGAGAATTTTCTGACCCTAAGCTGCTTCACAGAGCAGCAAACACTGCTTGCAAGGCTTCTGTGCTAGCTTTTTCCAAGCTGGCAACTGTCTCAACAGGCACACCAGCTTTGCTGGCAATTGCACCCACCAAGTCTGCCTTGGTAACACGAGCAGCACCAGCTGTTTTGGTTTTTGCCACATACACGCCTTCGCGTGACAGCTTGGCAACTACTGAACGCACACTCTTGCCCAAGCCCAAGGCAATTTGCTCAACTGCAACACCTGCTTGGTAGCTGGCGACAGCCTGAGCAGTTTGCTCGGGCGTATAGTTAGTTGTCTTTTCCATTTTGGTTTCCCTTTCTGTTTAAAGAATAATTATAAAGCAAAAACACCGTGTCTTTCAAGTGAGAATTTTTTCTACTATTTGTGTTTTTGTTTTTTGTTGTTAAAGAATAAATTATAGCCGTTTGGGCTGCCACAATCAACTGCAAATTTATTTACTTGACACGCTTGGTAAACTTGAGGTACAATGTTGGCGCAGCCACTGGCGCAAGGCATTTGCGGTAGCAGAAATTCGTCGGACCACTGGCGCAGCCACTGGCGCAGCTGTATAACAGCTGCGTAGTACTTTGGTACTACTTTTTTGCCAACCAGTAGGAAAAAAGTTCTCAAATTTTGGTTAACAGTACGAAAAAAGTTCTAACAGCAAAAGTCGTGCATACTTTTGCATTAGTGTCGGCTGGCACGCATCTTGCTAATAGCAAAAATCATGCCAGCAGCTGTGGCGCAAAAATCATGCCAAGTGGCACAAAAACAACATAAGGGAAAACCCCTATTGACACCTGCCCAAAAATTATGGTATAATTTTTGGCGCAGCAAAAGTAATACTTTTGTATTACATCTAAAAGTATTACTTTTCAAGGCGAAAAAAAGCCCCTACAACTTGTAGGGGCTTGTAAGCCAAAAGTATTAAACTGGCTTGCTTGATGCTAAAGCATTAAAAATCTTGACCAAAGCAGTTTTGTTTGCTTTTGTAAGACTTTCCACCTCATTTTCGGCAAGGTTTAAAATTGCGCCAATAGCATCAGCGTGTGCATCCTTTTTAGTTACAGTTTCACCAGATTTGGTTTTGTATACTTTTTTCTCATACACACCTTCCCGTGACAGTTTTGCGACAACAGACCGCACAGACTTGCCCACGCCCAAAGCAATACTTTCGACTGACACGCCAGACTTGTAGTCTGCGACAATTTTAGCAGTTTGCTCGGCAGTGTAATTTACAACTTTAGTAGTCATGATGATTTTCCTTTCAGTGTTTGTGTTAAAAATAAAATTATAACAGATTTTGCAGATTTGTCAATACCCTATTTTTTGTGGGGTTTTTCGTGGTTTGATTTTGTAGTACAAAATAATTACAACAAAGCAAAAATTCAGTGTGTAATTAAAAAGTAGTGGTAATTGACCAGAATTAATAATATAAGGTAAGGTAAAAACTTCACCCAGAAACCAAAGTATTAAAAAACTCCAAGTCATGCCGTGTGCATTGCCTTTTTTAATACATTCTACTGCTTGTGGTAGTCCACATACAGCAAAAAGTACACTTCCAATCCATCCCATTGTTTCAATAGTAATCATTTTGTATTCATTCCGATCAAGTCAATGCTATATGTAGACTGAAAGTATTCATTCCAGTCTGTGAATTGGTTTTTCTTGCCGTGTGACAGTTTTAAGTCATTTTCGGTTTGCCATGCGTGAACAAACTCATGTGCTATGGTAGCAAAAAGTTGTAGTTTATTTTCTATCATACCTTCGTCTAGCCAAATTTTGTGTTTGAAACCTTTTGTTTTAAAAAAGCCCTGATACATACCATAAACGTCACAGCCAAAGTAAGTAATTTGTTTCTTGATTATGATTTCAGGAGTATACTTTAGTTTAAATTCATCCTGAATCATGTCAGAAAAAAGTATTACATCAGCCCATTTGATTTTCATTTTTGCTTTCCCTTAAAAATTAAATTATAGCACAAAATTTTTTTAAATCGTGTTGTTTTTTAAACACACACAAAAAATAAGTTATTCAAAAACGCTTGACACGCACCAAAATTATATGATATAATTTTGGCGCAGCAAAAGTAATACTTTTGTTTGCAAACAGAAACCGCAAACCAAAGTATTACTTTTCAGGGCTTTCGCCCTGTGTTGTTATTTTGCAACAAAGTGATCTTTTACTTGAAAATCAGCCCAGTTATAACCCTTGATTTTTTGTTGCCAATTTTTCTTTTTGACAATATTTGTCAAAATTGGCAATTCAAAATCTCGGGCATCTTCTAGCGCAGTGTGTGGCTCAGTTAATAAATTATTATTAATAAAACCGCATACAACTTCCGCATTAGTTTTCATTGTCATATTACCCTTATTTGTGGGTTTATTAAACAAATGGTTTTCAACACAAAATTGCTTGTAAGCCTTTTTGTTGCAGATGTTACCAACAGCAGCTTGCCATAAGCAAAATTTACTAGTAAAGCCGTGCAAATTAATACCTGTGTTTTCACATTTTGACAAATCAAAGGCTAAATTGTAGGCAGTCAAAGTAGGGTTATATTTGCCGATTGCCTTATCAATCCAACTATTGATTGCAGAAACAGACGCTATCATACGACTTCCGTTTTCAACCATCTTGGCATATTGTAACTTTCGTTTACTTAAACCCTCATAACCCCAAATGTCGTTTGCATTTTTATCATGGAATAATTCCAAGTCATTGTAATGATTTTTTACCATAACAGCGCATTGATTGTGAATTAAACCATTACGATCAACAATAATAATAGCAAAATCCGCCACAGTGTCGGCAATGGTGGTTTCAGTATCTAAAATTGCAAAGTATTGTTTTTTAGCCATGATGTTTCCGTGTTTGAAAGATTAAATTATAACAGAATATAATAACCCCTGCAAGTGCAGGGGTTATTATTTAATGTCCCTGTTTGCTTGGAACATATACACCTTTTATATTAAAACGATCACAAACGGCTTTTAAGTATGTAATATTATCTTCGTAAAAAGTAATATCTTCGGTTTCAAATTTTATAATAGAAAATAACCTTTGTAAACCATTTATTTTCAAAATTGAACCTGAAATATTAGAACCTTCGTTTCTAGAAACGATATAGTCAGGCTCGCCTAATTTCTCAGAAATAAAAGCATAGTCAGGCGAATGTAGTACCCTAGCAGTTGCAATAACTACAAAAGTATTAGGATTTTTTAAATCTTCTTGATATTGGTAAGCCAAAGGTAGTAAACTATCGTCAAAAGCACGATATTCATTTTCACGCCAGTAATTAAGGTCTATTCTCTCGCCTGTTTCAGAAACAATAGTTCTATATCTGTGAAGTGAATCCACAATAGTACCATCCATGTCATAAATTGAAACTTTAGTTATCTTTTGCATTTTCTCTGCTTTCCTGTTTAAAAATTTATTATAGCAGAAAAAATAAAATTGTGGTGTTGTTTTTTAAACACACACAAAAAATATGTTATTAAAAAATGCTTGACACGCCCCAAAATTATATGATATAATTTTGGCGCACCCAGTAATACTTTTGTTTTCAATTTTTGCTGAAAACAAAAGTATACAATTATCGGTCAAACATAAAATCACGATAATTTTCTAGATTTTCTGAAACATCTAGTGTTAAGATCATGATTAAAGGTAATACCATTGTTAACAGAATCTTATCAGGTCTGTTAACAAAATGCCACAAAAAACCAAAAAGAATTTTAAACATAATTTACAAGTCCTATAACATTAGCCAAAAAGAATACACCTTGCAGTGCAATGTAATTCTTTTGTTTCAAACGAATTGCTGAAATCAGCAAACAAATTGATGACAAAAAGAAAAACGGATAACCATATTGTCCTAATTTAGTGGCAACCAAAAAAGCGCCAACTATTCCGCATATAGTACCAAAGGTTTCAAAAAATTTTGTTGTGTTCATAATGTCATTGAGTGATATTTGTTTGCTTCAAGCCCTAATTGTACCATAATTTTGCACCATTGTACACCATGACCACATTTTTTCTCTGATTCTCCGAATAGGTTAAAATCGGCTTGATGCGCTATTTCATGCGGTAAAATTACACGAAACATTTCAGCCGAATTATTCACAAAAAATTTATTTGCCAAGTGAATCAAATTTTCTTCTTGATAACATTTACCCGCAGTGCGATATAGCCTATTGCACAATTTAATTTTAGGTGGATTAAATCTTATCAATTTTGGATATGATTCTGATATGCTTTCCCAAACCTTATCAGTTTGAGAATCAACGTAGAATTGTAATTGTCTGTTCATGTTAAAAATTATACAGCTAGATTTTTTTGTTGTCAACAACTATTTAATAACATATTTTTTGTAGGGGTATTGACACGCACCAAAATTATGTGGTATAATTTTGGCGCCCCAAAAAGTAAACCTTTTGTTTCCAATTTTATTTGAAAACAAAAGGTTTCAATTAATCAAACACAATGTCTACAATCACACCATCTTGAATATAA
>Ga0209087_1001053_pt1 | contig 16488 bp, 19 predicted proteins | sample S_130805_EF_Meta_FD_187321 | JGI IMG/M metagenome (GOLD analysis project Ga0209087, IMG submission 187321) | Freshwater microbial communities from Lake Simoncouche, Canada to study carbon cycling - S_130805_EF_MetaG (SPAdes) (version 2) | ecosystem: Environmental > Aquatic > Freshwater > Lake ... | reverse complement strand
TTTTTACCTTCCGCTCCTTTTCAAAAGAAGATCGGGCGTCTATAGGGCTCGGACGATGAAATTCATTTTGCAAATCCTCACCATTTTTCTTTTCGCATCCAACCTGCCAGCGGGAGCCGCGATTCAAATTGGCGCCGTCTATTGCGACTCCGGCGCGCAGGCTGTTTTAGACGAACCGTCTTGGCGAGGTGCTCAACTGGCTGTGGCGGAAATCAACAAAGCCGGCGGCATTCGCGGCGAGCAGGTGGAATTGGTTCGTATTTCGGGAAACTCCAGCGCCGCCGAAATGAAAAACAATGTGGCCGCGTTTTTGGAAAAAAACCAACTCGCAGGAATGGTGGGTCTTTCGGACAGCGATCTCGCGTTGGCGGCGGCGCATCAGGCCTTGAAACGAGGAGTTCCTTTTGTGACCTCGGGGGCCTCCTCGCCGAAGCTGCCGGGCTTTCTGGGTTCGGGTTTTTACATGGCCTGCTTCGGAGACAATGTCCAAGCCGCTGCGGCGGCAGAGTGGCTCGCGCAAGCGAAGGGCGCGAAGACGGCTTCCATCATCTATGATCCGGCGTTCAGTTACACGCGATTGCTGAAGGCTTATTTTTCAAGGGCCTTCCGGCGCGGTGGCGGCAAGATCACTTCCACGCTTTCCTACACTCCTGGCCAGACCCTGCTCGTCGGCCCCGCTATTCTCAAAGCGGATTCCATTTTCCTGGCCACGGGATCGGCGGCGGACGCCATGCCGGTGATCCGTCAACTCCGCTCCATGGGCTTTCCAGGCCCCATCATGGGCGGAGACAGCTATGACAATCCCCCCGCTTGGATGAATAATCCCGCCGCACGAGATGTTTTCTTCACCACGCATGCCTTTCCGACAACCCGCAAGGCATCGGCGGCCTTTGCGCGCAGTTACAAAAAGGCGTTTCGCACCAACCCCGATTCGTTTTCAGCGCTGGGATACGACGCCACACGAGCTCTGCTTGCTGGCATCGAAAAATCCAAGGATGCGAATCCAAAAAATGTCCGCGCGGCATTGGCGTCCGGCATTCATATCGACGGGCTGACCGGTCCCATTGTCCTCAATAAATCCCAGCGCATTCCCAAAAAACCTGTCGCCTTGGTCGATGCCTCCCAGTCCGACAACCGGAAGCTGCAAATCACACCTGCCTTCGTTCCGGCACCTTAATTCTGTGAATCCGCGTTGGATCGGTTAAATCGAGTCATGGTCAAAATATTGCTTGTTGAGGACAATGAGATGAACCGCGACATGCTCTCGCGGCGTTTGGCGAAACGGGGATTCGAAGTCGTCATGACGGTGGATGCGACGAGTATGACACGAACGGAAGATGTGATTCACTTTTCACGCATTCCCTGATAGACGCTCCGCAATATGAAACCATTTGACCCTCTGGTTAAGGAACTTCTGGAATCCGTCCAAACAGAAACCTCGTTCAAAAATGTCATGACCAAGTTTTTAGAGTTGGTTGAAACGACAGATTTTATGTCACACTGCAATCATAAGAAAAACGACACGGTGCAGCAGTTGTCGGCTTCCGCACTCAAGGCCAAGCTGGGCATCGAGGCTCCGATCAACTCGATGAGACTTATGCACTACCCCAAGTTTGATTTCTTCCATGGCACGGCATTCCTTGCCACGGGGTTCTTCCAAGTTTTCTATTTCCGACGCGAAAAGATCGGCCTCGTTTCAGTGGTCGGGCCCGCAGGAAGTGTGGATTACATCCGCCTCTCGGTGGTCGGCGAGTCCCCCAACCCGTCCCTGAATTAGGCGTGGCAATCAACCGGGAATCCACTAACAGGAGATATGGCCAAGATTCTACTTGTTGAAGACAACGAGATGAACCGCGATATGCTCTCCCGCCGTCTGGCGAAGCGGGGCTTTGAGGTCGTCATGGCTGTTGATGGGGCACAGGGCGTGGAGATGGCGCGCAGCGCGCGGCCGGATGCGATCCTTATGGACATGAGCCTGCCAGTCATGGATGGCTGGACGGCGACGCGGACATTGAAGGCGGATGCCTCGACGAGCGGGATTCCAGTGATCGGTCTCACGGCCCACGCCATGGCGGGCGACCGCGAGAAATGTCTGGAGGCCGGCTGTGACGAGTATGACACGAAGCCGGTGGATTTCCCCCGCTTGCTGGAGAAAATCCAAGTCCAGCTTGATAAAAAACCTGCCGCTTGAAGCCAGACTCGCACAGCTCACCGGATGCGGCGTCCCAGCTGCGCCATGACCTGCGGACGCCGGTCAATCACATCATCGGCTACAGCGAAATGTTGCTCGAGGATGCGGAGGATTGCGGCAATGAATCGAGCGCCTCGGATTTGAAAAAAATCCGATCCGCTGCGCACGAGTTGTTGGGATTGATCAATACGCGGTTGAGTGCCGACGGGGTTCAAGACCTGCCGAGGTCATCGAATGCTGCGACATGGAAGGGCGGCGATTCCAAGCGGCTGGAGAAACTTTTTTACGGAAAGGTGCTCGCGGTGGATGACAACCGCGAAAACCTTGATGTGCTGGTGCGCCGTCTGGCTCGTCATGGCTTGGATGTGGAGACGGCGGAGAGCGGGCTCGCGGCCTTGGATGCGATCCGCTCCCACGCGTTCGATTTGGTGCTTCTCGATGTCATGATGCCGGGCGTTGATGGCTATACGGTGCTGAGGGAATTGAAGTCGGATCCAGAGACCCGGGACATTCCTGTGATTATGATTTCGGCGTTGGATGAGTTGGATAGCGTCACGCGCTGCATCGAGGCGGGTGCGGAGGATTACCTGCCGAAGCCCTTCGACCCGACGCTGCTTGAGGCCCGCATAGGTGCCTGCTTGGAGAAGAAAGCCCTGCGCGACGCCGAGCAGGGGCATTTGCGCAAAATCGAGGAAACCCAAAGTCGCCTGGATAAAGAACTCGCTGAGGCGGCGGCCTATGTGCGCTCGACCCTGCCTGCCCCAACGGAATCCCCTCTCCCAGTGAACTGGAAATACCGTCCCTCGAGCGAGCTTGCGGGCGATTCCTTCGGCTACCATTGGATCGACGACGAGCATTTTGCGGTTTACCTACTTGATGTGTGCGGCCATGGCGTCGGAGCCTGTCTCCTCTCGGTCTCCGCCATCAATGTCCTGCGCTCAGGTTCCCTGCCGGGCGTTGATTTCAAGAATCCCGGCGAGGTTCTCTCTGCCTTGAACGGCGCTTTTCCAATGGAGAAGCAGAACAACCTCTACTTCACACTCTGGTATGGCGTGTATCACGCGCCGAGCCGCACTTTGAGCTATGCCAGTGGCGGACACCCGCCCGCGCTTCTCTTGTCGCCTGATGGCTCTGGATCTTTCCAATCCCAACGCCTCTCCTCGCATGGCATGATCATCGGGGTGATGGAGAATATGCAATTCGCGACGCAGACTTGCCGCATTCCGAATGATGCCAGGCTTTTTGTGATCTGCGATGGATGCTACGAAGTCCGCGACCAATCGGGCGAGATGGCGGATTACAATACCTTCGAGACATTCATGCTGGCGAACGCCTCCGGGCCTGATCCGCTTGAGGCTCTCGAGCAGTGGGCTCTCAAAAAGCACGGAGCAAGCACACTCGATGACGATTTTTCCATTATGGAAATTCAATTCCCAGCATGAAGGATGAGCGCTCCATTCGCATCGGCCATTCGATGGCAGAAGTCGCATCCGCACTCGATCAGGCCGAAAGCTGGCTCAGCGAAAGGAACGCCTCGCAAAGAGCCCGTTGCTTCGTGGGCCTGGCCATCGAGGAACTCGCCACAAACTGGATCAAATACGGTTGTTCGGATGTCGGCCCTCACTTTATGACATTTCATTTGCAACTCGGCGGCGAGCGCATGAGCCTGCAGTCAGTCGATCATGGACACCCATTCAACCCGTTGGAGTTTCCCGAGCTTTCGACCACACTGCCTCTGGAGGAGCGCGAAATTGGAGGTCTTGGCATTCTTCTCTTGCGAAAAATGGCGGATCACATGAGCTATGAGCACCGAGACGGGTGCAATATCCTGACTCTCGAAAAAACCTGCCCGACATCAGACCATGAGCAAACTTGAGATTCTACTCCGCTCTAAGCCTTACGCGGAGTCCTTCCGCGAAGTCATCATGACATTGAGAGGTGTCTTGAATGCAACGACGGCCTCAAGATGTGAAAGGGAGACCGCGGGGCTTGGACATTTCATCGCGGGACTCCGCCAATGAGCAAGGAAAGCGGCGGCTCTGCGACTGGAGGGGGGCATTTTTGGAAATCCCTGCTGCGCTTCGGCATGGCGCGTCAGTTGCAATTCCTTGTCGCGCTCGCGGCCATTGTCGCCGTCGGGATTACCACTTGGACAAACTACCGGCTCGGCAGGGCGGAACTGCTGAAAGTGGCCAATGCGCGGGCCATCACGGAAGTGACCGACTCCGCCCGCCAACTGGATGATTTGTTTTCCCGCATCGCCATGTTGCCGCGCAGCATCGCCTCACTGCAGGAGGCCTACGGCAACACGCCCGACCCGGCCATTACGAATTTCCTCCGTGAGTTGATGATTCGCACGCCCCCAGAGGATGTTTACGGGCTCTACATCGCCTACGAGAATGTCGACTCCCTCTTAGCCTTCCACCGCAAATTCTGGCCCAACCTCACCCCGCTTGAATACGACTACCGCGCACCAGGGCAGGAATGGTATCAGGGGCCCAAAACCTCAAAGGCGCTGTTTTTTACTGAACCCTACTTCGACGAAGGCGCAGGCAACGCCAGCATGGTCAGCCTGACTGTTCCCGTCACCGGCAAGAACCAGGAATTCCTCGGCGTGGCCGGCGCCGATCTCTCGCTGGAGCAAATCCGCCGCATGGTGAGCGGGATTCACATCCGGCTTCACATGGATGAGGCGATCGATAAAACCAACGATCAGATCGCATATCTCGTGAGTCGCAGCGGCCGTATCATCGCCCATCCCGAGCCCACGCTCATGTTAAGGAAGGATTTTCCCGGAGCCGATCTGTCCACTCTTCCGGCTGGGAAGGAAATCGCCCAGCAGGCGGAGGGAACGGCGACCTTCACCGCCAACAATCGCGCCATGCGTGTTTATTGGGCGACCGCGCCCATGGCTGGCTGGAAACTCGTGCTTGTCGTGCCTGAAGCCATCATCCTTGAGCCTGTGGTGCAAATGGCGTGGCAGACCTTCCAGATCGGGATGGGCGGCGTTTTTCTGGCGGTCGTTCTTGCCGCCTTCGTCGCAAGGCGCTTCTCGGGGCCGGTTCTACGCCTCCGCGCCGCATCCTCGGCCTTGCAAGAGGGCGAATTTAAAAATCTCCAACTCTCCGACCTCCTCCGCAGGAAGGATGAATTCGGAGATTTGGCCCGCACTTTTGAAACCATGGCGGAGCGCATCAGGGACCGGGAACAAACTCTCGCCGAGTGGAACTTGAATCTCGAGTCCACCGTCGCCGAGCGCACTTCGGAACTCGCACAGGCCGTCAAACTGGCCGAGTCGGCAAATCGCACCAAGAGCGCTTTCCTTGCCAATATGAGCCATGAACTCCGCACTCCGATGAACGCAATAATCGGCTACAGCGAAATGCTGGCGGAAGAGGCCGTGGAAGTCGGCCAAGAGGGCTTTGTGCCCGACCTGCAAAAAATCCAAAGCGCCGGCAAGCACCTGCTCGAACTCATCAACGATGTGCTCGACCTCTCGAAAATCGAGTCCGGCAAGATGACCCTTTATTGCGAAAACATCGATATCGCCGGGATGATCCGGGACATCGAATCGACCATGCTGCCGACCGTGCAAAAAAACGGCAACACGCTGACAGTGGAAATGCCCGATGACATCGGTGTCATGCACAGCGACCTGACCAAAATCCGCCAAACACTCTTCAACCTCATCAGCAACGCCGCCAAATTCACCAAGGCTGGAAAAATCCATATCGTTGTCAGCACCCACCTGCACCGGCGGCGACAATTCATCACCTTCGCCATCTCAGACACCGGCATCGGCATCAAGCCGGCCCAACTGGAAAGGCTCTTCGATCCATTCACCCAGGCAGATGAATCGACGACACGGAAATACGGCGGCACAGGCCTCGGCCTCGCCATCAGCCGCCGATTCTGCCGAATGCTCGGCGGCGATATCGAAGCCCAAAGCAAACTGCGCAAGGGTTCCACTTTCACCGTCACCCTACCCCGCAAAACAAAAAAGCCCAAGGCGGAAAAAACCCCAGAGGCTTGATGCGAGCGCATCGTCCCAAGGGAGGGGCATCGTCTCGCATGCCCCAAGCTTCAAGCCGCGCAGCGGCGTTGGCAAAAGCCGTTATTTCGCGCGATTTTGAGCGGGATGGTGACTGAAAGTGATTCCTAGCCTTCCGTGACTGAAATTTGGGCCATGCGGGACGATGGCCCTCCCGGAATCACGGCCAGTGTTTCAGGAGGTTTTTGAAACCAATGCCACCTCTCGCGTGGCATGGACTTCCATCGCCTCAAGAAATCCGGCCATTTCAAAAACCTCGTGCACGGTCGGAGTAAGCGCCGCAAAGGCACAGGTGCCGCCACGGGTTTTCATGCGCTTCACGGTCGCAAGAAAGACCCTCAGGCCCGCGCTGCTGGTGAATGAAAGAGCCGCACAATCGAAAATGACGCGGCGTGTTTCCGTTGCCAAAACGGCATCCAGGGACTTTTCAAGAGAATCCACCGTGAGAGCGTTTAGATGGCCATCCAGCGTCAAAACAACGGATGTCCCGGAATTCAAAACGGCGACTTTTAGTTCAGGCAGGCTCATGAAGATGTCGAGTTTGATAAATCGTGAGCGCCATGGTGGCGATGTCTTTTTATAGACTGCTCGGGTGAATGCCCCACGGGGCGAGTTTGCATTTGAAATCAGGGCAACCCCGTTCATGATGTGATTTATGAAAACGATACTTCTTAGCATTCTCCTCGCCGCGGCCTCTGTGCAAGCCTCTGACCTTTGGAGCACTGATTATGCGGCTTCGACAGCCCAGGCCGCCGCTGAAAAAAAACCGGTTCTTCTGGAATTCACTGGCTCGGACTGGTGCCCGCTCTGCATGAAGCAGAACAAGGATGTCTTTGAGCAACCTGCCTTCGGGGAATTCGTAAAAGACAAACTTGTGTTGGTGAAACTGGATTTCCCCCGCAGCAAGCCGCAGGCACCGGATATCAAAGAGCGGAATCAACAACTCGCCGCGCAGTATGAAGTGCAAGGATTCCCAACCGTCATTCTCCTTGGCTCTGATGGCAAGGAACTCGCCCGCGAGGTTGGTTATAAAGGCGGAGGTGTGCCTGGATTCATCGAATGGGTGAACACAAATTTGAAATAACCAACCGCTAAAAACCAATTTCCGATGCAAGAAGTTCTCGATCTTTTCAAACAAACCGGAGCTCTGCTCCATGGCCACTTTGTTCTGCGCAGCGGCCTGCACAGCCGCGAATTTTTCCAATGCGCCCTCCTCCTGCAAGACGCGCCCATCGCTGCGCGCGTGTGCGGCATGCTTGCGGAAAAGCTCAGCGCGTATGATGCCGAAACTGTGGTATCACCCGCAGTCGGCGGCATCATTGTGGGACAAGAAGTCGCCCGCCATCTCGGCAAGCGGCACATCTTTGTTGAGAAGGATGGAAATGGAGGACTCGTTCTGCGGCGAGGATTCGAAATCCGCCCCGGACAACGATTCGTCGTGGCGGAGGATGTCGTGACGCGTGGAGGTCGGGTTCAGGAGACGATCCAGATCGTTCGCGACCATGGGGGAATCGTCGTAGCGGCAGGATCGATCGTCGATCGCAGCGGCGGCGAGCTTCCAGATTTTGGATGTCCCTTTGTTTCCTTGGTGCAAATGAATGTGGAAACATTCGCGGCGGATAACATTCCCGCTGACCTTCAGGGAACACCCGCCATCAAGCCCGGCAGCAAGTAGTCCATCGCGGCGATTGACATGGGAGCCGCCACGGGCAAAATGCGCGGCTCACATTTCAACCACACACAACATTATGGCACTTGAAACCGGCACCAAAGCTCCTGAATTCACACTCAAAACAATCGGCTCCGAAGGCCTCGCGGACTTCAGCCTCTCGTCGAACTTCGGCAAGAAAAACACCGTCCTTCTTTTCTTTCCCCTCGCCTTCACCGGCGTCTGCACGCAGGAACTCTGCGATGTCACGGCAGGTCTTGCAAAGTATGAATCCCTGAATGCCGCAGTCGTGGGAATCAGCGTGGACAGCCCGTTCGCGCAGGAAGCCTGGGCAAAAAAAGAGAACATCAATATCCCGCTCGTGAGCGATCTGAACAAGGAAACCGCGAAAGCCTACGGCGTGCTTCTCCCTGATCTCATCGGCTTGGGAGCTGTCTCCGCACGCGCTGCGTTCGTCATCGACAAGGACGGCGTGATTCGTCACAGCGAGCAGACTCCGACTCCAAAGGAACTCCCAGATTTCAATAAAATCGCCGAGGTTTTGGCATCGCTGTAAAAACCATTCGCGGAAAAATTCAAAAATCTCCTTGTCACGGGGTGCGAGTCGTGATGACCTTGCACCCCTTTTCCGCAAAACAAGCGGAGCACTTTTAATATGGCTAAAGAAATCGTAGGACAGATCAAATTGCAGATTCCCGCAGGTGCCGCAAATCCGGCCCCGCCCGTAGGACCAGCTCTCGGTCAACAGGGTGTGAACATCATGGCATTCTGCAAAGAATTCAACGCCGCCACGCAGAAGCAGTCTGGCGACATTCTCCCGGTGGTGATCACCGTCTATAAAGACAAAAGCTTCACTTTCATCACCAAGGCGCCACCAGCAGCGATCCTCCTCAAAAAAGCCGCAGGCCTCGCATCGGGATCGAAAGAACCCAACAAAACCAAGGTTGGCAAAATCTCCAAGAAGCAGGTCATGGACATCGTCAAAATCAAGATGAAAGACATGAACGCCCGCACCGAGGAAGCTGCATTCCGCACACTCTGTGGAACAGCCCGCCAGATGGGTCTCGAAGTCGCCGAGTAAAAACCGCAAACAGTTTTTTTCATTTCACAACCCGCCACTTTCTCACAGAAGTGGCGGGTTGTTTTTTTGCCTTGCCATCTGGAAATTCCCACGACGATTCGGGTGCCGAATGATTCATCCAGCGGGGTCTGTTACGCAATTGTCACAAAACTAATTTTGGCGCATGGTGGTTGTCTTGGTTGACTCACACACCTAAATGAAACTCACATCAAAACTGGCCTTGTGCCTTTCCATAGCCACCTCATTCGCCACCACTGGACAGGCGCAACAAATCTCCGGCGCCGGCGCCACATTTCCCGCACCCCTTTACCAGCGCTGGGGAGTCGAGTTCAACAAGGTGCAGCCCGGCATCCAAGTGAACTACCAATCGGTGGGAAGCGGAGCCGGCGTCAAAAACTTTATCCAAGGCGTGGTGGATTTCGGCGCGAGCGATGCCGCAATGTCCGATGAGGAAATCGCCAAGGTTGCAGCGGGTGTTGTTCTGATTCCTGCCACGGCTGGAGAAATTGTTTATGCCTACAACCTGCCAGGCGTCACCGGTCTGAAACTATCCCGCGAAGTCATGGTGGGCATCTATCTTGGCACTGTCAAAAAGTGGAACGATCCTGCGATCATCAAAGACAATCCCGACTTGAAACTTCCCAACACGCCAATCCAAGTCGCCTACCGCTCCGACGGTAGCGGCACGACCTATGTCTTCACCCAACATCTGTCAAAAATCAGTGCCAAGTTCGATGACGAGGTCGGCACCGACAAATCCGTGACCTTCCCCGTGGGCGTTGGCGGCAAGGGCAACGAGGGTGTCACCGCCCTCATCAAGCAAAGCCCCGGCACAGTGGGATATGTCGAGTATGGATATGCCAAGGACAACGGCCTCTCGATGGCTTCGCTGCAAAACAAATCCGGCAACTTCATCGCTCCCGACATCGCATCGGCCCGCAGCACCCTATCCAATGTGCAGCTCCCCGAGAACCTCCGCATCTGGCCAGTGGATCCAGAAGGCGCGAACGATTACCCAATCGTCAGCTTCACTTGGCTCCTGCTCTACAAAAAATACTCCGACCCTGCGAAGCTGAAGGCACTCAAGGAATTTGTGACCTGGAGCCTCACGGACGGCCAGTCATTCTCCGAAAGCCTGGGCTATGTCCCGCTGCCGGAAGCTGTGGTTGAGAAATCCAAAGCGGCACTCGCCACTGTCCAATAACCTCGACTCCCATCAAAGTGTCAGCACCCGAGAAAGACATCATTTCGCCGGCCGGCTATCGGCCGGCGCCGGATTTGTTTAGAATCCTGTGTCAAACAGCCTCGTTCCTGACGGTGCTGATGCTTGGATGGATCATTTACGAAATCATCGAATCCGCCTGGCCTGCCATTCAGAAATTCGGGTTCGATTTCATGAGCACCTCGGCCTGGGTGCCAAACCGCGAGCGGTTCGGCGTGCTGCCATTCATCATCGGCACGCTGGCGAGTTCATTCCTCGCCATTCTTCTGGCATTTCCGCTGGGCGTTGCGATTGCGATTTTTTTGAGCGAGAACTTCCTCTCGCCCTCGATCCGTCAGACCATGCGTTTCGTCGTGGAAATGCTGGCCGCCATCCCGAGCGTCGTCTACGGGCTATGGGGAATCTTCGTCATCATCCCCATTGTAAAGGCCTTTGGCGACTGGGCCGTTGGCACACTCGGCGACTTCCCGCTTTTTTCTGGCCCCGCCTACGGCAACTCGCTCCTCACGGCCTCGGTCGTTCTGGCAATCATGATTTTGCCAACCATAACAGCCATCTCGCGAAACTCCCTGGCATCCGTTCCCAAGACCCTGCGCGAAGGAGCCTACGCGCTCGGCGCAACCCGCTGGGAGGCCATCTTCAGCGTCATCCTGCCAACGGCCGCACCTGGAATTGTTGCAGCAACGATCCTCGGCCTCGGTCGCGCCATGGGCGAGACGATGGCGGTGGCCATGCTCATCGGCAATAGTTCGAGGCTCTCCTGGTCGGTGCTCTCCCCCTCGGGAACTCTTGCCGGCCTCCTTGCAAACCAGTTTGGCGAGGCACAGGGACTCCAAGTGAACTCCCTCATGTATGCCGCGCTTATCCTGATCGGCATTACCCTTGTTGTGAATATGCTCGGCGAGGCAGTGCTGCGCTACACCCAAAAGCAAACCGCCGGCATTCGTTAAATCAAATGGATCCCATTGCTTCCCACTCCTTGGATTTTTTCGACTCCGACCTTTCGGTGAATTCGAAAACCGTGGCCCGCTCTCTGACAAATCGCATCCTCAGCGGCGTTTGCATCACCCTTTCACTCCTGACGATGGTGCCATTGGTTTCGATTATTTTTCTTCTTTTGGAAAAAGGCCTGCCACTGCTCGGGGCGGGAATTTTTACCGAATTGCCACCTGCGGCAGGCATGACCGGCGGAGGTTTCGGCAATGCCATTCTCGGGACACTTGTTATGGTTGGTATTGGCCTCGCCGTCTCGGCTCCAACCGGCATCCTCTCGGCGATCTTCATCAATGAATACGCCCCCACATCGCGCCTCGCCCAAACTGTTCGTCTCGTGGCGAAGCTCCTCACCGGCATTCCATCTATCATCTGCGGTGTTTTCGCTTTTGCCGTGGTTGTCATGGCGACAGGCACATTTTCGGCGTATGCGGGCGGATTGGCTCTGGCAGTCCTTATGCTGCCGACCATTCTTCTCACATCCGAGCAAGCCCTCATGGGCGTCCAGAGCGCCTACCGCGAGGCGGCCTATGGGCTGGGAGCCACGCGCTTTCAAACGATCGCCCGTGTGGTTCTGCCCGACGCCTTCCCTGCAATCATGACCGGTGTCATGCTGGCCGTGGCGCGTGCGGCGGGAGAGACCGCCCCGCTCATTTTCACCGCCCTGTTCAGCCAATTCTGGGCGAAGTCGCTGAATGAACCGACGGCCTCGCTATCCGTTTTGATCTACAATTTCTCCACCGTGCCATTCCCCCACCAGATCGCCATGGCTTGGACGGCCTCACTCGTCCTTGTAGCCTTTGTCACGCTGGCCAACATCACAGCCCAAACCATTTTCTCCCGGAAAAATTGACCGAATCCACAATATCCGATGCAAACCTCAAAAGAAGCACCCGAAAAAATGACAACGGATCAAAGCATTTCGCCCGAGAGGCCGGATTTCATTTCCGTGAAGGATTTCAATTTTTTCTACGGTAAAAAGCAGGCGCTCCATGCGATCAATATGGACATCCCAGAGCGCCAAGTCACCGCGCTCATCGGTCCATCCGGCTGCGGAAAATCAACACTCCTGCGCAATTTCAACCGAATGAATGAGCTGATCGACGGAGTCCACCACGAGGGGGATATCCGCATTCTTGGAAAAAGCATCTATGACAAAGGGATCGAGGTCATTTCCCTTCGGCGCAGCATCGGCATGGTTTTCCAGAAATCGAATCCCTTTCCAAAATCCATCTACGAAAATGTGGTCTTTGCACTCCGAATCAGCGGAACCTCAAAAAAATCCGAACTCGACGAATGCGTGGAACGCAGCCTGCGCGGAGCCGCGCTGTGGAATGAAGTGAAAGACCGCCTTCATGAAAGCGCATTGGGGCTCTCCGGCGGACAGATGCAGCGGCTCTGCATAGCCCGTGCCATTGCCAACCGGCCGAAGGTGCTGCTCATGGACGAACCCTGCTCGGCGTTGGACCCTATCGCCACCGTGAAGGTCGAGGAACTCATTCGCGAACTGAAACAGCAATTCACCATTGTCATCGTGACCCACAACATGCAGCAGGCCACGCGCTGCTCGGATAAAACCGCCTTTTTCTATCTGGGAAAACTCGTCGAATACGCCGACACTCAGAAAATCTTTTCAAACCCCTCCGAGAAACAAACCGAAGACTACATCACCGGTCGCTTCGGTTGATTTTCGAAAACCCGATCCTAATTTAAGAAATGGAGACCGCCCGTCATATTCTCACCAGTTTTGAAGACGCTCTCGACAACCTGCGCAAGGATGTCCTGATGATGGCAAGCCTGTCTTCGCGGAGTCTGGAAAATGCCCGCAAGGGACTCTTCGACCGCGATGAGGACTGGTGCAATACCGTTATCGCCGACGACGAGGAAATCGACGCCTTGGAGATTCAAGTGGACGGCGAAGGCATGGAAATCATGCTCCGTTTCCATCCTTTCGCCTCCGATCTCCGCAATGTGATCGCGGCCATGAAAACCAGCGTGAACTTGGAACGCGCCTCGGACCAGTCAGTCGGCATAGCCCGCCGTGCCCGCAAGTTGATTGCGCTCCCGCTGATGCCCGTGACCTCGCGCATTGAACCGATTTTCAACCTCGCTTCTTCGGTTTTCAATGATTCAATCAAATCATACGCCGACAACGACATAGAACTTGCCCGCACTATCAAGGGACGGGACAAGGAACTCGATGAGTTGAACAGAGAGTTCGCGGACAGCATTACAGAAATGATGCCCCAAAATCCCGACCACATTCGGGGATTTCTCGAACTGATCTTCATTGCCCGCTGCCTCGAACGCATCGGCGATCAAGCCAAGAACATCGCCGAAGACATCATTTACGCGGTCTCGGTGAAGGATATCCGCCACAGCCACGCGGCGAGGTAGAAAAGATAGGCTTCTTGGCCGGGCTCAATCCCGAAGGCAGAGCGAGGCGGCGAAGTTCGCGATCTCCTTCGCCCCGGCAGGGTGGCTAAGCGGGCCAGTGGCTTGGTAGCGTTGGGAGTAAAGAGCGCCGTTTTTTTCGAAAAGGTTACGCACTGCTGTTGAGATTGCCTCGGGCGTTGTGGCAATCTCGCCCGCACCATTTTCCACGAGCAACAAGGCATTCCCCTCCTCCTGACCGGGCACGACCTGTGTGATGATCATGGGAGTCCGCGCTGCCATGGCTTCTTGAACTGTGGCCCCGCCGGCTTTGCTGATGAGCACATGGGCGCGCCGCAACAAGCCTGGCATCTCGGAGGTCCAGCCGTGAAGTTCGATGGGCTTGCCGGTTTCGGCCGAAAGTTGCTGAAGTTTTTCCTGCAACTCGGCATGGCGTCCGCAAGTCACGGTGAGGGCGATATTCTCAAGCGCGAGCAATTCCCGCACGATGGCCGGCGCGGAGTCATGGCCCGAGTTGACCATGTAGAGCACCTGCCAACGCCCATCTGGCGGGGGATTCGCACCCTCGGAGACAAGGTCGGAAAAAACAGTGGGAACCGGGAACCCTGTAACGCGAATTTTTTCACGCGCCACACCGCCGCTCTCCAGCGATTTGGCCGTCGGTTCGTTGGGGACAAGAAAGTAATCGCTCGAGCAACGCCACCAGATGGAATTGATGGTGAGCGAGTCCGTAACCACGGTGACATAGCTGAAGTGGCGGGATTTCCCCTTGCGCACCTTGTCCAAAAACGCCCCGTAACCGGGAAAGCAACTCACAACAACATCGGCATCGTAGCGGGTAATGCGATCGGCGAGTAAATTCACGGCCATCCAGAAAAGGCTCACGCCGCGTGTGACACTGGGCGAGCGGTCGAGGAAATTGTAGAAGGCGCGCCAGAGGGAGGGATGCCTGTTAATGATATGCCGGTAGGCGGATTGGAGCAGGCGGTTCAACCATCCGTAGGACTCGTCAAAAATATCGTTCACAGCCACGGCCACTTCCGGATGCGTTTCCCGGAGCGCCTGCTCCAGATTGCGCGCGGCGGCATTGTGTCCCTCGCCGAACCCCGCCGTCAGAATCAGAACAGAGCCGGAGAGCATGACAAATCAGCCGGCTATGTTTCCATTTCGGGGATCGGCTTCGCCGATGCGCCGGGTGATTTCGAGGGCCAAATCCAAGGCGTCCGCCGCCGCCAGGCCAGTAACCTTCGGTTTCAGACCCTCGCGGGCGCAGTTCAGGAAGGATTCCAGTTCGATTTTGAGGGGCTCGCCCTTTTCGACAGCCACGGGCTCACGAACAATGCGTTTGCCGCTGAAGTCGGTGACAATTTTCGAGTCGGTGGCCAAGCCAATCAGCTTGCCAAGCCCGGAACTGGCGCGTTCATCGTCCCGGGCCAAGCGGAGCAGGTAGCCGCTCTGGTTTTTGTAATCGAGAGAAAGGTAGGCATTCTCCTGGAAGACGCGGATTTTTCTAACCCGTTCCTGGCTGATGCGGCTTGCGGTGACATTGGCCACGCACCCGTTCTCAAAACGAAAGCGCACATTGGCGATATCCTCTCCACGGCCGAGCACCGAAATGCCGACAGCGTCCAAACTCACGAGCGGCGAGCGCACGAGGTGGAGGATGATTTCGATGTCATGAATCATGAGATCCAGAACCACTCCAATATCCGTGCTGCGGTTCGGATAAGGCGAGAGGCGGGTCACTTCCAAGAAGCGGGGATTTTGCAATTGTGATTCGAGGGCATGCAAAACGGGGTTGAAGCGCTCAACATGACCGACTTGCAAAACGCACCCCAACCGGGCGGCCGTCTGCGCCAACTCGCGGGCGTGGGCGGGTGTGTCTGCGATGGGTTTTTCAATGAGCAGATGCTTGCCTTTGCCAAGCAAATCCATGCCGGTCGCATGGTGTGTCACTGTCGGAGTGCAGACTGTCGCGGCATCAATCAGGTCGGCAAATTCCTCCAGTGATGAAGCCGCACGGCAGTTGAAATTTCTGGCAGCAGCAGCAGTGGCCTCGGCGTTGATATCGTAGACCGCCGTGAGTTGGCTGCCGGGAAGCTCGCTGTAAATGCGTGCGTGGTTGATGCCCATGTGACCGACACCCACCACACCTGTTCGAATCGTTTTCATTGTCCGTGAAGGGAAATACCAAGGCGGCCAGCCTCAGCACAGACTTTCGATCGATCAAGCAACAAAGTCGCCCCAGCCTCGACGCCGATGGCATGAATGCCCGCCTCCGCCGCCACCTCAAGAGTGCGCGTGCCGATGACCGGCACATCAAAGCGCACATCCTGCCCGGGCTTGGATACCTTCACCAAAGTCGCCGCGCCCCGCCCGAGAGAACCTCCCCGGCGTATGGCCTCGTTTGTGCCCTCAAAGGCCTCCACCGCCAGAACCGTGCCGTTTTTAACAACGACCGTCTGGCCGATATCCAATCGACTCGTCTCTTTGGCGATTCGAAAACCAAAAGCAAGATCGTCCAAGTAACGCGACTTGAGCTTCGGCCCGGCAATGAAGCCCGGCGTGGCCAGATGCTCATCGAGATAAGTTGTCGCAGAAACAAGACCAGCGCCGACTTTTTCCAACTCCCCGGCCACCGCGCCGAAGAGGGTCTCCGCATTGCGCTCCTTCAATTTCGCCAGCAGAACAAGCGCTTTGAAATCGGGACGGAGATTGAACAAGTGGCTTGGAGCAATCTGACCGGCCATGAGGGATCGCGTGGCGCAGGATTTTTTTGCCGCATCCAGAAGACGCGCCATCTGGCCAACCCTCATCCACTCGACAGCATCGACCATTCCCGCGAGTTCGCTTTTTGTCTCACCTTCGAACGCCGCCATGACAATTC
>Ga0209087_1001050_pt1 | contig 16516 bp, 28 predicted proteins | sample S_130805_EF_Meta_FD_187321 | JGI IMG/M metagenome (GOLD analysis project Ga0209087, IMG submission 187321) | Freshwater microbial communities from Lake Simoncouche, Canada to study carbon cycling - S_130805_EF_MetaG (SPAdes) (version 2) | ecosystem: Environmental > Aquatic > Freshwater > Lake ... | reverse complement strand
ATCCATAAGCTCATCAGAAGATAACTCCCTCATGGCTTTAGAGATCGCCCGCATGGTTCTGACATCTTGTAGGGCGTAGTTACCCATTTCTGCCAGCAAGGTGGGGTCTGTATTAAATGTACCATCTGCCTTGGGGATACACAACAAGCGAATTAATTGATTGCCTCGGTGGTCTTTACGCATACTGCTACTAGCAAAGCGTCCAACGTCCTCTAATGAGCCTGGAGCGCAGTTAGCCCGCGCTTGTGCAGCGGTGCAATACCACTGCGATAAATAAGGAGTAGGAACATCAAAGTCTTGACATAAAACGTATTCGGTGATTAAGCGGTCAAAGCCTGCGTTATGCGCCCTAATCTGATTGCCAGAAAGAATATGGTCAATAATTTTCTGTGGAAAGGTTGCAAAAGGTTCCCATAAGGCTACTTCTTCATCATCAAAGGCATACGCCATGCAGATGACTTCAGTGCTAGGATCTCTTGCGTAGTTATACGCACCCCGACTGCGTAAGTCGCATCGGGATCTTGTTTCGTAATCGAGCCAAAGTATTGTCATATAGGGTAGGGGCGGTATCCTTCTTAGGTATGAAATCTCTGCGAGCCATATACCTGAATAATGTCAACCACCCCTATTTTTACTCTGCTGCTGCTTCTACTACTTCTGCTTCAACAGGCGCAGGCGCTAAGGCTTGCACTTGTGGAATAGCTTGTTGCTTGATTTTATCAATGATTGGTTGTGATAATTCATAAGGCGCTTTGCCCAATGAACCAAGAACCCCATTCACTTCTTCAATCGTAAGATCTAATTTGATAGACATATTAAGCTCCTGAACGACGACGGCGTACTGGCGCTGCATCAGCTTCGGGCGCGTCTAATGCTTCAGGCGCTTCTTCTGCTAACGCTTCACCATCCATACCAACCCACTCCAATACTTTGAAAATAGGGGTAAAGATACGGCCATACGATTTGTGGGTGTAATGCTCTTTACCAAGTTGAACCACGGGTACGGGTTTGTCTTGGTCTTTTTCTACTTGCATAGCGATTGCAACTGCCAAAGCCTGAACGCCTTTTTTACCGCCAACCGAAGTTGTTGTGTAACGGGCTTCCATGCCTTTATCTTCACCATCAAGACACTTAATAGACATACCAACTTGAGTTTCCCAACCCTTTTTAGCACCAGGAGGCGCTGCTTCGAGTTCAGGCAACGGCTGGCTTACGCTAACCATTTTCTCAGCCAACACTTCGCCGTCACCCCATGCAATGTAGCCATGAACAAATGAGAAAGGATTAACCGCCCAAGTAGAGGTATCTTCGATTTCGGTTTGATCTGCACCGAATACCCAATGACCTGTTTTGTCCATCTTAATAATGACGGTACCTGCTGCGCCTACATCGGTTTCAATGGTACGCAACGCAGTTGCTAAAGACTTTACTGAAGGTAGGTTTGCACCTGAGAATGTTGTTATATTTGACATGATTATTTCCTTATTGAAGTTTAGATAGGGCTGCGGTAAGTTGCTGCCCGATTTGTAAAACCGCTGGCCTTGGATCAGAATCCTCAACCATCGTACTGCCACTACTAACTGCTACTACTTGATTGGCAGGCAATTGCTTGCCATGCTTTTTCAATACTTTTTCTGCTTGTGCAGGGGATACTATTTTACTAACAATTAATTCATCTTCGGGTAAACCCTCGTTCATCATAGCTACCAAAGCTTGATCTTCATCAACCCATTGGCGGGTAGCTCGTTTAGCTACTAGCTTGTAGCCAGGGATAGGTTTACCTACGTCTAAGACTTGGTGCGCTAGCCCACGCAGATCAGCAATCCACTGCTCTAATGTATCGGCTTTTTTGAGGTAGCTCGCTATTTGAGCTACATCTAGTATGTCAATCTGAGCGTGTAGGGCGCGTTCTACTGCACCTGTAATCAATGGGCAGGTAGGCTTGGCAGCGCACCAACGACAATGATCGCCAGCAAACAAAGGCGCATCAGGCTTAGACGCTATTTTGACTGCTGCTTTGAGGTCTGTTTCAAATTCTTTAATGCGCTGTGTGGTTGTAACCCAACGCTTTACACTTGGGGGTTGGACAATGATGCACTCGATTTCGTCGCACTCATCAAACACCCATTGGACTTCAGGGGTACGCATAGCTGCTGCGGCATAGAACATCAGTTGATCATTATTCTCGGCATCCACTGGTACGCCGCTACCGAACTTCCAATCAAGGATGAAAGCACGTCTACCAATACGACCAAGCAGATCGGTGCTGCCAAACACATCAGGAAGAAAATCACCGAAGCCAACACGGGTTTCTGTTGCATATTCCATCTCCTTATTAGGGTCGATCTCATCTAATGCCCGTAATGCTGGGTAAACCTTCTCATTGATGAGTTCATCAGTTAATTTAATATCGCCATATTTCATGCCAATGCAGGACTCAGGCGTTTGACCTGTTGAAAGAATGATGTCCATCACGTTATGAAGTAGAGTGCCTTCGTCAGCGTATTTGCTTGAAGGCTTGGGGGGCATGGCAGCGCATAGGGCTACTGAACCAGGACAAGCAATAACCCGCTTGGCTGTAGAACCACCAACAACACGGGAATGTAAGACGGGAGCGTTCATTTTGTTTCCTTTACTTTAGTTGACTGAGATTCCACTATACATGAAAAATAAATGTTGTGCAAAACTTTTTTACTGTGATATATTTACCACATGACAAAAGAAACCGAAATTGAAAAATACTTCGTTTGGGCTGTAATCTCCCTTGGGGGCATTACCTATAAGTTCAGATCCCCCAACCAACGCGGGGTAGCTGACCGCATCGCTTGCTTACCTAGTGGGCAGACGTGGTTCGTTGAGCTAAAGACTACAGGTGGCAAACTGTCTGCCCTACAAGGCATCCACGCCCGCAACCTTAAACAACTTAACCAAAACTACGCTTGCCTATGGACTAAAGACCATATCGACACTTGGATGTCTAACGTATGAAGTTGCGCCCTTATCAAGACACGGCTGCTGACTTCTTGTTTGAGAAAGACAGAGCCATGATCTTGGCGCCTGTAGGCGCTGGCAAGACGGCCATAACGCTCACAGCGATGCAAGACGCCATCAAGCAGGGGTTAGTCAAGCGTTGGCTTGTTCTTGCCCCTAAGCGCGTCTGTACGGATGTATGGCCTGTAGAACAAACTAAGTGGGCTACAGGGTTAACCCTAAGTATTGCGGTAGGTACGCCTGCCCAGCGTCTTAAAGCGTTGCGTAGCAAGACCAAAATAGTAGTAGTCAACTACGACAGCTTGCAATGGTTATCAGAACAATTTTTAGACTTTGATGGCATTGTATTTGACGAGTTAACACGGCTAAAGAATCCATCAGGCGCACGATTTAAAGCGTTAACTAAAGTGTTAGACCCATTTAAGATTCGTTGGGGTTTGACTGGTAGCTTTACTAGCAATGGTCTAGAGGATGTCTTTGGTCAGTGCAAGATTGTGGATCAAAATTTATTAGGACGTGCCAAGGGCGCGTTTATGCAACAGTATTTCGTCTTGGTCAATAAAGACTTTGGCGAATGGGAGCCACGCGTAGGCTCATTAGGAAAAGTTATGGAAAAGATCAAGCCTGCTACGTTTGTTTTAGAAGCTGGCGAATACGCCGATACGTTGCCGCCTTGCCATGTTGTTGAGTTAAGTTGCGAGTTAACAGACCGCGCCCCATACGAGAAGATGAAGAAAGATTACGTTGTAGAGTTTAAGGACAAAGAAATTACGGCAGTTAGCGCAGCCGTTGTGACCGGAAAGCTACAACAAATGGCAGGAGGTTGGGTTTATGAAACGGTGACTACGCCATCTAATCGACCAGGGCGCATGAACGTAACCCAAACGCCTATATGGTTTTCACACCACAAGTTTGATTTATTAGATGAGTTGTTACAAGAGAATCAACGCGCCAACACAATTATTGTTTACAACTACGTTGAAGAATTAGCTGAACTTAAGCGTCGGTATCCTAATGCACAGACAATTAACGACCCTAAAGCGATTGAGCGTTGGAACGATGGCAAGATTGAGTTGCTATTGATTCACCCTAAGAGCGCAGGGCATGGCCTCAATCTTCAGCATGGCGGTAGCAAAATGGTATTTGTATCGTTGCCTTGGAGTCTTGAGTTGTACGAGCAAACCGTTGGGCGTATACACCGCAGCGGTCAAAAGCATGATGTATGGGTTTACCTCTTATTAACCAATAAAACGATTGATTTGAGGATTTGGGATGCCCTGAAGGACAAAAGGGCTTTGAGTGATATAGCAATTGAGGAGCTTAAATGAATACTTATGAATATCTAGTTATGTTGTTAGCCGTATTGCAATTAGGAGATGTACTTACTACTGAGCGCATTTTAAAAGCGGGGGGTACTGAACTAAACCCTGTAATGAACTGGCTTTTTTATAAATTTGGTATTAGTTCAACTTTAATTTTTAAAGCTATTTTAGTAACAATTGGGGGCATTGTTTTAATGGAAGTAGCTCCAATTGCTTTAATTTTTATAGACGTCTTGTACATAGGCGTTGTAGCTTGGAATAGCTATCAATTATGGGGGAAAAAATGACCCTAATTGAACAAGCATTGAGTCTAGCTAAAGATATTGATGAATATGCGCCGCATACCAATATTGCTACGATTATTAGAGAACTTGTACAAGTGATCGTACAACAAGAGAAAGTTATAAATGAAACGATTGCAGCTTCTAAAAGCAAAATTAAAAGCAGCAAAAGCTGAAAACATTATTCGGCACCGAACGTATAACGCCGCAGAACGCGCCGTGATTAAGTTAGGGAAAACCATTACTGAATTGGAAAGGAGAATTGAGCATGAGCAAGCTAAGTTGGCGTCAGTTAAATGATGTTCTTTGTAATATGAACGAAGCCGATGTCTGGGGAATGTTAGAGGCAGAACGCTTTGGCGACAAACGGGCGTCTGTATTACAACGCCTGCACCAACGCTATAACGTCCTGCGCGTATCCCGTGAACGTATTGAACTTTTGAAGGAGGCAAAGAACCCATGAGCGAACACGACGCCGTAAACCATCCAAAACACTACACAAGTCATCCGTCAGGGGTGGAATGTATCCAGGTCACCGAACACATGAGTTTTTGCCTTGGCAACGCTGTTAAGTACATCTGGCGGGCAGATGAGAAGCATGACGCCATTGAAGATTTACGCAAAGCACGTTGGTACATAGAGCGAGAGATCGCAAGGAGAATCAAATGAAAAAGACATTATTGATGTTGTTGCTAATTAGCAACGGTGCTATTGCCCAGACAACATACCTATACGGCGCTCAAGGGCAAAGTTTAGGCACAGTTCAGCAGTCAGGCAATACACAATACTTTTATGGCCCACAAGGTCAATCTGCTGGTACTGCAATGCAGTCAGGCAATACTACCTACGTTTATGGCCCACAAGGTCAAAGCTTGGGTACAGTAATGGCGCCTGCGGTGCCTATGTATAACGCTCCCGTCTATAATCCATCATCTATGACCCCTATTTATGACTCGATATTTGGACGATGACCCTAAGAATTTGCAGCAATTGCCAACAACGCAAGAATAATGTAACTGGCAGCGTAGTAAACAACCCTGGCGGTCTGACTTGCAAATGGTTTTGCCAAGACTGCACCACGAAAAGGAATCAAAATGAACGCATTAAAAAGATTTTGGATGTTATTAGTCAATCCCCCATCAGCAAGAACTCTAGCAATTAAAGAGCTAGAAAGCGCCAAGCGTAGCTTTTTACAAAACAAGACTCATTCTGAGTATTACTCTACCCTGTGCACCTTTGAAACGATGCGTATTGCCCGACTTGAAAAGTATGTAGAGTCAGATGAGTAGTTGGCTAATCATAGTTACAGGTTTGATTTATGCCTATATTGGTATAGAGCAAGGGTTTAAAGGCAATATGCCTATGGCAGTTGTATATACAGGCTACGCATTTAGTAATGTCGGTCTTTACATACTAGCAAAATAATGTAAAATGGTGCAATGCAACATTTAATAGGAGATTGCTATGTATCAAGATCAATTAAAAAGCTTTGAAAAATTAGCCGAACAAACCAAACAAGTTTATGACTTTTGGATTGATGCTATTACCACTAGCTTAAAGATGTTTACTAAGTAAAAAGTTTTTCAGTAGGGAAAGTGAGCCGTATTTGTATAAGATACGGCTCAATTTATACATATAGGTATCAATATGTATATTAAATTGATACTTATAGGTAGGGCTGTATTTGGCAGTTATTAACTGTTAGGTGGAAAGCCACAAAAAACCTAACTTACTGCATCCTACAACGGTGGCTTAACACCCCGTCATAATTCTAACGGATCTAACCCAAGCTCGTTAGCAACTAGTTTGCAGCGCGTCCTAAAAGGCTTGCCATGTTGCGCCCATTTAGCACCTTCTTGACGGTGAAAGCTCATGTGTATCATTTCGTGAGCTAAGGTAGTAATGACGGTGTAGTAATGACCGCATCTAGCAGACGAGATCGTAACCGTATGTTCGTAATCTTCGCCAGTGTCATATAAATAAGTACCCATTGTTTCAGGGTCGGGCGTAACTATAAACTCAATTTCTTCAGGTAATGGCATCTTCCATTTAGTAAATGGATAGCAACAATATAGCGAAGCATATAGGTTTTTAACAACCTCTGACGTTAGTTTCATGCCATCATGCCTTCATATTGCATGAATTTTGCCACGAAATTCATACTCGCCATTTTGTTCATCGCTGACCATAACAAGCTCTGGCATTAACATTCTGTCTTGATCAAACGATAGCAGGACAAATCCTGAACGCCAGTCAAGGGGATTATCTTCCACATATTCGAAAGTGGGCGACATAGGATCAGCCAAGCATCCAGTCTGAACCCCCCAAAAATGACCTTGGTAATTTGAAATTGGACTAGAACAGAGAACGTGCGTATGGCCTGTAATAATGTTCGTGTTCCCCGCTGCCACCAAGTTGCTGTAACCCGCCGTGCGGCCACCCTTAAAACGATGTTTGACTACGGTTTCTTCACCTATCCAAAAACTCCAACACGTTTCCCAGTTAGGGAAATGGTATTTAAGACTAAAGCCATCCACGCCGCTGTATTCAGGCACCTTGTTAACTAGCCAAGCCTCGTAGCGCATATCGTGGTTGCCCAACGTCCATATTAAACGGCACCCAGCAGGTCTTACTTTTTCAATTTCGTCTAAATGATAGCGACAGGCTTTTAGTTCTTCAAGGACTGTAGGCTTGGCATCGTAGTTAATGCTTGGAAAACGGCTTAAAACCTGCCCATCGAAGGCGTCGCCGTTACAGATGATCACCTGTGGCTTAAACTCTTTAATCATCTTTAAAAGGGCTTTAAACGCCGTGGTGGTCGTATCGGTGAAATGCGCGTCTGAGAACACAATAACGTGTTTGACTTTATCTATGTCAATGCCTCTGCGGACATTGTGCGCTGCCAAGTCTATCTTTTTTTTCTTAGGCTTTTTTTCATCTCGTTGAGAGTTAAAAGTTGGTAGCTTGATGCCGTAACGTATTTCTATGTTGTTACGCCTTGTCATAGCGCTTCTAGGGTTTACCCTTAGTTCTTCTCCTACTAATGTAGGTGATCCTAATCGTTTCCAAACTTTTATAAACGCATCATCTTCTTTTTTTGAATATCGCATATTCACCTTAGAGAATTTTGCCAATTAAATCAGGCAATTATGACAAACTAATTACGCTACTGTACCACCAGCGTTTATAAAAGATGTAATTAGTTTATCTAGTTTGTTTTCGTGCTGACCATAACCCGCGCCAGGAAGGGATGCCCAGATGTTTTTAACTTTATCAATGGCAACACTAATATAGCCTTTTTCTATATCTTGTAAAGCGCCGCGTTCTTTAATTTGTTGTATAGCAATCAAATCTTGGGATAAAGGGCTGAAATTGGGTAAATTAAGCTGTTTTTTATAAGTATCGTAATAACGCTTTAAAAGTTGGTATCTGCCTGCCGCCGTGGATGCAAGGCCGGGGCGAACCCATACCAATTTTCTAGGATGGTCGTCGTAGCTTTCAAATAAACTGCCACCTACAATTACGTTATAACCATCGTCACCCTTTCCAGCGGTGCCTTCTGACACCGCAATCATATCAAGAAAAGCTTTTAAATTCGGACTCATTTAATGTCAATTTGCTGTCGTAACCAATCTTGGAGCGATACTAATTGCTGCGTTGTATAGGCACAAGCAAGTTCAAGGTTGGTGGCTTTTCCATCAATACCGAGGGTGGATTGGGGAATACCGGACATTGAACTGCTACCGGGGCGGCGCAGCCCACCATAATAAGACTTAAGAGCAGATAACTTAGCTTGGTACTCATTTTCAATCCCCTTATTGACTAGCGTTTGTTGCTTGGCAATTGACTCGTTTTTGGCTTGTTGAATCTTAGCCATTGCTTCAACTTCTGCTTTGTAGGCCACCAAATTCCGATACTCATAACCCCAGCCCAAAAGCAAACCAGCCATAAAAATACCAACCAAAATTCCGATTCGTACATAGGAGATCATTTTTTATCTAAAGGCTGCGTGGTAGCCATACGCAACAAAGCGCAGATAACGCCGATGGCAACCATAATCAGACTGAAATATTGTGGTGGAATTAAATCTCTAAGATAGACAGAGTTATCCATTAAAGCCCCAAAAAGCACCAATAAAAAAGAAAACCACATGGTTTTAGACTTTAAAACGCCCATAAGATTAGCTTTCATTCTTTATCTGCTTTTAAATCTAATTTATCCAAAATACGTTGCAAAGTAGATTCTAGCTTATCAAACTTAACATCTAAATCTACTTTGCGAACATAATTTGTTGGTAACGCTACTTCAATCTTTTGGACATCTCGCTTTAGTTGCTGAACCGAATCCCATATCTGGCGACACCACCAACCAACGCCGAGCATCCCTGCACCCGCTACCATATTAAATAAATATTGCCAATCCATGATTTACCTCGCAAGTGCATTTTGGTTAGGTTGTTGCCGTGATTGAAGTGCATTGGTCATTTGACCAGCGGCTACCGCAGGTTGGCTAGAAGTAATATCTGCCGCAGCGGTACCAATTTCTTTAAAAGGTTTAGCAAGTGCTTCTGAGCGTTTTTGATGCGCTAATGCTTTTTCTAATGATTTAGCTGCCATAGCAGGATCAAGCATTTCAGTTGCCATTTCAATAGCAATCTTTTCAGTAACGCGCCCTTGCAGTTTTGCCATAATTAAATTGGCTACAGAATAGACGCGGTTAAGTAAATTAACCTTATCTACTTTAGCTACAGGCAAAGAAACGCCTTCTTTTGCGCCTGCCGCTGCCGCTTCTTCAAATTTAGACTTACGTTGTAATTCTTTAGTAATACCTTGAAATACTTGTATTTCATCAGGCGTAAACATTTCAGCCAAAGTCTGATAACGTGGTATTCCAGTAGAATTTTTAATCGTTGTTGGCGCGTCTTTTAGTGCTGTTGCAAAAGCTTCAGACTTCAAATTAGCTTTACCTTCAAGCGCAGGAATCAGTTTATTTTCTAAATATTGACCTACTTGCATCTTATTAATGGGTTTGCTCAGTTCAGCAAATTTAGCATCAGCAGCAGCGTATCCCGGAATAGCATTTACAAGTTGTGATTTAACTTGGGCTAATTGCCCTTTAATAAACTTATTGTCTTGTTTGGCTAAAGTAGCTTTAAGACCATCCAAAATAGATGCTACTTGCCCTGCATCCGTTCTTAAATTACCTGCGTTATCTTCTAACAAATTGTTAAGCTTTGAAAACTCGGTAACTAATTCAGTATTACCAGGGTTTTTATTAACGGTGTCATTAATAAAAGACTTAATTGAAGCAATATTTTGTGGATCAACTACGTTACCCGCTGTTTTAACTGCTTCGTACATAGGATCTACAACGGCAGATCTAGCTGCGGCGGCTGCATCTAGCTCATCAGCGCCTTTGGCGATTGTGCCTAATTGAGCTTTAATAGCTTCTTTAGACACGTTTTCACGGGCTAATGCTTTAGACGAAATTCTTTCGGTTACGCTCTTTTGAAGCGCTGGGTATAAAGTGCTACCTGTTGTAGCCGCCAATTCACCAGCAGTAGGAACAACGCCAGGCACAAACTGTTCTTGAGCGCGTAATGCGTTAAGAATTTCAGGGCCTTTACCTTCTACGTTTTCAATCAAGGCATTGGCTTTTGGATTTAAAACTTTACGAGCATAATCTACGCCTTTTGCACCAACTTTAAATGGCGCCGCAACGACAGGTGTAATTGCGTTCATTGGGTTGGTAAACTTGGCGCCCGTGGCTAAAACATTACTAACAGTAGGTGCTACACGGGCAGCGGCAGTGCTACCAGCAGACAAAATAGTAGACAGATCACCAGCAAAACCAACTGGGTCCGTAGCCATTGTTTTTTTAATAGCTTCTTCACTACCGTAGCGGTCTTTATAAAAACCACCAAACGCATCTGCGGCTGCAATAGCTCTAGCTTTAGCTTCAGGATCATTTTGAAACTTATTAATAAAATCAGCTACATTTTCTGGCAATACTTTTTGAATAGCGCCTTTAGCTACATCACGCATCCCTTTAAGGGTTTCAATTGGGCTAGATACGGCTTGGTAAACACCGCCAGCCATATTAATAGCACTAGGAATTACGTTAGTAAGCGCTTCTGCGGGGATGTCAGAATACTGACGTTGACGCCCTACGGGAATACCGCTATTAGCACCGGATACCGTTACAAACGCTTGAGGCGCTGTTTCAGTTTGCATACGGCGTATTTCAGACGCAAAAGCTCTTGCATCATCTACGTTACCGGCAGCATCCGCTTTTACTAAAGCTGAACTTAATTGGTCTAAAGTAGCCATAATTATTCATACTTCTTTAATAGAGCATCAATATTCGGATTGGTTTTTTGTGGCGCGCCAACGCTTACTTTTTCTTTTGCTGGTGCTGTAGGTAGTTCTACAATATCGCCACCAAGACCAAAACGTTTATTAATCTTATTAAGAGATTTAATGTTGGTTTCGTAACCTTTACTTGGATCCGTAGCGGCGTCAAGCAAGTTTTTCAATTCTTGGTTAGAGTTAATTTGCGAAGCTGCTATTCCAGTAGCTTTAACAATAGCTTGAACCAATATCGGACGTTGCGACATAATGGCATCACGCGCATCTTGCTCTGGTGTACCCAGCATAGAACCGCCAACTTGACCAACCATTGAAGATTGCAAAGCCGCAGAAATATTCTTTTGTGGGCTATTTTCTTTAGATTTAATACCACCTAAATCTTTCAATACACCATACGAAGTTGCCATGTCAGTAGCTACGTCGTTTACTAAGTTTTTACCTTTAACAAGGGCTTGACCTTTGGTTGTAGCTTCAGGATTAGCTAAAGGAATAACCGTGCTAGAGGGATTAGCCGCCGTTGGACGTGTAACAAAACCGCCAACCGCTTCATTAAATATAGGTTGTGTAGCCGCTTTGTAAGTAAGATCTTGACCACGTTGCGCTGTAGTCGCAGAAATATCTTGCCCACGTTTAGAAATGTCGCCTTGATAACGTGTTTCAGCTTTAACGCCTAATTCAGTAAAGTATGCTTTTCGTTTATCTAAAGGTAATGCAGATACAGCTTGCCAAGTCATCTGCGCTTGGTCTGGTGTTACTTCTTTACGCAAAATACCATCTTCTAAATGCGCTTTAATGTTGTTATCTGAAGGGTTAAACGCTAAGTCAGACATCTTTTGTTTAACTAAGTCAAAAGTTTTTTGATTAATTTCAACGCTTGTTTTTTTAATGCTGCCCTGAAGTTCTTGTGTTTTTAAAGCGTCATTTCTCAAAGCCATTGCCGTTTTAGGGTCAATAGCGGCCACTTGTTTAAAACCTTCAGGCGTACCAACATCAATACCTTGTGAATATAGTTCACGCAACTTGTTTTGCGTATCAATAGAACGATTCATTTCGCCGTATTTCAACGCTTCGTTCATCATCCCCAATTGGTTAATTGGTGACTCTAATTGAACGCCTTTAGCTTGGAGGGGGATACTTGGATCAATTGGCATAGCTATTCCTTAATAATTTAACCCAGGGCCGTAGTAGCCTTGTTCAGCAGTTGCCATAGGGATATTAGTATTTGTAGGGCTGTTGTACGCAGAACGGTTAATCAATTGATTCATTTGATATGCGCCAACACCTTGACCTATAGCATTAGTATAAGCATTAGCAGAGCCAATTTGACCTGCGGCTTGAGCATTAGCTGCGCCTGTCATTAAATTAGCATTAGATGACGCCATATTACCTACGTTAGCTGCTTGCCCTGCGGCGGCAGCTTGACCTTGACCGCTTAAAAATTGCAACGGATTTAATCTATTAGCACGATTTATTTGATAACGATTAAATGCATTGCTATATTCTTGCGAGCCTAATTCTTGACCATAGGCTTGACCCGCTTTAAGAGCGTTACCAGAAATTAAACCGCCTCTAGCTGCCGCAGTAGCGTTCATGGCGTTCATGCCTTCTTTTAACCTAAAAGCATATCCAGGATCCATCCCCGCTGCAAAATCAGCCGCGGTAAAGTTTTGTGTAAATTGACCGCCTGGTTGAGTCATAGCAGATAGCTGATTTACAGCAGTTTCGCCTGCTGTACGATAGGGTTTGCTTAACTCGGCTTGTTGTTGCAATGCAGCTTGATTGGCTGCGGTAGCGTTATTAGCGGCGTCCGCTTGAGTTTGGGCTGCGCCGCTAGCCGCTCTTGATGACATATATGCACCGCCAAGAATGGCTGCACCTCCAACAACGGCTGCTGTTATTCCACCTGCCATATTAATTCTCCCTATTACTAAAGCCGAATCCGTCGCCTAAAAGCATTTTAACGCTATTATTTAATGGTTCAGTATCAATTTGTTGTTTCCTACGTTCTAAAGCCAATGGATTAGACATTAACCCACATTCAGGAATAATGTACAACCGTTCTTCAATTGCTTCAATATCGGTACAATTATCTGGATTATCATAAATATCAACCCAAACTAATTCTTCGTCAAATACGCGTCCTACACGCTTAATGCCAGCAGGAGCGTCAAACTCCAATGGCGCCGTCAACGTATGAATTTCATCGTCGATGTTAACTGCGATTGTACCTTTTTCAAGCTTGACTTTGTAAGGTGTTTTATGTTCAGCCCCAACAATAACTGACCAAGGTGGGGCAATCATAGTGCGAATGTATTTACCTGGCTCAAAATCATGCAAAAACTTTACGTCGGCTTGAGGCATTTGCAATAACGCTTCTTGCAAGCGCTCTACTTTTTCCCGTAAAGGAAGGGCCATTTGCGTAGAAGGGGCGGTAATTATTTGCATATTATGTAGCTTGCGTTTGTGCAGTTAAGATGCCGTTAACAAACGTCATACTGCCATTAGCGCCTATAGCCGTTAATTTAGCAGTTGTGATCGTAGCGGTAATACCTACGTTTTGCGTAGCCATCGTACCAAGACCAAGGTTAGTTCTAGCCCCCGCAGCCGTAGTTGCGCCTGTACCACCATTAGCGATAATTAAAGTACCTGCAAGCGTAACCGCGCCTGTGGTGGCTGTAGCTGGGGTTAACCCTGTAGTACCACCACTAATGCTTAATACGCCTGTATTGACAATAGTCACAGCGCCTGTAGCCGCGCTAACTGACACGCCTGAACCTGCGGCTACCGAAGTAACACCTGTATTGCTTATAGCAATAGTGCCATTACCATTGGTTACGCCGATGCCTGTGCTTGGCGTTAACGTATTTTTACTTAAGGTATTCCCTACACTATTACCAATGAGCAATTGACCATCGATATAGCTAGTTTGACCCGTACCACCACGATTGACAGCAACGCCGCCGTCACCACCGCTGCCAGTAAAAGTAAATAAATTGTATAAAAAACGATACCAAACGGGGTTTATATCCCCATTATCTTCTATCAACGGCGTTCTAGGCGCGGGGATCTTGGTAATATCGGTACTAGCCATTATCTACCTGTAGGACTCATTATTAAATTAGCGCCTGTAATAACAATTTTTACAGGGTCAGTACCCGATAATTCATAAACACGATCACGCAATTTCAAAGTCATGCCAAGACGACGCCAAAATGATCTAAAGCCATATTGACCAATGCGGCCCATTTTTGTCCAATGTTCGCTTGACCAAGTGTGACCGCCATCGTCAGACCAACGCAACATGGCTTCAGGATCATCGCCTTGACCAGAATTAAGTCCTGGGCCTGATTCGCACATTAATTGCAAACCATGTTGAGCAGTGCGATTAAGATTGTTTTGGTTTTCAGGAATAGGACGCCATGAGCGTAACCATTTTTGAGTAACGCCATTATCTTCATAAACATCTAAATCAAAAGTATACAAATTGCCATTTTCGTAGTCGCCTACAATGGTTTCGCTATTAAAACTCATTTGACATTGACTACGATGGCGTGTAAATGCGCCGTTATCCCAACCTGCACGTTCGTGCCAAGCACCCGTAGCCACATCAAAAGCCCATGTTTTACCAACCGTAGGAAAAGCTAATATATAAAATGCATGACCTTCTTGCTGATAAGTGTACGCAACCGCATCAGAAACGTCGCCATAGCTTTGAATAGCAAACTCTATGGCATGGGTAGAGATACGTTTGCCAGTGTAGCCTTGGTTGCGGTAAACGATGCCATATCCCCTTGGATCTTGTCCAAGCCAAAATAGGCTGTTATCTAGTTTACAAATAGACGCTTTAGCAATACAACCAATTTCGTTATAAGCACCTTGAATTGGCGCTAGTGGAAACGGTGTTGTAGCTGCGTCGTACCAAACTTCAGTAGTACCAGTACCAAATACCCAAACTTCACGGTTATTTGATACTACGGCTACCACGTTATCAGGGGTACTTTCAGCAGCCGCAAACGCTAAAGGGTCAATAGCGGTACCATCAAAAAGACCTGTAACCCAAATAATTTGTGTACCTGGCTGATTAAAGCAAAAGTAGCCGTCAATGTAACAAACCGTATCGGCACCATAAAAGTCAGGATCGGTGATTTGAACAAAGGTATTGGTTGTTTCGGTGTAAACGTACGCATTAGCGCCGCAAGCAATAAATATTTGAGTACCGTTATCAGCAATAGATACAGGGCCTGTACCGCTAATATCCCCTAATTTAGTGGCGGTGTAGTCAGGTAAGATTTTATAAAACTCAGTACCAGAAGCTACATAAGCATCAAGACCATTGCTTAAATGCGTCCAAAGCCCACGAATAGGGCCGGTACCAACTGTAGTGACTAGACGCAAACCTGGGGCGCGGTTAAGGAACCCGCCTGTTAAACCGCCTTCAGGGACGGCTTCGGGGAACAAATTAATCATGCGGTTATCCGCAGCATTTACGCTACGGGCAACATACGCTTGGCCTAAAATCGGCGTCAGCATTAGTAGTTACCGGCAAATATGTTAAAGCGCTGACGAGTGCCAACAATGCTGTAAGGCAAAGACATAATGTCGTCAGGATTATTGATACGTTTAAGATTGCGCTTAGAAGTCATCGCAATACGAGCTACGTTAGGTGGTGGCTCAATACCGAACTCATTGGCAATTTCACACGCCAAGTTGTATTTAAATGCTCTCAAATAACCAGGAGGCATCAAAATGTTAGTGGATAAGCTAGGAACGCTCATTAGCTCGTCTACAGAAATAAAATGCCATTCCAATACCTTAGTTGGTACAGGATATAAGGTCATGGTGATATTAGGGTATTCCATGTTGATCCACATAACTTGTGGATAAGTGGAAGTAACCGTTTTAACCGCAATACCATCGTATTGCTGTTGGTTAATCAGTTTGATACCAAATGAGATGCCATTAGCTGGATCACGGAAATAAGTAGAATCGTCAATCATAATAGGACGATTTCCTACAAAGTCGCCACTAGGCCCAAGCGTTTGAGTCTTAAGCCCCGGAGTCCATGAATAAGTCTGATCTTGAGTATTAAATACAGATAGACGCTCAGTATTCCATGAGTCAATCATTTGATTAAGCGCAGTCAAAGCGTCTTGCGAAGTGGCAGCAGACGGCGTTTCACCTTCAGCCAAAATACCTAATACGCGTAATGCGCCGTTAATTTGATCGTTGGCTGTATAAATCGCCATAGCTTACCCCTTACTCTGTAGTTTTACGACGTGTTCTTTTTTCCAGTGTATTAACAGGAGCCGCAATAACTTCTTCTACTTCAGCTACAGGCTCTGGTTGCGTATCCAGTTCGTAGCGTTTCCAACCATGTGCTTCGTCATGTTCTGCTTCAGCCTCCATTGTAGCGACTTTAGAGCCATGAATGGGGTGTTTTAAGTAAATTATTGGCATGATTTCTTTAGTTAGATAGGGAGCCTAAGCCCCCTATTTTATTAAGCTACAACAGCAAATTGCCATTTAGAGCCATCAGATACAAACAACTTGCCAG